>JAABUV010000184.1_pt1 | contig 92383 bp, 138 predicted proteins | sample 5559971 | NCBI WGS metagenome assembly JAABUV01 (sample SAMN10711881, study PRJNA513362) | rock metagenome | isolation source: Antarctica rocks | place: Antarctica: Victoria Land, Knobhead nord | collected 2015-12-19 | reverse complement strand
CGTTGCCTCGGGCCCTCGGCGGGTTTCTGTACCCTACCCTGTTGTCACGGGATGCAGCCGACGGCCGGCGGCGTGCGCGCGCAGCTCGCGGAGGCGAGCGCGCTGCCGGACCCCTGCCCGCTGCCGGGCGCGGCCAAGAAGCGCGCGCTGAACGAGCGCGAGCGGCTGCTGTACGCGCCCATGGCCGACGTGGGCGGGCTGCTCTACGACAAGGACGCCGTCTACATCGACGTCCCCGACTGGAAGGCGCGGCGGAGGCGCCCTGCATATATGTTATTATATATATGTATGTGGAGACCCTGCTAACCCTAAGCCTATACCTGCGCCGGGCCGTGCCTGTTGGTGCCTGCACCGTCGCGTCAGGGCGGTGCGGACAGTACGAGGACAATCGTGTCGAGTGGCATGCGGAGTCGGGGTGCCTGCAGCAGGCCCGCGCTCTCGCGGGAGCCGGCGTTGCGCGCCGCACGCCGCTGACGGGCCCGGCCGCGCGCCGCAGCTGAGCTACAGCGGCGCCGCCGCGCCGGCGGACGAGGGCGCGGCGATGGTGCGCGGCCTGCAGGCGCCGGGCGCGGCGGTGGACGCGCAGCTCGCCGCCGGCCGCATCCGCGTGTTTGGCCGCGCGCGACCGCTGGACGGCGATGGCGCCCTCGGCGACGCCGAGGCGCCCGGCAGCGGCGCGCCGCCCCGCCGCCTACCTGTCACACGCGCGTCAGGCCGAGCTGCACCCGGTACACAGATCCGTCTGAGGGGCGCATCGCTGCTAGTGACCACCTGTTTCCTTTGCCGGCGCATTGCGGCGCCCAGCCGCAGTGCTTGCTTGCACAACAGGCGAGGGCGACGGCAGCTCTGAGGCCGACGAGGAGCTCGATGCGAGCGGCGACGGGAGCGACGAGGAGGGCGCGGACAGCTCCAGCGGCGACGACGGCGCGGCCGAGGCGCCGGGCGCGCCGCTGCTGCCCAACGGCCTGCCCCGCCATGTGGCCGTGGCAGCGGGCGGCCGCGTGCGCCGGCGCGCCGTGTTTGCGGACGGCGCGGCGCCCGCCAGCGGCCGAGGAGCTGACAGCGACGACGAGGCGTCGGAGGGCGACGACGGCGCGTACGGCGACCTGGCCGCGCAGCGCAGCGGCGGCGCGGTGGGCCCGAGCGGCCGCGGCGCCGCGGGCAGCGGCTCAGACGAGGACTTCGAGGGTGCGCCGCCAGGCGTGGCACCAGCTTGAGCTGGCCTGCTCCAGGCTCTCTGGGCGCCGGCAGCGCAGCTCCTGTGCGGCCAGCCGTGCATCGTGTGCAGGCGTGGGGCCACCAGCAACGATGCGCGCCCTTTGCTCGTGAGGCCCGCGGCGCTGGGCGCTGGGGCTGTGCGGCGCAGCCGCTCGCCCCGAGATGCGTGCCACCGCACCGAGTGCCGGCCACTCGCCCTCTTTACCCTATGGTAACCTAACGGTACCCTATATTACCCTAACGTACCCTAGGCGCCGCGCAGGCCTGGGCGGCGCGGCGCGGTGGAAGGCGGGCCTGCGCGCGCGCGCGGCCGCGCTCTTCAGCGCGCGCGGCGGCGACCTGGCCGCCCACATCTACGGCGCGCCCGCCACGGCGCCGCCGCAGGTGCCGCCTCGCGCATGCCTGAATAGGCTGGCATGTTCTGCACACGCGCTGGCGGCCGGACAAGGGTATCGCGTTGCCCCCAAGCCGCGGGCGCTCGCTGGGTGCCAGCTGGCGCGGCCTCTGTGTGCACTGCGTTGACTACTGACGCGCTCCAGTCGCCGAGTAGCTCGGGTCCTGGCGGCAGCCATGGCCGTGGCGCACGGGCAGGGCTTTGCTCGCACGGAGTACCGCCAGTGGCCTGGCTAACCATCCACGGATAGGCTTGCGGCGCCACGCAGGACTCGGGCGCGGCCGCGAATGGTGGCGGCGGCGGCGGCGGCGGGGACAGCGACAGCGACGGCGAGCTGTTTGCGCCGCGGCCGGCCGGCGCCGCGGGCGGCCCGGCGGACGGCGCGGGCGACGCGGAGGCGCTGGACAGCGTGCGCGAGGCGCCGGCGGAGGGCGCGCTAGACGCGTGGGCGGCCGCCGGCGCGGCGGAGCGCCTGCGCGACCGCTTCGTCACTGGTGCGGCGCCGCGCGCCGGTGGCTCGCCTGCGGCTGACAGGCGCCTGCCAGCGTCTGCCTGAAGAGGGCGCAACCGGTCTGGGTCCGATCGCGCGGCGCCTCTGTCGGGCAGCATGCAGGCCCGACCGCCCTGCCTGTGTATCGCCCCGTTGTACACCCTCATTGGCGCCCGTATGTGAGCAGCGGCTGCCCAATCCTCACCCCAACCACCTGACGCCCCGCTCGGACGCCCGCGGCGCCGGCAGGCGACTGGGACGCCGCGGCGCAGCGCTCGGCAGCCGAGCCGGCCGCGCAGGACGGCGAGGGCGATGAGGCGTTTGGCGACTTTGAGGATGTCGAGACAGGCGCGCATGCCCCGACCTGCTGCGCAGCAGCGCCCTGCTCCCTGGCACCCTACTGACCCGCCATGTTTCGAGGTGAAGGAAGCGGGGGGCACGCGCGTGTATGCGGGCGCTCGCGTAGCCCGCCGTCGCGGGGGTCCCTGGGCATGGCGGCGAGCGCGAGGTCCGCCGGCGGCAGGTGAGCGCTTTGGCGGCGGCGACGCGGCTACGGCAGCTGCCCTGGCCGCGATGGAGGCCGTGTCGCGCGAGGAGCTGGCGGCCAAGCGCGCGGTTAAGAAGGCGGCCTTCAACGCGGAGTACGACGCCGGTGCGGCGCGGCCGGGCCCACAACGTAAAAAGACCTGGTTATGCCGCCTCCAAAAAACCAAACTCTTTGTGAAGCACGGCAGCCCGCCTGCTCCTGCGCGCGCGGCTGCGCGCATGCGGGAGGCGGGCGCCGCAGGCCGACCGCCGCGGCGCGGCGGAACGGCGTGCCCGCCGGCGGCCCGGGCAGCGCCGCACGAGCGCGCGGGCCGGCGCCGCAGGCGGCGCCGCGGGCGTGCGCGACCGGCCGGCCAAGGCGGAACGGGCGGGCGGCGGCGCGAGCGACGACGAGGAGGCCGGCGGGCCGGGCGGCGCGCCGGATGCGCCGGGCGACGAGGAGACGTACTACGACGCGATGAAGCGCGACATGGCCGGGCGCGAGGCGCGCACGCGCGCGGCGCTGGACGCGCTGGCGCCCGAGCAGCGCGTCGCGATGGAGGGCTTCCGGCCGGGCGCCTACCTGCGCCTGCGCTTCTCTGGCGCGCCCCTGACCCTAACCCTAAACCTACTCCTGCCGCGCCCTGCCCGCAGACCGCTGCGCCTCGTCGCCCTGGGCGCGGCCCGAGTCCGCCGTGCGCATGAGTAGCCTATTGGCGCAGCGTATGACTGGTCGTGCGGTGACCAGCCCAGCAGCTTCCTCCAAAAAGCCGCTCGGGTAGCCAGGTGGCGTCCCAGGCTCCCCTGCGCGCCTGCGACCTGCCCCACGCCGCCGCCGCGCGCGCAGGCATGCCCTGCGAGCTGTCGGCGCACTGGGACCCCGCGCAGCCGCTGCTGGTGGGCGGGCTCGCGGCCGCGGAGGAGGGCCGCGGCTTCATGCAGCTGCGCCTGAAGCGTCACCGCTGGTTCGGCCGCGTGCTGAAGAACCGCGACCCGCTCACGTTCTCCGTTGGCTGGCGCCGCTTCCAGAGCGTGCCCGTCTACGCGACCGAGGACCAGAACGGGCGCCACCGGTGCGCGCCAATTCCTTGACTGCGTGGCCCGCCCTCGCCGCTGCGCGCGGTGGCTGCCCGGCAGCAGCGCCCGCCAGGTAAGAGGGAAGGCGATTAGGGTTAGGGTCAGTATCACAACCACGGGAAATCCTGACCCTGGCCGCCACGCAGGATGCTGAAGTACACGCCGGAGCACGCGCACTGCCTCGCCAACGTGTATGGCGCGCTCGCGCCGCCCGGCACCGGCGTGCTGGCCATCCAGTCGCTGGCCGCCGACCAGCAGGCGCGCCCGCCCGCCACGGCCTGCCTGCATGTCCCGCGTCGGGAGCCCTAGCGAGAGATTTAAAACATAGTCCGCGAATACTGGGCTGCAATTGGCGGCTCCGTGCGTAGACGGGCGCCGGGCGGCCGCGCATCCCTCGCGCGGCCTCGGGCGGCCCGGGGCGCGCGCAGCGCGCTGACGCATGAGGCCGGGCCGCGGCCGGCAGGGCTGGCGCATCGCGGCGACGGGCTCCGTGCTGGGCCTGGACCCCGCGCCGTCGGTGGTGAAAAAGCTCAAGCTGGTCGGCACGCCGTTCAAGATCGCGCACCGCACCGCGTTCGTCGGCGGCATGTTCACCAGCCAGCTGGAGGCGTCCAAGTTCGAGGGCGCGGCCGTGCGCACCGTCTCCGGCATCCGCGGCGTTGTCAAAAAGGCGCGCCGTGTCGCCGTAGACCCCCAGATCGCGCCCGGCGTGCGTGCGCCCGCTATTCGCCTGTGTGCCCGGCTCCCTCCGGGGCTTGGTCGTGGTGGCCTGCTGGCGAGCAACGCTGCAACCGGTCCCAGCGACGACGTCAAGCAGACCTGGAGCGGGCTCGCCAACGGCGAGATGCACGGCTTGCTCGCCAGCGCGTGCGGGCCGCGCACGCGCTGGGCAAGCGCACACACTGGGCCGGCAGAGCTGTCGCACCTCACTGCGCACGAAAGAGCACACACCGCCGCGGCGCGCGCAGGCGCTGCGGCCGGGCGTCGGCGGCGGCCGCGACGGGTCCGCGCGCGTCACGTTCGAGGACAAGCCGCTGCTGTCGGACGTCGTGTTCCTGCGCGCCTGGGTCGCGGTGGAGCTGCCGCGCCTGTACAACCCGCTCACGGACCTGCTGGCGCCCGCGCCGCCGCCGCGGCCCGCGCCCAAGCGCGCCGCCGGCCCCGCGGCGCGCGCCCGGGGCTCACCCAAACCCCACACAAACCCTATGCAGTCAATGCGGGCTGGTTTGGACTGTGCGCGGGCGCTGCTCGCGCCTACGGCCTGGCGGAGCGCGCCTGTTCAGGCGCTGCAGGTCCGCCTAAGTGGGGACCGACGGGGAGCAAAGCGCGCCGCAGAGCTGCTGGTCTTTGATCAGCAGAGTGACGCGAGCCTGCTCTTGGCAAGTGGTTTGCAGGAAGGTGTGGTGTGTTTTTCACAGTGGCTCAACATCACGGCGGACGTTGGCAGCGCCATGCAGGGCATGCCACGTGTTGACACGCCGCCACAGACAACGCATGCAGACCGTGACCAGCATGGCTTGCGCGCAGGAAGACGATGAGGACGGCCGGGCTGCGGAGCCGCAGCCGGAGGAGGCTAGCCCAGCGGTGCCGCCAGCCGCGGGCGGCGGCGGCGGCGACTTTGTGGCGGCGGCGGCGTTTGCGGGCGCGCGCGCCGGGTTTGCGTTCCAGGCGGGGCCGCTGGGCCTGGGGTACTACCGCGAGGGCAGCGCCGCGCAGCGCGCCGGCGCGCCCGCCGCGGCCGCCGGCGCCGCAGGCGCGGCTGCGGCCGGCGACGCGGAGGTGCGCGCCCGCCGGCCCTGCTTGTGCACCGTCTTTTGCCATTGGGAGCGACACGCTCGCGCCCTCGCGCCCCCCAGCCGCTCGGCGCCCCGCCTGGTCGGCTGTCTCCCAGCACCCGCACGCTGCCGCGGCACGTGCGCCGCCAGCACGGCGTTGGCTCGCGCGCTGCCGCTCATGGGGCGCGTGCGCAGGGCGCGCAGGCGGGCGGCGGCTGGCTGGGCATGCGCACGGTGGCGCAGCTGCGGCGCGCGGCTGGCGTGGGCGCGCCGCGCCAGCAGGACAGCCTGTACCGGCCCATCGAGCGGCGGCCGCGGCGCTTCAACCCGCTGAAGATCCCGACCGCGCTGCAGGCGCGCTGCACGCCCCTGCCCTGCGATGTTCCCCCAATCGCCAGGGCGGCCCGGCCTGGCGCCGCTGAGCGTGCGCCAGGCGTCGCCGCGCCCACTGCCAAAGCGCCGACGCCGCCCGGGCGCTGTGGGTATTGTCAGGCCATGCGCATGCGCCGTGCCATTGCTGCGGTGGCGCCTGGGTACACTGCGGCGGTGACCTGCGCGGCCGGCGCCTCACAGCTCTGCGTGCTGGGCAAGCGGCCAACCGCCCGGCTGCCCGCCGGCGAGCCGCACCACGGCTGCTGCCGCCCCCGCACGGCAGAATGCGTACATGCGGCAGCCGCGCCGGGCCCAGCTGCACGTTTACCTGTGCGCATGCTGATGTGCGGCCTGTCGCAGGGTGCTGCGCCGCATTCACGTGCGCGCCCCTGCATGCCCTGCTGTTGCGTGAGTGGGCGAGGCCTGGGCGGCGCCGCCGCGCAGGGGTCGCGCTGCCCTTCCGCAGCAGGCCGAAGCAGGAGGCGCCCCAACCTAGCCCTGACCCGCGCAGGCCGCGCTGCCCTTCCGCAGCAAGCCGAAGCAGGAGGCGCCGCGCAAGCGCGCCGCGCTGGAGCAGCGCCGCGCGGTCGTCCTGGAGCCCGGCGAGCGGCGCGCGGTCAGCCTGGTGGCGCAGCTGAACGCGCTGCGCAACGCGCGCGCCGGCAAGCGCCGCGAGAAGCAGGCCCGCCAGCGCGAGGTGCGCCGCCCTACCTCTTACCCTGTTACCTTGTTACCCTAACTTACCCTATGCCTTGGCCGGGTCTCGTGTGCCCTTCCTTGCCTAGCTCTGCCGCGCGTCTGGCTGCTCAGGGGTTAGCGCGAGGCTCGGCGGCTGGCGGCGATGCCGCGGCAAGCCCTGCACCTGCTGCCTCGACCCTGTCTGGGAGGCTTTCTGAAGTGCCGACGTCCCAACTTAATGAGCTGAGGGCGGGCGCACGCGCCGCTACCGGCAGAACCCCAATCTTAACCTGCTGTCTGCAGAAGCACACGCGCACGCTGGAGGCGGAGGAGGCCTGGCGCGCGCGCTACAACAAGGAGGAGCGCAAGAAGCGCTACCTGCAGGCCGGGCAGGCCGAGAAGCGCGCCAAGCGCCTCAAGGCTTCGCGCGCCGACTAGGCGCCCGCGCGGCGTGCGCCGCCGCGCGCGGCGCGTCTGGGCGCAGTGCGCGGGCGTCCTTGCTGAGCTTCAGGGCGTGCAGGCTCTTGCTGGTCCTTGCAGGTTGTTGCAGGTTGTTGCGGGTTGTTGCGGGTCCGTGAAGGGTCCCGCACGCTGCACTGCCAGCGATCGTGCCTGCAGTGCACTCATGCATGCAGTGGTTACCGTTCCTTGTTATAGCCGGCTAGCATTAAAGCGTGCAGTGGGCACCGTTCCCTGTTACAGCCGGCCCGCGCTTCACCACCACCCGCGCACGGAGTAGCCGCCGTCCACGCCGATGCACTGGCCGGTGATGTAGGCCGCTGCCGGCGAGCACAGGAACGCCACGAGGCCTGCAGCGCGCGCTGCCACACGTCGCGGCAGGACCGCGCCGTGTGCGCGCCGAGCTGCGGGCCTGCCGTGCGAGGGTGCTGCAGGGCGCCCAACTCCAAAATATTAAGGAAAAAAAAAAAACAAAAACGGTGGCGCACCAGAGATCTCCTCCGGCTGCGCGACGCGCCCCAGCGGCGTGCAGGCTTCCACGCTGGCGCGCACCGCGGGGTCCGACAGCACCGGCGCAGCCAGCGGCGTGGCGGTGTACCTACGCGCGCGCATGTGCTTCGCGCGTGCAGGCTGGCGCGGGCGCCGGGGACGCGTGCGGGGGGTTGGTCTTGGGGAGCAAGCAACAGATTGCTCGGCTCATCATTTCTGCAGCCCCACTTCTGCAAGGACCCTGCCGGACTTGGCTTGGGTGCGCCCGGGTCGCGGCGCGCGCGCACCACGGCTTGACGCAGTTGACGCGCACGCCGCGCGGGCCCCACTCGCACGCCAGGTTCCGGGTCAGCTGGTCCATCGCCGCTGCGTGCCGCAATCGGGTACAGTAGGGTCAGGCCTAGTTGTAGACGTGGAGGGGCTGGCGGGCAGAGCGCTCAGCCGCCTGCCCGCGGGCGCGCCGGCGCACAGCAGGGGCGGGCGCACCCTTGGTCATGGCGTACACGGAGCCGCTCTTCAGGCTCGTGGGTCCGCCCGCCACGGAGCCCATCATCACGATGCTGGCGCGGCCGGGCGCGCTGCGCAGCAGGAGCGGGTGCGCCAGCTGCGCGCGCGCCCCGCCGGGGCTTGGGCGCATGCCGGGGTCGGCGCGGGGTTTGCACATCCTCCGCGCCCATCCCAGGCCTGGGGTTTTATGGTAGGGTTAGGGTAGGGTTAGACATGGGGCAGGCCTGGCACATGCGGTAGGTGGAGTCCAGGTTGGTGGCCATGACCGCGCGGTACTCCTCCGCGGAGTACTCGGTGGTCGCCTTGCGGATGTTGCGGCCGACATTGTTCACCAGGATGTCCAGGGCGCCCCCAAAGCGCTTCGCGACCTGCGGGCGCCGCGCAGCGCCTGAGCGCCCGCGGCCGGGAGAGGACAAAAGCACCAAGAGCTGCCAGCTCCAAACAGGCTCACCTCAGCGACCAGCGTCTGCAGCCCCTCCTCCGTCCCCAGGTCCGCGATGCAGCCCTGCAGAGGCACGAGCATGTGAGCAGAGCAGGCAGCGCAAGCACGCAGCAGCGGCGGCAGCTGCTCTGCCCACCTGGACACTCAGCGAGCGCCCGGCCCAGTCAGCCAGCGCAGCGTCGAGGTCCTCCTTGGACCGCCCGCACGTGAACACCTGCGCAGTGAGGCCGCAGGCGTGAGCCAGAGCGGCGACGGCGGCGCCTGCGCCCAGCGCCTCTCGGATGCCGGGGCGAGCGCACAGCGTGCGCACTGATGCGCCGAGCGCCGCAAGCTCTTCCACGACGGCCTTTCCAATCCCCTGCCGGCACTCAACGGATTACGCGAGCCGTCGCCCATAGCGCTGTTGGAGGCTGCCTAAGGCACGGCCGCGGCACCTTGGTGCCGCCTGTCACCAGCGCGGTCCTGCCGACGAGCCCGAAGCGCGCCTGGGCGGCGCCCGCGGCCGCAGACGGTGACTGGCTGGCGGCCATGACGTACGAGGGGCGACCGAGTGCGTTTGTGGTGGCCAGTAATGTCCTAGTACACTGATATTGTCAGCTACGGCTGCACTGGTTGGCTGCAGTTGCACCGCTTTCATTTTTACATAATGCATCACCAGCACTGGCGCCCGGCCACCGCTGTCACCTCACCTAATGCATCACCATCAGGCAAAGCCACACTGCATGTCAAATCTCAACTAGAGCCCAAGATGAGCGCAGACATGCGGGACCAGCACACAGACGACAATAGCTAACATAGAAGGCGGCAGCGCCATAGAATGTCCTCAGTGGCACAACCTCAAAATCCCGCTCACTGACGGCGGGACGCTGGACGACGCAGACCGACAGCCAGGCGCGGCGCCAAGGACCCAGGAGCAGGCGAGCGGCCGCGCCGCCCTAGGGCCTGAGCGGCGCGGATTCGATCTCGCTCGTCGCCGCCGACAGCACGCTGGCCGTGCTGCCGCCGCGCGAGGACAGCGGCATGCCCGGCGGCGGCAGCGCCCAGCCCGCGCCCGGGCCGCCCGCGGCCTCGCCGCCGTTGGGCCAGGCTGCATGGTCGCCAAACCCTGCACGGCGCCCTCAGCCCTCAAGCGGGACCGACGACCTGACAGCCCGGCTGGCGCCGCGCGAGCCTCACAGGGAGGCTGCTGCTCCTCGGGCGGAGCCACTGCAGCAGCATGCGCGTGCGGCGCGCCCACTCCTCCGTGCCTGGACGTTGTCAGCGTCACAGCGAGGCGGCGGGGGGCAGTCGGCGCACCCAGAGGCGGCCGCGGCGACGCGCCGCTGCTGCCCGGCATCGACATCGACGAGCCGCGGCGCGTCAGCGGCCGCAGCGCGGCCAGCCGCGGGCGCAGCGCGGCGGACGCGCCGGCCAGCAGCGCCTCGCGGTGCGCGGCCAGCAGCGCGGCCAGGCGCCCGCTCGCGCGCAGCGGCGCCAGCCGCTCCAGCACATGCGCCGCGCACGCGCTGCGCAGCGCCGCGCCTGCGCGCCCCCCATGGGTCGGATGCGTGACGAGGTGCACCTCCCGCCCTCCCCAGAAAAACAGATGTAGGGTTTTGATAGGGGTGCGGGCAGGGCGCGCGCCCGCCTCGGCGTGGCCGCAAGCGTAGAGCAGCGCGCGCTCCAGGCCGCCCTCGGCGGCCAGCGCGGCCGGCGCGGCCGCCTCGCAGCGCGCCTGCACGCCCGGCATCTGCAGCGAGGCGGCGAGCGCCCAGAGGTCGAGCGCGTCCTCCGCCGGCACCTCCAGGCCGCCCGAATAGGCGCAGTCCAGCGCCAGCGCAAACACCTCGCGCATGCGCTCCGCGCCCAGCCCCGGCACGTCCGGCACGACGACAGCCGCGGCCGCCGGGTCCGCGATCTGCGCGAGCGTGCGCGCGATCGCGCGCGACGCGCGCGACACGACCCACGCGAGCGCGTGGAACTCGCGGCCTGCGCGCGCCGGCGCGCGCGTCGGCCCCCGCGGCGCGGCGCGGCGCGGCGCGCGCTGCGGGGCAGGCCGCGCGCGGGGCGCGCACCGCCGACTTGGAGCGTCACTGTGTTGTAGCCGGGCGCGTCGGGCGGCGGCGGCGCGCTCGCGCCAGGCTCGGGCGCGGGCGCGGCGCGCTGCAGGCGCGCAGCCGCGCTCACACACGGCAAGCAGTACTTGGGCGCGGCGACAGGCGCGTTTCGACGGTCACCAGGCACGCACCGGATGCGGCTCCGCGCCGGCGAATGATGGCGACGCCGGCGCATGCGCGGGCTCTGGCAGGCTCTGCAGCGCGAGCGCCAGCGCCTCTGTCGCTTCCAAGCCTGCGCGCGCGCGCGCGCTGAGCGCCTCGCGCACGGCGCGCTCGCCGCTGGCGCGGGTGGGCCAGGGGGAGGCGCACGCGCGTCAGAGCTGGGCTCGGCCGCGGCGAGCTCGTCCGCAACGCTCGCCAGCAGCGCCGTCAGCACGCCGGGCCGCAGCAGCACGGCGGCCGCTGCTGGCGCGGCGTGCTGCAGCAGCTGCGCGGCCGCGATGCCGGCCTCCGCCGCCGCGCCCGCCGGTAGGTTCTCCAGCACGAGCAGCCCTGCCGCGCGCGCCCTGCACGCTGAGGCCCGTGCGTTGCTGGCCCATGCGCGCGCGCGGGGTATACGCTTAGAACAGGCCAGCGCGGGCGCGGGGCCGCGCACCCGCGTCGCTGGACGCCAGGGCGGCCAGCGCGGGCGCCTGCGCGGGCACGGCGGCGCCGCAGGCGCCCAGGCAGCGGCCAAGGATGAGCAGGCGCAGCGCGGCCGCGCCCGCGCCACCCAGCAGCTGGCCCAGCAGGCCCGCCGCGGCGGCCGCGGCGTCGCCCGCGCGCGCCTCCTGCAGCGCGACCGCGGCCAGCGCGGCGTAGTCGCCAGGGCCCAGCAGCGCGCGCAGCGCGTCGGCCAGCGTGCCGTCCGCCGCCAGCGCGGCCAGCAGCGGCGCGGCCTTGCCGCCCAGGCCACGCGTGTGCAGCGTGCGCGCCAGCGCGCCGAGCACGCCCTCGCGCGCGGCCAGGCGCGCCACGCGCCGCCGGTCGCCGCTGCCCAGCACCTCCTCCAGCAGGTCCATGCCTGCGCGCATGGCTGGTGAGGGTGCGGCTTGGAAGGGTAGGGTTAGGGTAGGGTTAGCTCGCCGCTGCCCGCTCCGCCCTCCCACCACTCCGTGCACGTGCGTGGCCCTGCCGGCTCCAGGCGCTGCGCCCGCAGCACGTGGGCAAATTGGGCTGCCTGCCAACCTGGCCGTGGGGGCGCAGCCGGAGGTGACCCTGGGCGTCATCCCGGGCCTGGGCGGGACGCAGCGGCTGACGCGCGCGGTGGGCAAGGCCAAGGCGATGGAGATCGTGCTGGGCGGCGCCAGGCGCGGCGCTGCGCCCAGGGGGCGCTCCTGCGCTGGTGCCGGCAGGGCAGCCCATGCAAGAGGGCCTCAGCTTTGGCGGATGTGGCTGCACCCATGCGTGTGTGTGCCAGTGGCCAGCCCCGATGCTGGTGCCGCATGCATCAAGGTGAAAGCACTGTCCAGTCCGCTCGGCATGGGTAATCAAAGAGCTGCACGCCTGCGGCTGCCGCACACGGCGCGGTGCACACAGGCGCGGCAGCCGGCGAGGCAGGATATGCCACTGCTGTTCTAATCTGACCGGACCTCTCCAGCGTGCAGTACCTGCATGCGCCAGGGCCTCTCGCGCACTGCCATGAGCATCCGGGGCCTAGGCCTGCTCCGGAGGGCTTAATGTGTGCGCGCGCGCAGGCTGACGGCAGAGCAGGCGGAGCGCGCGGGCCTGGCGGCGCGCGTGGTGCCGGCGGCCGAGCTGGGCGCAGAGGCGCGCGCGCTGGCGGGCCGTATCGCGGCCGCCTCCGCGCCCGCCGTCGCCAAGGCCAAGGACTGCGTGCTGCGCGCGCTGGAGACGCCGCTGGCCGAGGGCCTGCGCTACGAGCAGTGCGGGCGCCCTCTGGCAGCTTGTTTTGGCGCCCTGTTCTGGACAGCATCGGCATGCCTGCAGGGTTGGCTCGCTACGGTGAGCGTGCTCGCTGCAGTAAGCGTGACAGCGGTAATGTAGGTCTTGCGGGCCAGCCCTGCACGACAGGCGCGATCGAATAGAGCCCGGCAGGAGGCAGCGCGCTCCCGGCATGCGGGGCAGGCGCCTGCCGTGGCAGGCGCGCGGCGCTGAGCGGACGCGCGCGCGCAGGCGCGAGTTCTGGTCCTGCTTTGCGCTGCAGGACCAGAAGGAGGGCATGGCGGCATTCATCGAGAAGCGCAAGCCGGTCATTGCCGACAAGTAGGCCGTGGCGCTCCGCACACCTATGGCGCTCGTGCGAGACGCCGCTGGTCGTGCTTGGCTGGCGGGCACCTTGTCTTGTGCTGCTGGGAGCACGGCTTGATCCACACCATTGCGCTGAAGCGGCCACCGCATGTGCCCAGCTGAGTAGCGCGCTGTGGCGGTTCAGCTGCATCATAGTGTCAAGCGTCACGTTGGCCGCCTTTCATGCAGATAGTCTTGTCTGCCGTAGTGATGCCTTGCAGGCTTGCTGCAGGTTGGACATGCCCTATTACGGTTTTGTGTCCAGAGATACTGTGTGTTCAGTGAGTGCTGTGTGTGATGTCTGAGTAGGTTGGGTGGACACGCATGCGCCGTCATGCACCTCTTGTGGCGGTAAAACTTTGTTGTCTTACAGGCAGCTGATACACATGACAGGCCATATGGCAGGTCATACCTAGCCTGGCTGAGCTAGTTTACGCTAACGAGCTCCGTGTCAAAGACGAGCGTTGCGCCACCTGCGGCACATGTGCCAGACTGGTAAGTGTCAAGTGTTGCAAACTTGTGACGTTGCAGAGCTAGCAGGTCACACGCAGCAGCGTGCCTGGGATCTTCGGCGGGCTCCCGCTCTCGCCATAGCCCAAGTGTGCGGGAATGCGCAGCTTGCGCTTCTCGCCAACACACATACCAGCAATGCCCTGGTCCCAGCCCTGCTTGCGCAGGAAGGTGTCAGTGGGCTTTTGAAGCACGCAGACAACCTGCGCTGGGCACAGTGGACTTGGCAGACATCAACAGATGTGAATACGCTCGAGTGAGCGGTAAACGTTGAACAAAAGGGTCCGCACCTTGATCACCTGGCCCTGACCCAGTTTGAAGGAGATCGGGTCGCCGCGCTCGACGCTGCTGTCAAAGACGGTGCCATCAGTGAGCGCGCCCTGCAGCGTGCCAGCAGCAGCCTCAGACCGCACCCAGGGCTCGATCAACTGCAGACGGCGTCCGCTGAACCCCAGTTGCTTTCAAGCACTGCCACGCACCGTGTAGTGGACGGCCACTGTGTCCCCAGGCTTCGCCTTCACTGTGCACTCCTCCGGCTTGTGCTGCAAGGCCGCAACATCCAGTCAGGAGGTACACCACGCGTGACGGCCAGGACTACAGCCTCTGCAGCGGTGCGAGCAGAGTCTTGAGGCTTGATCATAAAGTCAGGTGGGCTCGTTGCCGCAACCAGTTTTAGCTTGAGATCCTTCACGTGGAACCATTGCAGCGGATCCAGCGGCTCAGATCAGCACCTTCACGCCGATCTGCAGCTTGGTCACGTCCTTGGTCTTGGCGGCCTTGGTGGCTGCCTGCCCCAGCGATGCACAGCACAGCAGCAGCGCAGCTGCAAGCAGCAGGCGCGCCATGATCGAATGAATGAATGCTAGAAGTTATGGAGTGCAGCCGAGTATCCACAAAAAAAGTTGCTGTTCACGGGCGCAGTCCTAGGGTCCTTTCCTTTAAATTTATTCCAGAGCTGCATTGCCACAACGAGGTGCAAACGCCGAGCTGTTGTGAGTCATGAACCTGCTCTCCGAAGACACCTGGCGCGCAGTACTGACCCAGCTGGACAGCCGCAGCATCTGCAGCCTGTCGCAGGCTAGCAGGTCCGGATGGCAGGCAAGCTGCTACGCCAGTGTCCTGGATGTCCAGCTCGGCTACGACTTGCGGCTGGAGCAGCGCCTGGCCAGTCTTGTGGAGTATGTCACCAAGCGCGCTCGCAGGAACATGCAGGTGCCGTCCGATCTGCGGCCAGCACGCGTCCTGCTTCAATATTGGATACCGCCAGCTCAACACCGCAACACTTGCTCGATAAGTCAGTTGATGCACTGCTTGCTGGCGCAGCAGGTCTCCCAGCTGGTAGTTTGGTGTACAAGCTCCAGTGATTACAAAGTTATATACACGGGAGATATAAACAAAGTTGCAGCCATGCTCGCCAGCCTGGTGGGGGTGTTCACTGAGCACCTGGAGACGGTGAACATCCGCATGAACTGCTACAACACCTCCACCTTTGACGTGGAGCGGCTCATGGTGCGCAACTGCTGCTTTCGCGGCTTCTCCGCAGACCGAACTTCCGTCCTGCAGACTGACTTGAAGCTGCTTAGCAGTGTGCGCTCACGCGTTGCCATAGACTGACAACGCTTGCTCTTCGGGTCGGGTACGCTCCCGCTTGTCCTGCAACGCACAGTCTTCCTTCCCTGTTCTGCGCAGCTGGTGCTTCACTGAGAGCAGGACAGTGAGCATAGGATGTTGAGCAGGTGCTACGTTGAGACCTGCAAAGTCCCCAGGCGCGCTCGCCGGACTTCAGCGTGAGGGTGAAGAGGCCCCACTGCATGGAACGTGCCCTGGATAGGTGATAAGCAGAGACCGCTGGCCTGAGATCATGCTGGTAGCCCCTTGTCTCTCTTACAGCTGGTCTCCTGACCATATTTCGGGGTTGCGCAGCAACCCGTGAACTCTCGGCACAGGCTCAAGCACACGACATGGCCTGTGACACAAGCGTGAGAGAGCTTTGCATGTTGGCGGACTGTGGCGCTGTGTGTCGTGCACACACGCGCATGCGGGTACTGATGCGAGCCCTTGTCCATGCGCATCGCAAGCAGGAGCCTGGAAGCTCTCCACCTTCACTGGATCCATGCGGCGCCCAAGCACCGCGACCCAGAGCGGCCCAGAGCGCCCTTTCGGGAGCTGCTCGCGGTCGTCGCGCAGACCACCCGCCTGCGCGTCCTCAGCATGTCCCTCCAGTTGCACACGGTGCGCCTGCATGGGCGCCAACAGACACGCTGGGGTACGTGCTGCATACGGCAGCCACGGTCCGCAACGGTAACAGCTGGCCACACAGTCGTGGACAGTTGACAATGCTGCGCATCATTGGCATGCTGTGCACTTTAGGCCATAATCTTGCATGACATTGCGGGGCACGGCAGACGAGGCCTTGAGCAGGAGCATTGCATGTGCGCAGTGCGCCTGGCGCCTCCCGCAGCGCACCTGCGCGGATCTGCCATGCATGTGCATGCGACTTTCACAGGCGGCGCATGTTGCATGCAGCCGTGCATATGTGTGCGACCTGAACATACAAGGTGCCCATGCTTGAGCTGGCTGAGCTGCTACACGTGGGCGCCGTGCATATGCCGTCTCACTCTGCTTTGACCTCCCAGGTCGACGGCGAGCCCGCCGACGAGCCGCTGCTGCGCACCACGGTGGAAAGCTTGCCACACCTCACGCACCTCGCGCTAGGCGGCATGTTGGTAGCAACGTTCGGCTCGGGCGGCTGGCAGGGCAAGGACGACCCTGTTTTGAAAATATTTGCAAAGGTGAGTACCGGTCGGGTGCCAGCCAAGCGCATGTCCCAGACATGCGCCTTGAGTGACCGCGCGGAGAGGCTTGCAGCTGCGCACGTCCCAGCCATGCGCGGCCATGCTGTAGGAGCGTGCGGTGCTCGTGCAACACGCAAGAGTAGGTCACGCCTGCAAAGTTGCCAGGTGAGGCGTGCCGCTGTGCATCAAAGCGGTGACGATGCGCTGGGGATGGCAGCAACTCGGCGGCCTGCTGGAGCACAGCAAGCTGGAGGTGCTGCTCGCGATGCCTGTCTGGCTGGGCGCTGATGCCCTGAGCCTCAGGCGCGCGATGAGCCCCCCGAAGCAACACCTTGGTAGCTCGCACATGTTCTGCGAGAAGTGATGCACCGAGGACCAATTTCTATTCAACTGGCTGTCAGCAGCTCCCGTGCAAGGAACCATCCCGGGCAGCCTGAGATGAAGGTGTGCTCGATGATACGTGCCTCAGGGAGGCTCGCCAGATAGGAATAGCGGCTTGGTACATGTGCATGCAAAGTGTGTGCCTCACGGCAAAGCAGCGCCCTTCTGTGCCTGGGCGGGCTTGGGCGCGGTTTGTTGTGGGCGCTGCGCAGAGTCCACGCGGATGATAAGGGCGCGGCCGCAGGTGCCCGAGCCTGCGCACGCTGGTGCTGGTGGTAGGGGACCGGGGGCTCAGCTCGTTCGAGGACGGGTACCTCATGTCGGCGATGGACGCGGCGGACGTGCTCTGCTCCGCCGTGCGCGGCGCGCCGCGCCTGAGCGCGATGCAGCTGGTGCTGGGGTCGCGCGACTGGAAGCGCGGCAGCATGAGGCGCGCTGTGTGGCGCTCGCTGGCGCTGCTGCCGCAGCTCACGTCGCTGACGCTGGGCTGGGACGTCTTCCCCGACCAGGCGACGAACGAGTTCAAGTGCGTGTACATTGCGACGTGCCTATACAAGGTGAAGCCGCAGCCCTGCCTGGCGCCCTCTGGCCTGCCTGCAGCGCTGCGGTGAAAAGCTGTGCATGGTGATGCAAGGAAGTGAGGGAGAGCACTGCGGCGCTCTTGGGAAGCAGTATGCATGGGCCGCTCCCATCATGTGTTCACTCCTGCCCTCTGCCGCACTGGGCCGCAAGCTGGTGTTGGGAGCGGGAGCACCAGGTTGAGCGTACTGCTGAGTGCCCCTGGACCACGCACATCTTGACCTGTTCTACACACTGCCCCCCCGGCCCGCTGCAGTGCTGGCAGGGGCCGATTGCCAGGGCAGACAGTCGTTTAGGGTGCGCGCGCGCGCGCATGCTTGCATGGCAGGGCCTCTGTGCTTTTGCTGCCTGGAAAGGCTTCTCGTTTGCGTGAATGCGAGAGCAGGTTTGACACTCTGCTTCGCACTTGCGGCCCAGTAGCATGCATTGTGTGAGACACGTGCCAGATTCTTTGCCACATGGCTTGACAGTGCTTCACTTGCTTTCAGTCATAGCATTGCACATGGCGTTGCACGACAGGAGCTCCCGCTCAGGGCCCGCGGCGGCCCACGAGCTGGGAACGCGCAGGGTCCTGCCGGCCTTTCTGTGTACGCATGCTGCCGCGCCCCGCGCAGGTGGACGCGGTGCTGCCCGGCGTGACGCACCTGGCCCTGCACGCGGTCCAAGATACCCTGTACCTCAACGAGTCGCTCCCGTACGAGGTGTGCTCCCTGCCAGAGGCGCGACAGGCAGCTGCGGCGGCGCTGTTGCATGGTTGCTAGCTATTTCGTGTCTGACTTGGTGTCGCGCGCAACCCTGTCTGCCGCGCCCGCACGCGCCCGTGTAGAAGGCAGCGCCATCTACATGTGCCCTGACCTAAACCTGACCCCTTTACGCTTATGCTGGTCGTGCAGGGTGGCGTGGGGGCGGTGATCTGTGCGGCCGGGGCGCTGCGCAAGCGCGGCGTGCTGCCCAGCCTGCGGGCTGTGCATGTCGCCGGCTATGTGCCGCGCGGCCAGCCGGTGCCGCGTCCTGGCGCCGCGCCCGACCTCAGCGTCGTGCTGCTCGGGGAAGGCCGGCAGCTGCCAAGAGGCCAGTATGGCGACGGCTTCGAGTCCGTGCTGGTGACCGACGACATCCTGGACGACGTGCAGACCGCGCTGGCCGTTCCGCGCAGCTGGGACTGGGACAAGCCAGGCTGGCGCTACCCAGACCTGGAGCAGGAACAGCGGCTCGAGGATGACTACCGCAGCCAGTTTGGCGGTGAGCTCTTTGGGTACAACGACATGGCCGATGCCGAGAGGGCCAGTGACGATGGCAGCGAGGAGAGCAGCGAAGTATATAGCGAGGAAAACAATGGCATCTGAGCGACGCCGGCCAGCTGGGGCTACGTCAGGCGTGCAACAGCTGCCGCATACTGAGAGCCGCAGGTAGGCAGCATGGACCTCGGTCAACTGTACATAAGCTGTGCAATGATGCTCCTAGCTTTCTAACAACATGTAGCTGATTGAGTCGCAGCAGCGGGCGAGCTGATGGCATGCATACAGGATGCGCCAAATGCTGCCTCTCCGTAAAGCAGGTAGAAGTGCTGTGCAACATGCATGGCTCCTGGTGGAGTTTGGCTGTGTTACAGTTTGATTGTGAAAGAGTTGCAAAGATGACGTGCGGGTACAGCCTGTCCTGAACGTGTTTCTGGCATATCCTTGCCGCGCTTCGAATAGGATCTGCACAAGTCCTGCGCAGCACCATACAGCAAGCCCGCAAAATCAAGCGAGTCCTGCTAACACTGTATGGACACGTATCAACATGCACGGGCGCGTGAATGCCGCCTGAAAGGCGACCCTGAGCCCAGCAACCTAGCACACGAGCAGAAGATCAGCATGCGCCAGCGCCGGGCGCCCAAATGCGAGCTGTACAACGTCACGCGCCAGTGGGCACCGGCCAGCTGTGGCCAAGCAGCTGGCCGTCAGGCTCCTGTGTCATACCCAGCGCCCGCCCCCGGAGCCAGAGCTGGATAGCCGCCGGGCGCCGGCGGGCAGCGGTGCGCCGCCGCCGGCGCCGGCGCCGCGCTGCACCGCGGCGTTCTCGCCCGGGCGCCGTGCGGGCGCTGGCCGCACCGGCAGCGAGCCGCCGCGCTCCATCGGGCTCGCCTGCGCAGCGGCCGTAGTGCAGTGGCCACAATGCAGAGCAAGGGCTGCTGTGGCGGCGCGTGCTGCGCGAGGGCAGCGTGAATGCGTGGGCAGCGGGCTCTGCATGCCGCCTGACGTTTGAGTCAAACCAGCCTGGGCTGCACCTCTTGATATCTGCAGACCCTGTCACAATTCGTCTACAACACGTTTCAAGCAGGCATGCATGATTGTAAGGTGTGGGCAGGGTATTCGGTTCGCCCATGACCAGCGCACCCGCAGGAGCGTCGGTGGCTTGGCAGCGCCGGGCGCAGCGCTGAGGCTGCGCTTCAGCAGCGGCGGTGGTCGCGCCGCGGGCGCCGTGGGCGCCACGTTGCCGTCGCGCTGCGCCAGCGGCGGCGTCGCCTCGCGCGCCGTCAGCGGCCTGCACATGCAGACCGCAGCATCGCATGCGACCAGAGATGAGTGCGCTGCGCCTGCATGCTGCACAGGACTGTGCTATCTCAACCTGTCGGCACACTCAAAGTCTGCCACCTGCAGTCATCAAACGCAGTGACGGGCCTTCAACAGAAGGTCCGGAGGCGCTCATGGGCTCGGTCCATCCAGGGAGCACGAGTTGTGGTATATGCTGATACCTGATGTGCAAGCCTAACAGCACCTCCTGCTGCCGTGATGCCATGACCAGAGCCAGGACAGCTATTTTGAGAGCATTGCATGCGGCGCCAGGCACAGCAGGGCTGCCGCGCAGCGCGCCTGGGAATGTACGACCCGGACTCGCGCCGCGGCGTGAGCGAGGGGCCTCTCGCGGTGAGCGGCCGCGCGTAGGCATCGCCTGCCCGCGCGGCGCTGTGCGGCGCTGGGCCCTGCGCTATCGGCGAGGGTATGCGCGACTGCGCGCGCGCGCGCATCGCCAGTCACTGCCGCTGTACGGTCTCTTCCGTCCTGAGACGAGGTGACCTGCGCGCCTGCTCGGCGCCAGTGCAATGGCACCACGAGCCTGGCAACGCGGGCGGCAGCACATCTGTAGGCCAGCTGTCTATGGGTTTGCGGCAACAGGAGGGGTTGCTGCCTTGCCGGGGCTGCAGCACCGCCTGTGCTGCACCGGGACAGCGCTGTGCATGCACGCATGCTCTCAACATGCAGGCATAGATCACCTGCTTGGGACTCCTCGCAAGGGCGCTGCGACGTTTGCGCAGGCCAGACCACCATGTCACGCACGCCCGCACGACTGGCGCAGCAAGGCAGGCGCGGCGTGCCTGGCCGCCCGCCGGCGAGGCAGCGTCCGGCGGCTGCAGGCGCGCCAGGTCCAGGCTCATGCGCGGGCGCACGCCCGCGCTGCCCGCCGCATGCGCCGCCCCCGGCGCCGGCCCGGGCAGCCCGTAGCGGCCAGCGCTTGTCGGCACCGCCGCCGCAGCGCCGGCGGTCGGGTCGGCCGGCGGCGGCGATGGGCGGTACCCCATGCGCGCAGCCTCCAGCTCCGCCTGACCCCCAAGCGTTTGCAGTCGGACGTGGTAGGTCATGCGGGCGGGCAGGGGCTGGCACCGCACGCCCGGACCGCGCCGAGCCGACACTCGTGACAGTGCGCGCGCTGGTGGACGCAGCCTGTCTAACCATGAATGCTTGGCGCCCAGGGGCCGGCGGCGGCGGCGGCGGGCCTGTAGGCGCGCCGCCTCATTCGCACAGGCATGAAACCGCTTGGCTTCGCCATGCCCCGCCCTGAGATGATATCATGGCACGTGATTGTGATCACATTTGACACTGTGCTCAATGTGAATTTTGTTGGGCAGGATTTTGCTCGTAAACACTCCCAAGAATATGCAACGAGCGGCGACGCACGCGCAGACGCGCCACCTCGTCCGCCAACCGCTGCCGCTCGGCGCGCTCGGCCGCCACGGCCGCCTCCGCCGCGGCCGCCGCCTCGCGCGCGGCGCCCGCCTCCTCCGCTGCCGCCGCCGCGTCTGCCGCTGCCCGGCGCGCCTCGGCGCCCGCCGCAGACGCCTCTGCAGCCTGCTCGCACAGCCGAGACTGCTTGTGCGCGAGCCGGGTGCTGGCCCTTGGCGGAGGCGTGCGCAGAAGCTTGCCCCTGATCCGAGGACCTGTGCAACATGTGCGGGGAGGACTGCACACACTGGTCTGTCCAGCGCACACCATGCAGGGATCTGCTGCTGCGGGTTTCAGAGACATGACGCTCCGCGCGGGCGGCGCGCCTGGCGCCCGGCCGCCTCGCGCGCCTCAAATAGCGCGCCAGACTCGCAGTGCTTGCGCGCGGCGCCCAGCGAGATGTCGCTCACGCGCGCGCCGAACGCGAGCGTGCTCACCGTCTCGCCGTAGCTGCTCTCCTGCTCCGCAACGGCGGCGCGGCGGGCGTCAGGCGCGCCCTTCTGACCTACCCCAACCCTACCCAGCTCCGGCTGCCCGGGGTGTGCAGACATGCACAGCTGTAGTCCTGGCGCAGTCGCGAAACGGCCGGCACAGCAAATTGCGGAGCGCACTTTGCTGTTCTCATGACCCGTCGCGCATGTGCGGGTTGTGCTGCGCTCACTCTGCCGGCACGAGGCAGCAGGCATGCAGACGGCTGCGCGCTTGCGCGCTACATGCAGCGCCGGCCGCTTCGGCAGGCGCGCGACGCGCGAGCGGGCCGGCGCGGGCGCGCGCCTCGGGCGACACGTGCACGAACATCATCGCCTTGGCCTGCCCGCACAGGCTGTCCTGCAGCAGCGCGGTCAGCTTGGAGTTGCGGAAGGGCACGTGGCCGGCGCCGCGGCCGGCGAGCGCGGCCATGACGTCGCCCAGCGCGCTCAGGCTGCGATTGATGTGCTTCGCCTCCTCCAGCCGCTCGCCGGCCGCCTCGCTGCGGCCCACGCGCTCGCTGCCTGTCGTGCCCGGCGCCTGCCGTGTTGGCGCCATGGCGCCGTGGTGGGGCTAGGGTGGGGCTAGGGAAGAAGCTATGCAGCGCGACAGGCAGCGCGCGGCCGCCGAATGGCGCAACGATGCGCCGGCTCTGCGCCAGCAGTGGAAAGGTCGCGCCGCGCCCCCGCCCGGCACTGCGCTCGCGCGCCCGCCGCCTGCGGCACGCCTGGCGGGAGTGAAGGCGGACGCGGGGCGCGCCGGCGAGGTCGATGAGGTGCAGGCAGCCGTGCGTGCGCAGGCCGGTCACGTGGTTGACGCCGTCCACGATGACGGTGAGCACCGAGTGGCTGCGGCTGCTGCGCGCGTTCATCTTGGTCTCTGCGACCGCGCGGTTGCGCGCGCCCAGCGCCATCACCGCCAGCACCTCCTCGCTGCACGCCACCGGCACCTGCCGCGCGCGCGCGCGCTGCCTGGTTCAGGGTAGGGTAGTGTTGCGGGAAAGGGTAGGGTTGAGAGACCGCCAGCACCTCCTCACTACACGCCACCGGCTCCTGCCACGCGCGCTCACGCGCGCGCTGCCTGGTGCAGGATTTGAAGGGGGTGGGGTAGGGTCAAAGGACCGCCAGCACCTCCGCGCTGCACGGCACCGGCACCTGCCGCGCGCACGCGTGCTGCCTGGTGCAGGGTCGGGGGCTGGGTCAGGGCGCCGCCGGCGCCCCGCGCTGCTCGCCGACGGCGCCTGCCGCATGCGCGCCCGCTGCCTCACTTTGCTCTCCTTTCCTGAGGGCGGGCAATAGATGAGAGACCGCGCAACACCGGCTGACCTGTGTCTCCGGCTCCCAAATGTGGCGGAAGGGCTTGCAGCTTGGGTCCATGCAGCCAGAGGCGAGCAAGGCGTACAGCCATGCACAGCTTTTGCTTCATCACATGCGCTGCCCGGGAGCGGGGGCCGCGACGCGCGGCCGCGCCTGGATGGCGTCGGGCACGTTGAGGCCGGAGCGCTCGGTGGAGCGGATGTCCAGGCGGCGCCCGGAGCGCTGCTCGTCCAGCAGGTCGCGCAGCTGCTCGTTGTAGATCTCCAGCAGCTGCACGCGCGCGGCGTACTCCGCCTGCGCCGCGCCGCGCGGCGCCCCGATGAGGGCGGAGGTCTGGGTATAGGATTGGAACAGGGTTTGGATAGGTTGTAGGCTGAGGGCGGAGGTCTGCGCCGCCGCTCGCTTGCGCTGGGCACCGCGGGCGGCATGCGCGCGTCGCGCGCGCGCTAGGGCGGTGTGGGGCGGGGCGGGCGGGGCGGGGGCGCGCGCCTCGCCGCTGCGCGCCGCGTTGAGCGCGAACAGGTCGTCCAGCGCGCGGTAGTTGATGCCGCGGCCCTCATAGCTCTCCACGTCGCTGCCGGCCATCGTGTGCGTCTTGCCGCTGCCGGTCTGGCCGTAGCAGAAGATGCACACATTGAAGCCTGCGCAGCCCGCGCCGGCCTGAGCTTAATAGATCAGGTACCAGAGTGTCTGGGAGGAGAGATGCAGGTATGGTATGTGCCTGCGTGGCAGTGCCTCTTATGTCTCTTATCAAGCACCGGCACATGCATATTGCTCCCACGGCAGCATGTAGGGCGGTGCCAGTGCGCTGCTGCAGGGGAGAGCCGCGCGCGCCATCCAGCACGGAGCGGATGAGGAATTTGGTGTCCTCGTACACGCCGGCCTGGCTGGCGTCCGGCCCAAAAACGCGGTCGAACTTGAACTGCTTGCGCGCGCCGCCGCGCCGGTTGTACACCGCCAGCTCGCCCTCCAGCCCCAGCTCCACGCAGCCTGCGGCGCATCATGATGTATGTCATGATGCACTGAAAAGTTTTACCGGTTAGACTCACGGTCTGAGCGCGCTGAGGCCCACGTCGCACCCCCTACATGCGCATGCAGCCTGCCAAAGGGCGCCGAGCCCCCCGGGCTAGAGGAGCTGGGGCGGGCAGAGAGGACGCTGGGCCCCATCGCGCAGCCCTGCCGCAGACCGGCAGCCTGCATGGCGGCCCGCATGCGGCGCGCGGAGGCGGGACACGGGGGACGGTAGGCGGCGCACTCGGCGTGGCGTCGCCCGTGGCGCCCGGCGGGCGCACGCGGCAGAACACGCGGATGTTGCCCTTGAGGTCCTGCACCTCGTTGTACAGCCGCCGGTTCTCCTCCAGCGTGCCGCGGTACTTGTCCGCGACCACGCTCAGCTCGTCCACCTGGGCCGCGGCGCAGGCGGCAGGCTTGCACGCGCCGGCCCGCAGACCCGCCAGCAAGACAGCCGCACGCGGGTTGATGAAATTCATAGGCGTGACCTGCGGCATGGCTCCGTCCAGCGTCTCCCGAGGACAGTTGGACGGCCGCCCGCCGCTACTGTGCCCGCCCCTGCACCAGGGATGCGGTGCAGGCGTGGGTCCTGCACCACGCCGGGGAGAGGCGCGGCGCGTCACCCGCGCAAACCTGACCCTCTAGCCAGGGCCAGGGTCCAGCAGGCGCGCGCACCCGCCCCTGCAGCGCGTCCCACTCGGCCTGCATGCGCGCGCGCGCGGCCTGGTGCTCCCAGACCTGCGCCTGGTGCGCGCGCAGCGCGTCCTCCTGCGCCGCCAGCACGCCCTCCAGCTCATCCTCGCGCGCGCGCATCGCGTCCAGCGTCGCGCGCTCGGCGTCCGACATGCCTGCCGCGCACGCGCGGCTGCGCGTGTCTGCCCTGCAGCGCAGCGGCGCGGGCAGCTGTTGGCGCTTACGCAGCCGCTGGAGGATGCAAGCGCACGCCGTCCGCACGCGCACAAGTGCATGGCCCGGTCGAGGCCACCGCAGACTTACGACATTGCAACACACTCTGCACAGGCCTGCCGTAGCGCTCCGTCATCCTTCCGGGACAGGCCGTCCGTGGATGAGTCGAAAGACCCTGGGTGGTGCGCAGTGCATGTGGAGCTGAGGATGCAACCGAGCGCGCCAGGGGACCAGCACCCTGCTTGGGCTCGGGCGCGGGCAGCATGTGCGCGGCTGCGGCGGCGGCCTGCGCGGCCGCCGCGCGCTCGTCGTGCAGCTCGGCCTCCAGCCGCCGCAGCGCCGCCTGCGCGCCCTTGACCTCCTGATCCTTGGCCAGCAGCCGCTTCTCGTACTCCTGCGCGCGCGCGCGGCGGCCCTGAGGCCCCGCCGCGCCCCGCGCCCGCAGCCAACGCGGCCTGGCGCGCCGCCCGCACAAGCAGCGGCCTGTTGCGCCGACCGCGCAGTGCCGCGGAGCGCCGCTTCGCGCGGGCCGAGCGCGGCGCGCGGCAAGCAAAGGAATATCTGTCCGCTCGCGGCTCCGCGGGAGCATGCACCCCGTGTCAGGCGAGCGCGCCGCGCAGCCGGCTTTGCACACCGGGCGCACGTCGGGTTGCCATACGCCTGCCCGCCGGCAGCGCGCAGCCCCTGGCGCGCGGGCGCCGCGGGGCGGCCAGGTAGAAGCGGAGTGGCCAGGCGGGGGCGCGCCTGCGTCAGGCTGCCCAGCACGCTCTCCAGCACGGGGCCCATCGCCTCCAGCGCGTTGTCCGGCGACACGCTCGGCGCGCCCTGGTACCTGCGCCCGGCCGAGCGCGCTGGGCGCGCCGGCGCCTTTGCCGTCTGCAGGCATCGTGCGCCCTGTCGCGCGCTGTGCAAGCCCGCCTAGCGGGGGCGAGCCAGCGGGCGCTGCTTCGCTTGTCGTCCATGGTATGCGTTCCGCGCCTGTGGCTTGGGGGTGCGCGCACCGCACGGGCGGTGCGGCCGGCGGCGTGCGCAGCTCGTCGCACATGCGCTCGCGCAGCATCGCAGTGCACTGGTGCATCAGCCGCGTCACGCCCGCCGCCGCCTGCACGCCGCCCTTGAGCGGCCGCGCCGCGCCGCCGCCAAAGTAGTGCTGCGGCGCGCACAGCGGCCGCTCATGAGGCTCGCTTCCGACGTTAACCGGAAGCCGCACCTTCAGCTGCCTGTGCTGTCCTGGGTCGGCTGCATTCCCCAGCCAGTATATGCAGCTGCCCTGCACACACGCAGCAGCGACGAGCGCAATGGGGAGCGCTCCAAGTAGACCGGGACACTGCGCCTGCCCCCCCCCAGATCGATGCCCGCCAAGAGCTGGCTTTTGCCATATGAAGCTTATATGCGCGCATCCAGCAATAGCGCGGCAGCACCCGCACCTGCGCAACCTGGTCGTAATTGATGTCCGGCGAGTCTGCTGAGGGCGAGGCGGAGCTCGAACGCTGCGCGCGCAACACGGCCGCCAGGCCCCCCGCCGCCGCCGGCGCGGCCGCCTGGCCGCCGCCGCTGCCCGGCGCGGGCCGCAGCGGCTGCGCCTGCGGCAGCGGCGCGCGCAGGGGCTGCGCGCCCGCTCGCTCGCTGTCGTGGCAGCGCTTGAGCGTGAGCAGGCACTCCACCACGCGCGGCCTGCAGCTTTGAACACCGTCAGCCGAGGAAGGACGTGCGGGGACCATGCCACAGTAGGGGTGGAAGCGCCGCAAAGCGCGTGCCAGACTACTTGCATAGGAGCCTCGGGTCTGCGACAGCTAATGTGAGTGCGCTTCTGGCAGCCACCAGGGCGCCTTGCAGCACAAGTTTTCACGAGAAGAGGCCATGCGCGCCTCTCCTCCCAGCCGTGCGACTCAATGTCCGGCACGGAGAAGATGGCGGACTGGGGGAACTGCAGCTCGTGGAGCGCGCGGGTGAAGTTGGTGATGTTCTCCATCGTCTGGATCACGCTGCCCGTGTCGCTCCCCACATGCGCCGGCTCTATGACCTGCGCAGCCAGCGCGCTGGCTGGCGGCAACATGCCGCGCGCGACAGACTGCGCTTTCCGCGGCTGGCTTATCGCGACGCGCGCGCAACCGGCGCCCGAGCTTACGTCCTGGGCCTCCGTGCCGAGCCACTGCGCCAAGCGTCAGCCCGCAGAGCTCTGCAGACCTGCTGACGACCGCCAGACTGCTGCAGCACCTGCAGCACGCTTCTATAGAGCAAGATGGCAGCCTGCCATCACCAGGAGGCCTGGTCGCTGCGCCTGCGGCACCTCGCTCCAGCCCGCGCACCCGGCTGATGTAGCCCGGCCGGAGCGTGTTGAGCACTCGGCACAGCAGGACGCCGTCCCGCAGAGCCGCTCGGAACGCATGGTCGGAGGCCGTCGGCAGCGCCTCCCCAGTCAGCTCCTCCACCCATTCCGCTGCTACGCGCCGCCGCGATGCCGCCAACGCCGCCCGCTTCTGCGCGGACCCGGCTGCCTCCGCGGATCGGGTGCCATGCATCTGCTGCGCCGCGTCCGCGGCCTCTCTCGCCAGCTGCCCCTGCTGCACGCGCGCACGCGAGGGGCTGGGCTGCTCCTGCAGTGCGGGCGTTGGTGGCCGGCGCTCCTGCCAGCCCTCCTCCTCCTGCGCAATGTGCGCCCGCGTCAGGCGCCCGGTGCGTAACCTACCCCGTCGCCGCCGGCTGCAGCAGTGGGCTGCGGCGCACCCTGTGATGGCAGGGCCGCTGCCCGCCGCTGCCGGGCGCGTGCTGGGGCGCTGCAGGCTCACATGCTTCGGGCGTGCGCAGCTCTGCGGCTTCGCACGACTCTGCATACGCATAGCGGTGCTCCATGCCCCGCCGTGCGCGCCCCAGTGCAGTGCAGCAAGCCCCTGTATGTCAGACAGCGGGCGAGTCGCAGTTGGTGCCCGCTTTCAATTCGTAAAGCTGGCAAGCGAGCGGACCATTGGGAAGAAGAGGAGGCAGGGGGGACTCAGAAATGCCCTGGATACCCAGACCTTCCATGACAATGACATAGCTGCAGCAGCTGGTCTTACACAGTTGTTCAGTAGTTTTGTGATCTCTCTTGTTACAGGCTTAAAACACAAACCACAGGGTCCAGAGCACTTGCGTGCGCTCCAGGTGCCGCGGCACCTGCCCTCCGCGGCTGCAACCAGACACGCCTCAACTCCATCACCCACGCATGCTTGCTGAGCAGCAGCAGCACCCTCCTATGCCAGACTCTAGCAGACGGTGACCTGCGGCACCCATGCGAGGCCCCCCGCTGGCAGCGGACGCGCGCGCGGGGGCCGCCCTACGAGGCCGCAATGGCCGCCGGCTGCGCGGCCTCGCCCGCGACAAACGCGCCCGGGTTGATCGCGACCGACTTGGTCGCATTGTCGGTCTTGTAGATGCCCACCAGGCGGTCGGCCAGCTCGAACATGTTGTTGCGCAGGCTGATGATGACGAACTGCGCGTCCTTGGTGCGCTCCTTGATGTAGTGCGCCACGATGCTCACGTTTTTGAAGTCTGCCGGCGCGCGCGCGCGACGGGCCTAGCATGCAGGCTCGCCGCGGCATGCGCGTGCTGGGCGGGCAGCGGCGGCAAGCGCCCATACGCTGCTGCGCCGCTGCAGGCAGGGCGGGTCCGACAGCGCAGCCAGGCAGCCATGCATGCATGCAGAGTCATATAGCGCTCAGACTCGCAAAGACAGGCCGTGTGCGTCCTCGCAGCGCAGCCAGCCGCGCCATGCACGCGCAAATGCGGCCGGGCGAGACGAGCAAGGGCGCCCGCCGGCCGGCATGCATGCGCCGCGCACCCAGCGCGGCGTCGATCTCGTCCATGACGTAGAGCGGCGTGGGCCGGTAGTGGTGCAGCGCGAACACCAGCGCCAGCGAGCTCAGCGTCTTCTCGCCGCCGCTCAGGTTGGCAATGTTCTTCCAGCTCTTCTTGGGCGGCCGCACGCTGAACACGATGCCCTGCGCGCGCGGCCCCCGCGTTTGCGCCCCGGCACACCGCCGCTGGTGGCGCATACAGGCAGCGGCCACGCTCATATAACATGCCAGGCCGCGCTGGGCTCCCGAGGCTATCATGAGGCTATCATGACAGCACAGCTGGAGGCAGCGACGCAGGTGCGTCACAGCGGCCACACTGCCACGCCCAGCAACAGGCGGCCAAACACCCTGTGCCAAGCCGCTTCCAACCTCTAGCCGATGTGACGGGGCGCGTCATGCTGGCCAGAGTAGAGTTCAGGGCACGCTGGCCTAACCCTACCCCCATGACCCCACCACCGGGCTCACCTCGGAGAACGGGTCCAGCGTGTCGACCAGCTCCAGCTCGGCGTCGCCGCCCAGCGTGATCATCTGGTACATCTCCTTGAGCCGCAGGCTGACCGCGTTGAAGCCCGCCATGAACTCGCCCAGCCGCGCCTTGCGCAGCGCCTCGTACGCCTCGCGCTCCTGCCCCGCGCGCGAGTCAGTGAAAGCGGCCGCGCGTGGACGCCTGCCTGCGTGCAACCTCGCGGGCGGCCCAGCCAGGGTCGTGCGCTCAAAGTTGAGTATTCATATGCTGCCCAGCTTGCGGGCGAGCGCTTTCTTGGGCTTGCGCGCGTGCGCCGCGTGGACTAGACCCAGCATGGCCCTGTGTGAGTGCACCAACCTGATCGGGTCCCCGCCGAAGCTGCCTGCCGCATTCGGCAGCGCGGGGGCCCGCGCGCCTGGTTGCGGGCCTGCGTGGCGGCTTCCAGGTCAGTCAGGCGGCCGCGGTACTCCGTGTCGCGGCGCTGCCACTCCGCGATGGCGCTGACGTCCACGTTCGCCGACTTCAGCTCCTCCTCCAGCATGGTCACCCTGCGCCGGCGCAGGGGCTGGGCGCCTGTGCCGCGTCGGCCGGCGATGCAAGGGGCGTCGCACACGCCGACTCGCCACGGGCGCTCACATGATGACCGGCTACACCGCAACCCTATGCCAGCATGCCTCCACTCCAGCATCATCTACATTGACCCAGTGCGCCTGCTACAGACAAGGGCCGGAAGATTGACAAGCAGGAGGGGCCACCTGTACTGCAGGTCCGCGGGCACCAGCGCGTCGAGCTCCTCGCTTGTCAGCAGGTCAGGCTCCTTGCCTGCCGGGCCCCATGCTCAATACATCATATTGATAAATGTACACTGTTGAGTGCAATGGTGAGCACGGACCCCATCGGCAACCCCACACAGGTCGCCGACGAAGAGCGCAGCAGGAGACGATGACAGTGGCAGCTGCCCAACATCCAAGATTGTGTGAAACATCGGCACTCCGGTCGCTGGCAGCAGCTGCACGCAAGAGCAGCGTGCACCTCCAGCGTGATTGTCTGGGCGCCCCGCGCACCTCCCGGCTCACCCTCGGCCAGCTTCGCGCGCGCGGCGGCCAGGCGCGCGGCGCACTTGCGCAGCTTGGCGCCCTCCTCGCCCTGCGCCTCGCGCTGGTCGCGCAGCTTGGCGCCCAGCTCCACCTCCACGTTGCGGATGATGCCCACCTGCGCGCGGACGCGAATTGTCTGCTGGGCGCGCGCTCGAGCCTGCCCTGTTGCGCATGCTGCAATCCCAGCCGCATGGCCGGCCGCCAGCTCCGCCTCCACGCTGCGGGCGCCCGGACACATGTTCTGGGCGCGCTAGCCTGCCCTGTTGCGCAGGCTACATACTGGCCGCGTGCCCGTCCGCCGCCTCCACCGCCACACTGCGAGGCGAGCGATTTGTGGGTGTCGTAGGACAGGACCACCACCGGCAGTACCGACCGACGCGCCGGCAACCCCCACCCCTCAGCACACCCGCTTAGTGGCAGGGCTGCGCGCCTCGGCCTGCTTGCGCTCGTGCTCGGCGGTCGCAGCGGCGAGCGCGGCGGCGCGCATGGCGAGCGCGCCCTCCGCGCGCCGCGACGCCTCCACCACCGCCAGCGCCGCGTCCTCCATCTCCTGCGCGAGCGTTTTCAAGGGTCTGAGCCCTAACCCTACCCAGGCGCCTTGAGGTCACCTGCTCCTCCTAGGGCTTGAGGGGGGGCCGCTGCGCACCTACCCCACAGACATGCGCCCCCCGACGCCCGCGCGCGGCCAGCCCAGTTGCGACAGGCCGCGCGCGCCTGCAGCCGCTCTGGAGGTGCGCATGGGCAGGCATTCATGCAGCTGATTGCCGGGCGGCGCAGACCTACCACCTCTGCATATACAACGACTGCGCGCTGCATGTTGATGACATGTGAAGCACTCCCAAGCTCTTCCTGCATGTATGTCTTGCGACCCAGGCGCATAAGCAGCCCTGCCTTGAACTCCGTGTCGCGCGCGGCGAGGTCGGCCTCCAGCTTGACCGCCTCCTTCTCGGCCTTCTCCGCCTCGCGCGCCAGCCGCGCCACGGCCTTGGCCCCGGCCGCCGCGCCCGCGCGCGCCTTGGCCGCCTCCGCCTCGGCCGCGCTGATCTCCTGCGTCGCCGTCGGGCAGTAGCTGACAACCTCCTTGTGGCATTGTCAATGCATTGCCTCACATGCCAATTGACACTTGTCTAACCTGCCATGCAGCTTAGTAAAGATTGTTTGTTGTGCCGCGCGCAGGTACTTGGCACGCAGCCTGCCTTTCCTTTGCGACCAACTCCGACCCCAGCACATGCTGAGGCGGGCAGGCGGGCAGCGGCGCGGCATGCCCATGCGTGCTGGCTTCAACAGCAGATGTCCGGCCAGCCCCGTGACACCCATAACAGCAGACTAAGCAGCGCGACTCTCTCGACAGTGCCAGCAGAGGTGCGCGCGCCTCCTTCAGCTGCGCGACGCGCGCGCGCTGGCGCTTGACGGGCGGCCCGCCCGCGTCCTCGACCGCCTTCTCCAGGCCGGCCGCGCGCGCGCGCAGCCCCGCCGCGCCCTCCTCCAGCGGCGCCAGGGCCGCCTGCGCCTCGGCCACCTCGCGCGACAGCGCCTTGAGCGCCGCAGCGTCCTCCGCGCCCACCTGGCGCGCGCGCGGGGACTTTCTGTCTTGGCAGGGTGCAAGGAGAGCAAGTGCGGGGCAGGTGGAACTTAGGGCATGATCATGATGAAACTTGAAGCTTAGTTCTAGCTTCTGTATTCTGCCAGGAGGCTGCCTGCCCTAACCCCGGTCACCTGGCACAAGTGCATGCCTACCATTGCTGCATCCTTGATGCCCAAAAACAAGCACAATCACACATTCGAGCATCGCCGCTCCCCCTGACGCGCGCCTGCGCACCCACCGGCCCGTCTGGTAGTGCACACGGCAGCGGATTTCTGCTTGCAACGCTTGCCTGCAGCCCTGTGCACCCCTGGGGACTGTGAATACCACACATGGGCGCGCAGGCTCCGCGCGCAGCACCTTGGCGTCGGCGCGCAGCTGCGCCAGGCGCGCGGCGAGGTCGGCCGCGCGCGCGCGCTGGCTGTCGGCCTCCAGGCGCGCCTTGGGGATGCGCAGCTCCAGCGCGGCCAGCGCCTTCTTGGCCGCCGCGGCCGCCGCAGCGGCGCCGTCCGCGCGCGCGCGCGCCGCCTCGAGCGCCTGCTCCCAGGTCGCAGCGCTCCTTAGCTGTTCACCATGCCCCGCATGCGCGAGCATACATGCCCGCACGCCAGGCGCCCTTGCCCTCATCCCCAGGCCTTCCTGGGCGTTCAAACTCACGCCATGAGAACATGTGCCTGCAAGCTGTACAAGCTCAGTCCATGGAGGACAGCAGACTTCACAGCCGCTGATGATGCTGGCAAGCAGGTCTCGCGTATCTGTGCAGCCTTCAGGCCTGGCCTGTCTTTCCACGCGCTTGGCAGGCAGGAATCCATTGCAAGCGTACATGCAGGTTATCAAGACATACGGCCTCCTCGCTCAGCGTGCAGCTGGCGCAGCGGCGCAGCGGCTGACAGAGCGTGCCGCCAGCACCTGCGTGCCGGCGGTGAGCTCCTGCTCGGCGGCTGCAAGCGCGGCGGCCACCTCGCGCGTGTCCAGCGGCCGCGGCGCGGCGGAGCCCAGGCACATACGGCCGCCGCGTGGCTTGCCGCCGCCGCCCGTCATGGTGCCCGACTCGTTTATCATCTCGCCCTGCATAGATGATGAACATCGCGACGGAGCGCACATTGTTAGGCATGCGCTGGTAGCTGAGAGACAGAAGGTAGTCAGACTTCGCATCCTCATACACGCATCCTTGGGTCGAGCACCCATGCCAGCCCCGGCGTGTCCCCTGTCTGCAAACAATGCATGCAAAGGATGCATGCAAGCCTCTCCTGGGCACCACACGTCACTGGCGATCCGTGCGCAGCCCGTAACGCACGTGTGCGCCTGGAAGGCCTCCGCGCAGCGACGCAGGCGCGTCAGCAGCGTACGGGCAGGCCGGCCGGCGCCGGGCGCGCGCCGAGGGCGCGGGCGCGCCTGCAGCGTGACCACACGCGACCAGCGGCGGTCGGCGCCGTACGCGATGCGCGCGGCCTGCTCCAGGTCGCCGGCGACCAGCGTGTCGCCGAACGCGTAGAAGAACGCCGGGCGCAGCGCCTCGTCGCGCGGGCGCACTAGGTCGTACAGCCGCGCCACGCCTGCGGGCGCGGTGCGCAGGCGACATGCTTTTCTGGTACTGGTCACCGGTTGCGTTTGAGGAGGTCCACGGGCTCCAGTGGGCTGCAGCCTGCATACACGCTCGATGGTGCGGCACTGCTGTAAACGTAGCCGTCAAGCCCGCTCAGCCAGGAGGACTGTGTGTCTTCCAGCGGCCAAGCTGCTTCAGGCCGCGGCGCGTGCCGGATGTGCCTGCTTGACTACCGTCCTGGCAGGGCCAAACCCTGGCGAAACCGGCTTGGCGTGTTACGATACACTCATTACTGGTCCGTGCGTACGTGCTGTGGATGTCCTCTGTGACACCACATCGAAAACAGAACAAAATGCAGACGCACGCGCCCGGGCAGGGCGGCCGCGCCTTCAGGCGGCCTGGCCTTCTCAGCCGCGCGGCGCGCCAGGTGCGCCTGCTTGTCCAGCAACAGGAACGTGGCCACGCCCAGGCCGCGCCGGCGCAGCAGCTCCACGCAGCGCTGCGCGGTCGGCGTGTCGTCCACGACGATGAAGTCCAACGCGCCGGCCGCCGTGGACGCCGCCACGTCGTACCGCGCGTCGATCGCGCCCAGGTCGCCTGCGGGCGCAGCGCCGCATGCTCTGGATGTTATTTTAGGTTTTGCAGACTGAGTGGTGGCTGGCATGCGTGAATGTACAATGCACGGGCTCTCAGCACTGTGGGCTGGCACTTACCATGCGCATGACCAGGAGCACTTGCACAAATGTATCCCAAGCCTTGGCCACTACAATGTCGGCAGACAAGCAACATCACAGTTGTGCAGCGCCAACGTCTTATGACAGCGTATGCCATCCGCGCGGCATCTGCGGCGCACCCAGGCGCCCGTGGATGCCTTCGATCTCGCCGGCGGCGCGCGCAGCCAATAGCGCCTTGACGACGCCGCCCTGGCTGCTCTGCGCGGCGGCCTCGCTGCGCCGCTGCGCCGCCTGTCCGCGCACCTCACGCAGGCCGGCCTCCAGCCTATCAGCCTCCTTGCTGGCAGCCTGCGCTTCGGCCCTCGCATCGGCTTCCGCGCGCCTGCCGCGCAGCGTGTCTGGCCTCTGGCTCATGTTGCAACCATCGCGTCCTGCTTATAGGTGCAGCGCTGGCATGCAACATGCATGCACATGAGGCTGCCAGGGTATGCACCACGGTCGTGACAGTGGCGGCAACATGGTGAGCAGAATTCGAAATTAGCCATGTACGCCTTACAAAGCATTTCTAGCTACCTGCACACATGGTGGGCAATCCTGGCTAAGAACAATAAATGCACAGCTGGGTTTGAACAGAGCATTGTGGCGTGGGGAAGGGCGTGGGAACAAACCGGTGTTTGTCCAGGGATGCCTCCATCTCGTGGATGCTGGCACCCGTCGTTTCCGCTGCCGCGCTGGCTGACGCCAGGCCCTCTTCCGCGTCCTGCAGGCTACATGGGTTTATACCAGTAAATTGACGGGGCGGCAAATAGCATGCACAACTGCTTCTGGCATGTGCATGCATGTGCTAGCACAGCAAGAGTACCAATGCACAGTGTACAGACACGCCCAAGTATATGTGGAGACATATGCATTAGGCACAAGCACAGTTTTAAGCACCCCATGTTCCACCTCTTCGCAGGGAACACAGTAAAGGCAGCGCACTGCTGCAGGCGCCGGGGCATGTGCGGAGCATGCGCACGGGCGCGCGGGGGCCCCACCCTCAGGCGCTGCTGCGCCTCGACGCCCTGCCGGAGCAGCAGGTCGCGCTCCGCCGCGGCCACGTCCACGCGGCTCTTGGCGGCCGCGATGCGGGCCTTCCAGGGCGCCAGCTCGCCGCGCACGCCGCCCAGCTGCCGGCGCAGGCCCTCCACCTCGCCCGCCACGCCCGCGCGCAGCGCCTCCAGCGCCTACCCGCGCGTGGCCGCAGTGTGCCGTGATGCATGCAAGGTTTGGTCGTGATGCTTCTATTGGGCTGCCTGAGTGTGATGCCCTAGCTATACACCTTGCGGTGGTGAAGCAATGCCGTCCCGTTGTTCGCACACACGCTGGTGGCATTGTCAAGCAGGACAAGCGTTCCCAAGCAGTCCCGCGCCTGCTCGGCGTCCTGCAGCTCCTGCGCGAGCGCCTCTGCCTTGGCCGCCATCTGCGGCGCGGCCGCCTCCATCGCGGCCGCCTGCGCCTCGGTCTCCTGCACCCGCGGCCCTGTTTAAACAGCCGTTCATGCACTCACTCTCCCGCCTGCCAGAGAGAGGTGCTGCTGAGGCTGCAACGCATCTGTATCAGCGCAAATGCATGCTGTGCCATTAAGCTGCATCAGCAGGCATCGCGCCGGCCGTTACGATCAGCGCTGTGCACCTTCTCTGCCAGCTGGGGTCAAGAGGCCGCGCAACCAGGTGCTGCCACGTCGCTGCAGGCAGCGCCGGAGCCAGCACACCGTGCGCTTGGCGCCTTCGCGCTGCAGCCGCTCCGCCAGCTTCCGGCGCTTGGCCTTGAGGTGCTTCAGGTCCTCGCGCAGCTGGACGTCGCGGCGCTCAAACTCCTTGAAGCGCTCGTTGGCCGCGTCCAGCTCACGCTGCACCGCCGCGTGCTGCTCGCCCTCCGCCTTCATCCTACGTGCGTCGCGGCGGTGCATGTGGATTGTTGTGACCGTGACCGTTTGACAAACACTGCCTTGCCTCGCTTCCCTGCATGCGCCGTGCATCCATGACAGCATTATATGCTCAACTTTGGATCAAACCTGACAAGGGAAGGCCAAGTCCTTGGTATCATTGGTGCTGCAGTTGACTTTAGAGCAGGCACAAGGAGTCTGCTGCTGAAGCGGGCAGAGCTTTCAAGAGTCTAAGCCGCTGCATGCCACAGCAGCGTCACACAGCCGACGCACTTGGCCTCGGCCGCTTGCAGGTCCGCGCCGTAGGTCGCCAGCTTGCCCTGCTCGTGCGCCAGCTTGGCGTCCAGCGCGGCGATGTTCTTCTCCAGCAGCTCCAGGTTGCGCTGCGCGGCGGCGCAGCGCTCGGTCATGTGAAGCAGCGGCGCTGCATGTGTGAGCGGGCCAGACGAGACATGGCCACACGGGCAGGCAGTCATAACGAGCTGCAGGTATGACATTCGGCGTACTTGTTCAGAGATTTACAGAGGAAGCAGCCATCAGCAGGCTGCAAGGCTGCAGGAAGGACATGCGGAGACCACGTGCAGCCATGCAAAGCATCGGCGCTTCAGAGCCTTGTAAGGCAGGGCAGGCTGGGTGCTGCCCGGAGATGGCGTTGTGGCAGGCCGGGGCGGCACCTGCCCGTCGCGCATGAACAGCTGGTAGATGGCCGCGTGCGTGGCGGTGCACTCGCGGTCGCGCGCCAGGTAGGCCTCGGCCGCCGCCTTGGCGCCCTCCAGGCCCTCGCGCTCGCGCTCGCCCGCCTTCACGCGCGCGACCATGCCCTGCCGCGCCTCGCTCAGCTCCTCCAGCCTGCGCGGGGACGGCACGGCCCTTCCTGACATCTACTTTTGGCGGCATCACTAGGACCCTGCGTGCGCGCCAAGGCATCATGTGTTTGCCTCCCGCGCCTCGGTGAGCTCCTGCAGCTGGCACAGGGTCACGCATCTTTATACGGCTGCTTTCAGACATGTCTGCTGCATGCAGCACCTGCATGCATGCGCACGTCACGCCCTCCATGCAGCAGCCGCATGCGCGCCCGCTGACGCCAGATGCTGGCCATGGCAGAGTCAGCGGTGGCGTCAGGCTGGTCACACGGCCTCATACGTCCCCATGGCCTGGTGGACGGCCAGCTCTTACTCTTGCAACTGTCGTGCACAGATTTGCAGCAGCTGACGCCCTATCTACATTGTGGGCAGACGCAGGGCCGCAGCAGGTCACCGCTTGGCGCCAGCCTCGATCTGCGGCACGTAGCGCTCGGTGCCGATGATGTCCTCCAGGTACTCCAGCAGGCCGCCCTCGTGCGGACCCACCGCCTTGGGCTTCATCATGCTGATCTGCTCCACCTCGCCCTGCGCGGCGCCGGCTCGACACAGTCGTATGCGCTCAAGCATGCGTTTGCTGCACCTGCTTCGGCAGGTCTAACGACACAATGAAGGTCCTGATGAAGGCTGTAAGGCACGCTCAAGAGCTGCTGTAGAGCTGCGCGCCATCACGCCGCCCGGTAACGCCTGTTCAGATATGCATCACTGTGCCGCTAGTGGAAGCCGGGGCCATAATCCGCATTACGAGTGGGATGCCAGCGGGTTACAAGACAACAGCCCAGCCATGCTGACAAGCACTGAACTGCCGCTCCCACACAACAGACTGCATTGCCTGGCTCCAGGCGGGCCAGCAATGGCGCGCTCCGCAGCGGGGCAGCGCGAGGCATGGTCCCCCCCCGGGCGCTGCCGGGCGCGCGCGCCTGCAGGATGAGGAAGCGATTGTTGTCCAGGTCCACGCCCTTGGCCTTGAGCAGGTCGGTCACCTGGCCCTGGCTGCTCTTGCGGCCGTCTATGTAGTACTGCGAGGTGTTGCTGCGCAGCGCCGTGCGCGCCACCGAAAAGTCCGACCCAGGCACCACCGTGTACTCCTCGTCGCCCTGCGACGGCTGGGCTGCGTGACGTACAGGCGGCGCCCTCGGTCCAGGTGAGGGCTGCCGTGCAGGAGCGAGGGCCCCGCCGCCATGCAGCGGCCCGCCACTTGTGCACCAGAGCTTCAAGTGGAGCCACATGAAAGTGTTCCACAACGACGTTTCTGCGGCAGCCAGGCAAGCGCCAACCACAGCACTCAAGAGCAGGATGCCTATGGCTTGACACAGTGTCCTTTTGTTGGTGGCCAAGCTGTCAGTTTCTCTCTGCAGCCCATATGTACAACTGAGACCCGGGCCATGCTCGGGCCACGCCAGGCTGCACCGTGTCAATAATCTCCTGAAAGTACACGCTGACGCGCGCTAAGTCCAGGTTCTGGTGGTTGGCGGACTTGTGGATGAGCTCCGACACTTTGCTTAGCCGCAGCTGCGCACACCGCGCCTCAGCACACGTGCAAGGCGCGAACGTCGCTGAGCGCCGTTGTGCTTGCGTGCAGGGCGGGGCCGTACCTGCTTGGCGCGCTTGCCAAACATAAACAGCATCGCGTCAATGACGTTGCTCTTTCCGCTGCCGTTCGGCCCCACCACCGAAGAGAAGCACTGCAAGATTGGCCGCACACACGCTGTCTCAGCACGCAGCACGTGCTACTGCACCAGTTGAAGCTCCTGCATATTTGGGAGCCCAGCGAGCGGCCTCTCCGGGAGGCACAGGTGCCATCTTTTTCTATACAGCGCCCGCGCCTTGTGGAAGGGCCCCACGCGCTGCTCCCCCGCATACGACTTGAAGTTTTCCAGGACCATCTCAGTGATGATAAGCCGCTGCGGCGCGCTGCAGCTGGCCTGCTCCATGTTGGCATCCATTGGGGCTGCCTGCGCCCGCTGCAGTCCTGTGGCCGCTGGGAAAGCAGCAGAGCCTGCTCTTCACGTCTGTGATCGCGCCATATGTCCTGCGTCGCTCACAGTCTTGCAATCACTGCAGGGGCCTGAGCTGGCAGGTGCGCAAGATTTGAAAGAGGGCTGGCCAGGTTTAGTGAGAGGGTGTGCAGGTGAGTCTTCTCAGAAGTTTGACTAAATCAACACCTGGCCTGAGCTGAGCTGCTATAAGCTGACGAGGGCGATATCTCTTAGCTTGTAGTCAACAGCAATCCACCTCACGTCCCTGTCACATCGCCACAGCACAGCGCCAGAGGTCTAATAGCAGAGGTGCGTGGCCTATCTGCTGCTTTGTGGTGCATCAACGGGAGCGGCAGTGCAAGCGTGCATACCTGGTGCAACGCACACAGGTTTTGCCTGTTGCGTAGCCTGTCAATGTAGCTATAAGATTAGGCTACAGCCTAGCTAATGTGCTCTTGGCAGTGCAAGATGGATCCAGCGCAGCCAGGCATCAACAGCCTGTCCGATGAGCTGCTAGCACAGATCATGAGCTACACACCTGACTTCACGAGAATCCTTACACTTCCGCTGGTATCCAGGTAAAAGTTGTGCTCTGAAAGCCACGCGCTGATAGTCGAGACACTTTGCACCTAACGATGCCTGCTTCCCTGCCTGCAGACGCTTTAATGCCGTCCTTGGAAAGCCAACAGCCGCCTGGACGCACCTATCCACACACTTCGCGCTGGCCCTGACCCAGCTACAAGGCACGCTCAATGTTGTCATATAGTACCTGCACTTTGGCGCATGACCAGGCTCAAGCAGTGAACTGCATCAGCAAGGTGCGCAGGCGAAGGTCCAAGCGACCACGGCGACCGTATGCTCCTGATGTACGAGTGGCTGCTTCCACGAGCCTCCGCAGTACGCAAGCTTGACCTGAACTTCAGCGATTCGCGCAAGAGGCGCGGGTATCAGCATCATTACTCCTTGTTGCCGTGGCGGTGGGTGCAGGCGTTGGTGGTTGTGGTGCGCGCCGCCTCCTTCAACCTGGAAGCGCTCAGTATTGAGCTGTCAGGGGGATATGAAAGCGACAAACAGGCTGTGCTTGCAGCCCAGAGCTGCCACAGGCTGAAGCGTGCAATTGAAAGCTGTGACAGGCTCAAGGAATTGGACATACAAGTGCAAAAATTTGGCGGCCGTTTGCTGTCCCTGCTCGAGCTGGGTGCTCTGCCAGCGAGCCTGGAGCGCCTTGTGGTTGATGCACCAGATGATAGACCAGCAGGAACTGATCGTCCTACCAACTTAGTAAACGCTCAGGAAGGTGGTAGCCACCTTGACCTTGCATGCCTTGGCAGGCTCACCCGGCTTGTTCATGTGCATTTGCACGTGCCTGTCCACCTGCTGAGAGTTCCTGCTGCCTTGCCGCACGTTACTTCCTTACACCTGTCATGCAAGGAGATGACCTTTTCACAGGGGCTGGGAATGCCCGACCTCCAGCACCTGTGTTTGAACCAGCATGACGGGGGCAGCATCCAGCTGCCAGCGCTGCTTGGCCTCACGACCGTGACCTCGCTGGCCATCGGTGGGAAATTGTTGCGCATGACTGGCTGACTCTGCCACATTTGCGGAAGTGCGCTTTGACACACACAACTCTTGTGGCTCAGAAGCAAATGCCCATGATGCGCGCTCAGCTCGAGTCCCTGCACTTTGAGTGCTGGGTACATTCCTTTCCACTTGAGTTTGTTGAGCTGAAAAGCCTGACTGTGCTTTCAATGCCATTTCTTTGCTTCACTGACCTGCCACGAACACTGACTCAGCTGTCGAACCTGCAAGAGTTAAAACTTGGGCGAGCTGAATTAAGCGATGGGTCTGTGGGTGACCTGGACGCCTCGGCGCTCGGTGATCTATCAGCTTTCCCGTGCCTGCAGGCCCTGGAGTTCACGCTCTGCTACGTTGCGCTGGCGCCTCGCATGGGCACGCATTTGCATGCAACGCTCCAGCAGCTAGTCTTTTTTAATGCGCTTCCCCGTGTTACATTCGGTGGCCCTGGCGTGCTGGCACTGCACCGGCAGCTCACGGCCCTTGGGCGCCCAGGCGTTCTCTTTACTGGCATGTTCGCAGAGCATGGCGATGACAGTGCCACGTGGTTTATGCAGGCGCTGATGATGGCTGCACCCCCGCATGCATAATCGTCAAATTAACTGCCTATGCTTGCTGCTAGTCAAGATTATGTCAAGTCGTGCTGAGCCTCGATCAGCTGAACTACCAGTTTGCAGGGTGTTTGTTTGCATGGCATCCTTTTCCTAGAAATGCATGCCCGGGGACAGGGAAATAGATTGCTAAGTGAAGGCCAGCCTGCTTACACATGGGAATGGGATGGCATGAGACTGCAGCCGTTACAATAGCCGTGCAGTACGGTGCAGTGTCATCTCTATGATTTATCTAGATGCCTAGTGTGCATGGTGCATCCGCATGGAATCCTACATGATCTACAAGTAAGTTGGACCAGACACCCGCGCTGCTCCATCATTAGCGGAATGTATCTCTGCAGTCCTGTGGCCGCTGGGAGCGTGGCAGAGCTGTTCTTCTCGTCCCTATTTGCGCCATATGTCCCGCGTGTCATATCAGCTCATCATGAAGGAAAGGCTATGAATGCGCGGTAATTCTTGTCGCAAAATTGAATGAGGGCTGGACAGGTTCAAAGAGAGGGTGTTACAAAGCTTGGCCTAAATAATGATTGAGCTTCCCTGAGCTGACGGGGGCGACAACTCGTAGCTTGTAGCGGACAGAGTTTCACCTCACGTCTCATAGTCTCATTGACATCGACAGAGCACAGCGCCACAGGTCTGATAGCAGGGGTGCATGACCTCCCTTATGCTTTGTGCTGCGTAGGCAGGAGCAGTGCGTGTGCGCAGACCTGGTGCAGCGCTTATCCCTTTTGTTGGCACCTAATGTGGGGCCTGACTGGTGCGCTAACAGAGTGTTGTGCGTGTGCTTCCTGGCAGTGCGATATGTTCCCAGAGCAGCCAGGCATGGACAGCCTGTCCGATGAGCTGCTAGCACAGATCATGAGCTACACATCTGACTCGATGAGACTTCGTGCACTCCCGCTGGTGTCCAGGTACAGCTTGTGCTCTGACAGCCAACGCGCAGTTGATCGTGACACTGTGCATCTAATGCTGCCTGCTTGTCTGCCTGCAGACGGTTCAATGCCGTCCTCGGAAAGCCAACAGTCGCCTGGAGGCACCTATCCGCACACTTCGCGCTGGCCCTGACCCAGCTACAAGGCACGCTCAATGTTGTCATATAGTACCTGCACTTTGGCGCAGGACCAGGCTCAAGCAGTGAACTGCGTCAGCAAGGTGCGCAGGTGAGGGTCTAGGCGAGTACGGCGAGCGTATGCTGCTGATGTGCGATTGGCTGCTTCCACGAGCCTCCGCAATGCGCCAGCTACACCTGAACTTCAGCGATTCGCGCAACAGGCGCGGGTACCGTTCCTTGTTGCCGTGGCGGTGGGTGAAGGTGGTGGCGATTGTGGCGCGCGCCGCCTCCTTGGAAGTGCTGTCTATCGAGCTGTCAGGCGGGTACGGAAGGCATGCAGGCGAGCCTGTGGGAAGCGACGAACAGGCTGTGCTTGCAGCCCAGAGCTGCCACAGGCTGAAGTGTGCGATTAGGAGCTGTGCCAGGCTCAAGGAACTGCACATTCACGCGCGGGAGTTTGGCGGCCTCCTGCTGTCCCTGCTGGGTGCTCTGCCAGCGAGCCTGGAGCGCCTCGTGGTTGATGCATCACATGACACACCAGTAGGCACTCACCGTCCTGTCAACCTAAACCACGCTCAGGAGGGTGGTAGCTACCTTGACCTTGCATGCCTCGGCACGCTCGCCCGGCTTGTCTATGTGCATCTGCACCTGCCTTTCCTCCTGCTGAGAGTTCCTGCTGCCCTGTCGTGCGTGACTTTTTTACACCTGTCATGCAAGGAGATGACCTTTTCACAGGAGCTGGCAATGCCTGACCTCCAGCACCTGTGCTTAAACCACCATAGGCGTGACGGGGGCAGCGTCCAGCTGCCAGCGCTGCATGTACTCACGGCTCTGACCGCGCTGGCCATCACTGGGGACCTTGTTGCGCGCGACTGGTTCACGCTGCCGCACTTGCGGAAGTGCGATTTGACGGACACCACTCTTGTGGCCCAGCCACCCGCGATGTGCACGCAGCTCAAGTCCCTGTGTACAGATTGCAGGGTAAACCCCTTTTCAGTTGAGATTGCTGAGCTGGTAAGCCTGCAGTCGCTTTCCTTGCCATGCATGTGCTACACTCACCTGCCATCAGTGATCACTCAGCTGTCGAACCTGGAAACATTACAAAGGCATGCAGTGATCATGCGAATACACCCTACCACCCTAGACGGCCAGACAGTTCACAGGATCACAAGGTTCACACAACATTTCCACCGCCGACCAGCGAAGGTAATGCGCTCAGGCGCTGTCACCTCAAGCAATTCAATTGCAGCTGCATGCGAGATAGCAGCCGCACACATGCACACAGCCTGCACAGGACACTGTGGGTGACCCAGAGTCTGGATAGACAGTGCACCTCATTCAAGTGCAGACCAGCTGATCACTTGCAAGCCGCCTCACAACCATTTGTGACCACCCTCTCAGAGAAGTCACGAACGTGCTGCCCAGCAGCCAATGCTCGGGTCCTTGGCAGCTCCCCCCCCTCCCTCCCGCGTAGTGAGCAGCAGCTCACACAGTCGCGGTGCGCTTGTGGCCGCGCTGGGACACGAGCTGGGTGCCGGGCCCGGCAGCGCCGCCAGGCGCCGCAGTGGCAAACTGCCTGGACGGCGCCGGCACAACCGAGGCGGCCAGCCGCACCGTCACCCACAGCGCCAGCAGCGCCTGCGCCAAGCAATGCCTCTCAACATGGAAGACGCGCAAGAGCAACAGTAAGGCTTGAACACACACCTTCTTTCTAGAACACATGCGCAAAAAACCTCCAATACCTCCGTCACCGTCACGTCTTGTCAAGATATCACAGGGGATGTCCAGTGGTTTCACAATATGAAATGTCCACACTGCACTCATCTTCGCACGCCGCGAGCTGGCCGCACTCGGCCTTTGTGTGCAGGCAGGGCTCCTCTGCGGGTAGGCAGGGGCACGCACGGCCAGGGCGCCCGCGACCGTCCACGCGGTCCAGGCGCGCCGCGCGGCGTCGGGCAGCTCGCAGCACAGCAGCGTCTTGGCGGACGTGATTGGCGGCAGGCTCAGGCGCGTGCGCTCCAGCCGGTTTTCAAGGCTCGCCAGGCTCGCCTGCGCGGGGCGCGCAGTCAGGTCAGCGCATGGGGCAAAGCCCCTCAGGCTCCCAGGCTGGTGTAAGCGTGCATGAACAGCCGCAGACAAACAGCCCTCCGCTCCAAGCCTTTCTGAGGTCTGACACAACAGGTTCATGCGACACCCCAAGAGCACTTTTGCAGGCCTCTGCTACTTACTATCCGAATGCTCATACCAGGAGCAAGCCAGTCAAGCAAACCTGTATATTTATTGATAAGTACTTTATGGTACAAGCTGCACTTCGGGTCCGCTCACTTGCTGCACAAGATGCCTGCGCTTTTCCATGACGTGTTCGACACAGCGATCGCCCATGTGCCAGCCCAGCCCGGCGTGCAGCAGCTGCGCACCTCGGTAGCATCCACCAAGCCCGGCAGCCCGACGATTGCTGCCCTGTCGGCAGTGGGGATGGTGGTGGTCGCGTTGACGGCCACCGCGCCCGCTGGCGTCCCGAGGAACCGCAGGAGCAGCTGCACCTGTGCACGCGGCGGACCACAGAAAAGTCAGGCTGCGGCTGCAGGGCAGTCAAACGTGTCCTGGAGGCAGCAGTGACGTGCGGGGCGCGCGTGCGCGGCAGCCCACAGAGACGGAGGGACGCAGGCAATGCGCTGTGCACAGCCTTCGCATGTGCCAGGTGGGTGGCGCGCCTCAGGGTCGCTCTGGTACGCCTGCAGCGCGGTGACGTTGACGCCAAAGATGCGCTGCAGCACCTGCGGTTCCGCTCACTGATCAGTGCACTGCAGCAGCAAAGGCTGCTTACACCCTCACACCCCCAGCAACAATCGACCACAAGTCAACAGGAGCAGCAAGCCCAGACAGATACCTTCCATTATTATCACAGATGCTGCACTGCGGACCACAGCATGGCGCTTGGCAGCGGCGCGCGGGCGCGCGCCTGCGGGCCGGTGAGCGCAGGGCCGCCGCCCAGGTAGTACTGCACCGCCTGCTGCGCGCGCGCGGAGTTCGGGTAGCGCGCGCGCACGGTGCGCAGCGCGTACGTCTCGCCATACAGGCAGCTGTCGGCGGCCACGCCGCGCGCGCCCAGCAGCCCGCCTGGGGACACACGTCCTTGTTCAAAGTGAACAGCGCGAAGGCACTGCCGCACTGTCTCCTATACGTGCAGCCAAGCCTTGCATGATTGAGCGGCATACAGAGCTTACAGTGCAGGCTGCTATTCCGCTCGCGCACAGCGGGCCAGCTGCAAGCCCAGTAAGGGAAGGGTTTCAAAAGGCGCACAGGGTCGACCCATTAGGCGACACTGGCGGCACTGGCACGAGCTCACAAACCAAGAAACCCCCCACTACAGACTTTAGTGCGAACTTGCAAGCATGCCAAATGCATTCCACAACATCCTCCACTTTCACACAGCACTGCAGCTGCAGCGGCGGCTGGAGAGTTCAAGGTGCCGCGCCTGCGCCCACCACCAGGACGATCCCCGCCACAATCCAGAGCAGCACCACGACGGCCGACGCTGCGCGCGGCGTGCGCCCGACCGCCGCCAGCACGCCGGCCGCCAGCGCGAGCAGCATCAGCGCGCCGAACAGCGTGCCCAGCACGACCGGGCGCATCACCTTCTGCGCGTTCTCGCTGCCCGGCTGGTTGCGCGCCTGGAAGTCGGCCGCCGCCTGGCGCGCCCCGGCGCCCGCCTCACCGATAGCTGCCTGGCTGTGCATGCCGGCTGCGCGGGCCCCAACTCAAGCACGGCGGCCGGTTGCGCAGACGGAGCGCCAGCAATGCTACCAGCTAATCGCCAGCGCATCATGAGCGGGGGTGCGCCGTATACTGCCAGTGGGCTGCACCTGGCGCAGCAGCATAGCTAACCTGATATGATTATGCACTAGGTGCATGTTGCACATCGCACACCGGCGCAGAAAAACTTTTCACGCCCGTGCAAGCACTGGACGATCTGGAAACCATCCCTTGATTGGTTACAGGCGCCCACACTACACGTGGCTTGCGGCCGTCTGCTGTAGCGCTGACTCCACGCTCACGGGAGCGCCTTAGCAGCAGGCCCGCCGCACCTGCAGGCCGTTCCTGTTGAGCTGCGCGAGCGCGGCGCGTCCGTCCGTGACCGCGCCGCGGATGCGGGCCGCCGTCTCCGGCAGGTTCAGCTGCAGCAGCGAGTTGTTCACCTCCGTACCCGTCGCCCGCCCGCCCGTCAGCCCTGACCGCGGCGTTGACACTGTTCACTCCAGGCGGCGGTGTGGTCCAGGCTGTATGTCGCACATGAAGGCACTCGGCGCACCCTCCTCGGCCACAGTCTGAAGGTGCCCCAGATCACTGCGGGCATGCCCAAAGCACCCGCAGATTTAAACAGACGCTCTCCAGCATGCTCTGCGGCGAAGGCAGCTGGGGCTAGGGACCGCGGGCGGCCAGGGCGGGCCCCACGCGGCGCACCCGGCAGGTCGCGAGAGATGGTGTCCAGCGTGCCCTGCAGCGTATCCAGCTGGCCCAGGATGCGGTTCGCGTCGCCCGTCACATCGTTCGCCTGCCCTCGCGCGCGGCGCCCTTTCACGTCCTCTCCCGCAAGCACCTCTTGGCATGTGGCTCGCACGACACGTGGTCGCATGGCACCCAATGCGTTACGCTGCGGCTCCGAAGGCCTGGATACACTACAGATGACAGCTAGGCATGCCGTTTGTTGAAAAGTCACCCGCATTTGCATGCAGGCGTGGTGCGGCTGCGCTCAACAGCACACGGCACTTATAGCGGCAACGTCTGCCTTCCACGTCCCCTTCTTGCCGGCGGCATGGCTTGGCTGCAGGCAGTACGCTCCCTAGCTGGTCATTGACTGCTCGGACCCCCGATGCAGTACAGCTTCTAGCCGCCAGGGCCAAGTTAACGCCTGCATGCATGAAGCGCGTACCCGGCTCCGCGCGTCGGTCACGATTGCCCAGAACTCCGACACGCGCCCGTCGGTGACCTGCAGGCTCTCCGCCAGCGCCCAGGCCGCCGTGGCCGCCGCCGCCAGCGCGAGCAGCACCGTGAACGCGTTGCCGGCCGCGCCCAGCGACCCGCCTCTCCTGCACGCACACGGCAGTTGGCTGGCGCAGCGCGCAGCTCTCCCGCCAGCAGCCATGGGTCTGTTTTGACCTCAATACTGTCCCGCACTGTTGCCCACTTGGCGAGCTTTGTACCAGCCTGCAAAATAGCGCCTGTGCGCTCAGCTGAAACGGAAATGCAGATCAGCCCCTGGTGCAGCCTCCCCACCGCTCTTCAGGCTGCACGGCTGTTCGAGACCAGCGCAGACGTGTATATTGGTACAGACAGAGGGCTAAGCAGGGCACGCAGCGCAGCGGGCGGCCAGCCGCACCTGCCCTTCTCCGACACTGGCGACTTGGCCACCCACAGCACTCGCCGGCAGCAGAGCGTGCACAGCTGCGCACAGTCCAGAGGTCAGGTGGGAGAGTGGTAGTGCAGAGCTACGCACCGCCAGACACACATGCACATGTTTCCACTGCCTGGGGCAACCATTGGTGCCTTATAGCCCCTGACTGGAGCACGCGGATGTGTCACCATGTAGTGCATGAAGACAAGGCATTTGCGGCTGCACTCGTCCGCAGGAGCTATGGGAAAGGCCCCGCTGGGCGCTCACCCATATCAAGAAGGTTGCTGCAGCGAGGAAGCAGAGACCGCCACAGATGAGCCCAGGCAGCACAGTGTTCAGGTACAGCTGCGGAAACGCCCATCGCGTCAGGCCTCTGCGCAGTCTGCCAAGCCGCACAGTTCCTCTCACACCGAGGTGACGGCGCTAGCTAGCAAGCAGCACCAACAGGGGTCGTAGGGAGGGCCGAAGCTGCAGGGTAACCAGCAGAGCAGCTTGGCCCGGCAGGCAGGCCCGGTGCGCGGACCCACCTTGTAGTAGCTCCAGCCGGTCGGCTCATAGCTCGCCGCATACCCGCCGTCAAAGGCGCTCGCAGGCACGCTCGAGCAGGGCGGAATGTTAACTATCGTTGTGTATGGTGCTGCCATATTGCTTCAAAGTGGACCAGATCTGATACCTCCCTTAAAAGCGCCTGCACATCCGCCTCGCACCAGCCCTTCCTGCTCTCGCAGCCCTTCTTACTTGGACTGTGCGGTGTCCGAATATGATAGTAAGGCCTGTTCACATACGCCCCGACTGGCCTTGCTGCGCTCAACTCTTTCCAGGCCAAGGTCAGTACTATCGACCTAGGCCCTCTACGGTGAGATCTTACGGAAAATTTTGCGGACCTACGGTAGGGAATGCGGACCTACGGTTGGCGTGAGTTACACTTCTTTCACCACGCATGGAGCAGCACGTCACGGCCTGCAAGGGGATATATACGATGCGCACCGTTGTTGCTCGAGCCTACGACTTTCTGGCTGCTCCGAGGGCAGGAAGGAAGCTTGAGCAGCTTTAGTGGCTCGCTGCGGTTGTGTCGTGTGTTACGCTCTCACATAGCAACAGGCTGGCTAGTAGGTGCGGAGTCAGTTGCGCACCTGGCGCAAGCAGAGCGCCAGATAGGTGCAGCAGGCTGGCAGGCAAGTGGGACAGAGAGCTGCAAAGTCAGATGAAATATGCTGTGAAAAAGTCCAGCCGGCGTGTTGCTTGCCCAGCGTGTCGTGCTACTCGACGTCTGCAGCTCCTCAGGGTTCTCTTCGCAGCCGTATCAGCAAATCGACATTCTGCACAGCTGCACAGCGTGAAGCAACAGTTGCGAGCTGTGCGGCCTGGCCCGTCACGCAGCGGGCTGGGCAGTGCACACTCGGAGCGCATCCCTCTCTCACACACCAGGCAACTGCGCCCCAAACGGGACAAACACCAAGTCAATCCCCAAACACCTACACCGCACGCGCACGCACACGCGAGACCACTCGTGAGGTCCACCTGTCAGGCAAAGTGGATGCCGGCGCGGTTGAACGCGGCCAGCAGGCGCAGGAAGTCGTCCTGCGCCAGCTTTGCGCTGCGCGCGTCCTCAAACCCGCCGCCGGCCAGCACGCCCATCACGCGCGCCTTGAAGCCCTCGCTCGCGCGACCGCGCTTGCCGCGCTTGCCGCCGGCCCTGCCGCCGCCCGGGCCGCCGCCTCTGGGCCCGCCGCCCTGGGGTCCCCCGCTCGCGGCCCTCCCGCTCCCGCTCGCTCCCCACCTGCCGTCCCAGTCCATGCCAGCCGCGCCGCCCGCGCCTGCGTCCGCGCCCTCGCCGTCGTCCTCCTCCTCGCTGTCGTCAGGGTCCTCGCCGTCGGGGCCCGCCCGCCCCGAGGGCCCCGCCGGCGTGCCGTCGCCGAGCGCCATGGCCGCGAGCGCGGCGGCCGCGCCGGCGTCGGGCGCGGCGGCCTCCGCGGGCGACACCGCCAGCGCCGCATGCACCGCGTGGTTGCTCTCCAGCAGCGCGAGCGTGGGCGCCTGGCGGAAGATGCCGCCGAGCGTCTTGTTCTTGCGCCCGAAGCAGAGCCGCACCAGGCCGTCCCACCTGTGAGCAGAGTTTCATAACTGACTTACTTGAGTTCTACCAATTTAAATTTAAAAAAAAACCCCTGTACTGTGGCAGCTCAAGTTGAAGCTTGGGTGAAGCTCTGCTTGTCACAGTGTTCATCTGGTCCCACAGCGGGCGTCACTGAGGCTGGAAACAGTGCTGTCATCCTGGGAGTGTGCGCAGCTCACTCAGTGGCACACTCTTGCACGCCCGCCTGTTTGAGCAGGCCGGGCCCCGTAGGCTGGGCCCCCTGTAAACCAAGCACTCGAGAGTGCACACAGCAGATGCACGCACGGCTGGATGCATGCTGTGTTGCAGGGGCGCGGCGCACTCGCGGAAGTTCACGGGGGGCGGCGGCCAGCGCGGCTCGATGCGCACGACGCTGCTGTCCACCTTGGGCGGCGGCCGGAAGTTGTTGCGCCCCACCTGCGGCACAGGCGGCCTGCCTGCTGACCCTACAAGCCTGCTTTCCTCTGCAACTTTGTGAATATGCAACTTCATGTCACCCCCCCTTCCTATCATGAAATGGGGCCTGACAGAGTGGCCATCAAGTCCAGGTGCTGGCTAGCCCTGTCACCGTACTCGCGCAGAAGACAAGGCCGTGCTTGCGCCCTCCGCCCCGCTGGCGCATCTGCCGCGCCCAGCAGCCCCGGGCACGCCCTCAGAAGCGGCGCGCGCCTTGAGCAGGTGCGACACGCGCGCGAGCAGCTGCGCGTTGACCGCCAGGCGGCAGTAGAGCGGGTCGCCCGCGCGCGCGGCCAGGCGCATCGCAAACTCGTGCTGGAACATGATGACGGCCGCGCGGAAGGCGGGCCGGTGCGCCAGCAGCCGGAACGTGAGCGGCGAGGAGAGCTGGTACGGGATGTTGGCCACGCACAGGTCGAAGTAGGGCAGCTCCACCTTCATGATGTCGCCCTGGATCACCTGCGCGCGCCGCCGGCGCCGGCGCTCGCGGCTGCGTGCAGGGCCCCCGTGGCGCCGCCGCTGCAGTACGCGCGCAGCACTTCTGGGGAACACAGTTGCATTCTACCACCACCTCACAGGGCATCAGCAGACGAGAGCCGCTGCTGATAGGCCAGTGAGGCGGTGAAGAAGCACTACCAAGCGATCCAACTTGCAGCACTGGACCACAAAATGTGTCGGTGCAGCACTGGATATGTTGGTGCAGCACTGAATGTGTCAGTGCACGCCTGGAATAAAATGTACGCTCAGGCGGCTGGGTCCACCTGGAGCTGTCCCAAGGTGAAAGAGGGGGCGTGCCTGGAGGTGCGAGGCGTATGGCGTGCCCTGCACGCGCCGCTGCAGCTCCAGCACCTGCAGGGCAGCCGCGCGCGTCGGCGCGCCCGGCGGCCGCGTGTGGGACGGGGACACTTGCACGCCAGGCGGGAACTCAGCTGCGCTGCAAGGTGTGGAGCTTCGTGACGCCTCTGCTGCCGGCTGGCCTGCTGCCACACACAGCGGCCATCGGGGCTCGCGGTGTGTCGAGCTCCTGCCACTGTGTAGCGGCCAGCGAGCTGTCACGTGTCCCAAGCATAAGTCTGCACCAGGCGCACCATGTGGTGGTCGATTTCGATGGCCACCACGCGCTTGGCGCGCTCGAGCAGCTTCATCGTCAGGTTGCCCGTGCCTGGGCCCACCTCCAGGACCACGTCCGTGCTCTTGATGCCGGCCTTCTCGACAATGGACTGCACCACGAGCGGGTTCTTCAAGATGTGCTGGCCCTTGCTCTTCAGGAACTCCAGCCCTGCGCCCAGGCAAAAGTAGCTCGTTGGCAGAAGCGCACTCACACTTGGAAACACTGTTACTGCTGCAGGCTGGCCAACAAGGCTGGTCCTTGTTGCCCTCTACACAAGCTGGACCAAAAGCGCACCAGAGAAGCCGGCGGCGGCTTTCTTGGCGCCCTTCTTTGCGACGCCGCCCACGGCGCGCAGCCCGGTGTTTGACATAGTGCCTGAGCAGGCACAGAGGACCTGCCTGCTTGCACTATGATCTGACGCACTGGCCGGCACTTCAACAGAGCCTCTGGGAGCCTCGGAGAGCTCCTTGAGGGTGGGGTATGCCAATAACCCAGCACCGAGCACTCACCGAGTGCTCGGAGCACAGTCTGCTTCCACCTCACAGCGTCTTGCCCTTACAGTCTGTATACATCTGCCTGTTCCGAGAGCGCCGCAGCGCAGCTAGCGCCTGCCTGCTGCAATCAGGGCAGCCTTGCCTGCAACGCCTGTGCGCGCCTTGAGCAGCGCTGCGTCCAGGAGGAGACACACGCAACTGTAAGTTGGTCACAGGCAAGCGCAGCAGCACCCGCCCGGCGCCACCTTCTTTTGCCATGGACGCAGCAGGCGCGCCGCCGCCGCTGCCGCCTGAGCCCGCAGAGCCCGCGCCGCCACTGCCGGCGGAGCCCGACGTGCCGCCGCTGCCGCCGCTGCCCGCTGATGACGACGCGCAGGACGTTGGCGGGGTTGCTGCCGAGGTAGTCCTGCCCAGAGCGTGCTTGGCTGCCTGCAAGACACAGCGCGACACATCCTGGCGCAGGCACAGCTTGCAAACGCTGTCGCTTGGCCTGCTGGCTGATGAAACTCTGGTGGACGTGCAGGCCGCGGCTGCGCCCGACCAGGCGCCGCTGCCGGAGGAGCCGCCCTTGCCTGCGGAGCAGCCACCGGACCCGCCGGCGGAGGCGGTCAGCGCGGCGCCGACCGCTGACGGCGCTGCGGCGGGCAGCAGCGGCGCCAACGGCTCGCTCGCGGAGCTGCTCACGGCGGACATGCCGGAAGAGGAGGACCCGCTGCTGGTTGCAGAGGCGTGCGCGGCGGCCGAGGAGAACGGCGACGCGCCGAAGGCGGAGGAGCCTATGTGGCCGGCCGAGGACCCGGACGCGCCGCGGCTGAGCGCCGCTGAGGAGGACGCGTTGCTCAAGGTGTGTACGCGCTTTGCCTGCGGTTGTGCCCCTGTGAAGGTGTATTCAGAAGTGCCTATGCTTGTCAGAGAGGGCTGTGTCCGCCAACGCTGTGTGCGCACTTGGTGCAGCTCCCCTGCTGTGAAGTTTCGTACAAGGGCTGCATGACGCTGCGAAACTGGCTGTGGGATAGTGCTGCAGGGTCTTTGTGTGCAGCTTTCTCCAGGTCCAGGCGTTTCAGCAGGCTGGCAGACATGTCTATGTGCGCTGGCGGTGAGCGCGGCCGCTCACACGCGACCGGCTCAGCATCACACTCCGGGACGCGCCCCACCGTTTCGGGGTTTGCAGGGCTTCTTCGCGGAGGTGCGCGAGGTGGACCGCGACAACGAGGTCAACCGCATCCTGGGCGCGTTCAAGCTCAACCCCTTCGAGCAGCTCGGGATCCGCTTCGACGCCACGCTGGACGATGCCAAGCGCCAGTACCGCAAGGCCAGCCTGCTGGTGCGCGCTGCCCCATCCCACGGGCATGATATGCTAGCGCACATGTGATGCGCGTCCGGCGCGCCTGTGCGCTGCCGCTTTCGTGCAGCACATATCACGGAGTCTGGAAGGCGCTTCACGCGCCGGCGCCGCGGCGCAGGTGCACCCGGACAAGTGCAAGCACCCGCACGCCACGTCCGCATTCGAGGTGCTCGGCAACGCCAACCAGCAGCTGCAGAGCGAGGAGGTCATGCACGAGCTGCGGCACGTGCTCACGCTCGCGCGCGGTGCGCCCGCGGCCTGTGCGTGCAAGGACGTGCGGAGGGGGGGGCTGTGCCACGGCGCACTGCGTCCTCATCGCGCGCTGGGAGCGTTGCTATCCAGCGCGCGAGCTGACCGAGCCGCAGACTGTGCTTGCCTTGGCACTGAGGTGCGGGCGGTGTGGGGCTGCCTTGAGGCTGCTGCGTGTGTCAGCAGGCGCAGGCCATTGGTGCGCCTGTTTTCGGCTCGCGTCCCCGGGGCAGCCAGCAGAGAGGCGCTAGGGTCAGCCGTGGGGCTGGTCCCCTTGGGCACAATGGGACGTGGCCTGCCGGGGTCGCTGCAGGCGCGCGGCGCACGCCTCCGGACGCTGCCAGCGCCGCCTGAGGCAACCCTGGCTAGGGCTGCCACCCAGTCGGCGGAGGTTGCCCGACGGCTCTGCCATGAATGTTCTGCATGTCTCCTGCAGTATCTCGGCACTAGCGGAGCTACGTGACAGTTCCTCGGTGCATGCGCACTGATGTGGGGACATGCATGTGAGCGTCATGTGGCCGGCCTTACAGGCACACTTTCGCTCTTACAGGAACACTTTGCATGGCATGGCAGAGCAGGCTTCATCCTGTTCCAAGTTTAGCAGCGCCAGGCGCCCTGCTCTGTGCTTCGGAGCGAAATATGTGCTTACAGAGGCAATGCGGGTCTCTGCAAAACCTGACGAACAATGTTCCTACCTACAAGGCAGTCGAGGCGCGCGCAGATGAGCTGCGGAGGGACCGCAAGAAGAAGACCAAGAACGACGTGGTCGTACGCTTGGCCAGCCTGGTTCACCAGGTGCGGGGGCCCTGTGCTGCCCGATGCGACACCCTGGACTCTGTGCAGGCACACGGTCATACCCTCACGGTCATCGTGTACCACTATCATGTACCACTATCGTGTACCACTATCGCATTACTCCTCAGGTTCTGGATGGCATGTCGCGAGATGGTGGCGGCCACTCATGGCGTGATATTAAGCGCGAGCGTGACAGTTGAACTTTCCATTGGTGCACCTGACTGGAGGTGAAGGTCGCGCCGCTTGTAGAGGCTGATGAAGAGCCCCACTGTCAGCGTGTCCGCACTGTGCTATGGGATGAGCAGGCCGCATGGCGCCGCGCAGGAGGGCCGCGAGGGCGTGGAGGCCGAATGGGAGCGCTCGGACGGCTACCACGAGGCCTGGAAGCTCAAGGCGCGCGACATGCTCGCGCGCGCCGAGTGGCGCCGCCGCAAACTCACCAAGCGGGTGCGCCCCGCGCCGCAACGTGCGCTGGGCAGCTCGGGAAGCAGGGTAAGGTATTAGAGTGACCCTGAAGCGGTAATGTTGGCAGACTGACTCAAACAGCACACTGCCTGCTCAGCCAGGGTGTCGACGCAGTTGCGGACGGCTGCGCGGAGGTATGCGCTGGCTTGCAGCTGCGCGGGTTGCTGAACAGGGCAGGCCATGTGTGGGAGTTGCGCTGAGCTCATAGAGCAGTCTGCTGTACCAGCTGACCAGGTTTCAGGGTTGTGGCTGGAGCCCAGGAAGGCCTATTGGCCGCTCTACCATGCGCTGACGTGCTGCGGGGGCCATGCCGGGAGCGCAGCTGAAGGAGGAGGAGGAGCGGATAGAGGTGGACGAGGCGGAGACGCGCAAGCGGATCAAGGTCACGCGCGAGCACCACAAAAAGTGGGAGGAGACGCGCGAGACGCGGGTGCGCCGGCGGCTCCGCCCCGCGCGTGGCGTGCGGGGTGAAGGCCGGCCGGGCGGGGAAGCTGGGGTTGTGCCGTGCAGGATCGGGCGCCGTCTGGCTATTGGGGCGTGAGGCGGCCAGACACAAACCAAACCATGAACTTGGAAAAGTCAAGCCAGAGGTCCATCCATAGGCCATCAAAGGACTGCAGCAGGCAGCCTTCTGCCTGTGCCCATATGAAGCTGCAGTCCTTTGATGGCAGGCAGAAGGCAGAAGGCTGCCTGCGCCTTGCATCACTCCTCCATGTGCCTGCATGTGCAGGGGCACCCAGGGGCGGACTAGAACTTCATTGCGTTGCAAGTTGCTGCACAAGACCTCAAGTGTGGTAGCACACAGTTGATCAAGCAGACTAGCGGCCTGGGTGAGTGCTCGCGGCCCAAGCGCAGCTGCTGACCTTGGCTCCTGCATGGCGGTCGCAGGTGGGCACATGGCGGGACTTTGCTAAGAAGAAGGGCAAGAAGGTGCGCGCCTGTGTGCTGCCTGCTCGCGTGCGTGCGAGACGCGTGCTGCCGTCTGCACAAGCTGACAGCGCGCGGGTATGCTTGCAGTCGCATCAGCGGGCCTTTGAGCATGTCAGCAGCGTTCTGGACAGGTTTGTGGGTGCAGGAGATGCCCATGCGCCTGTCGGTACATGCTCCGTGCTGGTGAGAAGGCATCCGGTCTGGAACACTCCTGGTCAGCGCAGCGGCTGGGGTGGCGCGTGCAGGGCACGCACCTGATGGGCGGCCTGAAGCCGCCCAAGCAGAAGGAGTGGGACGAGGAGCACACGTACATCCAGCGCCCGGCCGGCGAGCAGCACCGGCCGCCGCCGCAGAAGCCGCTGGGGCCGCAGGGCGGCCCGCCGCCGCCCAAGCCGCCGCCGCCGCAGCGCCGATGACGGGCTGTATGCGCGGGGCCGCAGGGCGGCCCGCCGCCGCCCAAGCCGCCGCCGCCGCAGCGCTGCTGACGCTCTGTATGCGTGCTACTTGTTGCTGAAGATGCAGCGAGTGTGCAGTCATGCACTATCTTTGTGTCCCTTGGGGCGAGGCGCATGCGCAGTCTTGCCAGCGCCCTGCTGCCAAGCAGCACAGCGCGCTGCCGCATGAGGCGCAAGCGCCGCAGAGCCGCTAATGCGTGTTGTACAGCTGTCTCTTCCCGGTATCTTTGGCTGCTGAGCGTGAAGGCAGGCGACTGACTGCAAGCTTCTGCCAACGCAGCACAGTTTGTAGATGCAGCGCCTGCGGAAAGGGCGTGGATGTGACCAGTTGCTGCAATGGCAGCTCGGTTGAGTTGAAAGACCTGCTGAGGAACATGCTGCAGAGCTGTGCAGTTGCTTGTCAGGCGCTGGGGTGCCCCGCTGTAGCAGCAAAGCTGACTGGCCTGCGCGCAAACACATGCACACATGCTCAACGTACGTGTGCTTGCAGGATGTAGGCTCCATCAGCGTCCACCAGTCCGGACCAATGTGTCCTGCTGCCAGCTGCTTACATCCACTGTGCCTGATCAAGCGTGTGTGCAGATTGAAAGGCACACATCACTCATGCTCCCTGTGACTGTCAAACACTACAAAAGCTGATCAGGAAGTCCCAGTGCCGTGGACCGACTGGCGCAGGAGCTGTCACGCCATGCTCTGCATCTGGCACGCACTGCGCGCTCATCCGTGCAACCCGTAGCAGCCTGCCTGCATGGCATGCCAGTGACACAGCTGCCCAGCGCCGCCAGACCTAGCGCTGCGCCACGCGCACGAGCTGCGTGTAGGGGCCATCAGGTTTCTCCAGCAGGGCCGCGTGCGTGCCCGCCTCCAGGATGCGCCCGGCCTCCAGCACGGCGATCGTGTCGCAGTGGCGCACCGTGGACAGGCGGTGCGCCACGACCAGCGTCGTGCGGCCGGCCATGAGCGGAACCAGTGCTGCCTGGGCAGCGCCAAACATGAAGTTTTGACATGAGTGTGTCTTTGCTAAGACCGTATTCACCATGTCTTGGTCTGTCTGCATGCATGCCCTGCGGGGTGACATGGGCCATGACCCCTGCCAGCCAGACCCCTGCCAGCCTGCCTTGCTCTTGCCAGCACAGCATGCAAAGGTGCAGACAGCCCCAGTCCCGAGCCAGGGCATACATGAAAGACAACATATGTGCAGGCCGGAGTGAAGGGCACGACACATGCAGCACAACACGCAGCGCTGCAGCCATGCCTGCACGACGGCCTCGCTCTCGGCGTCTAGCGCGCTGGTGGCCTCGTCCAGCAGCAGCACGCGCGGCTGCCGGATGATGGCGCGCGCGATCGCCACGCGCGCCTTCTCGCCGCCGCTCAGCTGCACGCCGCCGCCGCTGCCCAGCTGCGCGCGGTAGAAAGGCTCACAAGCGCGCAGCTCGCATAAGCAGCCGGCTTACCTGGTTACGTCTGCGCACGCAGGGGTTGAGCAGCAGGACAAGGACGGCGTGCAACGAATTTCCCAGTATTATACCTGTGGCGCAAACGAGCGCTGAAGCGCTGATTGAATTTGGAGAGAACCACCTGCACTGACATCTCGTGCGTACAACAGCATGCCCACATGGATATGGTGACTGTCTTTCCTTCAGAGAGGCATGCATCACAATCTCGACCAGCAAAGCACCAGGGTCGCGTAGCCGTCCGGCGCGCGCGCGATGAAGCCGGCTGCGTTGGCGGCCGCCGCGGCCGCCGCGACCTCCTCGTCGCTGACGTCGCGCCAGCCCGCGATGTTATCCCGGATGGTCCCCGAGAACAGCGCCGGCTCCCTGGCACGCGCGCATGGCCATGCGTCAGCCTCAGTGTGCACTTGAGCAGAAATCCATCAGGCACATCAGGTGCAGCTGCACTGGAGGGTGTCAGGTCCAAGGCCACGGCGGGCTGGTCAGGTACAATGTTAGCAGGCCAGCAGGGGGCGCAGTGAGGAGCGCTCTGTTTGCAAGGGGAGGCGCAGCGGGGGCGCACTGGCTGACGAGCGCGAGCTGGCCGCGGTACCACAGCAGGCTCAGCTCGCGGATGTCCACGCCGTCCAGGCGCACCTGCATCCTCACGCTCGCGCTCGCAAGCAGACGAGCTGCAGCGTGCTCAGCCAGGCCCGCTGAGGCTTGTGGCCACAGGCAGGCTTCATGCACGAGCGGCAATGCGCGCAGGTATGCTCCTGCCACGAGGATGGACTGCCCTCGCACCGCGCCGCTGTCCACGTTGTAGAAGCGCATGATGAGGCCAATGACCGAGGACCTGCGCCGGCATTGATATACAGACCGTCTGGCATGCCCGCATGCATAACAGCAGCGTGTGTGTATCCTGACCTGAATATGGACACTGAGGCATGGAGCTTTCCCACGCAGTCTGCTGGCGGGTAGGACTGTGGCGCATACGGGGTCTTGGCAGGGTTGCAGGGTATGGTGCAGGAGGGTGCGCACTTGCCGCTGCCGGACATGCCGACGAGCGCGAGCGAGGCGCCGGGCTGGACCTCCAGCGAGATGCCTGCGAACACAGGCGTCTCCATGCGCTGCGGGTACGCAAAGTGGACGCCCTGCAGTGCCAGGTGGCCCTCCACCGCGCTCAGCGTGCGCCCTGGCGCCGCACGTCCCGCCCGCAAGCTGTGCGGCGCGCTCTCTGTCTGCTGGCGTGCAGCGGCGCGCTGTAAGCAGTGGTGCAGGCGAGACACATTGGACCTGAGCCAACAACCCTGCATGCACGCTCGCCCAGCAAGCATGTTAAAAGGATCTGGCAGTATACAACAACTTTGCACAGGGGTGGCAGACTAGAAGTGCCTGGCAGAAAGTGAGTGCCGCATCATGTGAACGTGCCTGCAGCAGACGGGTCGATCTTGCTATGGCGGTCTAGCACCGCAAATACACGCTGGACTGCGCTCTGCGCCTTTGCCATGTCTGGGAAGGCCAGCTGCGCTTGTCTGCAAGGGCACAGACACATGTGTCAATGCCTCATGTCCACGTATGCGCCTCCGCCAGGCAGCCTGATGGCGAGTGCATTCCGCTACAAGCGCCCATGATGATGAGTGCAGGGGCGCACATCAGACCTGCGGGGAAAGTGCAGCATATCTCAGACGCTGGCAGGCGGCAGGGGCGAAAGCGGAGCACGGGCAGAGAGGGGCGCACCAAACGCTGCCAGCACCACGGCAAAGAAAACCTGCGCGCAGCAGAGCAGGGACTCCGTGCTGACACGGTCATTGGCAGCAAACCGTTGGCAGGGCGCATGGCGCATAGCGACATTGCACAGGGTCGGCGTACCTTCAGCACCTCCCCGAACGTGGCTTCATGCCAGGACACCAGGAGGCCGCCATACCAGAAGGCCAGCGCGTATACCTGCACAGCGCACGAACTGCCATGATACAGCACGCGGCTGCCATGGTGCGCTGATTGCCTGCGCGCACGCAGGCGCATGAACCCATGAAGAGGCGCGGGGCGCGGCCGCCATACGGCGCCCACCAGGAAGATGATTGCCGAGCTCGCGCCAAAGGCGAGCCCGGTCACGACTGCAGTCTCCTGAAACTTGCGCCACGGCTTCGCCAGCTCGCGCGTGAACTCTGCCACGAGTGCGGCCTCCATGCCGAAGGCTGCTACCGTGCGCACGGCCGCGAGCGCCTCAGACGCCATCTGATTTGCCACATCTGCGGCCTTGCTGACCTGATGCAGCATGGCACAGGCGCGTCGTGAGCACAGACGCCTGCGCTCGTGCAGCGACATCCGCTCACAGTGCGTGCACGCAGCACGCGCCTGCGCGTTCAGGCCCCACATGACGCGCGCTTGCATGAGCCCGGCAAAGGCGATGAGCGGCACGCTCGCGCTGACGACCAGTGTGAGCTTCCAGTTGAACGAGAAGGCGATGATGAACCCTGCGCGCGAGCGTGGGTTTAGAGTTGGGGTTAGGCTATCCTATCCCTATGACTTGATCTGAAGGCCAGGCACAGCAGGCACTTGCCGCTGCAGAAAGTTTAGCATCCACCTTGGTAGGCATGCAAGATGGAGGGCAAGTACACCCGTGGTTGTTGCCCAGATCACACAGTGATGCAGCCGCGCAGGCAGCGCACCCGCGATAAAGGTAACAATCTCCTGCGTAAGCGCGCCGAGCTGGTCGCCGACCGCGCCGCGGATCGCCGCCGTGTCGACCGCCAGGCGCGCCGACTGCGCGCCGCTCGCGTTCTCTGCCGCATCAAAGAACGCCACCTCCTGCGCGCGTGCGCGCACCGCGGTTGCCGCGCCCCCGTGACGGCGTGGCCAGCACGCCGTCGGCTGACCACGCTCCCGTGCTTTGCCGGCACACCGCCGGCTGACCTGCTGAGGGAGCGCCGATCTGCTGAGCGAGCGCAGAGGGCGGAGACGGACGCAGACCTGGCGCAGCAGGGTGCTGAGTAGCAGGACGCGCAGGCGGCGCGTGAGCTCCATGCCGGCCGACGCAAAGCCGTACTGCTGCAGCACAGACGCGCAGACGGTGATCGCGCCGGCCACGACAAACACGCTGCACCACTTCTTCACCTGCCGGCGTGCATGGCATAGGTGTTGCAAGCGCCCCGGCAGGCGCTGCCATGCAAGGTGTGTTTTAGCCACCAGGCACCCACGCAAAGACTTGAAAGCCCACGCTCTACACAAGGCATTGCGTGCATATGGAGCCTGCACATGGACCTGCTAGGGCTGCAGGGTGCAGCCGCCATTAGGTGCGCGCTCTATTTCTACAATGCGCAGCATTGAGCCAATCCTGAGCTGCATCTCACGATCTATTTGCAGCAAGGAGCTACAGCTACGCAAACACGAGATCAGGATCGGCAGGCAGGCCAGCCCAGGTCATGCAAGGAACCCTGCACCAGCCCAGCGCTGACCCAGCGTCAAGAAAATGAACAGTCATCCTGGGCTATCAGTAAGGTGCTGGCCAGGCGTGCGTGCCTCCTGGTCCATGTAGGCGTAGTCAGTGACGAAGAACACGGCTATGACTGACGACAGACTGTATGCAAAGATTGGCATCATGAGCCCCATGAAGGCGCTGCCGGCCAGCCCCAGCACGAGCCAGTGCCACTCCGGCCGGTTGTAGGACAGCAGGCGCAGCAAGCCGGGGCCCTTGCCCTGCGCAAGAAGCCCTGTGTTCAGCAAGCGCTAGAACGTGCTGCATGCCATCTCTTCCCTGCACTGATTGCATGATGCGACGCACTTGTTTACTGGCATCTTTTATATACTGAAGTGCTCTGCAGATTGTGCATCAAGCATATGTGCATTGTACGCTGACACGACACGCCCAATATTTGAAGCAGGAGCGTGTTGGTCAGACAGAATGCGTCACCTTGGCGGCCGGCGAGCTGCCTGAAGCGGTTTGCGCTCCATGCACGTTGAGAGCCTGGACATTGAGTTCTGTGCTGCGTGTCGCGTCAGCGGACTGCCCAGGGGCTGTGCTGGCGGCCGCGTCTGCATGGGACCCCATCTGAAGCTTCATCAGGATCTCAAAGGCGCCGCCGGCATGGCTCAGCTCAGCATGGCTGCCCATCTCCACAATGCGGCCCTGGCTCATCACTGCACCCATGCGGACCGTCGGCGTGCTGTCAACATGCAGAGTGAGGTGCATGATAGCCACAGCGTGCTGCCCTGCACCTGCAACGGCATCAGCGTTGACAATGGTGCTGAGGCGATGCGCGACGATGATGGTCGTGCGGTCCTGCAGGATGGAAATGCACAGTCATACCCGCGGCAGGCATGGCCTCACGGCTGGACTCAGGCAAACATATGCCAGCTTGTCAATTGCAATGACACTGGCACTGCCTGGTCAGCTTTCAGGACACTGCAAGGGCGCCAGGAGCATACACTTACCTTTGCAAGGCGGTCAAGCGCCTGCTGAACAACGTGCTCGCTGGCATTGTCCAGCGCGCTGGTGGCCTGCATGACCGGGCGTGAAACCATGTGACAGCGTCGCGCAGCACGCGGCGGCCAGTGAGCTCAAGCATGCCAACGAGGCCGCACCTCATCAAGCAGGAGCACGTCTGGGTTCTTCAGGATGGCGCGCGCGATGGCAATGCGCTGCTTCTGCATCCGCGTCGGGCAACAACCCATCGTTCGGGCATGGACCAGCCAACGCAAATGCATTGCTGGGCGGTCAGCGTACCTGGCCGCCGCTCATCTGAATGCCCTGCAGCATGAACAGGCCTCTTTCATCTTTTCACCATGGTGTGCAACACAGGTTCAGATGAACGCAATGCGTATCACAGCTGTACATGCTCGCACCTTCTCTCCAACAAGCGTGTCGTACCTGCGTGTGCAGAGAGGTCAGTAGTGCTGTGCCGGGGGTGTTGGGCACTTTGTGAGGTGTGCTTTTGCCATCAGCAGGGGTGTCGCACTTCAGCGGCAGCTGCATGATGAAGCTGTGTGCATTGGCGGCCTGCGCGGCGGCCACGATGGCGGCGTCGCTCGCGTCTGTGAGCCCAGCGATGTTGCGAGCGATGGTGGTGCCAAACAGGGTCGGCTCCTGGCTGACCAGGCCCACGCGCGCGCGGTACCAGGGCAGCGACAGCGTGCGAAGGTCGCGCCCGTCCAGCAGCACCTGAGCCGCGAGCTCTGCTGGGCCCCATATAGCAGACGGATGGTCCCCAGAATGGTAGCAAGCGTGCGTGGTGGGTGGGAGGGCGGGCAGAGTGCGGCCGTCCAGCAGCACAGCGTTGTCATGTGTTGGCACAGGCAGGGCCTTACAGCGCCCTGGTCGGGGTCGTAGAAGCGGCAGGCGAGCTGCACAATGCTGGACTTGCCGCTGCCGGACTCGCCCACCAGCGCCAGCGTCGTCCCGGCCGGCACGCGCAGGTCCACGCTGCATGCCGCATCTTGTCTGTTGGCTGAGTTCATTAGGCGTGCCATGCTTGCCGGCCACAGGTGACAGGATGCAGTCATGCAACCAAACCTGCAACATCATGCAGGCATGCAAGCGTTCGCTGTGTTCGGGAGGTGGTGCCCGTCAACGGAGCTGTGCATGTCAGTCTATCAGAGCTCACAAGCACATCAGGCATGAGATAAACGCATGATTTGCATAGATTCTGGAAAGCAGTGTGGAAGCAAGGCAATGAAATCTCAGCACAAGCTATCGGCCCGTCTCGAATGTGTCCAGCAGCCAGGGTCTGCTCCCGCGCCGGCCAGTAGGGTGCACGTGCCTCTTGAGCACGTGCAGGTCGGGGCGCGTGGGGTACGCGAACACCACGCCCTTGAGCGTCAGCTCGCCTTTCACGCTGGCCGGCGCCTCGCCGCCAGAGGCTGCGGTGATAGTTGGCCGGCGGTCGATGACAGCGAGCAGGCGGTGCATGGCGGTGCAGCCGCGCTGGAAGTAGGTGGTCTCCGGCAGGGCTGCGAAGAAGCCCCAGCACATGTGAGTGTCTCCTGGTGTGCGATTGACATATGTGACAGCTGTTGCACCACTGTAGCCTCCCATATGCGTCGGTTCACCGCTGCAGCCATCCACATGCGTCTGTTTGAGCACAAGTACCAGGTGACTAGCCACACATTTGCATCGAATGGCTCCAAGCGACCCAGTGAGGATGATACTCGCCGCACATGCCCAGGACAGCCCTGCATACCTCGGCCAAGGCTCATGATGGCGAAGATTGCGCTCATCAGCACGGTCATGACCTCGCCGCCTGCGCGAGTAGCAGTTTGTCCTTCTGAGCACGTGCAGCTCAGTGGTGGGCTGCTAACATGCGAGCCCCTGCAGCTGAATGACCTTCTTGCAGAGCACATGCAGGTAGGCAAGAGCGTTACCATTGAGTTGACCCGCTTGCACCCGCGTGCTGCCAAACCACAGCGCCAGAGCGTAAGCGCATAGGAAGGCACCTGGGGAGGATCAGCTTCAGTGCAGTAGTCATCCAGGTAAACGCAAAGTTATGCACATTGCGTAGTATATACCCAATCATTGCCGATTGTGTGAAGCTTGATATGCAATCCAACTATTACAGGTTGCTCATCATGCTGAGCATGATGGCAGGAGCCAGCAGAGACCGTGTTGCCACAGCCACTGACAACCAGGGGTGCACGTAATGCCAGTGCATCGAACAAGTTTGAGCTTGCAGTAATGAGGCCGCTGAGCCATGCCATTTGCCAGGCCCAGCGTGACGCCACGCATCACGCCCTGCACCTTGCCGATACGCGTCGGCTCCACCAGCGCCTGTTGTGCAGTCAGCATCTTTTCTGGCAGTCAGCGCATGAGCATACCCCTGTGCTTTTTACGTCTCACAGATTGCTAACTCACCCAACAGTGCAAGTGCACTGCAAGCGCGAAGAGTGAATGACAGGTGAAGACACATGGCAGTCCTCAAGACGTGCAATGCTGGATCAGCATCCCCGCGGTGCCGCTACTCACACAGTGGTCGTACATGCTGTACCAGGCACAGTGTGTGACAGTGGTCGGGACGCACAGCTGCATAGGTTTTCACGATGGCCGGCCCGCCAGACAGGGCAAAGACGGTCCGCATGTTTGCCAGCGCCTCAGCAACAAGCGACCCGGCATCGATGTAGGCGTCCGCCGCGCGTATCGACAGACCTCCAGAGTACTTGGTGACCATGTAGCCGACGGCAAAGATCATGGGCGCGAGCGCCAGGAGGACCAGCGTGAGGGACCAGCTCTTGGAGAAGGCTGCAGGGGAGAGGCATCCCCTTCAGCCCTTGCATACTCGCGCACACCTGGATGCACAGGTACCAGCACAATCTTACATGCAACCGCATGTGCATGGCTGCTTGAGCAGGAGTAACTTCCTTTGGGCTGCCAGGATCAAATGGGGCCTGTAGGTGCTGCGGGCTGTCCGGCGCAGGCATGCGCACCCACAATCACGCCAGCAATGAATGTGCTGTTGTTCTGAATGAATGCTCCCACCTGGGATGCAATGAAACAAAAGATGTTCAGCATGAGACATGATTGTGCGTTGAGTCGGAGCATGCTGTTGGTAACTCCTGAATAAGAAAACGCACGCGCTCGGAGATGGCGGCCTGCACAGCGCTGCAGTCCTCTGTGAGGGACGTCATGATCGCGCCGGATGTGGCTGTTGTGTCAAAATAGCTGATGTCCTGTATGCGGTGTGAAGCATGCAGTCAGTACCTAGCCAGGTACCTTCTATGTGCACTTCGCCTTGCCGACGGAGCATGCCCACCTGCTGTAGCACGGCGGAGAGGTACCGGGTGCGGATGCGCGTGGACTGCCGGGTACCTGCTTAGATCATTGACTGGGACCGCGTGAGGCCTGAGTGAGCGCGCAAGGGCTCCAGCAGGCGGGTGTGCGTGCTAGCGCACCGGACAGCATGAAGCCGGCCATCTGCCAGAACCCGGCGACGAACGCCACTATGGCGATGTACACAAAGTCGAGGATGACCTGCTGCAGGTCACCGCTCTGGCTGCCGATGGTGTTGATCACGTTGCCTGTAGCAGGGCGCTGGCAGGCTGAGCAGGGGCGGCAACATGCAGTGATGTCGGTGCTCTATCCACGAGGGCCCAGAGCGAGATGGAACGCATGGGGTGGTGCTCTACCGATGATGACGGTGAACAGCGGCCGCGCGGCGCCGTGCACGAGCGCGCCCGCCGTCCCCAGCAGGAGCAGGAGAGCATCCGTCCGATCAGCAAAGCTGCCGCGAGCAACGCAACGTTGGTGCCAGTGTGCCGGCAGGCCGCCCTGTTGCCGCTGCGCTGCTGGCACCGTGCGGACACCTGAACAGGCGCCAGTACTGCACGGAAGTCTGCGCTTGACCCCGGCCTGCTGCGCCCGCCAGGTCGCTGTTGTGCACTCGCTGCAAAGCGGGCATTTTGGCAGTAGGCGCCACGCCGCAGCTGACGCCCGCTGCAGCAGCGCTCTGCGCCTTGATGGTGCGGCGTGCTGCGTGGCGCTGCTAAAGCACTGTACTACACCCACTCAGGAGCGCCCTGGACTTCAAGGCTGCCTGGTTCACACCAGGAACGGCGACAGAACCAGTGCTTACGTAGCGATGTACGAATGTCGAGAGATCAGTCACGGAGGTTCTGTGTGGGTTTGTAACTCCAGCATGCCTCTTTCGTGTATGACCGGAACCTCTATCTTTATTCTGTGGGGAAGATGAGAGCGCGCGTATGTCTGCTTGCATACGGCCAGAATGGGCAGGGTCGTGAACTTCTAGTAAGGGCTGGGTCAACATAGCTCCATGGCCTGCTCACTAAGGTATTGACCTAATTGGACGCTATGTCTCGCTCACAACAAACAAGGGGATGTCTCGCTCACGACACACGTGGCAATGTCTCGCTGACAACACACAAGGGCAGCTATGGTGCCAAAATGCCCACATGACCCAGCACACCCTGAATCTGCGCTCCAGCACAACCGTCAGTAATCTTCGAGTTTACCAAAGCCTAGATGCAGCAGCAGCCAGGCTGAAAACGCCTGCAGCAGCGCTCAAGGGCACCTCACGCTGTTGGCCCCACCATCGCTGCGGGTCGTCACAGCGCTGCAGCACTCACGCGCGGCTGCCGGTCAGCGCGCGTAGCGAGGCCAGCAGCTCGGCGTCGTCCAGGTGCAACGAGCTGGAGCCCAGCTCCTGCAGCGCGCCGGAGCCGAGGCCCTCCAGCGCCGCGCCGCGCGCCTCCCCGGCGGCACCCGCGGGTGACCCGCCCCCGCGCAGCGCCTCCAGGTCGAGCGCCTCCTCGTCGTCAAACAGGCCGCCCGGCATCGCCGCGGCCTGCTGCCCAGGGTCGGCGCGCTGGCGCTCGCCGCCGTCTGCGCCGGCCCATGAGTCGCCGTCCTCTGACGCACCAAAGACCAGGTCGTCCGAGGCGCCTGCGCTCGCCCGCGGGCCCTGTTGCGCCGGCCCCGGCGCCTCGGCGCCCTGCGCACCGCCCCGCTCGGCGGCGGCGGCGGCCGCCCCCGCCTGCGCAGCGGCGCGCCCCGCCCGGCCGCCCAAGCCTCCCGGCAGGCCGCTCGCGCGGATGTGGGGACGGGGCGGGGTAGGGCGGCGGCGGGCGGTGGGCGCACCCAGCGACAGCGAGAGCGGGTCCGAAGCGGTCGCCAGCAGGCAGATGAGGCCCGCCAGCTCGCTCGCGAGCAGGTGCGCTACCTGCGCACCAGGCGCCGCGCCAGGCGCGCTCATGACCTGCATGAGGCCGACCACCAGGAGAGGCGGCGCGGCGCGGCGCGCGACCATACCTTTCCTGGACACTTCACACGGCTGCCTGCATCTCGCGTGCACATCATGCACAGGCAGCCGAGCGGGCACAGCCCGGCACGCGAGCGTAAGCCTGTGCGCACCAGGCGCGAGCGGTGGGCGAGCGGGAGCAGCAGCGACAGCAGCTCGCGCGTCCACACGCTGCGCTGCGGCTCGCCCGCAAACTCGAGCACGTTGGCCAGCAGGCGGATCTGCGCGCCGCGCGCCGGCGGGTCAGCCCGGGCGTGCTGCCGCGCGCCGGCGGGTCAGCCCGGGCGCGCTGCCGCGCGCGCCAGGCAGCCAGCGGGGCGCCCCGGGGGGCGGCCGCGCGCCGCACCAGGGCGTGCACGCCGCCGGAGGCGAAGACCTCGCTGCACGTGTGGCCTGCGCGGCGCCCAGGGTCAGCGGCGTATGCGCGCGCTGCTGCGCCGGCCAGCGGCGAGCGTCCCGGCCCGCACCGGTCGTGTCGGGCGCAATGAGGCTGTACAGCGCCTTGAGCACGTCCAGCGAGACGGGCTCCTCGTCGCCCGTGCTCAGCACCGAGCACAGCGCGGGCACAGCGCCGGCGTCGATTGCCAGCCTCCTGCGACGGCGGCGGGCAAGCGCCGTGGGCCCCCATGGCTGGAGTGGGGTGAATAATATTAGAAAAAATTGCGCGTGGGCGGGGCCCGCCCGCACGCCTGTTTGCGGCGTGGTTGCGCGTCATGGCCGTGAGCGCGCCAACCGCGCGCTGCGTCACGGCCGCCGGCTGCGCGGCCGCGCCCGGCTTGGGCGTGACGGCCGTGTCCAGCAGGCCGACCAGCAGCGGCAGGCCGCCGCCGCGCCCGAACGCGGTCTGCACATCCTCGACCGGCAGGCTGTGCGCGCCGGAGGCCTTGCCGCCGCGGCCCAGGCTGTGCAGCGCTTGCAGCGCCTGCAGGTGCAGCTCTGAATCGCTCGCCTGCGGCGCGCGGCACGCCGTGATCCAGCCCGCCCGACCTGAGCGGCTCTGGTGCCGCGGCCGTGAGGCAGCCAGCGCGCGCGCGCCTGCAGGTCCTGCAGGATCCGCCGCAGGAAGAGCTGCACGCCCTGCTGCACGAGCTCCTGCTTGGCGCTCGAGCCAGCGCCCAGGCTCCCCGACGCCGACCGCGCCTGCAAGTCGAAAGGGGTGGAGGGCGGTTGCGGCGATCGGCCCTTGCGAAGCTCTCACAGGGGCGCATCAGCACCTGCATCTCTGGATCAAACGGGTCCCCGGGTCAAGCGCGCGCAGGCATCGTGTCTCCTCTGCTTTACAGGAGAGCCTCAGGGTCTGCGTCACACCCACCAGTCTTGCTGGATAGACCAGAAACAAGACCACCTGGGTCTGCCTCTTACAAACAGCAGTTTTGGTTCTCAGCAGGGTCTGTGTTGCTGTTTGCTGTGATGGAGTGTGTTGGTAAGATCTGCTGTCTTCGTGGCAACATACCTACAGCCAAGATGCTGCAATCAGCTCGGCGCACTCCCTGTGCCAGCATATTGCGGCACCAATTGGCGGGCTGCTCTGTGGTCTTCGACGCTTTAAGAGGGTGCGCTTGGCACTGCGTAGTCATACTTTGCTTGCGTTAACTATTTCAGACGGAACGTGTGTGCAGGTGGGGCAGCCTGGAGACTGCAGACCTGCCGGCAGCGTGCTTGCAGCGCGCAGGCTTTGCAAAAGGTGGGTGCTGGGTGCTCACATAGAGCAAAAAGCAAGCTCTGGCGGTGAAGGGACGCAACAGCAAGCTTACGAACTGGTCGCAGGCAGGAGGCAGCAGGCCGAGGCGCAGCCTGTCGGCGCTGAAGAGCCGGACCCCTTGGACCTAACACCAGCACGGAGGTGAGCGCCCTCGGGCCCTCGATTACCTTGCCTGATGTCTTGGCCTGGCGCAAGTGGCCTGACTCACGGAAAGGAGTCTGCAGGTTGATGGACAAGGCTGTCGAGCACCTCGCGTCAGGCCTTGCGAACATCAGGACAGGCCGAGCGACCCCGGGTGCGTGGCGCTGTCAGTGCAAAGGGCCACGCTGCCACGTGGTGTGCACAGAGCCAGCAATGTTTTGACGCAGCGCGGGGGGCGCGTGTTTCGGTAACCTCACGAAGGAGCTTGGTTGCACTGCCTGGTAGCGCGCGCCTGGGGTGAGTAAGCAGGCGTGGCCAGAATTCGAAGCACGAATTGGCACGCGCTTGCCGAGCCGTTGCAGCCCCCTCGGGCCACGCCTGCTGTTGAGCGAGCATGCGCGGCGCCAGTGCGCAGGCATGCTGGACCAACCCCCTCGGGCCACGCCTGCCGTTGAGCGAGCATGCGCGGTGCCAGTGCGCAGGCATGCTGGACCACCTGCGCGTGCTGGCGTACGGCGAGGCCGCGCCGCTGAAGAGCCTGGCCTCGGTCGCGGTGCGCGAGGGGCAGACGCTGGTCGTCACCGCGTTTGACCCCCAGGTGCAGCGCCTCCGTCTGCGCGTGCTGCCGCGCTGCTGCGCTAAAGGCTGCTCTAAAGGATGCATGTTCCCCTTGCTGCAGGCAGTATAGGGGCCAAAGGTAGAGGCCTGAGTGAGGGGTCTGAGTGAGAGGTCTGACTGAGAGGTCGATTTCGCCAGTGTGCACCCAGTGCATTCTGCGTCGGCGGGGCCTGCATTTGACGTCATGCGGACACCATCGGCCCTCGTACACACACCCTTGGTGACTCCATCAAACGCCTATACATGAGCGGCCTCGTAGCCTCAACGCCGTGCCTGCTGGCCACAGCATGACAGGCCCACGTGCAGCGCTGACGCGTACCCTCACCTGCTGTGGCGTGCCGCAGAACGTGGCGAGCATCGAGACAGCCATACGCGAGTCCCCGATGCAGCTCAACCCCAGGAAGGAGGGCGCCGAGGTTCTGGTAAACATACCCAGGTGCGCCTGTGGCCAACATGATTTCACACCCTTACCCTTACCCGTACAAAGCGCCTGCACACAACACGGGTCGCTGTCGCAGGCGTCGCACATGCAGACTGAGCGCTCCTTAGTATGATCGCTCATGTAGCATGCTGCTGTGCGGTGGCATGCAGCTTCGGCAAGGGCCGCCCGGGGTCACCCTGCACTGCCCCAGCATGTCGTCGCGAGCCTGCCCCTGTGCATGCTGCATGCTGCGAGCAGCGCGGTTGTTACTATGGGCTGCTCATTGGTGGCTGCGGAATCTACAAGCTCACGCGCGCTCGCTCGCACGGCAGGCCGACAAAGGAGGTCGCAAGCGCGCTGGGCAAGACCGTGCGCTCGGAGTGCGAGGGCGCGCGGGTGGCAGTGCGGCATGCGCGCCGCAGCGCGCTCGAGCAGGCCAAGAAGCTGAAGGAGAAGGACGCGAAGCGGGACTTTGAAAAGCAGGCGCGCGCGCCGCACATGCATGCCCCTGGCGTGCGCATTTGGTACGTTAAACATGGCAGCAGGTTGTCGATGGGGCAGTTAGAAAGCAGGGCTTTGGCAGCTTGGATTGCAAGCAATTGAGCTCAGTGACTAGCACCTCGTTGCAGCTACTTCCCCAATACATGCTGTGAACCTGAGGTCTGCTGCAACGGACCGCTCGGCGACTCTGCGGTCAAGACAGGAGGCAAAATGTCTGCAAAGGTTGCAGACTCTGTACATCCGCATTGCTGCAGGTGCAGAAGCTGACTGACGCATTTGTGGCGGACATCGATGCGCTGGGCAGCGCCAAGGAGAAAGAGCTCGACAAGCTCATTGTATGATGGGCTCGCTGGCGCTCTGCTGTCGTGCATGGCGAGAACAGCGTGCCTGCCTGTAAAGATGCTCGCATGACACGTTGGCGTGTGCATTGCATGTTTGTGTAATGCATGTCAGGCTGACATTGTCAGCGTGGTCCACATATGTGCAAGCAGACTGGGAAAAATGCCAGCTTGCACACCCTGTGCATGACCCTGGCAAGCATGCAGGTGAGGCGTCAAGGACAGGCCGCATTGAGGAGCAGATCATCTGCACTTTGCGAGCAGGAAGCGAAGAGCAGTGACCAGTGATGGCTGTGAGCGTGTCACGCCGCTTGGTGGTGTAGACACGGCAGGCATGCGCTACTCAGCAAAACTTCACCGCTCTGCTGGCTGTGACTAGCGATATTTAAAGGCATACAGCAAGTTTGCAACCAAGGCTGTCAGCTAGTGAGCTCCTGAAGGAAGCTAAAACAGTAGGATGGAACTGCGGAGCTGGATTCCAGAGCGCTTCACGCCCGTGGTAATGGTGGTCAGCACGCCTGAAGCGGAGGAGATGGTGCAAGTCAACAACGGCCTCACAGTCGTGGACATGCTGCGGCCGCTGGGCGAGTTTCGCAGCCTGAGCGGTGCGGCCCCGGACGCTCTGATGCTCGGTGTGTCGCGAGAGCCACCCCCGGCCTGACACATCTCTGTCACACGCAGTGCCGGTGCGCACCGTTGGCGAGCAGTCCTACCGCATCCGCGAGCTGAAGCTGCGCTTCCACTACGCGTCCTCCATGTTTCAGCCCTCAAACGAGGTGCGCTCCCTGTCGCCTGGCGGACCAAGGCCGATAGCGCCTGCGAGTCGCGTGCCGTGAGCTGCGGGGCCAGGCAGCAGCTAAAATAGCGGCTCAGTCTCTTGTGTGCGCTCGATTGTCTGTGGTGGGGCTGCTTCAGCGCGCTCGGTGTGTGCGGCAGGCCGCCGAGGAGTACCTGCATGGCGTGGTGGACGCCGCGACGCGGGGCTGCGAAGCGCAGCCCGTGCCAGACATCGCGACCTGCTTGCAGAAGGGTGCGCCGGGGCCCCACTCGGCCCCACACGCCGGTCTGCCCCACGTCGAGCTTCCCGCCCCTCTTGGCCCGGGCACCTCCTGGTCGGCCCGGGTCACGAGACCCTGCCTCAACTGCCTCTTGGAGGGTGCGCTGCTGGTCCCGCCCGGGCGAGGCTCCAACATCAACAGGTTATTTCTGTCGACGCCTCCCGCGCTTTGGCTCGCATGGTGCACTTGCGCGTTGCTACCTGGGCCGCCGCCTGGGCAGTCATATCACGCGGGCTGCACGCCCGAGCTGCATCCGTGGAAAGCGTTTACCCCACATCAGGCATGCAAGCCAGGCGCCAAGCCGACGACCGCGCGTGCTGCATGCATGCAGCCAATGCGGCGCGCTGCGGCAGGGGAGGCGCCCGGCGCCACGCCCTGGTTCGACGCGTACCAGCGCGAGTTCATGCGTATGCTGGCCTTCGGCGAGCTGGAGACATTTGATCACCCCGTCGCATGTGCGTCCCATTTCCCGCCCAAACTTCACGACCTGCAGTGCGACCAGCCCGGCACGCGTTTCGGAGGCATTGTGCGCTGCCAGTACGCGACCTGTGGCTTCACGCCGACCAGGCAAGCTGGGCATGCCTGGCGCTGCGGCGCGGAAACACTTGCTTCCGCCTGCTTAGGTTCCGCCGCGAGCAGCATACTGCCGCTACCCAAGCACTTGCTGGCGCCTGCTTGATCCCCATGCGTGCGCGAGTTGCTGGTCACCTAGGCAGCCCCGATCAATTGGCTGCGGCCGTGAATTTGGCCGTGTAGCTCAGCCACGTCAGCAGCACGACGTCACTCATGCCCGTACAGGCCTGGAAGTTGCGCATGCGAGCGTGCCCTACTAGGCCACGCAGTCACCCATTCACACAATAAGCAAGGACGTCCCGGGGCCACACATGCAGGCCTGCTGGTGGCGCATGCGGGCGTGGCCGATGCAGCCCGCGCCTTCCAGGAGCTGTGGGCGGGCGCGACGCTGCCGCCCCTCATGCGCGCGGGCGTCATGGAGGCGCGGCTGCTGCACTACCACCTCCTGCTGTATGACGACAGCGCGCACGTCGAGGGCGGCTTCCAGCGGCGCGCCCCGCCGCCCGTACGTTGCTCGCTTGGTGATCTGGGTCCGAGCATGCAGTGCCGGCGCGTGTGAGGCAGCCGGGCGCCTCGCATGGTGAGGACCCGCTGCTGCAACAGTTAGTGCTGTTGCCACCAGTTGCTTTATAAGTGCTGCACTCCTTTCTTTCTTGTAACCTGGTGGCGCAAAGTCGTCACAATAAGAGCGGCTGAGGACGTGCTATGTATAGAGCCGGCGCGTGACCAAATTGTCCCACATCGTATACACCCGACACTCGCACTCCCTGTTAAGCTCCTTGCCTTGCGGGTCCCAGCCTGTCGGTCCCCGACGGCCGGAGCGCGTCCGCGGCAGGGCGGAGGAGAAGCTGCGCGCAGCGCGCGCAGCGCTCGGCCATGCGGCGGTTGGCCTCGCGCGCATCAATTCGGGGTCGGCAGACCCCGCCGCCCAGGTCGGCTACGCACTGAACCCCGGTCGCTGGGCCGCCGCAATGGCCGGCTGCGTTCGCGGCGGCGGCGCCGGCGAGCCCCCCGCGCGGCCCGCCGCGCCGCCGGGCGGCCTGGGCGTGCGCCTGACGAGCGCCAACCAGGTGCCTCATTGGCTGCTGCACGCAGGTTTGCTCTGAGGCGAGGCGCCGTGCACGTCCTGAGCATCAGCGCACGGCGAACAATTGAGAACGGTGCAGATGTGTGCTGCGAACTGCCGCACTGGGCGTCACATGGATATGAAAATTTCAAGCCGAGCCAGTGACTGTCCCCCTTGCCATTGCACCTAGCCCGCGCCAGTCAAGGGTCCGTAGTGCAAGGGGCTAGTGTGCCTCAGCCGGCTGCCGCGCGGCCGGCAGGAGACGCTGGCAGGCTGCCTGCAGGACCTGGCCGTGCGCTCGCTGCTGCCGGCGCTGGAAGGCCGCGTGCGCGCGCTCAACCACCAGGCACGCCCGCTCGCCCGCTCGGAGCCGCCTGTGCGCGCAACCGGAAGCGCTGCTGGCTCTTGGTTGAGGACTTAGAGTGCAGCATCAACCGGGGGCGCTGGGCGGCCAGGCGGCAGGCGCCTGGCCGGGCTCACCTGCGCGCGCGGCGGCAGGTGACCTCCACACGGCGCGGCCTGCGCAACCAGCTGAAGACGCTGCTGTGGCGCAAGGCGGCGCCGGGGCCGGGCGCGCCGCCCGCGCGCGAGTCGCCGCGGCCCGGCTATGCCGGCGGCGGCGGCGGCGGCGGCGTGCCGGGGACGCCGCCCGGTGGGCTCGGCGCGCTGGGCGCGGCGCCCGCCGCGCCGGGCGCGTACAGCGCCGCGAGCGTGGAGGGCCAGATGCGCGCGCTGGCCGACCTTGCCTTCCTGATGCAGGCGCGCTCGCGGGTCCCTGGCGGTGCCCTGTCCGCCCGTCTGGGCACGCGGCGGCACAAGGCATCACACAGGTTTGCAGCAACGCGGACGACTCCGCAGAGGCCGGCAGGCGGGTCTGGCCGCCCGGTGCAGGTGCGCGTCGCAAGCCCGCAACAACCTGAGCAGGACCCGGGGAGTCATGGCTGTCAGGCCTGGCGCAGCGTTTGGGCAGGCAGTGAACGGCGCCCTGTGGCGAGGGAGCACATGCACACTGTTTGTGCTGTGCTGTGTGTCTGCTGGAAAGGTAGTGCGCCAGCAAGTCTAAGCTTTCAGGGCGGCAAGGCTTTTGGGCGGCGTGGGCCCCTGTGATGAAGCTGTGCAGCGTAAGGGTAAAATAAGTTCTCAGCATCAGCAGGCAACACTGCCTCGCCAACTCATGCATGTCTTGCAGTCATTCTTCTGTCAGATTCAGTGCACTTGTAACACTTGCGTGTAGGTGCCGAGGCAGGGCCGTATAGAGCTTGCGCTGCAGCCCTACACGCAAGTGTACAAGTGCACTAAATCTGACAGAAGCCTTACTGCAAACATACACGGGTTGGGGTGGCAAAGTTGCCTGCTGATGCTGTGAACTAGCTACGCATTACCCTTGCGCTTCACAGCTTGGTCACAGGTTCCTGTGCCGGCTTTGGGCCTTGCCGCTGGGCCACCAAAGCATGACCCATGAACCCGGTATTGTCAGCGCATCGCGTGACGGGCATTGCGCTGGTACCCCGCATGCTGCTGTGTTCAGTGCACCGCCTCAGGAGTGCATACACTCCTTGAATCGCCCGCGGCCGCGCGGAGCCGGCATGCGCAGCTCAGCCTCTCAGTGCATGCGCCGCTGCTCGCCGAGGCGCGCGTTGCCGGCCGCTCGGCATCGGCTTGTGCGGTCATGCAGGGCCGTAACGCGTGGCACGGGCCGCGCAGGACTACGACACGGCGGCCTCCACGCTGCGGCTGCTCGCGAGCGACCTGCGCGCCGACAAGGCCTGGCGCCACTATGCGGCCGCGCAGGCGCGGCGCCGCCGCCTCCCGCGCCCGTCACGCAGACGCTGCCTTGCGCAAATGCGCGCCTGTTGCATCTGGCAGGCTTGCCGTTGCAGGGCTTGCACAGTCGCGCAAAATCGCGCACCCTCGCCGAGCAGGTGCCGAGCGTCTCTGATACAAATCGCGCAGGCAGCCAGCGCCTCTCCCAGACGGGAGGTCCCGCGCTGACTCTGGCAGCATCATGGGTCGGGCAAGACTGTGCCGAGGCAGGCACTCTGCAGAGAGTAAAAGTTTGAAAATATTGTGCAGGAGATGCTGGGCCTGGCGCTGGTGATGTCGGGGGGGGCGCCTGGCGACGTGGCGGCCGCGCTCAAGGACGCCTTCCTGCGCTACAGCAGCGCCCAGCCAGGCCCTGGTGAGCCCTCAGGGGAGGGCGTAGGAGAGTCTCGAGGGTATGTCGCGCGCTTGCTCCTCTGCAGTCCAGACGATGGGTTGCAAGCGCCCCTCGTAGCGGCACCGGCGCGGCAGCGCCCTCGGACCGGGGCAGTCCAGGCGGTGAGGGCCTCACGACGCGGCAGGGCGGCCGGGACAGGAGTGCGTGCGGCTGGCGACGCGCGCGGCGCTGCTGGCGGCCGCGCACGCGCGCGCGACAGGCAGCTTCAGCGACGCCAACTACATGCTCATGAAGGCGCACTTTCCGGCGCGTTCGCAGCCATGCGCCGCAGACGCTGCTGTTGTGCATGATCTGCACGTTACAAGCTGTAGGCACGCTCATACCCGCGACGCTGAGCGCCGATCCGGGATGCACGGGAACGGGCGCGCCCCGGGAGAGCCATTGCCGCTCGTGGTGGAGACAGGCCTGCTCCAGACGCAACCTCCACCCGTGCGCGCAGGGCTTAGCCCCACCCTACCTCTCCCTAACCCTACCGTAATCTCTTCTCAGTCTGTTGTGCCGCGTGTGACCCCAGCACGCGGGCGCGGGCGGCAGGAGGAAAGCCTGCGCGCGGCGCTGCTGCTGGAGCAGGCCGCGCTGTGCCTGCTGCGCGTGGCGCCGCCCGCGCTGCACAAGTTCTCCTTCCACATGGTGCTGGCCGGGCTGCGCTACGCCGGCTGCGGCAAGGCCGCGCTCGGCGCGCGCGCCTACCAGTGCGCGGCCCCCCGGCCTCGGCCTGTCCGCCCTTGCTGCTGTGTGCAGTGCAGGCCTCGCCGCCGTGCCGCCGCTTGGAGCCTTTGGGCCGGCGGCCGGCTCCTCCGCTCCGTGCCCTAGCGCCTGCGCAGCGCGCTGGGGCCTCGCCGCGGCCCTGCGCACCTGCCTGGGCAGTTTGAAAGAGCCTCAAGCGCTCCTTCGGTGTTGGCGCATGACGGAGCAGCAGCCGCTGCGGCCGCGCGTCTGTCACGGGCGTGCGCGCGCCGCGCGCGCAGGCAGGTGCTGGGCCTGTACGTGGGCCGGCAGTGGGCGTTCATTGAGGAGCACCTGCACGGCGTGCTGGGCGCGCGGCGGCGTGAGGCGGGCGACCCGGCCGGCGCGCTGCGCCACTACGCGGCCATGCTCGCCTGCCCGCGCGCGCCGCGCGCCTGGCAGGCCACCTACATGCGCCAGTTCCTCGATGCGGTGGCCGCCGCCGCCGCGGCGCAGGTGCGCCGCTCGAGCAAAGCGGGTTGCACTTCTCGCTGTGACTCAATGCAGCCTCTGCCACGCCTACTCCCGCCGACCCCAGCGCAAACGGGGCGAGCCTCCGGTGCTGGACCCGGCGCCAGGTGTCTATGCGGCGTGTCTGGCCGTGAAATATGGCATCCTAGTTTGCTATTTATGCATCACCGCGGCGCTGTCCCTCGATGCACAATTGACCGGACCTGCCGCTGCCAGCACGAACCCTTTCACCCGTGCGCGGCATTTGCAGGGCGAGCCGCCGGAGCTGGACCTACCGCTGCCTGAGGTTGACGCGGCGCGCGTGGCGGCGACCTGCGACGACCAGGTCTGCTATGCGGACGCCGCGGCGCGCGCGCTGCCGGACGAGGCCTGGCGGCGGCTGGAGGCGCCCCTGCTGCCAGGTGCGCCGCAGGCGGGAGCATGCCAGCAAAATAGATGGGCCAAGCTTTTTGTCCTTGGCAGACTCGGCGCCGGCCGCGCCCCGCTGCTTGACGGAGGCTGTGTGCAGCCGACTGGCGATCAGCGTCGTGACAAGGCAGGGTCACTGTGCTGTTCCAAGATTGGCAGGCGCGCACGCATGCAGCCGCGTCCCGCGTGCGTCCTGACTGCCGCCCCGCGGGGGGCCGCAGGCGCGGACGCCTCCACCGCGGCGCCGTCGTGGCTGGACGGTGGCAGCGCGCGCAGCCTGGCCGGCGCGGGCGCACCCGCGTGCGTGGTGGGCGAGGCGCTGGAGGCCGCGGTCGCCGTGCACAACCCGCTCGCGCTGGACCTGGACCTCACCGGCGTGCGCCTGCTGTTTGAGCACGACGGCGGCGGCGGCGGCGGCGGCGGCGGCTGCGACAAGGCGGGCGATGATGGGCCTGCCGCCGAGGTGCGGGGCAGAAACCTATAGGGCGTGCTCAGAAATTTATAGGGCGTGCTCAGAGAAGAGGCGCTCGAGAGGGAGGTGATGTGGGCACGAAGGTCAATTTCTGGCGCGTTGTGCTGCTACCGTGATAGGCCGCTCGATGACTTGCAGTGTAGTGTCAGGGAGTGTCGGCCGCGCGCAGGCGGAGGAGCAGAAACTGAGCCTGGCGCCGGGCGCGGCGGCCGTGCTGCGCCTGCGCCTGCGCGCGCGGCGCCCGGGTGCGCTCATGCTGCGCGGGCTGGAGTGGACGCTCAACGGCCACGCGCGCGGGCGGCGCCTGTTCGAGCCGCCGCGCCCGCAGGGGAAGCGCGGCAGGTGCGCGGCATAGGCAAGGGCTACCATTAGGGGGGGATCCGCATTCAACACGCCTGTATCCTATGGCTCCCTCCTCCTCCAGCCTCCAGCAGAGTGACTTTGCGCGCATTGAGGGCGCTGCGAGGGGGGTGTCACTGCAAGTGCACGAGCGCTCCCACTCCCTGCCGCCTGGCCGCGATGGCGCGCGCGGGGCGCCGCAGGGGGCTTGGCCAAGCAGCACGAGCGGTTGCGCCATGGCCCAGATGGCTAGGTTGTACGTGTGGGGTTGACTGGGATTTCACGCTCTGAGGCCCCTGGGCGCGGGGCTGCGCAGGGGCTTGGCCAAGGCCGCCGCGGGCGGCGGGCTGAGCTTCAGCGTGCTGACGCCCGCGCCGCGCCTGCAGGTGCGGCACCCGGATGCTGATGCGCAGGTTGTCGTGGCAGCACACACCACTGCATGCTGGCCAGCGTTGCAAACACGTGCTCAACCGCTGCGTCGCCGGGTCTCGCCGAAAGTGCACTGGCTTGGCGCTACCCATGTCAGCAACCTCCGGAGCTGTGCCGCGCCGCGTGCCGGTCACGCTGCAGGGGGATGCGCGCGGGCAGCCCGGGGGAGGGCGGGCTTGCGCGCACATGGACAGGCACTGCGCCGCTGCCCGACGCCGTGCCTGCCTCGGCCCGGCACGCAAGCCCGTTGGGCGCCCGCAGGCGGCGCTGGAGGGCCTGCCGGACGCGCTGCTGGCGGGCGAGCTGGCGCGCTGCCGGCTGGTGCTGTCGAATGTGGGCCCCGCGCCGCTGCGCGGCCTGCGCTGCACGGCCGCCGGGCCGGACCTGCACCTCGCGCCCGCCGCCGACGGCGAGCGCGACCCGCCTGCAGGTTCGCGCGCCTGCAGCGGCACTGCGCTCGCCCCAGCCGCTGTGCGCCGCTCAACTCTTGGTGTCGCCGCCTCACCCTAGCAGAATCAGTATGTGCAGGATAGACTCACAACCCCGTGATCGTCAGGCACGGCTGTCGTGACGGGCAGCCGTGCGCGCCTGCGCAGGCGCGTCCGGCGACGCGCCGGAGGCGGCAGGGCCGGGCGCGGCGCTGCTGCTCAGCGGCGGCCGCGCGGTCTACGCGTGGCCGCCGGCGCTGGAGCTCGCGCCGGGCGCGCGCCTGGAGTGGCCGCTCTGGCTGCACCCGCGCGCGCCGGGCGCGCTGGACGTGTCGCTGGCGCTCTGCTACGAGCCCGCGCAGGCCAGCCCCGAGGGCATGAAGTTTCGGTGCGCGGCACGCGCGCTTGCATGCCATAATCTGCGAGAACCTGCCCTTCGCTGGTCCTCCACGTGCGGGGCGCCGCTGGCCCCGCCTGATGGTGGTCGCAAGCGAGCGCAATCGGCGCTCGCGCTGAACTGTGAGCCCATGCGCGCCGAGCTTGATGCTGTGCGACTCGCAGGCCTCGGCTGTGCTCACACCCTGTAGACCTGCAGGAGGCATCAGCCAGGCCGCACGGGTTGTTGGAACATTGTCGGAAGGGTTGCAGGCCTCCCGGAACGAGAGCTGTGTGCATGCACTGACCGGTCAGATCCACTAGCCTGGCACCCGCATCCTCTGCCTGCAACAGAGTGGGCATTATTTCGTAGGGTGGGCGTAGGGGAAAAGGGTGGGGTTGCACTGTCGGCAGGCTGCTGCGGCTGCGGCGAGTCTTGGACGTCGCGCCCGCGCTGGACCTGACGGCGGCAGTCTCGCCCTCGGCCGGCGACCTGCACAGCCTGACGCTGCGCATGGACGTGCAGGATGTGCAGGTGGGCCTCTGGGCCCTGCGAACAGGGCTTGAGACTCTGCAGCAGGTCTCTGCTGTGCTGCTCTTCACCTGGATGCAAGCTCATACACCCTCAGCTTGGTTGGCACTAAGCGATCGCCTATGTCCCCCCCGAGCACCTGTCACCGCCGCTCCCTGGGCACCATATGAGGTCGCCGCTGGCGGCAAGCGCCGTTGTGCGCGCGCCCCCACGCCTGCATAAGTCACTTGCGATGAACTGCTGTGTCCCCCCGTCACATGTTGCCGTCAGCAGGCTGGTCATATGCTCATGCACTCTTGCGAGCCGTGCGTGCTCAACCCTGCAGTCCTTCCTCCTTAACCCTGTGCTCTGCGGCAGGGCCTTGGCGGCATGCGCTTGCGCGAGCTCTGCTGCACGCGGCCAGGCTGGGGCGTGCGGAGCCTGGAGTCAGCCAGCAGTGGCGCGGCCGCGCACCCCGAAACCGAGCGCGCGCCCGGAGCGCGAACCGGCGGCGCGGGCGCGCTGCGGAGCCCCGTGCCGGACCCTGAGCAGGGTGCACGCACGGCGCCGGCCGGCGCGTGCGCGGCGCTCGATCTGGCGCTGGCCGCGGGCGAGCGCGCCACGGTCTTCCTCCGCCTGTGCCCGCCCGACCCCGGAGCGGCCGCGGCGGGCGCGCGGCCGGATGCGCAGGATGGTGCGAGCCTGGCCATGAGCCGGCGTGGGTGAGCGCATCAGGGCCTGCAGGATAAGGTCTCTGCCTGCCCGCCCGCCTGGGCGTACGTTTGTATATGCCAATGCGTATATGCATATGCCAATGTGTTACTACAATTTAGTGCAAAGAACCCATGCGTCTACGCGCGCGCTTCGGCTGCCAGCAGGCCTGTCATCAGGAAGAGCACCGACTACATCATGGCTGGGTGTGGCATGATCGCAGCACCATATGTATCAGACACACGCTGAGCTCGGGCCGCTGCATCGCTAGGTGCAGCCGATGCATGGCGCGACCGCCATGCGGGCCCCGCGGCGCACTTCCATGAGCAAGGACGGCCGACGCCGCCGGGCGCCGCCCCGCTGCCGTCCTCTGCCGACCTGACGGCCACGGGCCGGCTGGCGGCAGACGGCCCGGGCGGCGCCCATGCGGCCGCCGCGCCCGGGGCGCCGTCGCCGGCGCGCGCCCCGGAGGCGGGGCCGCCGCGGCCCGGGGCGCCGGGCGAGCGCGAGGGCGCCGACGCCGGGGCTGACCTGCTCTTTGCGTGGGAGGCCGCGGGAGAGCCCGGCGGGCCGCCGCGCAGCGGCGTGCACCACCTCTACGGCGTCCGCCCGCAGGCGCGCCAGCTGGGACCCGAGCCCGGACCCGCTCCCTGCGCCGCTGGCGCTCGCCGAGCTGCATGCCTGGAATGGAATAGAAGGGCAGCTGTCTGGCTGTGCATGTCTGTTGCAAGCTGTCTGCTGCAGCATCATGATCGGCCAGGTAACTACGTCCCCTATTATGCCAAGAATGCGTCCGCGCTCGAGCACCAAAGCAGCGCAGAGCGATGCTCTGCGTTGGGCGTGTGCGACGCGCGCTCTAGGGTGATGGACGCTCCCAAGCTGAGAGGGCTTGCACCAGCCCGCAGTGCTGGGCGATAGTGGGAGTGCGTATCTGCAGGGATCTGTTGCGAGGGCTGGGCCGTGCGCGCGCAGGGGAGTGCGCCAGTGCGCGCGTTCGCGCGGAGTCCCGCGCACGTGCAGCACGACTTTGCGGCCGCCGGCGTGTGTCACGCCGTGCTGCGGCTGTCGCTGCGCAGCTGCCTGCCGGGCGCGGCCTGCGTGTCCGTGGTGGCCGGCGCCGGCGGCGAGGGCGGTGCGGGCAGCCTCCCACCTGATCCAAGTGATGGTGCAAGGTGGGGGGGGAGGGGGGCATGAGCTGGCGGGGCCAGGCAGGCGGCTGGGTCGCTGCAACGGGGCTGTGGAGGACACGCGCTGCCTTTCTTCCTACAGCTTCCCCTGCAGTGGCTGGTACCAACCACGTGCCTGTCCACCCTTCGTATCTGCAAGGCCCGCCTGAGCGCGGCGCGCGCGTGCAGCCGCATGGCGCGCCGCCGCGAGCGCCGGGGCGGGCCCAGCCGCCGCCGAGCCGGCGGCGGCGCTCGGGCCGGCCAGCGGCGCGGATTACGCCTGGGCGGGCGCGACGCGCGCGACGCGGGCGGACCTGGCGCCGGGCGCGGTGGCAGAGCTGGCGCTGCAGGTGCTGCGCCGCGCTCGCGCCCCGAGGCGCTTCCCCGGCTGCCAGGGTCGTGCAGCGTTGGGCACCGGGCGCAGCCGGGCGGCTGTGGCTGGCGGTGGGGCGCTCTGCATAGCTGGGAGTGCTCCCACCATTCCTTTGGTGGCGTTGCAACGCTGCGCTTGCGGCGCATTGCTTACCTGCTAGAACGCGCCCGTTGGTTTGGAGCCAGAGCGCGTGCCATGGCTGCCATGCGCTGCACAGCTTGCTTGCCATGAGCGGGGTGCTGAAATGACAGTCCAAATGCCTGCAGTGCCCGCGCTTGCTGAGATGCCCGCAAATGTGGGTCTGAGCGCCGCTCGCTGCGCGCGCCAGGTCGGCGTGTTTGCGCCCGGCATGTACGAGCTGGCCGACTACGCCATCGCATGGCAGCCGCAGCCTGGCAGTACGGCGGCCAGCGGCACTTGCCCCGGGCCGCCTTTTCTGCTGACTGTGGACGCAGCTTGAGGTCGCTGCAAAGTTAGGTGCTGCTGTTCCGTTCCCTGTACATCAGCCGGCCTGGCGTCCCATATTGACGACGACTTCGCCAGCATGTTGGTTTTCATGAGGGTCGACCTTGTATCAGGCATGATTGCCTGCCAGCAATGCATGTCAAGGATGCAGCATAGCCACTTGCATCATTACAAATAGGACATCTATAATGACAATTGCATGACGAACATGTGTCTGGGTCAACCAAAGGTTGCACGTACTGGAAAACAAAAGCATGTGGGGGCTGCATGTTCATGGACATGTAACATCCTATTGCATAGAGGTGTGGCATACAAAGCCCATGAAAAAATACGCCGTGCGTGCAGCACTAAGCTAATTCTCGCTTCAAATCTAGAACAAACCCTCTGGACGATGTATGCCCTGCATGCAGCAATATGCAAATGCACAGGCCGCCTCTCAACCTAGAGCACCTTCATTCCCCCCACTACTGACGTTTGCTGCAGCACCGCCGGCGGCGGCCGCGGCAGGGTCAGCATCACCAGGTTCGGCATCATCAGGATCGGACGCCGCGGCTCCCCGGCCAGCACCCAGGCCTGCACGTCCGCCGTCCTCGGAATCGCCCTGCCAGCTGGCAGAAGATGTCACAGTGCTGGGACCAGGGACAGGCGGCTGGGACCCCGCCGCACCGCCCAGGGCTGGCAGCTCGGCCGGCAGCTCCAGCGGCGGCACAGGCCCCGACAGCTCCGGCGGCGGGGTGCCGCCGAGCTCGGGCGCAAACCCTGCTGAAGGTGCCCGCCCGTGCCCCAGCGCGTGCTGCGCGCCGCCCAGGTGCGCCTGCGCCACGTGCGCTCTCAACAGGCCGTGCGCGCTGCCCTCACATGGAGCAGAGGGCAGAGCCATGCGGACGTGACATGGGCTGTGCAGCACAACTTTAGGCAGTGTCGGAAGGGACAAACGGCCGCAGCCACTCGCGATGCGTGTGTTACCATTGCCGAGGTCCTCATCCTGTCACGGTGAGCACGAAGCACCCGCATCTTCACGCCGGGCCCAGCCGCAGGCAGGCGCGGCGCCGCACCAGCGCGAGCGCGGTGGAGGTCGCCGCCGGCGCAGCCACTTCGTCGGGCGCCGCCGCGCCGCGCCGCCTGGCGTACCCCGCCAGGCTCGCCGCGGAGCTCAGGTCGGCCGGGGGCGTCACAGGGCCCGCCTGCGCACGACCCTTGTGAGGCCCGGGGAGAGACCTGACAGCGCACCCACTCAGTGGCAGCGCGCCCAGCATGGTGCGGTGGGCAGGGTACAGGGCCCGCCTGCGCGACGTCCCTTGCGGCGTGCCGGAAGACAGGCCGACAAGGGCACACGCACACAGGTGCAGCATCTAATACAGCTGACAGCCGAGCACGCGCAACAGAGGTGCCTGCACGTCCTCGTGGGGGCCATGCCAAGCAACGAGAAACAACAAAGCTGAGCATGCAACGGTCAGAGCTGGGGGCTTGCGCAGCGGCCGAGCCTGTGTGCGGAGGGGGGGGGGGGGACAGCCAGCGGCGGCAGGGCGCGCCAGGGAGTCCAGCGCCGCCGTCACCACCTGCGCCTGCTGGAAGAAGAAGTGCAGCTCCGCGGTGTCCTGGCCGCGCACGCGGCCCGGCGCTGGCGGCCCCGGGGGCAGCCCCGCGCGCTCCTCTGCCCCTGGACGGTCGGCACAGGCCCTGGCAGTGCCTGCACAGGTGTGGCGGCTTATTGCGTGGCCAGTGCTACTCACCGCTCAACAGTGGCGACACGCGCGCTCAGGCAAGCCAAAGAGTGTAGACAACAGGCAGCGCTGCGAGACGAAGCAACCTGTTGCGTGGGGCATGGGCAGACGACTGCCAAGTTGCGGCGTACAGGTCCCCATGTGTGGCCACACAGACGGACTGCAGCAGAGCCAGAAAGCAGGCAACGGACCGTCACCGGCCGGTCCAGCGTGGCTGGTAGGGAACAGCGGCTTCCAGCCGTGCAGGACGTCCTGGGCAGGATACGTGGCGCTGGACAGCGAGGTGAGCGGCCGCTCCCCGCCGCGCAGGCCGGCGAGCTTTGCCTGGACGGCCTCCACGCGCTGCAGGATAGCAGCCAGGCGCTCTGCATGACGCTGCACGTTAGCATGGTGATGTATATTTTTACTTGACTTGGAGTGCAGGCGGTAATACGCAGCGTAGGGACCTGACCTCGTTTCTCCTGCACGTCCGCATGTATGCGTCCAAACACGTGCTGCGAAGTGCACTGCAGCGACAGCAGGGCGGCCACGATCTGACGGTACGTCTCCTCCGGCGGCAAGTCGTGGAAGACCACGCTCGTCATGTGTCACAGAGAGGCGCTGTCCAGTGCATAGAGCGGAGTGACAGCCAGCAATCAGCCATCGTCCTGGGAGCCATCAGGGGTTTTGTGAGCTTGTTTAGAGGGCTTCCCCAGTGCTGAGCTCACTTTTTGCGGTTGAGCCAACTGGCGCTGAGTGCGCGCCTGGTCAAGGTCACATCGCGTTCCGTACGAGTGTGGCGGCGCAGAGCGCGGACCTGGGCCAGAGGCGCCGCAGCCTGGAGCAATGATCATTCCAGTGCGGTGTTTCACGTGCGGCAAGGTGTGCGCAGCATTTCTGTGCAGGTGCTGTGCGAGGCCTGGCAATACTCCAACGCATGCGCTCAAATGCCGTGTGCAGGTCATTGGCAACAAGTGGGACACGTACCTGGACCTGCTACAGGCCGAGTACTCTGAGGGGTGCGCCCCAACATGCCTGTGTTCTCAAGCTGCCTGCCTTGCTGGTGGTCAATGAGCGTGGCTGCTCCGCAGGGACGCGCTGGACGCACTGGGACTCACGCGGTACTGCTGTCGGCGTATGCTGATGACGCACGTGGACTTGATTGAGAAGTTGCTCAACTACAACAACCTGGAGCGCGCACCAGACGCCAACCAGTGACGCGCGGCGCGTGCGGCCACTGCCCGGCACGGCGGCATTTGCGGGCGTGGCAGGCGGCGGCCTGTTGCTGCCCACTGTGTGGCTCGCCGGTGTCTGAGTTGAGAGAAGGGAGCGGCTGGCGCTTGGAGTTTTGTCGCGAGGTGCAGCTCCGGCCTGTCAGCTGCTTGGGTCGCCGGACGCACAGTGTGGTCTCCCTGCTGTACTTCCTGCAAGCGTTTTGGGGCCGCGTGCTTGAACTTCACCCCAGCGCAGGGGCTTTAGCCTGTAGCTGCTCAGGTGCCCGTGCTGGTGCCCACAGGTTTAAACAGGCGTCTGACACTTTAAACATGTGTTGATGGACACGCCCAGGCCCTGCATCTTCCACGTGATCAACACGTGCCTCGTCCCAGCACCTGCCTGTTTGCTCGGCGGGTGCTCACTGCGCCAAGACTGTACTGGGCAGCATACACATGCACAAACACCGTGTGACAACTCGCCACCTCTGACCATGCATGGCCAGCGTGACGCGCGCCAAGTCGCCGGGCTGCAGCGCTGCTGCATGCGGCAGACCAGCCCGGCGGTCTTGGCACCCTCGTCACATCGGCGGAGGCAGAGGTCAGACGCGCCGGATCTCCACCTTGCAGCGCTCGTGCAGGCGGTGCGGCAGCGGCGCGTTGGTCGCCGGCGGCTGGCCCGCCGCCGCCGCCAGGCCCTCGGCCGACGCGCCCATGTGCAGCTCCGCATACGTCCCCCCCGCGGCCCCCTTGGCCAGGCGGCCCGGGTTCACGCACACCACAGTCCCGCCGCCGCCGCCCGACCCGCCTCCGGCCGCGCCGGCGGCGGCGGCAGGGGGCGCGCCGGCGGCGGCGCCGGGCGCGGCGGCGGCGTCGGGCGGGGCGGCGGGCAGCGGCACGCAGCGCGCGAAGGGCGCGAGGCTGGACGGCAGGAGCAGCAGGTCGGGCGTGGCCGGCAGCGGCAGCGCGGCCGCGGCCAGCGCCGCGTCCAGCAGCGCGCCTGGCGGCGGCGGGTACAGCGGGTAGTAGCTGCGCGCGCGCGCCGGCCCAGGGTTAACACTAACCGCACCCTAAGCCAGGTCTGAGCCCCGGCAGGGCGGGGCGCGCTGGAGCTGTGTGTGGCCGGCAGCGCCAGCAGCGCGCCCCGCGGCGGCGGGTACAGCGGGTAGTAGCTGTGCGCGTGCGCCGGCCCAGGGTCTCAGGCTCACAGAGAGGTGCCACGGCGTAGTGGGGTGGGCTGGAGCTGTGCGTGGGCGGCAGCGAGAGCGCGCGCGCGGTCCAGCAGCGGTCGCGCGTCTGCGCCCCGCGCTGCGTGCCGCAGCACCCCTAGCGGCTGGGGGCTTAGCGGTAGTTGCACTAGCTGCATGCATGCGCCCTGACATGCATGCAAGCGCCGACTCCAATAGGGCTGCATGGGGATGGTAGCGGCGGCGGTGTGTGCACGGCCGGCGCGGCGTCCGGCAGCGCCCCCGGCCATAGACAGGCGTCTGACTGCTCCTGTCGGCGCAGGGTTTATTTAGATGGACGCTGCAGACTGGGTGATGGGCCATGGCCCATAGCGGCGCACGGATGCGTGAGCAGCCTGCAGCGCGGCTGTTGCCCACACGGTACAAGGAGCACGATGCTGCGCTGCCACGCGTCAGCGCAGGCCCGGGAAGCAGTGAGCGGCCTGCGCATGCGCACCTCCGCTGGCCGAGCACGTGCATGGCGAGCGCGGCCATGCGGTCGCCCGCGCCCGCGCCCGCCGCGACCTTGACCGCCTCCTGCGCGCGCCCCAGACATTCATTTCCACTGTGCTTCTGCTGCACCCGCCTCAGACATCACCCATGCTATGGCCCTACTGCCTGCGCCCCAGACCTCACTCTCACTGTGGCCCTGCCGACAGTGCAAACAGGCTGACGTGGTCGCCCACCACTATGGCGCTGCGACAGCCCCTGTGGGCGCCCTGCCCTGAGCATGGGCTGTATAAGTGATGTGGGCCACGATGGTCAAGCCAAGCTCCTGCAACCGGCCTGCACACGGCTTTCCAGCTCTCTCACTTTCCACCCAAGCTGCGCACCCAGGCGGGCGGGGGTGGGCCGCGGCCTAGGGCGCGCCTGCCCAGCGAGGTGCTTGAGCACGTCCGGCGTGGCGACGCCCACGACGAGCTCGTTGACGCGCAGCGTGGCCGGGTTGGGCAGCGACAGCAGGTTGCGCGGCGCGCCGGGCGGCAGCGCCAGCGGCGGCTGCGGGAACACCGCGTCGGCGTGCGCATCGGCCGGCGAGGGCACGAGCGCCACGCGGCCGCCCGCGCCCGGCCCCGCCGCGTACGCCGCCACGCGCGCAATCACCTGGTGCTGCCTCAAGGTCAGTTACGGTCTGATAGGGTAGGTTTATGATGGGGTATGCAAGCACGGCCTGCTCTGCACGCACGCCCGGGTGGGGCGACATGCTGGTCGGCTGGCGCCAAGCGGCCCGGCGCGGCAGGCGGGAGAGGGCTGGGCAGGTGACCAGCGCCGGAGCAGCAGCGCCCCCGCCGCACGGGCAGGCCTGCCAGCGGCGCAGCATGTGAACGCTCAGCGCGCGTACGCAGAGCCCAGCATGCGCCGCGCCATGAGAAGGGCAAGGGGATGCAAGTTTAGAGCGCACCTGCCGCGCACCCGCAGGCAGCACGCGCCTCGCCCTACCCGCGCCTATCCCCATTCTATCCCTCCCCGCGAGCAGCGCCCCATCATTGCATAACCCTAAAGTATACCCTATACCCAAACTCTGTTGCCCCACCTGCGCCGCGAACAGCTCCTCAAAGCTCTCCTCCAGCAGCCCGCCGGCAACCGCCGGGTGCTCCACGTCCACGAACGGCCCCAGCAGCAGCAGCACGTCCGGCCGCGCGCCGCCCGCCCAGGCCAGCAGCGCGTCCAGCGGCGCGTACGCGCAGTCGTCCGCGCACGTGAACGGCCCAGCGGCCACCGCCAGGCTGACGCCCGCCGCGCCTGCCCATGGCCCCGGTGTTTGCTGACATGCTGACATAATTGCTTGGGCTGCTCAGGCTTCCCAGGCACAGTTGCTTCGGTAAGGCTGCTGGTATGTGTACGCGAGGCTGACGGCCGCGTGCAATTTCGCGCGGTCACGTGCCGCTCGATGAGCGCATGCCCTGCTCATGCATGCGCACCAGATGAGGCGCGACTCGCAGTTAACCCCTGTCAGGAGCGTTTGCAGCGCAGGCGGGGGCCTCTCTAGCGGCAGGCGGGCCACCGCAGCGCGCACGGCGCTCATGCAGCGCTGCGCCGCGGCCGCCGGCACTGCTTGCATGCAAGCCGCGGCGACCTCGCACACATACTCCAGAAGACGCCGGCGGGCGGCGCTGGGCCGAGAGGGGCGGTCAGGCGCTGGGGGCGGCGGCCGCACCCGTGGCGCGCGCGCAGCGCTCCAGCTCTGCCGCCGGCGAGGCCGGCATCGGCCGTGGTAGCGCGGCTGTAAGCTGCGCGGCCACCAGGCAGCCGCCCGTAGGGTTCCGGCCGCGCACGCCCACCACCTGCGCGCGGCCGGCCGCCTGACGCCAACGGCCGCCGCCCACGCCGCGGCACAAGGGCGCTGGCCGGCGGGTTGCGGATGAGGGTATATCTAGGATACAAGGCAGGGCAGAAGGGCTCCACGCCTGTGTGCATGTTGGCCTGTAGTGCGCGATCAGGCTGCGCCCACGTGCGTGTGCATGCAGCGTGCTGGTGCATGCCGGGTGTGTATGAGGCGAGCGCCAGGACGTAAAAATGGGCATCTGAGCTGAGGCCCTGGCGCCGAGAGGATGCCATAAGCTTGGGCAATTAGCTCAGGTCCTGTGGCGAGCCAGGCAAGCGCGTGCTCCGCAAGGCCGGGCGGCTGCCCGTCGGCTGCAGGCCGCGCCCCGTGCTGCGCGCCTCCGCGGCGCAGCGCCTGGCAGCCGCCGGCCTGCGCCAGGGCGGGCGCCGGGCGCGCCTGGCCGGGGAAGACGCGGAAGTCAGGCAGCTGGCTCAGGTCCAGGCGCACGCGGTGGCCCTGCGAGGCGGCCAGGCTGCCCTCCAGCTGCAGGCCGCCCGCGTCAAGCCGCGCGGCGCCGTCGCTCACGACGCGGCCGACGTACAGCGCCTCCTCCTGCGCGCGGCGCGGGGCTGCTCCGGCCGCGCTCGGGGCGCCGCGCCAGCAGGGGCTGCTCCGGCCGCGCTCGGGGCGCCGCGCCAGCAGGGGCTGGCCCATGCCCACAGTGGCGCGACCAGACAAGCGCGAGGGGGCGCGCTCGGGGCGGCGCGCTGGCAGCTGCTGGCCCACGACTCGACAGTGGTGCGACCAGACACCCACAGTGGTGCGACCAGACAAATTTGCCCTACGCCGCGGAGCGCCGCGCGCGCAAGCGATGCCCAAGCCGGCTTGTGGAAAGAGGCGATTGCGCGCATCACCTGCGACGCGACGTGCACGGGCGCACTGGCCGGCGCGCCCAGGCCGCGCTCCAGCGCGGCCGCAAAGTCGGCCGCGCGGCCGTCAAGCAGCGCGGCGCGGTCGGCCAGGCGCCCGCCGGCCATGTAGCGCGCGCCAGCCGCCGGGCCGCCGCCGGTCAGCAGCTCCAGCCGCACGCGCTCGCCGCCGTCGGCCTCCATCGCCTGCCACGCGGTGCCCGCGAGCAACGTTGAGAAACATGAATGACCTTGAGGCCGCCCAGGGCCCCTTGACAATGCCTTGTGGTTTGTGCGCGTATGCGGCGCCGGCCGGCACGGCGGGCAGCCGCTCCGGCCGCGCGGGCGTGCCGCCGTCGGCGTCCATCCCCTGCCCCGCGGAGCGTCAGTGTGTGTGCTGGTCCATGTTGGCATCGCCGTGTGTGTGCGAGAGCTCCGCGTCGACTGCCGAGGCGCCTATGCCCGGCAGCGGCCTCGGCTGTGCGCGCTCACAGCCGGGCATGTCCGCAGCATAGTGGGCGAAGGTCTGGAGCCCCCCGCAGCGCTGGACTCGTGTCATGAGCCGGACAGGTGGATGCCCAGCAGCATATGGGCCCACCATACAAGTACACACCATCCGTGCAAGGACATGGGCCCGCCCCATCCTCCTTAAGGAGAGTCTGGCACTGAAACAGCATGCACAGCATACGCGCAGCTTGGGCTTTGCACTGTAAACAGCTTCACAAAGGCAAGCACTTGTGGTGCGGCCTACAGGCCGGCTCTGAAGCCAGGGCACGCACATCCTCGCGGCTGGCGAGGTCGAGGTGCGCGCCGAGCGTGGCCACGACCTGGCCGGCCTGCGGCCACACTCCCAACGGGTCATGCTCGGTGGCGGTGCTGGTTTTAGCTCGCCCGCTTGACTCGACTCCAACAGCGTCAAGCTTGGTGCGTCGGCGGCCGCCTGCAGGTGCCCTGGGAGCGCTGTGCTGGCAAGCAGCACTTGCCAAAGCTGCTGCAGACGTCGATGCCTCTGCAAACAGTGCGCGGCCCCGGCAGGGCGTTGCCTGTAGTACAAGCAGCAGACCGCAGACTTTCATGCTCACAGGCGTCCTGTTCGTGGCGGGGCACCATTTGCCTCTCATCGCAGGGCTTGGGGCTACGGCAGGTGTGCGCAGGGCCACAGCAGGGCGAATGAGGGTCACAGCAGCAGGGCGGCGCGCCTGGGGTAGGGTTATGTTCACAGCAGTAGGGCAGCGCGCCTGGGACCGGCTGGCGAAGGCCGCGCTGGCAGGCGTCCGCTGCGCGCCGGCCGGCGGCTTGGCGGCGGCGGGCGTGCGGCTGGACGTGCCCGCTGCGGCGCCACGGTTCGTCACGTCTGCGAGCGCGGCGGCGCTGCGGGCGCAGGGGACAGCACATGCAGTGAGCAACCTGCCCGGCCTGGTGGCAAGCAGCAAAGGCGCTGCTCGTGCAAGCGCTGTCAAGGTGTCCCGAGCACATGGGGCACTCTGAAGCCCTCCACTGCCACATCCCAAACCAGCTGAGCCAACCAGCCTGTCCAGGCGCGCGCACCTGGGGTCTGCGAAATCGTCCCAGGCGCCGCGGCTGAAGCTGAGCGCGCCGCCCGGCCGCTTGGCAGCGCGCTTGGCACTGCGGGTCTTCAGGTCTGTGCCGAGCGCTGCCAGCAGAGAGGAGGTCACGTCTTGCGTGCCCCTGCGCGTGCGGTGCCCGTCTGGCTGCGCCAGCGGGTGGAGGCTTCACAGGGGCTGCCAGCAAGTAGCCATTTCCAAACGCCTGTACGGCCGACAGACGAGTTGCCTGCCTATGGTTACCGCGGGCTCGCTGTGCTGCTCTGGAGCATTCTGTCGGCAGCATGGTTGGCGAACAGTACCAAAACAAGATTACAAGATGGCCGCACAACTGTGAGTGATGCACGCACACAGCGCGGAGCCAGCCAGCCGTGGCAGCATACTTTCCGCGCCGTGCAGTGAAGGCCACAGACATGCGGTGCCGCGCGCCTGTTGCACGAGAAGACATCGCACTCGCGCGCCAGGTCCTCTGGATCCAACCCATGTGCGGCCGCCAGCGCCGCGCACTCCTCCTCCAGGCCATCGCCGTCGCACCTGAGCCTTCTGGCAGCAAGGGCGTCCACAAAAGTGCTCATCAGCACGCAGCCGGAAAAAACCGCTACCTTGTTTCAGGTGAAAGCTTGCGCCAAGCCACAAGATGCCCAAGCAGAGGTAAGCAGTTAATCTACGTGCGCATCAGATGTATTTATGCTACAACTAGCGACCACAGGTGTGCATTATACAGACGCTGGCGCCAACCCGCAAAGAGAGCCCCACTTATGCAAATAAGGCTGTCTTGCTGTGGATCGGCCCTTGCTCTTCGAACTCCCGTTGCCAAATTGGGTGAGGAGCCGAAGAAGAGGGCAATGTGTGACTCAGTTCGACTTGGGTCGTCCCGCATGGCAAAGTGGGACTGTTTCACACGCGCACAGGCTCTTGTGCATTGGCGTGACTTAGGCTTGACAAGGTGCATGGATGCGCGTGTGCGCCAGTACATCCCCACTGGTTAGGGCAGGTGCACTATGTCACATGATGTGACAGGCATGCAGTGCTGTAGTAGCTAGGTGCCAGCAGTCGCTCAGCACTGGTGTTGGAGGGAGTGACGTGCACTTGGAGGTGCAGGG
>JAABUV010000183.1_pt1 | contig 92785 bp, 80 predicted proteins | sample 5559971 | NCBI WGS metagenome assembly JAABUV01 (sample SAMN10711881, study PRJNA513362) | rock metagenome | isolation source: Antarctica rocks | place: Antarctica: Victoria Land, Knobhead nord | collected 2015-12-19 | reverse complement strand
GGGTTAGCTTATGTTCTCCTGAGTCATATAGATAGCCGGCTCTTCCCTTCTAGATACTTTCCTTCCTTAGCATTTATATACTCGTTACATTACACCCATATGACTCGCTCTATGCTGGCCCCTAACAGAGATCGTTGTTGAAATGGGAGGCCAAAATATGCACTCCAGTCATAATTAGCATTGGTGGTATATCTTTACCCCCTCCATTGATACATTCAATGCCCGTCAATGACTCTCTATTATCCGAATCTTTGGAATAAATCCTTCTATGCGGATCCACAGTAACAACCCAATCGGAGCGTGCAATGCTCATACGATAGCCGGTTTCGTCGAAATTCCATGTATCATCCTCCGTTATATCATATTTGACGATCATCTCGTTAAATTCATCAAAATGAGTCTGTAGTACTTTCGAATCATGCGCGTTCTTTCTGTCAGCTGCTATAGGCTTTCGTTTAGCTTTGAAGAGGTCTGGCTGTCGATCTAACCATCGTTTGGCCCAGTTATCGCTCAAAGTCCTGAGCACGAGGAGTGTTTGCCGTCGATTGCAGCAAGTGTAGTCTAACTGACAAGCCTAACTCATCCATTTTGGTCAAATATTGCCGTAAAGCTGACTCCTGATCAGGTTTTAAAGCTCTGTTATGCAGTCCTCGTACTGCTGTTTTGGACTGATAACCCTTTAGTCTAGATCGGAGTCTTTCATATGGAACGCGAAACTCCCGCGCAATTTCGGCTCGATTAGAACTTTCACGCGTGTTTATCGCTTCAATAGCCTTCTGAATGCGACCTTCGATTATAGCGTATGTAGAAGCCATGTGGTTGAATTTTGGTAGATTTTTGAAGGTGGTGGATCAAAAATATGAAGGTTTATTGTTGCATGGCCGTAACTGTTGCATGGCTGTAGAGCACTAAGCGAAGGATGAGCTTAGTGAGGGGCACGGATAAACAACAAACGCGGTGGACCCTGAAGATTACCCTATTCTATTAGGCTTAGTGCAGGGGGGCGGTGTGCCAGCAGTGTGGTGAGTGGTGTGCCAGCAGTGTTACACAGTAGGTGGTGTTTCTGTAGTGGCTACCTAATTTAATATTTGAAGACTACCTATCTTGCCTACAGAGGGAAGAGAAGCGCTAGGCCCGATAGGGCCTAGGCCCGCTTCGAGAACGCGCGTCCCAGTAGAAGGCTGGGCACGCTCGTAACATATCTGAGAAGCTTGATTGTTCAACATATCTCAATCTGTACATACCGCATTTGAATTATTCGGCGTCTTTAACAGACTACTTTTCTATTATTTATCTATGAATCGCTGGCAAAAGAATCCTGGCTTGAACATCCAGGCAAAACTTCTCCTCGCCAAGGACTGTTTGCTTACAGTTAGCTTGGGATGATAGCTTTCATTTGTAATACTTACTTACAACAGCCGAACTACAAATGTTTCTGAACTCCATCTCCATTATCTTATCGAAAGAATATACCTTTGTATTAGGGCAAGACGAGCAGTATGAGCGGGGCGAGCGGGACGAGCAGGAAGAGCAGAACAATGCCGGAAACAATTCCTTCAATATCTCATCAGGTGTTGTACCCAGTAAATAAACGTTCACCTGCTTGTTAACTTCAATGGGCGAGATATTGAAATAGTGCCACAAAGACTGGCTTCGAAATATGGCGGAAGAGTCGACGAAGAAGCAGATCTTCTCACCCTTTGGTAACTGAACTGGACGGCGAAGTAAATCTCTTATCGTATCCAAGCTTAAGATCTTTTGATGGAAGAACTTGCGCTCTAGAAGTTTGCTAACATAGTGGCAAAGCCACGAATAGATCCCGATATTTGGTCCGAAAGGCCCTTCGATAATGATTGTTTCCGCTTCTCCAAGACTCTTCGTCAATTCACGCGGTATAAGTAAGAGATAATCGGAGCCCGATTGTGCCGCTGGCATAGGTAGTCCATGAACCCAATAAAAACAGCCTGCTCCGTTGCTTAGGCGACATGTATTACCGATGATCAAAATTGGGCTTTCAATGTGCATCTGAACAGCATGGGTTGTGCAACGCTTCAGTCCAATAGCAGCCTCCATGCTAATCAGGACTATCGTACACGAATAAAGAATCTTGATTGTAAGATCCTTTTTGAAAAAGACAAAACCTAATGCTGCGATTGCGACGATGGAGAGAGCAAAGTGAATTTGCCTCCATTTCAGTGGGTGATAATCCTCCCAGTGCTGGTGTAAAGTAGGGACAGAGAGTATTGCAAGCAGAGACAATGCCAAAGCTGCCTGATGATGTTAGCAGCTACTAGTATCGCATTCGATCTGTATAGTTTACCATAAGATACGGCCAACCGGTACGTAGATCTGCTACAAGTCAACGAGTGAAGCACAAAAACAAGCTATGAGAGAGTTACGTCTCACGCTCAGCGCGGTGTGTCCGAATACCTCTAATATAACCAAGTTCCCCATGATCTTATGAGCCCACATTATCTCTGGTTGAGAGAACCCTGAGAATTCCAGAAAGAGACTATGCCGTGAAGATACGAGAAGTATTACAATCAAGTTAATTAGAATGACTTCACCAATTCTCGAAGCGATTGTCTCTAGTAGATTTAGTTTAGGGTAAAGTAAAAGAACCAGTATATTGGAACAACAGAGTAGCAAGAAGAACGGCATCTGCAAAAACGAGTGTGACTCGAAATTTCGCTCAACAAAAGGCGTGAAGAAATGAAGCCAGTGTAAAATTTTGCGGAGCCGAAACAAACGATGATGAATCCAAAGCACTCGACGGTCGATAATAATCATCGTTAATAAGGCCAGCCAGCTGTATGCGTAAATCTTAGGGGTCTGCATGTAGTTGTCTATATATTATAGGTCGGTTACAATACCAATATATAAAGAATAGTGCCCGCTTATAGTCAGCGTTGAGAAGGTCATTAAGCATCATTGAAGAGACTGTAATCAATGAACGTGTAACCATTTCGCTGGCAGACTAGGCAATTAAATAATCTCCGCAGCACGGACTCTCTAATATATCACTAGAGATTGATATGTTAGAGTATGAGGGTCAGATGTGTGCATGTATATGTATAGTAGGAAGCTCCGAGCCAACTAGCGCGAAAATCCGTGTAGAACAAGGTTTGTGTTTCTCCCCTACAATTTGCGACTTGACCGCGGAGAGATCTTTGTAGATGTTAATATATATTGGGGACATCTGAAAATGCTGCATACTGTAGCTCCCCTGAGTGAGGCATGATTCATGCCGTTAGTGGTGCTTGTTGCTTTCCTATTATTATTCGATCATCAGCGCTTATGCATTTGTAAATCTATATATATGTTACATTGTCCACCTGTAGATCGCACATCTACTACATTCTTATCATGTTCAGCCTGAAGTTAAAGCTATGGATTATTTTTTTCCTCGCTCGTCTTTCGCTCTCAGTATCTACGATCCCAGCGGCGGATTACAAAACGGCGGCGTATTTCCCAAGTTGGTAAGCGTCATTGCTTGGTTGTTATTCGAAACGTCCTTTCTAATAATGTATGTTGAATAGGGCTGTAGACGCCCGCAATTTCCACCCTCAGGACTTGCCGGCGAGTCAATTGTCACACGTTTACTACGCTTTTGCGAAAGTTGATGATACTACTGGTGAAGTGTACATTTATCTCGCTGCTGGTTAGAAAAGAGAACTGTTTAACATAGATACATCCAGGACCATGCCCAATTACTGGGAAGACATTCAAAAATCCTTTACTGGCGACTCTAATAATGACCCCAGAAATGCCCTTGGCTGCGTCAAACAACTTTATCTTCTCAAGAAGAGCAATCGACAAATGAAAACATTACTCAGCATTGGCGGATGGTCTTATAGTCAGAGTTTCTCCTCCGCGGTTGCCACGCCTGAAGGACGAACTAAATTTGCCAGTAGTGCTCTTCAATTCGTGCAAGATTGTGGCTTCGACGGCCTCGATATTGACTGGGAATATCCTGACTCGGAAGATGCCAAAAACTTGGTTTCGCTTTTGCGGACCGTCCGTCATACTCTTGACACATACTCTTCAGAGCAGAATCTTAATTATCATTTTCTTCTAAGTATCGCAAGTCCTGCAGGGCCTGATCACTATAATAAGTTGCAACTTCAGAACATGGATCAACTCCTCGATCAGTGGAATCTCATGGCATACGATTACGCTGGGTCATTTTCATCATTCACGGGTCATCAAGCTAATCTCTACCCCAGTCAGTCAGACCCAAGGGCCACTCCATTCTCAACAGACAAAGCCATTCAAGATTACATAGCGGCCGGCGTGAATGCATCGAAGATTCAAATCGGAATGCCAATCTATGGCCATACCTTCAATAGTACGGCCGGCCTCGGTAAATCGTTCGACGTGATTTCCAGTTCTGCTATTGGCAGCTGGGACCACGGCATCTGGGACTATAAAGTGCTTCCCAAAACTAACGCTATTGTTCAGTACGACAATCAGACTGGCGCTACGTACAGCTATGACAACGTCACACGACAATTTATCTCGTATGATACTGTCGACGTCGTCAAGAAAAAGGCTGAGTATATCAGAAACAGTGGTCTCGGAGGCGGGTTTTTCTGGGAAGCTAGTGCGGACAAGAAGGGCAATGAGAGTCTTATCGAATCTCTTACGAAGCAACTTGGCAAACTGGATCAAAGCCCAAATTTGCTAAACTACCCACTAAGCAAGTACCCTAACATTAAGGCCAACATGTCCTAGTGTTCTATCGTTTTCAAGCGACTCATTCACCTTTATTAGAAAAAATTTAGTGAAGGATAGTACGCCTGCTGGTGAACTAGCATGGAGCTCTGTGGAAAACTACTCGTTATAGAAAGAACCTCACCTTTATCTAATAAAGTGCTGAAGAACGTGAGTGAGCAAGGTTTGACATAACGTGAAGGCTCGGCATTCATCCAGATTACGAATCCGTTCAATATATCCAAGTAGTATAGTAGCACAATACATTAAGTTGGGAAACGACTTACAGTGAATACAGTTGCTGAAAACCAACCCCTACACTTCGCCCAGCTGGAAGGTCAGTGTAACCGATGACGGTGGTACTGTTGGGCGATGGCAGGGGTAATAGCAGACGCGAGTCAAGCTCTTTCTGGGTGTTGCCGCCGTAAACGCTGGAGTAGAGTCTGTGTTCTATCCCGATTATCTTTTCCATGCCGCCATATGCGCTTATGTATTGTGAAATTATCGTGCAATATTGCTATCTCTAGCTATAATTTGATGCTGCGGCAGAAATTGACGCAGTCGAGTGTAAGTCGGCAAACCTAGACGGGAAAAGGATTGGCTCTAATGGTTGGGTGCGTTGGGCCGTGGGGGGACGTCTCCGGAGCAGCTGGGCACTAGCTGAGCAATTGGCCGGCGCCCGGCAGCATCGAGGCTCTAACGCCTTTGCGTCCAGCGTACGCTTAAGAACCCTTAGAACTGGTGTTGTAATACGAGGTCATATGGGGTATAGAATATAGTATATGGGGTTGAAGCTATCTAGGAATTCCGGAGGAAGGAAAAGGTGGGAGGAAGGTCAAATACCCTGAATCCCCTGAATCCACTAGCGCCGGATGAATGCGGCACCGGATGGATGCGGAGATTACCAACCAAATCACACCTGAAATTCCAACAACTGGTACAGACATGGGGAATCTAAAGAAAGTGGCAATGTGATATCTGCACAGTGCTCTGAATTTCAAAGTGAAGAAATTCACTGCGAGACTGCACAAAGAATCATTACTCGGCCCGAAATCTCCTTTGTGAAGCAGCCAGCGGCCGCGACTTCTACGCCCGCAAAGCCCTCTTCAATTCTATGACTATCGGCGCCGACGCTCGTAATCGCATCACTCGTTCCGGTGAACCCGAACTATCCACCGCAATCTCGCCGCGTACAAGGAATGGACGTTCCAGGATGCCAACCTCCTCCACACCCCGCACATTCCACTCCTCGCCATCTGCTCCGCCATGGCCCACGAATCGGCCGTCAGCGTCGTCGCGCGCCTAACGGACAAATACACGTTTTTAGGCGCCAGTACCGGGAGCTCTTTCGCTGGATTTGTAATACCCAGTCAGTTCTTCACTGATACTGAAATGTAGGTAAACGGTTCGGGAGAATTGCGCGCAGGTAAGTGCAGCGTCTTGAAATGATCGAATATGGGATGGCTACAAGACGTTATTGTCACGAAGAAGGTTTTTCGCCACTGTGATCTGAAGCGACGAGCCACGACCAACGACCAGAGAAATAGCTCTAGACTGCAACAATATGGCAGCTGGCGTGACATGGCAGCTGGCTTGACATGGCAGCTAGCGTGACATGGCAGCTAGCGTGACATGGCAGCTAGCGTGACATGGCAGCTAGCGTGACATGTCACGCTAAATGATATGATGAAATGTTTCGTATGGTAATCTGACATTTCAGACGTTGTTGATTCTTTGACTCTTTGCACCGACTCAAATACTCCAGCATGTCGATTGATAGGTGGGACCCAGATGACCAGTATCTGATCTTTTATGTCTGCACTCACGAAACGCTTAAGGGAACAAGCTGGGCGAAGAAACACCGTTTTCAATGACATCTGTCATCTTATAAAGCGGCCAATACGCACCAAAAACGCCCTCGCCTCGTATTGGAGGCGGATGAAAGTAGACAATGTCAATGAGATATCGCTAGCCGATCAGGGTCGGATGTTGGAGATCGTAAGGATCACTGCCTTCTCATTGCGCTTATAAAAACAGCTGATTTATTTCTAGACAGAACGTGTTGATATGGCATGCTGTAAAGAGATCACCCAAGATACATGCCAAGCGGCCATACCGGCGAAAGGAAACGCAGAAGATAGTGACATATACGAGCAAGTAGGTCCGGTCACTGCGCCGACGGGGGCCAGCTGTGACTCAATCGCACCTGATAATTTCGATCCTGAGCTATGGGATTGCTGTATCAAGTTGTTTGTCAACATCAATGGGATGGAAGAATGGCAGTAAGTAGTTAGTGAAAGAAATTTGATGAATCTATATTCTGGCTAAACTCACCCGGTAAGGGGCACTTCGCCGCGTAATAACCTTGACGATGATCCACTCCAAGGAAATAAAGTCACTCTGTCCGGTTAGTTCGGGGGCCACCTGAGGCTGGCAAACCACCCAAAGAACCAGGGAAGGGGAAACGTCAGATCGTCGCGAATAATCCTGAATTGGCGGTGCAAGGGCATTACGAGCTCGATAGACTCTTTGCGTCATAGTAGATCGACGTGTATTTGCTATATAGCATAAGTAAAGGTACGCAAATCGCTTGGGTCACAAGTCCGCTTCGGCTTGGGCTATTGCCGGCAGATTCGGTTTAAAGACAACACTTACTGAGGCGAACCTTGCTCTTATTCTCATCAAGCGCCCTCTGCAATGTGTGGTATTACTTGAAGATATCGGCATTGCAGGTGTTACCAAGAGTCGGTGAAAAGATTGGGAATCTGAAAAACTTTAACTCTATGTCCGGACTCCTCAATATGAATAAACAACGCATGAGGGAAGGGTTTCAAAAGGTTGGCGACGTACTCGTCTGCCCCGGGAGAACCGATCCTGGACAGTGGGCTTCACAATGGCCACCAGATTCGTACCGCCATCGACGCATTGGATGAAAACCCTTTGCGTTTCAGTAAGGGGCTCAATTTATCATGGAGACCCTGTCCCGTAGCCAATCATCATCCGCATTCAGCAACAGCATCCCGCAATGATTAGGCTTGGAAAATGCAGGGGGTTTTGTTGCACCTGCCAGTGGGTTGGGCACACTAGCTGTGATTTGCTTCGATCTTCGCCACTTAGGTAGGACCAGACGCTCTTCAAAGGAAGCTCGGCTTCTAGGAAGGCTTTGCACATGCTTCCGGCGATCGATGCCATTCTGTCGATTGATACTTTTTCTTTGTATCTCATCGTCGTTGTCGCCGAGCTTGCTGTTGTTCTTTTGTTTTGCTTGACACACTACCTGTATCTTCCTTTTTATCTTCACTAATTAAATCATCTTTATGTAGCCGCCAATGGGGCATCTGCATACCTACCTGCTGGATTCTCCGTGTTTTAGCCGTCCGCTACCCAATCCTGCTGCAGGGGATCTAGTAGCCGCTTATTTTCCGCCTTCCGATCCACTGATCGTTCCAATCCAGTGTGAGAGGCACGGTTCATGCGGCCAGCTTGATCTGGATGGGACGTAATTTTTCGCTATCTTAGAGTCCTGACCTCTGCCCTGGCAACTTTGTCAATGTAGATCGTGGAAAGTCTGCGCCAGAAGGGTCAAAAGACCAGCAGTGGCTCGAGCTTGCCGCAGGGTCAGGTTGGGCGCTAATTTAACACCGGGGCATCTTGCCAAGACTTTTCCATCACTCTTTCCGATCTCCTCACACCCCGACATGGCCCGCGGGTCAAAACATCAAGAACAAAGGGTGGTGTTAAAAGATGAAGGTGAGTACTCGACCTATGGTCAACAAGAGAAGGGGCTGTGGTGAAGGACTACTGGAGGAAAGTGGTGTGTATGTGTAGATGCTTACCGGGAGGGATGGCGAGAGGAGATGTTAGTGGGATTTGATAGGAGTATGAGGTCTTGAAAGGAGGGTAATGGAGTTAGAAGATCAGGTCCTTGTAAACAAATTAAGCTGATGAAGTTGACTTAGACTTGGTGGAGCGACTTCCTGAAAGATAAGGTAACATCCGTGGAAGAAGGGGGCCCTTAGTGGACTCCCACCCACCGATTGATGTATAATGGATAAAAGGTTCCTTTCTACTATCCAACACCCCGATGACGTTTACCATGGCCATGTTGTCTAGGTAGGTAGTCACCATTGATGATCGGGCAGTGTGGAAAGCTATCTGGATACAATAGAGCAGTTCACATTGGCTTTGAAACAAGCTGCTTTAGCACCATGAATACTAGCGGTGAAAATGGAATGGACCTTCTCACTGGTGCTTTCCTAGACTAAAAAGTTTGGCAAAGGCGAGTTGGGTGTGTTCGAACGAACGTTATCGCACAGCACTGAGGTAGATTAGTTCCTATCCAGAATACCGTGCTTGGTCTAAATTCGGTCAAAAAAACCGTTCACCGTTGGTAATAGCTCGATCGCTTGCCGCGCCAACCTTCTGGTTCAAGGCAATTACTCGTGGGGAGCGTTCTTTGTTATATTACCAGAGCGTTCAGTAGGATGCTTCGGATTGATCCGCAGTGCAGTTCGGATGGCCGTTGTTGAGTTTAATTAAAGCTGGGGAAGATGTGGATGCATCAATTCCAATTCCTCAGGTGATGGCCCTTGATTCTTGGAAAAAATCTCCTATCCCAAATGGTAATTTGATCCACCCCAAGCCACAGCTACTCTACTTCCAACAGACCTTTCAATCACCGTTGACATTTAACACTACATATATCCTCCCAACAGCTAGCTGAAGTCCTCACCTCCCGCCTGAACATAGTGGTGGGGCGAAGGGGCTGGACCCGGGAAGGAGCAGGCGGCGCCAGCAAGGGCCCACGGGAGGCGGAATGTCGGGTCGGGTCTCAATTCCTGTCGAAGCAGCGATAGATGTCATTATTCTATGAAGCGAAAGATTCGCCTCAATACAGGGGGATCACATGATCATACTAGTCTCAAACTAGTCCCAAATACCTAGGTACCTACCTACCTTAAGCATCTCATTTCAACACTCCCCCTTGCGCAGGCCTATCTATCGTAGACTAGACCTCGTTGACGCGAAACATCTGAAGCTGTTCAGAAGACCTCTCTGACTCCCAAATCATGGTCTATAGAACATGCCTCAGAGAAAAGGACTTCGGCGCAGCTGTCCCACGCACTGATCTCTGTGGCCCTACCGCGCAGGGGCTTTATGGACTCGACTTATCGTAGTCAGACGGACACAAACACACTGCTAAGCATCATGTGCAGTCAACCCTTCCGGGCTCATAACCTGTTGAAGCAGCGATAGATGTAAGTGTATTCGTTCTAAGGTATGAAGCGAAAGATTCGCCTAGATACAGGGGGATCGCATGAACCTACTACCAGGCCCTAGCCCTACCAGCCCTATGAAGGCGGAGATTACCATCGCATGAGGACAAGAAGTCATGTCAAGAAGTGTTATTATGTTATCGACGGCAGAGCATGGAAGCACCCTCCCTGGAGAGGCTGGAAAGGCATTCCCAAGTCCTCTCCGTTGGGAGATGCCTTTCGAGAAAGCATCCCTAAATCGAAGACATCGTCTTATCCTCATCGCGCATCACCATTCAGAATGTTTCCAAGTCACCATAACAAATCTTGAAGAGCATGTAAAGTGGATACCATGTGCTTACATACGTTGCCGGATAATAAAGGGAGAGGAGATGTGGCTCTGTTCCTCGCCGCCGCAAGCGGAAAGCCATGATGTAAAGATTGTAACTGTCAAAGGGTCGTTTCTGCGCTCTGTTACTCGTTCGTCAACTGCAAAAACCCAGTCAAAACTCTCATTCTGTACATCCGAGTCATCGCCAACATTCCCTGATGATAGAGGCGGCTCCAAGACCGGTAAAAAATCTTATCAAGTCCATGATCGTAGCTCTGGCCGCTGCGAGAGCACAAAATAAAAAGTGGCACTCGAGGCTATCGAGAGAGGACTTTCAAAGTTCCCCACCAGGTTGAAGCAATTTAGCCATCACAACCGGCTGTCCAGCCGCCTTCTTAAAGATAGAATTCTTCGGGGCGAGGGGAGAAGACAGGGGACTGCAACTCGTGGATCTTGATAAGATGGGTTGGCTTATTCTGCGCGGTGTTGGGTGGTTCATCCTCTGAGATACCCCTTTTGCAGGGTTGCTTTAAGAATTCAAAGTTGCTCTGCAAAGAGGCGAAAGTAAACAACACCTCTAATGAATGCCCCATACCCCCAAGTTCGCCATCAAAACTCTCATCCGGCTGCTGCCTCAGCGCCTCTTCCCTATTGCCGATCATACAACAGAAAAGCCAATCCAGCCACAGGGAAGATGCCAAAACCTTCAAAAGGCACTGCTGAAGAAATTCAAGAACAAGAAGGCCAAACTTGTAACTGACTTACAGACACTCAGGCGGAATCCCGATACCTTTTCCTCTAGTGCATGTAATCTTTCGTGATTGTTCGAGGTGAATAATCTAGCTACAGATCGCCACCTATCCATATGATGAATGGAATCCGTTTGTGAATGGAACACTGCAGTACTGGCATATGCCTGGAATCTATCTGTGCTATCGATATGGTACTCGGGATCGTTGCAACTGCATATCAGGAATCTCAGAACTACCTATGTAAATCCACCTTTGAGGAGCGGCTGAGGACTACTTAAGGATAACAGCGACAACTCAGAGGAGGCTGAGAAGAAACATCATCGCGGAGGCTCGCTCTGTTTCTTGTCACAAGTAGAACATGACGCAACGTCTAATGAACGCCCTTCGGCGTGTCTTGACAACATGGAGCAGTGGGACGAAAGAGGGCCAATGACATAGGAAGCCGCCGCGTACTACTGAAGCAGGCTGATAATTCTGTCAGCACAATATCTCCCTTGCTAGAAACTAGCCCTACGCCTGCAACCTCTGCCTCATACATAGCTTCTACAGTCGCTGCCGCCGCTTCAGTCTCCACTCAAGCTTTCAGCACTTCAAATGCATCCGTTAGGGACGTCTGCGGTCAAATTGGTGGCACCTGCTCCGGCGACATCACGGTGTACGATACCGCCGCCGGACTCACTCCCGAGATATTCGTAAAGCGCGGCTTTGGCTCTTGCGGATGGCTTAGCAATGGCACTTATGAGAATGTCTTTGCTCTTGCACATGGTGAGTCACCCATTCAACAACCCTCTTCTCTTCACCATCCAAGTCATCTCCTCTGCAGGCATGATGGGCGACCAGTCGAACGGAAACCCCTATTGCGGCCGCCTGGCCACCATCACACTTTATGGCAAGACTGCCGCCGGCAAGCTCGTCGACAAATGCCCCGCGTGCGATGGCCAATTCATCGATCTCTCAGATCATCTTTTTGCTGCTGCATGTTAAGTGGAGCTTCAGGACATAGAAGTGCTTGCATGAGCAAGTTTGTGGGCATGAATTAGTATTAAGATGCGGATCTAGAAGATGACCTTACTTTATACGTAATTGATATGAATATGCATGCCACTGAACGGAAGGAGAAATTGGCCGCGAAGCTGGTGCTGAAGCGACAACAGAAGATGAGATTGTGAATGTTGAGGTGGTTGTAGATTCTATGTATGCGACGATTGATGCAGGCGTAGAGCTGGTTCTTGACGGGATAGGAGGAAGAGATGTGATGCTGGAGGTTGGAGGAACCTCGATTGATCTCAGAGCCTGTGAATTGTCAGCCTGCTTTTGGACAATAGAAGAAGTCGGGGCATGCGAAGTCTGTTCAGTGACCCAGGGTCCCAGACTGTGTTACTCCAACGGTTTGAATGCAACTTTCATCAACCACGTTCTTTTTCTTCAACGGAAAGGTGGGAACAAGGATCAAGAATGCGGCGAAGACGTCGATGCTGTTCGTGACGCGTATTTAGATGAGATATGTAGAAGTAGACACTGATGACTGGGCAGTCATGCTGTCGTACTGAACTGACAATAACCACAACGGGCACAAAAAGGCAGTCCAAGCAGCAATTCATTGGGAGCTCATGGAAATTCTGACAGTGTCATTTAGAAGATCGCTTCAATTGTTTCCTAATATCTCTTTAAATAACCAGCAACGCGATAAGGTTCAATAAACTCTGTAGAGAGTCAATAAACTGAGGGGAAGACGGATCGTTAATGCTTGAGAGAAAGAAGTTATAAATGTTATGAATTCATATGTTCGGTCTCTCCTTGCGCAGTCGTAGAGAGCAGCAATCTTCGCTTGAGAATTCAACATCTTAGTCGTCTACTTTAAGACGTTTATTGATATAAAAACAGGCATGAGTGTTCTTCTTGATCTTGTGAAGCAGATGAAACCTGCTGAAATCGAGATTGTAGAAGAAGACTGTTCTTTTGTTGAATCATGATTCTTGAATCGCGAGCACGTCGATATTCTTTACTTCGTCGTTCTTCAGTAAAGAAGTCATAACCTTGATGCATTCTTTCCTTACATTGTACTGTAAAATCTTTCAGAGTGTTGTATCACTCATAAGACTTTCTCTTCGCTACTTCGAGTGTTGCGCGCCTCAGAGTTCTAAGAGCACGACGGCGTGTTAGAAGCTGTCTCTGACCTTTTCGTCTCATTCAATGAGGGGGCAGACAGAGACGAGAGGGGGGGAAGAGAATGAGAAGGTGAAAGAGAAGAAAGAGAGAGATTCTGATGCCTGTTTCTGTGGGGGATGCATACTGATGGACTGTTGCCCGACCTCTCTTATGCCGATGGTCGAGAGTCTTCCCATTCTTCTCACTACCCTCAATGACGTCTGAGTGCAGTTGCTCAGGTCTTCTGAAAGAGAAAAGAATACCACCACACCATTGTACCAGCGCTGTTAGGAATCGAACCTAATATAACATAACTACCCAAAGGAACTTTCTGCAGTCTTTCTTTTCTTTTTCTCGGCATTGAAGACTACCAGCTTAAAGCTCTTCACATCGGGTTGAATCATCTTCTTGAAGACGATCTGCCCCGTTGCATTCATCGGTATCGCGTAAAGAGCCGGGTTAGCACGAACTTTCTGTTGATTCTTCTGCCTCTCTTTTTGCTTCCTGAGACATTTGAGGTCCCAGGCGGTGTGCTTACCACCGCAGACCGCGCACTTGACTTCTCACTTCGTTGTCGCATCGTGGGATCATGTGTCGTGAGGGTCGGCTCAGTGATCGCACTTGATGAAGTTGGGGCAATTTCTTATTCAGTATCCGTAGTCGTAACAGTTGAAAACACTGCATCAGGTTCAATCCCTTTTCCCATCTTTCTCCTTGTAGAAGTTTGCATCTCTCAATGAAACTCTTTTGAATCACCTGATTAACCTCATCAGGTGTTTCATATACGAGTCCGCCTTTTCTCGCCCGTCTTTCGCCGGCCGGTTTGCGTTCATCGGTCACTTAGTCGCAAGAATCTCGCTTCCGGGGTGAAGTCTTCTACTTTTCTCGTTGAGGCGTTGAATCGTTGCTTGGGTCTCCTGAGAAGTGTTCAATTTCGTCGATGTTCTGCAGACGTCATAAATCATTGCCTGATATGTTCGTCGAAGCACCTGAGCCGAAGGGAAGGCCGCTTTCATTCAATCATCGTTTTGCTTCAGTTCTTGCCTACCTGCACTGAACACCGTGATAAGAATCACGTCTCCCGAGGGCAGTTTGTGTGCTGCCACGATCTCTCCTGTGGCCTTGTGAACCGCGTTCTTGAAGTGAGCGACCAGCTGAGTGAAACTCTCTGTTGCCACGTTCTCTTTCTCCTTCGTTTCGTGAATTCTCACCGTGACCTGTCGCGATTTTCTCGTCGCGTTTCTCACCTCCGTCGAACCAGCGGAGTGGTCCAAGGAAGAGTGAGAGGGGGATGAGTATGAGAAGGGAGGCGACATACTTCCCCTAGCGATTGATCGTGACCCCGAGCCACCTGCAATTCTGGCTCAACTATGAGAGCCTCCCGTCGACGCATTGACACGGTTGGACTCCCTCTGCAGATTGCAATTGTGTTCTATTACCTCTTTGAGACTTCGATCCGCGTTGTCTCTGTCTTCTTCAATTGCTTGCAACGCGTTGTTTACCCGTTGGGCCTGTGTTCGAAGCACGTTTAACCGTGTCGTTGATTTCTGATAATCGCAGATTGTGTATCGTTTCTGCAAACGTTCGGATTCTTTTCATCTCCTCTCAGGAGTTTGTCCTTTGCTCCGTTTCTTCCCATTGCGGTCAGTGGATCGCCGTTTCCGAGTCGCGTCGTGCCTGCCGCATCGACCGCGACGCCCTTATCGCTGCTCAATGTCCTGAACCTTCTCTCGTGTGCGCATGCGCGCATTGTATGCTTCTTCTCCTGTGATGTTCGCCGTCATCATTATAACTCAGTTAAGTTGTTTTGTTCAAGATCACAATTGAACAACAGTTTAGCGTTTTACTTTAATGGAATGGAAAAGGTTGATGGGAGTTGTATGACGGAGAAATTTTGCTGTATGTGGCTGGGGGTTCATTGTTGTCCTCGCCGGCGGCGTAAAGCCTTCGCTTTCCAGCATAATCAATCACAAACGCCAAGCAAAACCAAGCCATCGACGCTTTGAACGAAGAGCAAATGCTCTGGTTGAGCCACAGTCAGGGGAGAGAAGCGGAGAAAGAGAAACGCGTGGACGGGAAGGTGAAGATGCTGGAGGAGGAGGTTGAGTTGAGAAGGCAGGAGAGCTCGAAGAGGTTTCGGGCATGAGAGAAGAGGGGTGAAGAGGGAGGGGTCAGACGTGTTGTGTTTGACCTTTCTCTGAACAAGGCAACCTTGCAGGCATCACTACAGCTTTACGAGGTTTGCTCCCACCGCTCCTTACTGATCTTTCCACACTACACAGCTTCCACCTATACCGCTCGCAACCTCATCGCTCCCACCATCTCAACACACACTACGCTACTCCTGTTTTCGAGAACCGATCCAGAATTGCTATTCCTGACGTGACAAGTGAAAGACGAGAGAGTTCTCGTGGCGGCGAGATGAGGGATCTTCGTCGTGAGGACGCGACAGTGGGCCGCTGCTCGTGCTGCAAATTGGCTAAGGACGAGGACGAGATTTCAGTCGAGTGAGTTCTGCTGAGGGAAATGGACACCCAGGAGCTGACTGCAGGACAGCGGCATTTGCAAGGAATGCATAAGTACTCTAGTGTGCGCATTGTTGTGGCAAGCCACTAGGAAACGCGGGCGCAAAGGTTAGGGTTTGGATTGATGGATCAATAATAATAAAGGGTACAAGTGCTTACTCTTTGTCATTTGAGGGTTGTTGATAGAGCTGCAGGGTGAGTTTGAAATTGAGCATGATGCCATTTATAGCCTGTTGGCAACATTACTCAGCTGAAGAGACTTCCAGACTGTAAATGAAATGTTGAGTTATCCGTACCCCGCACTAAGCTCATTCTTCGCTTGTTAATTCAAGCCCTCAACATGTTTAATATGTCGGGGGCTTGCCCCACCTCAGTTATTTATTCAGTTATTGCTTCATTTTGCGCTCGCTGCTTCTGATTTTCTTCAACAATTTATTTGTACGAAGTCTGTCACATCTGAATTAATTCTGCGTGCAGTACTGCAGTGTACAGCGACTCTGACAATGACGTTCTCGACGATGAACGCTTTCAATGAGGTGAATGTCGCAGCCGAATTGTATCAACATGGACAGGCTGCGTTGACCTTGAGACGTACGAACGCTTCGATCAATACGACCAGAAACTACGAGTCAAAGCAGAAGAAATGACGAGTAAGATCTTCTTCGACGTCTTTGTACGACATAAGCACTGAATGAAGTAGAAGTTCTGTGCGAGACACGAGTTTGTGAATGGTCAAATAGTGACAGAAGATAAACTCGTCATGTTTTTGAACAAGAAAGTTCTGTCGCGAGGACTACGTAAAAGTCGTTTACAAGCAGTCTCGTACGACTGCTACGGGGGAGGAAGTGCAGCAGACGTTGAGATTTGTTTCAGTTGACAGTTATGTTTCTGCTATCATTTCTTTGTACAATTATCAGCAATTTTCCGATCATGCTACGTCTCTCCATTCACGAGAGACCAAAGTGAAAGCTCTTTTGAAAGATCGTACGAAGAAGGAGCATGCGAGAAGAAAAGCTCAATATCTCGATCGCGATGTCAATACTCTGCTGAATGAATACGAGCAACGACAAATGATTGATGCCGTACGAAGCTGTTGAATTCATGAGTTCTCTCAGAAACGAGCCACGGCTCAAACTGTGAAATCCGCTCATCGTACGACGCTTGATTTTTTGATGGGTCATATGATGTTGATGCGTGAAGAAAATCGTCGTCATCTGCAGTTGACTGATTTGTTTTCTTTGAACTTGAAGAACGAGAACCTCACCTCTTGTACGACGCACATTTGCATCTTGAACAATGAAAAAACGAACCAGGCTGGACGAATCGAGTACGAGGCAGTCGTACGACACAAGAATCCATTGCTGTGCATCACCTCGCAGCTTGCTTTTTATCTCTTCTATCGTTGAAACATCGTACGAGAGCAGATTTCACGTTCTCAAAGGCGACAGCAATGATACGATCTTCATCTGCTTCGAAAAAGCAAGTCGACTTCGCCTATGTCGTACGAAGTTCAACTAGAATGGATCAACAAGATGTTTGACGCCGTCAGCATTTCCAGTCTCAAGAAGACTCATGACCGTGGTGCAGAAGCATGAGCAGACGAGTTGAGTGACGCATCGGAATCTCAGATACGTCGTGCCGGACGATGGAATACAGATGCTCTGTTCACGAGTTATTTGACTCATCTTTCCCTGGAGTTCGTACGAGTAATGGCAGGCTTCAAACCGGCCCCTGAAGATTTTTTTTTGCCTCAAGCCAAAGTCGAGCCTTCGTTGTCTCTCGTACGAGCACTCTGGTCATGAGTTGATCATTGACTGGCGTGGTTCAGCGATTCCTCAAGCAGTGCTTCGTACGAGAATGATAAATCTTTGCTCGACGAATCGTTGCTTGATACTGCCGAGAAAGATCGATTCGACATGACTGCTCAAGATTTTCTGCGTTTGTTGAAGAAGCTTCGCATAGTGATCTTGCAGAATTCAATTATTTATCGTCGAGAATTTTCTGCTCATTCTTTGTGAAAAGATTCTCTCGTTTGCGAACGAAGTAGAGCTCTCGTTGCTCAATGTCGAGGAGCCGGATGAGCTTCGTATACGAAGCGTCATATCAGATATTGTCAATCGAATCAGTATGACTTCAGAGAACGTCGTACGAAGTATACAGCATCACGATTCTCGCAATCATCAGGTACTAGAGTCACTGCATGATCGTATGAAGGACTTCTTTGCAGAAAGGTTTTCCGTTACTCTGCACGGCTCTGCTGCTCCTCCGAGCGACATCGTCGCTCTCTCTCAGCTCACGCTACGGTCTTCGTACGAGAACAACGTCGCTTCTTCTCAGCTGTCATCACAGTCTTCGTACGAAGTCGGCTCAAGTCTGAATGATCTTCAGAGATCGGAAGCTGCTTCGTACGAAGGCACCTCTGATGCTCAAGCTTCTCAAGCTTCGTCATCGCTGAACCCTGATGCCGTGCCTTCTGAGCATCACATGTGTCGAACTGTGAGCACGGTTTCAGATCTCTGACGAGAGTGAATGCTTGGCTGAGACTCTGCCTCGCTGCCACTTTCAAGCGCGGCCGGTCGTTAACGTTTAGTGTACAAGCGTACATCCTGCCGCCGTCTAAGTTGGAAACCTTTTGTGCAAGTAGCCCCATAGAACAAATGACTTTTGAGCTTCATTCCGGTACTCTCTTCGGATATTTGAGATTTGGTTGGCTTGAGGTTCTTCATCTGGACTGCCATTGCGAACCTCCTCTCTTTGTTGCCCTTTCTCGTCTTTAGTTGGTATACCGGCCGATCAATCAACACTCTCTTTCTTCGCATGACTTATGTTCGGTCCAGCCTTTGTTTTAGGTGTTTGACATTTATCTGTAATACCATTTTGAACCTTTTCCCTTTTTCTTTTCAACTCATCTTTCGTAAGGAACTTTCCTCCGGGTCATCTTGATCTCCCCCTTGCATGCTTGCTTCAATTTTTTGGCGTTGACACGAAGGGATGATTCCTCAGTATGACCCGGAGTGGCCTCTGGATACGAAGGTTGAGTTCGGGGAGTCCTTGGGGTTGGAAGAGATGAAAACTGAGGTATTTGACGGGAAGGTGAAAGCTGAGATGTTTGACTTGATGGGGGAAGCTCAGGGCCTTGGGTTGAGTAAGTATTTAGGAGTTGCGCGTTATTGATGTACACATAACTCATGGCCGCCGTACATTTGAGAGGGACGCTGAGATGATGTTCCATGTTCTGACTTGATGGGATGCGTTGGCTCTGCGTGGTAGCTGGCGTTCGTTCTCGAATTGAGCATATAGATCCCCGGCAATTACTCGTAATATGTGCTCAGAGGAGATCTGAAGAGAGCAGCAAGAAGATGCAGTTAGCTTTCGCGACCGAAATGGATAAAGGTGCTCCCTGTTATATGTGCGCCCGACAACAGATAGACCTTCGCTGAACGCGATGCGGCAAGATCATTCGGTGCCCCGCCGCAACGGTATTAGATTAGTATACATCAAGTCGCCTACGGTTCCACAGCAATTCGAAAACTAAAGGTCTGTTAAAGGCGGATTGGGAGAAGACCTGAGCCTTAGAACTAACCTTTCGCTTCCCGCCAACAGAACTTTTCGCGCCCCACCATCTCCGACCACCCATCTGTAGAACGCTGTTCAAACCCCCCAGTGTATCTCCTTACTGATCAGCGTAGGCAGAACATCGTGCCAGCAACAGACAATACCGGTGCGTCAGAGAGGCTTGTCTTCCTCAATTTTGCACTCGCATACTACTACACCGATCGACCGCAGCAGAGTTAGCCATGTCGCATCTCGCGCAGCCGGACTTGAGCGAAGACTACCTTAACAGGATTAAAGAAGTGGCTATCTAACGCAAAATTCGAAAAACCACAAGGCGATGAATGAGAACTGTGTGTAGACGATGAGCTACCTGAGAAATGGAAGCTGCTAAAGGAGATGAACCTTGCTCAGAAGGTTTGACACGCTGTCACGAATTCAGCAAGTCAGCTAACACATGCCTAGTTTACCAACCCAAGGTATTCAATAGTTCGAGTACCAGGTCCCAGACCTTCGCGATTCAAAAACACAGGAGACCCTTTTTACATGACATCAATTGAAATCCTATTGGGAAGCCCCATCGTTGAAGGGCTGCCGTTATCCACCAAACGAACAACATATGTATACAAGAACAAGCCTGTGAATGTTGCTCCAGCTTTGGTTCATCGTAACTCGAGAAGAGGAGTCTGTGGTGGGAGGGGTCAAGGAGTAATATATGTGGATGGTTTGTTCAGAGAGCCAGGGGGAAGGCCGAGGATGTCGAGAGGTTGTATCCTTCTGGTGCGCTTTCGGGGCACGTGAAGCAGTTCAACAGGTCGTACTCTCTTTGGGCTTCTGGTGCGACGTCGGGGTACGTGGAGCAGTTCAACGGTCGTACTCTCTTTGGGCTTCCAGTGCAAAGTCGTGGTACGTAGAGATTGTCACGGGGTGGTTTGTATTATCCAGAACACTTTGATTTGATACTTTGTTGCTTTAGACACAGTGAACAATTCCCTGATTTGAGACAAGACTTACCGGTCCCATGTAGCCGCTAAGGGAAAAATGCTAGTAGCCTGTGGACGGTGAGGGCTGATGTAAGATCGAATCCTCGAGTTTGTTGCCCGTTTTCTGCAAGTGTCAGTAGGGTATCAGAACTCGAGAAGAAACCACTTGCGGTAACAGGCTTGGTTCGCTGCTTCAGATCAGAAGTCCAACCCCGAAACGTTACTCATTGCTTCTTCGTTAGCTGAGTGTCAAGCTTTCCAGATATGAGAACATACCGTTTGACTGATCACCACTGAATGCTGGTGTCAAGCAATAAGGATGCCGTGTTTCGTCAGTCATCATTAGATTATCAGCCTCGATGCCGGCTTGATATGAATGCTCTTGGCCTGAATAGACCCCTTGAGCACGAGCCGAAAGACTTGTGCACGACGTAGTGTTGTCGAGTTGTCGCTGGTCGATGAATTGATCTCCTCGTCATCTGTCGAGTTCCCGTTTGCGATAGCTTCCGCGTGGTCAGAGTCGACGAAGTTGATATACAGCCGATCGGCATCTAAACGGTTTGAGAGTTCTACGCGAGGGCGTTTCCTGAACGGCTCGCGGCTAAAAGTCTGAACCTGGTCATGAACATATCGGAACAATTGTGTCATAAGGTCGCTTCGACATTTGAATAGCTCGTCGTAAGTCCAGCCATAGACAACCAGCCCGTTCAAAATGGTTCGAGCACTGAGAAAATCAAGATCGCGAAAGTATCTGTCAACTTCAGAGAACTTTTCGTTTCGAAAGCGGATCAAGACTGAGATGTCGTCTTCATCAAGTCTTCGTTTTCATCTAATAAAAACAAAATTTTTTAGTTATTGCGGCACATTGTTCGAGTATTGCAAGCATTTTGAGACATCATCGCCGAGTTTCAGTAAGTCACCTGGACCAGACTTTGTCAATAGGGACAGATAATGTCGACTATGCGCCTTATCACTCTTTAGGGCTTTGACAGTCGTGGAAAGATCTCAAGCGATGCGCTCGTATGCAACAGTTGCCTTCTTTTGTCCCTGCCTGAGTGATGCAACGGTTTCATCAATGTCATGACGCAGAAAGAGGAGAGCGAATCGATCGGCACAGTCGTACTCTTTACTGCCTTGTTTTATCTTCCTGCGACCCTCATGCAATCGACGAGTCCGTGATATATGTCCTATCTTCGATTGCTCAAATATGTTCGACTTAGATGAGCAGCCTTGATCAAGAATTGCACTCGGGCCGCATCGTTGACCTTGAGTTCACTCGTGAAGTAAAGAAGGGCGATGTCGTCGGAAGATGGCTGAACTGAAAGAGAGAGCAGAGAAGAGTTTGAATAAACTTCGCGGAGGTGTAGATTCCCTAATTGAATGTGATCTGGTTTCAGAGGCTGCCGGACTTTGCTCGGTCAAGTATTGAGTAGCGAACCCGAGGGGGGAGACGATTGTAGAGCACTAGATGGATGACCCATCGACTGAAAAAGCTTCTGCCGATTCGTAGGGGAGCCCCGAGCAAGAAATTCCCCGACGCAGTGCGTCACCTTAATTACGACTGAACTTGCCTCTGATTGCAGGACAGAGGAGGAAGACCAATTTTGTTGAGAGAAAGATAAAGGAAAATAAGACCCGAGAAGCAAAATGTATTGTCGTTTTCCCAGATGAATGAGCTATCCGTGCCCCCCACTTTCGCTCATCCTTCTGTGTCTGATTACCCAAATTGTATTCGTCTGGAGATCTAATCAAGGAACTCTGCACTTACGCATTACGGTCAGGCATATCATGAAGGTGCTAATAACAACTGGGAAAAGGAATAGCTGCAAGCCTTACGGCGAAGCGGACGGGAGGCAGTGACATTGTTCTTAAAATTTAGCCTTCTTCCGACATAACCCTAACCCTAATTTGGGAGCTTGAAAGACATGAGAACTCGCTAACAAGCGTAGGGACTGAAATCAAGGTTGCGTGCCTTGTAACAACCAGGTGGATAGGTATCTGAGTCTGCTTAGGTCATGTCGATTACATACTTCAATATCATGGAAGGGCTTGCGGATAGCGTTCTTCGAGCATTCGCTTGAGCGCGTCAGCATTTCTTACATTGCTGTGAAAAAAGACTAGAAGTTGATTATCAATTAGTGTCAGACTTGTTCCCTTGCATGGTAATCTCTGTGGTGGTGGACCCACCGTCTGCAATATCTCCAACGAAGGGTACGAAACCAATGAAGAAATCGAAGAGGGCGTTCAACCACATTTTTCTACGGACGCTTTTTTCCAAGCCCCCCTCAACTTTCCCGGCCTGATGGATGACCGTCCCGGCCATGAAAAAGTCTAAGAGATCGCCCAACGCAGGTATGAACCCCACAATACTGCCCCAGCCGAGTTTTATACCGCAAATATTAAAAGCATAATCCAGTCGATGTGCACGACGCTTGACCTTAGCGAGGACTTTGGCGTCGTGCTTTGAGAATGGGGTTGATGCCATGCTGGCCATGAAGATGTATCTGGAGGGGTTGTATTGCGCGTCCAGTGCTGGTGAATAAAGGACTCTTATCTCCAATCCTTGTCTGACAGTCGAGTCATCTCCGTCAGCTAATTGATATCGTAGACATGGGAATCAGTATCGCATTACCCACATTAGTGTGCATGTCGTAGTCATGCCCCCCTCCAGTCCCAAGCATAAGCCATCTGTATAATCGCTTCCCTCTCATCCCGCCGCTTGTGCAGAAAATATAAGGTAGTTAGTCTAGGGAGCATTTGAGGAAGACGAGACCTGGAATTAACCAACCAATTCGCTGAAGAAGCCCAACCACCACCCCACAAACCAAACAGTCATATATATAAATCTTCATTCCATTTAGTCATGATTAAACCACAGTCAGCAAACGAACGTAAGCAATCGGCGAAGATACGAAGCCTTCCGGAGCAGGACAATACTTCCAAAGCCTCTTCCAAAGCCTCTTCCAAAGCAGCTGCCGTCAAAGCAACAGCTGCCACCGATGACCCAGCCACGAAGTCAATGGGGAAGCCAATGAAGAAGTCAACGGGAAAGTCAATGGGATGTAGGGAACTCGTTATCGTTATTTCAAGCTCTTCTTCATAACAATACTTGATGTAGTCCTTTCTTCTATGAAACAGGTAAGCTGAAGGACTCGATGAAGCTTTGCGATGGGGAAGCAAACGAAGATGTAAATAGAGGAAGCAATGAAGAAGCTAATGAAATAGAAAGTCATGTAGGAAGCATTGTTTGAAGCACTGTTTGACGTGTGTTATGCATTTGACCGGCGTGTATTTTGAAGCATGTAGAGAGTTCGATACTCTCTAGACAGCTCGATAAGATGGAAGTTTAGTAGGAAGTTTGATAGAGACTTAGAGAGTTTGATAGAGAATTTGATAGAGAGTTCGATAAGGAGTTTGATAGAGCGTTTGATAGAGAGTTCAATAGGAAGTTTGATATCGAGTCATGAAGGATGCTTTCTATCGAGCCAATTCGCATGTGCTTGATGCATGTACGAAGCATACAGTATGTACAGATAGAGAGTTTGGTAGGAAGTTTAGTAGGGAATTCGGTAGAGCGTTTGATAGGAAGTTCGATAGAGAATTCGGTAGGGAATTCAGTAGGGAGTTTGGTAGGGAGTTTGGTATCGAGCCATGAAGGGTGCTTTCTATTGAGCTAATTAGCATAGGCCATCGAGCGAACGTCGAGCAATTTTGGAGCATGTTTTGAAGCGAGTGGGGTGGTGAGTATACCTTACCACGCTTACGTACTTGCACTGGGTAGGAAGCACTTGGGTCTAAATTTCAACCAAAGTGTTACCACGGTACTTGGTACACAAACACTCGGTCACCCGTCCGTTGTTTCTTTGCTGTGTACATCTTGATTGATGAAAAGTTACCAAGGTAATATCAATTAGCCAGCAGTCCTCTCCAAGCGCCAATCCTTTGTCGTAGCCGCGAGATCACGAGGCTTCTCAGGCAACAATTTATCGTGTGGGTTGCAAACCCAAAAGCTCCACCAAGAAGAAGTTCTCGAAATCCCTCCTCGAAACCACTTCCATTGCCAAACGTTTACGGTATAGATCAGTAAATTCTCAAACTCGAAGTCGTCTCTATTAACGGCCGTTCTAAAATAATTCGAGGACTGTGCATTGTAAATAAGTAATTCACTTCCTTTTAAGATCGTCGACTAATATTTCCCCATGTTAGACTACTGCCCCTTCCGCCTTTCAGAGTGGGAGAAGTGACAGCATTCACATCCGGCATACACGATTTCTCTACGCTCCACACTTACTAACAATCACCCTCTGCGCAGACAAACCCCCTTCCCGGACACACTAAAATCGACAGCTGCAGCCGCATCATTACCGATTGTATCATGCTCGCTGGTTCTCAGCATACAAGCTCGGTGCCAGCCCCAGTTTGAGTCTGGCTTTGAAGCATTCTACGTGGATACCAAAACGTCAACCTTTACTACCAACAACAAGCCCATTTTCGAAGCCACTAAAACCTCGTACCCCTGGCCTAGCAAGAGCTTGGACTACAAAGAGCTGATTATAATATCAGCTTGCTGGTGCACATCGACGGAAGCTTTTCAGGAGGACTGAAGAGGGAAAGACTATGTCGACAGTGGGACTCGACAATTCGGCAGAGACCGCCATTGCCCGTGGCTCCTAGCACTGACGGTGATCAAACGAGACTCGACGCAAACCCACTTCACGTTCCACGAGACTCTTGCGAACGCCAAGAAACGACTACTTGATGATGATTATAGCTCTCGATACATACAGCTGCTGTTCTTGGGGACTCATCTCAAAAGCAAGGTTTGGGATCATCCCTATACGGGCCGCCCAATCAACACTTTCTTGACTAATGCCGACTTTACTCAATGGGACCTCTACTTCTCAGCATGTTCATGGCCAATATACTCCTCCTACATCTCCATCGTATATGTAATTTGTTGAGAATATGCCTAGGAAAGTACCTCCCATACGGCTTGCCCACTATCAATCAGTTGGTGGAAATTTTCTCCATTCTATTTTGCCGGCTGCCATAGCCTTCTCATCGGCGTGTCTGCAAACGTGGCTCAACGCCTTGGTTTGGTTGCTACCAGTATTTGTTTTTGTTAATCGACATCCCTAGTGTATTACTCTTGTTAGACTTACTATAGCGTTTGATGCAGATTCTGAACTCGATGAAGAGATTGTACATGTAAAGCACTAATAAGACAATTCGGCAAATCACAATAACGAGGTTGTGAGATTGGTAGCTTAATCCACTTCAGATTGAGTAGAACGACTTCTAACAATTCATTAGAAGTCCATGCTTTCGAGTTCAGAAAATACCTTAAGTGCATTGAGCGGTATATTCTGGAGGATCATCGGGATATCTTGGAGGAGGTTCGTACACAACAGGCTCTATGGCTAGGCTGTATGCCATGGCAATCCAACGATAAACTGAGGGCTCTAGTCTCTTCAAGAAAGCAATGCTGTTGTGCTCATGAGAAAGACAGCCATGCTCATATGTCATAAATAAAGAATCTAAGAATTTCATTTCATTAGTCAAGTCGCTGATGGTAGTAATAATCTTGGCACGACTGTGTTCGCGACGTGACATTTTCTCAATGAGCGCCGCCATTCGTGGGAAACTTTCTTCGCTCACAACAGCTTCAGGACAAGGGTCCTGTATGGGAGAAGACATGATCTTTGACATAGTTTCGATCTGACACTCTATATAGACAGCTCGACTGTCATCAACCCAGGCGAAATCAGAGGTAGCGATGGAGTAAAGAACGAAGACCTCCAGAATGGCTCGAATGTAGGTGAACAATAAAATGTCATCTTCAAAGACGCATATTTTGGTTAATAGAAAAACAACAACAGCGCGGAAAGTTTTACGACCGGTAGCCGAGAACTCCTGCAACATGCTTTGTAGTTGAGCAACGTTTTTGTCCTGTTCTCGTAGCGATGCCGTCGTGGATGTATCACTCAATCGGGCACGCCAACTGGCAACATAATGATCTTGTCGTAAAAAAAAGCGCATATGCTGCCAGACTATAGACATAACAAAGTTGCAATGTGTGTGTGAATAACGGTAATCTAGTAGATATCAAAGTCTTCTCAGAAGAGTTATAGGTAGCTAGCACACCCGCGAAGCCAGAACTGAAGCTTATATAAGAGGGGTTAAAAAGAGCAAGTCGGAAATTCAGGTACAGAGCAGCTAACACTTGATGTTCTGACGAGAAATGTCAGCGTCAGCATCTCCGTCCGAATACATCATCATCACAACTCGGTGGTACATCGCACGAAAAACAAGTATCAATGCTCTGGAGTGGTGGAATCAATTCGCCCAGTCAACATCTCAGCTTGGACTAATCTAATACGCTGAATGGTAAGAAAAAAACCCTAAAGACTCGGGCTAGCCGAAGTAAAACCGTTTTTTCTACAAAAGACGTGTATACTTCTTAGCGGCTTTTTGCTGCTTTTTGGTTATGTGTGAATAGTAGGGAGGTTCACCTCGCTGTTGACCCCCTCGCTGTCATCAGTTCTATGTTCTTAGCTTACCTGCTTGCAGATTCCTGCCTTCCTACATTCAGCAATGCCTTCACAACGTGGTGGTAAGCCTTTGAACCAGCTTGTCGTCGATAAATTTCAGCAGATAATCATACCTGGAAGGCATGGCACTAGTAGAATTGACGTGAGGTCATGCATGATTGATTCAAAACAACCACATGCCATGCTCGCCGTGTGCCATCAATTCGCGTACAGGTTCGATTGACTAAAGAAGGTTTGTTTTTGTGCTCTTTAATACGTTGCCGCTATCACATCAATGTCATGACATGCCTGCTGTCATCTAAAGAGTCCCTTGCATTAAACTCCTGTTTCAATTTGAACGAGCACGATTGATCTTTCGTTGACCAATCACGAATATTCAATCACGCTATCGCCACGCATATCAAACGACTGCAGCTGCCAACATGCATAATTGAATTCTACCATAGCTCAGGCTTCAGCAAGTTCGGTGGCGCCACCTAACAAATCAGCGACTACTATCAATCTGAATTTATACTACTTAACCACGCTAAGGTACTGTACTACTAACCACAGAAACTGGTTTTATCTACCAGTAATATCGGTCTACATGTAGTGAAAAGGGCGTTATTTTTATGTCCTCCGGCCGATGGTCAAACCTTTTTAGACCAAAGAATAAAAGTGCATTTGATGCGAAGCCCACAGAACACCTACATCACTACTTTACACCTCGCAAGTTGTCGTTCGAGATAGCACACAAAATGAGTGCATTTTGATGATGCAGCGATCCTGCATTTTGAACACCTGGTCACACATGCGACGAAGTTTAGAGAATTCGGACGGAGACCTTATCAACAAAGCGAGGTTCTTTCATCAAGGCATTGAGGTGAGAGATATTTTCCTTCAAGTCCTATAATTCTGTGTTGATACATGATGCGAAGCAAGGCCTGCATTCTCCCCCTCTCTGGCAGCGTCTGTAAGTCCACGTTATCGATGCACGCCCAGGTTGGAGGGGATCATGGTAATGAACTACAACGTGCAAAAAAAGGAGATTGTGCCTTGACAAAGCAGACTCGCGTTTGTACTTGGCATAGGTCAGCTCCTTCTTGGAAAATTGACCATCTCAAACAACCTCTTAACAGCCGTATCGTCAAAGTTCTCATCGCTGAAACAACTCGCGAGAGCGCTATGCTGAATATTCACCTCTTCGAAACTATCGACCAGTAGAGCTTTAAACTGCTCGACCTGAGAGCCCATGTGAGCGCGAAAGGCGTCGTAGATTTTGAAAAGTTCTTTCATTTCGAAGAGTCGAGTCAACAAGAGCTTCTCTTTCGCAACCCTAACTTCCCTTTCCTTGACTTCAAGCGCCTTCATATGAGCCTCTTTTTCAGCCTTTAGAATCTCGGCGTACTTCTGGCTAACGTCATGGAGTTTGTGCTCCGCTTCATGCGCTCTGTGTGTCGCTTTATTGAGCGCTGCTTCAAATAAATCCTGTGCCTTGGAGTTATCCAGGTGCTCCATGGACGTAGTCGAGTCCACAGAAAGGATTTTAAAGGCGTCAGAAGACTGTGTTAAGCACTTTCTGCGTTTACTAAGACGGAATGATGTTCTTGATTCAGAATCACTTCCTTTGACTTTAAAGCGACGCCTTTTTCGCGCGAGCTCGAGATAAGGGTATACTGTTTGAGAAGCGGAATTCACTGGCGATGAATCAATAAGATCTACTTCTTGTAGAGATCCACTGAAAGGAAAATTTTGAGACCTTAAAGGCTCGCCTGAACGTCCTATGGTTTTCTCAGTAGAGACCGGCGCGACTAATAGTTTTGACGTACTTTGTCGACTTGAGCGATCTATACTTTCCTCGATAGGCGGCGGGGGGGAAAGGGTCTGCCCACACTCAATCAGCACAAGCCATTGAATGACTTTAGAGAGCTACTCACCGGGCTTTGGTCTTCCTCTTCAACCGTAGGCTCATCTTCGTCCGGGACATCAGTTCCTTCGGGACGCATGCCTTTATAGTCGTCATCATTGTTCAGCTCTACCAGCTGAAGATTGCCTATTCTGTCTTCGGAGCCATCTGGCCGTGAATGATTGACAGCAACCCATCCGGCACTAGGCGTATGGCTGGGGCTCTTCTCTAGTACATTATTAATCGTCATGAATTTCGGCATGTCCGAAAGGGTTTCAAGACCTTTCTGGACTGGTGGCATGACTCCTTGTACTGGCGGCCGTTGTTCAGAGGAAGCCTGGTCAGGCAAAGGACTGTGGAGGTAAGAAAGGGATTTTTCGAAGACCAGAGATGGTTCACTACCGCTACGGGAGTTTGTCAGTGAAATATACAGATCAGGACGAGGAACCTTACACCTGGGTCCCAATACATTCTTCGATCTCAATCTAACGCTGGGTAGGATTGAAACAGCGATTGGCACGTCCTGAACAGGTCCGGGCCCGTTAACTTTGAAGGGATTCGGTCTATGATGATTAGCCAGTTCGATCGAAAGTTCATGATGATGCTTACACTTCGGCATCTCCTGTCCGATATGGCTCAAACCCCTTGGCATACTCTTTGTCTTCGAACCAGAGCGGAAATGTGATTAAACCTGGTGGTGAGGGTAGAGCTTTGTTACGCGTGCCCTCTTTGATTTCCCAATTGCTATTCCATCGCGCACGTCGGGAGGTCCATTGATTATAGCTGTATTGGACTATTGTTAGCTATGATTAAGACAATGCCTAGATAGGACGAGGCTTTCCTAACTTCATATTTTTCACCCTCGTACTCGGAAAGGAACTTGAATAGAACGTTGAAATTTCTACAAAGTTCCCTTTGGGTCATACAATCTATATGCCACCATTGATAGAATTGACGTTGAAAGCGTTCAAGTTTCTTTGTCTTTGGAAACCGAGGGACGGCCATGGTCCGAAGAAATGGTGGGATAAGTTGAGGCGAGAATGAATGGCAGTCTTTGGTAATTCCAGGAGAGATTAAAACAAGTCCAGCATCTAAAGAGGCACTTGCCGACGCGTCCTCATGGTAGCAATGTATGTACTCCGTACCTCCGTACTCGAAGGGAGATTTGTGCATGCAGGTCGGGCAACGCCTTGGGAGTCACGGGAGTGTTGTACGAAAGTTATCCATGCTAGCGCCATGATCCTGACCGCCATCACCGCCATCACCGACCATTCGAGCCAACAAAGCATGCAAACCCCCTGTCCATTCTTCAAGGTCTACTACTAGCTCGCAGGATCAATCGACTTGCAGACTTGTCATGAAAGCCGGCGGGCAATGCTTGCCAAAAACTTTCGAGACTAGTAGTACTACCTTGCTGAGGTAAATGTTGTTAACGCGATCTTCAAATACAGGGGACTTGATTGGTCAACACAGCGAAAATTATCGACAATGAGCCAGAACAATACTCGAATCAGAGATAATGAAACAGCTCTTGCATTTTGAAGAATGGCTTCCAAACATGCGCGTGGAGGCGTCGAGAGAGGTTCAAACTTATGCTCTAGCTGTAGCTAAGGAGAACAAAAAAGTGTTGGAAATGGAAACAGGGAACAGTACCGTTACCCCTGTGGTTAGTAAATTCAGGTACAGCCTACCTAGTACTCCGTAGTATGTATTTATCCTTCGCCCACTTCTTTCCTTCCTAGATATGCCCTTCCATAACACGCTCGTCTACGGAGTACGACACCGTCTTCTCACTTAGAAGGCAAATTTTCCAAAAATCCTTCGGATCTCGGTCCGAACTTCTCAATAGGACGGACAGCGTTTAGCGATGACCCACCCCTCCCTGGTCCCCAAGGCTGTACGTAGTAGACCTTTGCAAGGTAAGTTTGATGTCATTAAGTTTTATACATCAGCTGACTTCGATGCGAAACGCAACAAATCGAGAAATCAAGCAAGAGCTGCTGCTCCAAGATATATGTGTTCGTGCAATATGGGCCGGAATCAAACTAAAAACATTGGGAACTTCTCAATCGTCTACTACGTATTTCGATTTCGCCGCTTTCTATACAAGTATGAGGCTCAAACCGATCAAGCGCGTCCCTGTCCGAAGAGCATGAGGAAGATTGGGAATGACCTGTACTTTGAGAGCGGCCGTTTTTGTTTAATACGCGCACACCCTCCGCATTGAGCTCTTGTTTCATCAAGCTTCTGTTCGCCTTAGCACGAGTATGAATTGATACGGCTGGAGATTGCGGTGCACATGGTCTAGGTGTGTCGTTGCTACGGCGTAGAAGATTTTCTGCAATATCATAGTGTGCAAGCGTGATGCGTAAGGTTCTTCTCCTAATCTCGAGCTTTCATAGTAAGGCAGTCGTCTTTATCGGCTGTACCCCTTTCATGCCACATTCTCTCGTCAAAACCCTCACAATGAAGTGCCTCCCCAAGCCTTGCATAGCACTGACCAGGCCCTTCACACCATCCATTCCTGAACCGCATTTTCAAGGAATCTGCGACAAGCCCTTCCTTTCGCCTTTTGCAGACCATAAATTTCAACCTCTCCGGAGTCTGGTGTCCTGTCATTTGCCGCTAAAGTCGTGGTTCCTGGAAGAGCCCAACGGCTTGTCAGTCATCAAATCACGCAAACAGAGCATCAATTATTCGATGCGGCAAGATCTACTATGATTGGAGATGTTTCTTCCAAAGTGGAACGGCGTACGCCTGCTTCGCAAGCACGAATTCAGACATTCCCTATATCCGACGTCTTCGGCCTGCACGGCATGGGGGGCTACTACCTGCATCACCTCGGCCTATCACCAGCTGCTAATCAAGCGTTTTCTAAACGATTCAACACTAGATTGAGTAGCAAGCATATCGATGTCAAAGAGATGGCTGCGGTTCTTCATGCTCTAACAACATGGCTTCCCCTTTTCGCGGGGTGCAACCTCACTATATATGGCGACAACCCGGCCGTTGTCGCCGGCATAAACAAAACCTCCATGCGCGGAGGGGCAATGCTGCCTTTGCGGCGAATAGCCTTGCTGGCGGCTGCACACGATATATGCTCTCTGTGAATTTCAACCACCGAAAATCGCCTAGCCGATTTGCTTTCCCGAGCGAAGTTCAGTACTACTACTGACGAATTCCCTCAACTAGCTACACTCCAACCAATCAACGCGAGCCGCCGAGCTCCTGGTACAGCGAAGTCCCCCTCGACCGCTCAGCAGCCAGATATCTTTGGTGGGGTCTAGCGACGTCTACCAGAGGTACCTACGACACAGCAAAAAGAAGCTACTTCATGTTCTGCTTCTTGACAACCAGAGTCAAATATCCAGCTTCAATCTCAAATCTGGCCAGCTGGTCAGCGAATCTAGGGGACAAGTCGATCAAAGCCAAGACATATTAAGGCATACCTCACCGGCCTACGATCATATCACATTGACATTGGATATTCTGGTATCGAGATCGAGGCGTTCCATCACCCTACATTACAGCGGATTATAGCCGGAATTCGAAGGCTTCAAGGCGACGATCAGACTCGTGAGCGAAGGCCTATAACACGAGACCTACTGCTACTGTTACTACGTCAATTTGATCAATCTACCATTGAAGGGGCAGCATGGCACGCGTCATTTTGCCTAGCGTTCGCTGGATTTCTACGCATGGGCGAGTTTATATGGAGTCAATCGGATAGAACGTCTGACTTCAAACAGTGGCATCTAAACTTTCAGGATGACGCTTTACAACTCACCCTACCGAGCTCCAAAACCGATCCTTTCAGGCGGGGGGTCACATTGACCATCGCTGCCGTCGACGACGAAGCGTGCGTTTAAATCTCGCTCACCAACCTGTTTTCAAGGTTTCCTGCACCTCTTCTGGCCCCGCTGTTTGACCCAGGATATCTATACACACGAACACACGTCACCGAGGTTCTGCGCAGAACGCTAGCCACACTGAACATAGAAGGCCGCTACTCAGATCACTCCTTTCGCCGAGGTGCTGCCACCTCAGCTCGCCGAGCGGGGCTTTCGGAAGAAGAAATTCAGCTGCTAGGAAGGTGGAAATCCGACAGATGTTGGAGCTCAACCGAGCTACATACTGAATGCCTCTAGAAGGCACCAAAGATAGTCACACTTCCGGTCAGTCGACTAGGGCCAGCCCTCGTCGGTCTCGACTTCGCATCGACGTTCCTGGGGTTGGGAGTGCTTGATACCTCAGGGCGGCTTCCAGGGCAAAATTAAGCCCTGGAGACCGCCAGGGGCCGTCGAGCTTGCCCAAACACATATAATATACATTGGTTCAAACGGAGTCGATGCCCGATAGGCAAAGGTTGCTTGCTAACGTGTTGCATAATTCAGGAAGGTGTCTGATGTTAATAAGGAATTATCAAATTGACTGCCCTAGGAAGCCAATAGTCGCCATCCTCCTTGCTTGGTGTTGTTATTGGGTATTCCCCGTCCCACCATCCTTCGATGTCTTGTTCAGGGAGGTCCTCATGTTCTGGGTCTCTGTCTAAGTTTCGTTTATATGAAACTTTCTTACTGGCATCTCGGAGTGTAGTGGTGGCACTCATACTGATCTTCCATGAGCAGCCATTCTCATAAGTCGCTGTGGGCCGTCCCATCTAGCTTCCAATTTATGGCCATGCTGATTATCTTGTGCCAGGCGCCTTATTAGAACGAGGTCCCCTTCCTGTAGTGAGGAGAATCGTGGATTTGCCTTATTGTAGAGTGTCTTTTGATCTCTTAGTCGTCTTTCTAAGGCTAGGTTTCTAATTTCGTCCATCGCCATCATTCTGGCCTCACACACCGCATCTGGTAACTCTAGGCCTTCTTTTGACATTTCCATTATATCCGTGCCCCCCACTTTCGCTCAGTTCTTCGCTTAGTGCTCACCAGCCATGCACCACTTCCAGCCATGCACCACTAAATTTAACTACCCTTTATATACAAGAGGATTTTTGAGCAATTGCTTCAAAATAACCCGCCATTTCTTCTGATAGGCCTGAACGAACTTAATGCGAGCAGCCTTATGGGGCTTAGCCCTGTAGCACTTCTTTAGTGCATTTAAATAACGCTTTTCCCAGGTCTCTTCGCGCTGCTGCTGCCTCTCATCCTCCAATTTCTGTCTATCTTGAGTCATACTTCGAGCATCTTTGACGTACAAGATGTTTTCAATTTTGAGAATCTTATTAGACTGTTTTTTGCGTGCTTTGCGAGCATTTTCAGCGGCCTCTATTTGGGATTGATCCTGCATCATAACCAAGAATTTGGGAAATATCGCTTTTGTTGCCAAAGATGACAATAGACGTACCTGCAGAGTGCGCGGACTTTGGTCAAGGAGGAACGGCAGGTGAGAGAGAAGACGAGGAGGAAGCCTTGCGCCGATTTTATGCGGTACTCCGTCAAAGAGTCGGAGAGTTCCCCAAATTCTTTCACGCCAGCGGTGTCTAATATCTCCAGTACACAATTAGGTTCCTAGGCCTAAAGTCAGCGAAGGCTAAAATAATCATGGGAGATGTTGTTATCCGATCATATTTTTCGAGCCAAATATCTTGCACAAATCGCGCTATTGGTACACATGAGCGGTCGACTCCTCTTCCTACGCATTGCGCACACGAAAAACCGGTTAAACAAACTATTCCCAACGCCCTCTTCGTGCATGCATCAGCAGTGTCGGATCTCAGTCCTCAGGCTTGTCTTCTCTTATATCTCATCCATAGAACCACCTTCCTCCAAGGAAATAACGCAATCCTCGCTCTCAAACTCCATTGAAAGTCGTTACCAGTGGCCCCATTGTCGGTCCCCCATCGTTGATGTCCACCCGTCAGTCTCCATAGTCTCCAAAAAGCTAAGATTATTAGGTTCCCTATCTTCCACAAAGCTGAAATCTTCAGGCCCTATATTAAAAGCCCAAATATCCTCCCCTTCAATCACTCCTCTCGTGGTTGAGTCCACTCGGCGAAATCGCGAAGGAAGGCGTGAGGCTAGTTGAGACGGCTTTCCAGACGTAAGACGCGTAAGCTTGTATCTCGCATGATCTAAAATTGCCTCCTTGAGTTCTTCGCTCACTCGGTCATAAAGTCTTGTGAGGGAACGGATCCTCTTCGAGCTTCATCAAACCATTCCCATGGCGTGATACTGTAGATCCTTAGGGGTCCTTAGGGCTATATTGGTTCAAAGGGGAGGGTTAGAATTCCCAGATGCAACACCGGAACAGAAGCAGGAACAGGAGCAGAGGGTTTCTTCGAAGCCATGGCTGAGGCTCGTAATTTTGGAAAGACCTTATTCAGCACATTAAATTGGATTGTCCACATATGAAATGTATCGAGTGCGCATGACGAGTACAGCGATATTCGCGTTTCTGACAGTTCTCATCTTGATTCAGTCTTCCATGACCAAATCTTCTCACTCGACTTTCTGTTTTGTCCTCGGATTCGTGTTTTTGCTTGAGGCTAACGGCTATAGTTGCTTCCTAAGGAATAGAGTATAGGGTTGGTAGACTGCATACATTATACAAATTATTCTGTCATGTGACAGCAACAAATATGGAATTGGGAGCCGTACGCCCAGCTAGCATGCGGATTCAGCCTTTTTGGTCAGTTGGGTTAAGGGCCAATATCCCTAACAAATGGTAGCATCAACTGGCCCGCCTCTGCTGATCGGCTGGTTATTTAATTCTATGGTCCAGGCCTTGGCTCATACTCGGGGTGATCAAATGTTCGATTTCCCCTCTACGTGTCATAGAAATTTCGTAGTTGTATGACTGCTCAGTGGTTTTATTGCCAACCCCGGCTCTGCCTTTCCTAGCTTATTGTGACCGCTCATTAGTGACCGATCGTCCAAAGGTTTGCCGCTTCAAACCTTAGGTTTCCTTTCGAAGATTCATTTCTTCCTAGTATCTTCTGCTCTCTGATGAAGTGCCAATATCACCGGACCATCGGGCGTTTCCGACTGCTCGGGGGTCAAGAGGGAAAGTTTGCAGCTCTTGTGACTCTGGATCTCGCGTTGCAGGGCAGAACCGGTGGCGGTGTCCCTTGATTGGTGACCCTGGCCGAACGGTCCAGCTGGATTGAGCATCGAGGCGAGGGAATAACGGAGAACGATTGTCTGGGTAGATGGCTGTGCCAGCGGCTGATTGAATATGCTAAAGACATAATCTAGGACAATTCCTCCAGGTAAGCTAGGGTCTGGTGGATGGAACTTTGACACCAACCTTCAGAACGATCTTCTCTCCACCCTTGCACTCACTGCCCGCAATCCTCTAGAAAATTCCACACTCAAGCCTTCACATAAAAATAATCGCCCTCATCGATAGGCGGACAAGCATGGAGGCTTAGATAGAATGAAAGAGAGAGAGGAGGGTTGGTGGGACTGGCCTGATTTAAGCTTCCGCGTGGGGAGAGTGGTGATAAGAGAGTGGGAGGAAGACGAGGGACAATGGGAGAGATTTGTTTATGGTTTAGTTTGGCGTAGATAATAGACGTAGCTGGATGCTCAAAACTGATAGAAGAAAAGAAACATTGCATGTCCTCGTTAAGAGCTCTGGTTTTTGTGAGATAGAAGTACGCGCAGGCCTATCATTTTCGAGGTAAACACACTCTCGTCCTGATTCAATTGCCGTTTAGGTTCTGCTTTGACTCTGCCTTCAAGTTACTAACTCGCTACAGATTTTGTTGTCGTCCGAATCTGATGTCGACTCGCGTCTCTGCATGAGCTTTTCAATCATAAAAAAGCTTTAATTAATAGTTTCTTTAATAACATTTTGGCTGGTGACTGAGATTGCACTATGCTTATACCTCGACGACGTCGTGAATTTTTGAAACGATTCACCATCAACAGCAGCTTCCCCACGCTGTCACATCTCCTCCTTAATCTTTACCCCATCATCAACTTCTTCTCCTTCCCCGTCGTCATCCTTTTATGAACTCCCACTCCTTCAACAATCCTGCAACGCCTCCGTATAAATCAATCTACTTCCCCCTAACCCTCACGCCCTCCATCAGACAAGCGAGAGTATTGGAGGCTAAAGTGAAATGCCCGGCGGGTCTGTTTGCGCCCTCTAGATGTGTTGTTCGCCATCGACGCACGATGTTCGGGGAGGATTGGTATTAGGATTTCACTCTTCTCCTCCGTCGGGTCCAATGATGAGGCCAGGCTTCTTTTTCCGTGCAAGGAGGTATCTGATAAGAGCGGCCTGGAGCAGATGTAGGGTCCAGCCTTCGCGCGATACACGACGTAAGGGCGCCGTATGTGTTGGTATCCAAGGTGAAGATTTCATAGGATGAAGCAATGAGTGAAAAAGGGGTTGGTAAGTTGGAGAGGTATCCGGGGCCAAAAATGCGTCAGGAGGTATTATCCTTCTTCAAGTACCTCTATTTCAATACCCAGCCAGCTCCCTCTGCAGGCCTTGACCATTGGCTTCTTCATTCCGAGAGCTTTCGTGTGCCCTACCGCGTATTTGTCGATGCGCCACAAAAACATTTTGCAGAAACAGCGAGGGCGTGTCACTGAGACTGCATATGTGCCGCAAATGCAGATAGTGACATAAGATGAATAAAGTATGCAGTCGCTCTCACTCCCCCGTCTACTAGAGTATTCGTACTTTCTCTCATACCTGCCGGCACAGCGTTCCACCTAAGACATTCACCATCACTAGTAAGGGTGTTCGGATAGTTAGTAAGCACTGAACATCGTTTTGTTTACCTACCTCATCGGTCTGATCTCAATAGTCTCGAAGCTTCCCTACAGTTCTATTGACTTTCAAAATGCCCCCACGAGGTTGCGAGTTTGACATTGAAGAAGAGCTGAATACCGTACCTGTTACACTACAAAAGGAGGTTAACAAGACAGATAGTAGTAAATATGTACATTGAAATTAGAAAAGGGGTTACAGCCTTCTTCTGATTGGCTCGGCGAGTCGGGCTTAATACTTTAAACACTGATTCCCGTACCCATAAAGGTTAAGCTTCTACCATGATGGCGTGCATGGCGTGCATGGCTGGTTAGCACTAAGCGAGGGAATTTGGTAGAGATCCAGGCAAGAATTCGACCAAGAACATTAATGTAACAAAGCGATAGTCTTTTCTGTCTATTTGTAACTCATTATGTTTGTGACTGAAGTGCATATTTTGATTTCTCATTTCAACAACGATCTTGATCATGACGTGCTAGTCACTATCTCTGGTACAGACTAAGGTATTCGAATGACTGAATTTTCCTTCGAGCTTGAAGCGATTTCTGGCCCAAAAAAGTATACGCTAGTAGCCCTATGAGGCTGACATCCTTACCATGCTGACCCATCGTGGATTTCCTCTGATTCGGGACCAACCAGTGCGCATTTGTTTCAGCAAACCTCTCTCGCCCCTTTCAACGTTAGGAAATTCAACATAGATTTTGTACGGCTGCTCAGCGACAATGAACAGAATGGCCAGTCGCATGTTCTTGAAGTCTCGATCAAAGGGAAGGCCTACGCACTAAAGATTGTGAGCTTGCTGTTTCCAACCCCGATTACCCCGCTGACAGGCCTGAGCTGAACGACGTAAGACAAAGCGATCTGGGCGTAAGCAGGATCACATAGCGACAATGTAATAGTAAGCCAGGTAGGTAGATCTTTGATTCAAGTGATCTTTAATAGCCACGGCACACACTGCGTACTCATTTCTCATTCAAGCTTTAACATATTTCTACGAAAGTACGATACTCCCGTCTTAAAATTGATCTCACTTTACCTATAGCAGGTGGCCCCTTACCTGAAGAGATGGCCGATGATCAAACGTTTGAAATGTTTCATACCGAAGAGTTGACATCATCAGCGCTGTTCATCTCACAACAAGAATTCGGTTGGCCGATGAACCTTGACAACCTTGTGATGAATTCGTTTTCTAGCAATGAGTTTCTTCATCAATCAACGAAGAAAGCCGAAGACGAGGCGAGTGGTCGAATCTTTGACGGAAATCCTGAACTTCTTACGCTATATGATGCCGCACAAGGCCCTCTCGAATCTGCAAATATCCATCCTTCGAATCCTGGTGCTATTGAAACCAGTTCAAGTACGCTCACTGGTTACCTTTCGAGCACCGAAGAATTCTTCAAGGAAGTCCCCCCCAAAAAGGAAGTAGAAGTCGTAACCGAGAACAAAAAGCCTAAACTTAAGACAAAGAGATACAAGCCAGAGAAGATGAAGATCATACACAACAAGTCCATAGGTAATACTTTTCCGGCGCGCAATGTACCTCTTTCTGATTGGTGGGTTGGCAACATCCTTCAAAGCGCCCTAGGAGGAGCGGAAAGAGGGAAAATGTGGCCTTGCGATTTCAACTCTAAAGGGTATATTTGGGCTTCAAGAACTCCTAAAGGAAGGGCTTACAAGCAACTCGGCGGCAACGATCAGAAGTGGTACTATGTGGTAGTTTGCTCTCGCTATCAATTGCATGGAGAAGAAGGACGAGAGGCCGGTTTCATCGCATGGAAGCGGACGGCTCCGTCAATCACGTCGACTAAGAAGACCTTTAAACGCGGAGTGATAGCGATGCTACAGAACGACGATTGGATACCTGACGTCGCAGGACCAGACGAGTTTCAAGAACTCAAGACTGACGATTGCATGATCGAGGCCAAGAATTCTAACTCTGGCTCATCGGGTTCTACCTTCAGCGAAGAGAGACCTTGGGAAAAGGCAAAAGGGATCTAAAGGTCTTCCTTAAAGCCCACAAGGATGAGGTACGAAGCACTTAGTTTCAAAGATCTGAATATGTCAAACCATGTACTGAAATTATGTACGGTTATCGTCAAACACTTTATGTATGATTACTACTTAGAATGGAATGAGCTGAGGGACAGAATTCGATTCCTTGATGAACACTAAAGACGTGTTGGAATGTCATTCAAACAGAAGCTGACAGTTCGCCTGCATGAGAGAATAGCTCAAGCCTTGAATGCCTGTCTGCAGATATTATTAAATGGCGATTTGCAATCTTTCTCCCGAGGTTATTTCAGAAAAGTTGGCTGCTGACATCTGTGCGGTAATACTGGGCTTGATTGCTAACTACTACATACATCTTAGTGTACATATGTTCTGTTTCACTAGAAGACTAATGTTGTCAGCATATGTAGAGCTTTCCATGTCAAAAATCTCGTAGAGTTACTTAGCAATCTGTCAACTAGTTCTGTTATCTGATGCTCTGTCATCTGTCAGCCAATTCTGTCAGCTAGGTAGTCATGTCATCGAGGCAGGTCATCGAGTCCTGTCACCTAGTCTTGGTTGATTATTTCTGGTTACTATCTTCAGACGTAGGGAGATCGATTGGGCAGCACCGCGGAATCTCTGGCTGTGGCAACAGTTCCCCAATTACCATAGTAATCCTTGTCACCTAGTTGTTCTGTCACATAGGCCTATCTAGGCATGTCATTGCCAGAAGATTATACCATGCGCGGTCAGTTATAACTTTTGGTTCGAAGATGCAAAGGTCGAGCGTCGGCTGGAGCGGTCATCAATGACTGCGCTGCGTATAAAGAGAATGCTGTGACTTGGGATTTGTAGCTTCGGTTTGTGTTTCGCATTTTGCTACCCAGCCTGCGCTAACCTAATCCACTCATTCAATCGATGGATACGTTTTTAATTGCGAAGCATGGAGCTGAATTTCTTGAAGGGTCAGAACTGGGGAATTGGATGTGAGTTTGAGCAGCCGGTCTCGCAAGAGCTGATGAGGACTTTGAAGTAGTGAGAGCTTTGGTAACGAAGGCAGTTGGGTGCATGAAGTGTATTGTTTGCTGGGTGACGTTAACCAGGTGCTATGTAGAAGTAGAAGTAGGAGGTTGAAGAATAGGTCTAGTACGGCTTAGAGATAACCAATAACAGATTCCACTGCATCTAAAAATGATCGCTTGCGGTGACCTTGGCTTCTAGTATGACATGGCTGCAGGTGGTTATAAGGAGAATCCGAATGATAGAGTATTCCACCCTCAGTAATATTGAGCAAACGATTGAGAAGAGCCCTGAGGACCTATGAGATCTATCTCAGTCAGTTAATCACCACCTAAGTCAAATTCTGCGAGGCTCACCGTTGATCGCGTTACCCGCGGAGGCAATAAGTGGTCAACACCTGCACGAAATCAGGTTCCAAATGAGGCACCTTTACGGAAGCAGAAGCTAAGGCGTGATACGAGTCTGATGAGCCGGGCGAATAGTCGACGGTCGGGTGCCTGACACTCAAAGTCTCAGTATATCCGGGAGATTGACGAATGCTCGTCAAAAGACAGCTGGGGGGTCATGTCAGCGGCATGATGCTTTGTCTGAGGTGTTGAAGCCTTAACCAAGGGTACAAGTCATTGGTCAGCTTGACAGCTTTACAGCTTTGTAGTATCTTGCCATCTTTATCGGCGTGATGACAGTGCTATGATGGGGTTCGTAGTCCTCGATCTAGAGTGTGCAGTCAGTGATGACCACCAATATCGAGCTCAAGGAGCCATACGTACGATATGCACTGCGAGCCCTCGCAAGAGTTGATCAAGCCTGATTGTGGGGTGACTATCTTCGTCAAGAAGCTGACCCCATACCTTTTCCAGTATAGTCGCCTCTTGCCTTAACGAACCTCTCGCTCTGATATGAGAATGTTTTACACAGAAGCTCTTCTGGGCTGGAACAGCGAAGAATGGCCGCGATATTTCGGCTGGTCCTTTCTTCTGTTTGTGATCTTGCTAACTGCGCTTGTTGGATCACGTGCTCGCTTGCCACTTCTGCGACGACATATCTCCAATTTTCATGTCGCTGTCATTTGCTGCTGCTTTCTACCCGCTTTTATCAGCCTTTATTTTATGGCCGGCCGTGTGACCATGCAACCCCCGTCTGCTGGCGTGAGACTAATGTCACGCTTTGGGTGCTGCTCGCAAGGCTTTATATTTCCTCGAAAGATTGTGCCACAAGTAATTGAACGAATCAACAAAGCTATATATGAAGACTATTATATCGATATGCTCCTCGAACTTTATGCGGACACGGAAGACTTGGCTCGCTTTGCTCACTTTCCCAGCCTTCTACAGCACGTAGGCACTAGAAGCTCGAAAGGCTGGGGCTACGACGAACATGCCGGCGAAATATGGAACTTCGAATTCGAGACATTCTCACCATGAAAGATTACAGCAGCCGCTAGGTAATAGCCGACTCTGTGCTTTTGAAATATAACGCCACAAAGTAGAATCTGCGCTGATTGATCAGGAAGAATCTATTCACACGGGACCAAAGAAAACCCTGTAAGGCACGGCAATACGACTTAAGTACAACCACTTCGCATGATCGATCAGTGGCTCGATATATACTCGCTCATTCATCTCCTTTACCTAAATCAAAAGCACCCCGCCATCATGTTCCTCAACCGGACCTAAACACATCCTGAACCACGACTACACAGCCACCACACCCCCCGAAACAGTCGCCGCCGACCTCCTGAATGACCACGATCCGTTTGGCGGCGCCGAACCCAGCTCCTCCTTGGTCCCCTGGCCCAGCTCCACCTTCATCATCCGCTCCGTCTCTTTTGGGTCCATGATCACGCTGCTTCACGGCCAGATGCTGACCCAACCGAGCGGTCGTGACTCCATCTATTGGGCGTGCATGGAAACCAAAGGCTGGCTCGGATTCCGGAATACTATCTCCGGTAAGTTCCTGGGTCACGATGTGAAAGGGAGACTGTGCTGCTCGGCCGAGCGGCACCAAGGGGGGAGTACTTTTACGTTAGGAGAGGCCGGAGGGTGGCTGCGTCTTACTAATGACGCATTATGAGAGGCTTTGGCACGTGGGGATCAAGGTGGAGTAAGGCGTGGAGAAGCTAGCGAAGATTGGTGATCGTTCGGGAATTCGCTAAGGTTTAGTACTTTAGAGCGAGGAATGATGTAGTTTGGTAGACTCGTCGAAATAATAGCTATGATTTCATACTATGAGAGATAACTGGACTTTCGGGCAGAAACTGAATTCTGAGCGATCATGATCCAAAAGGGGAAGGCTTTATATTTCTTCTTGTCTCCCCTAGCAGGTCTCACTATGTCCAAGCTTCTAGTTAAAAAGCCCCCAGTCATCTTCATTCTTAACTGCATGAGCTTTCACGCTCGGATCACCAACTTCATGGCAGCATGAGCTCTCAGGTCACCAAACTCTATGGCTGCATGAGCGCTTCGGCCACCAATTCAGATGATGGCAACGGCACCGCGATCCCTGACTGCATGGGCACGAATGCTTCAGCCACCGACTTTGGCTCCATGAGCTGAGATGTTCATAGCGGTCTCGCCTCTCTCTCTTGAAGCAGAAAGTAAGGCATATCGTAGAACGAGCTTGCCTTCGTTGACGAAAACCATCTTGTATGCAACGGCGACCGCCTGTGTCCTTGGATTGGAGTCTCTGCTACCCTGTAAATAGAACGGTATGAACTTCTCTGCACCCTTCGCTACGTACTTCCCGTCCCCGTGCTTTATACCCTTCCTGCTCATATTGGTATGAGGGTCAGAGCGAATATGTGCATATATTGACTATCTAGTAGGTGAATTACGGAGGAAGGAAGAAGTGGGAGGAAGGATAGATACCCCTAGCGCCAAGCAGCTTCGGCCGGAGCGGAAATAACTAACCACCGGGGTATATGTATGTGCATACGTATGTGCATACGTACCCCGTTTCCAACACTCCCTCGAAGCTATCCAGACCTTCCACTGACTGTATATCCATGCTCTTTTACTCGCCGGTGCCATGCTCGGCGGGGGTAGCTTCATTCGTTCGAAGCTAGTCCCATGACTGACCTGGACTGGACCTTAGGAATTTGCCTGCGTCCAGGGGCTTGGTTAGGCCGTCGGCCACCATTTGATCGGTGGGTATGTATTCCAATCTGATTGCTCCCTCTTCTACCTTGTTCCGGACATAGTGATACGACGTATCAATGTGCTTGGCCCGGGGGTGATTGACGGGATTGCTACCCATATCTATAGCCGCTTGATTGTCAGCTAAAATGGTGGTTGGGTTCGTATCCGAACCATCATAACCCACCTCTTTCAATGCTTGAACCAGGAAGGTTACTTCTTTGGCTGCATTGCATTCACCGACATATTCAGCTTCAGCAGATGACGTACTGACGCATTGCTGACGTTTGAAGCTCCAGCTAAATGGTCCATTCCATAGAAAAAACATATAGCCGGAGGTGGATCTTCGGGAATTCAAGCAGTCCGCATGGGCTGAATCGGTATATCCAAAGAATTCAGCTCCCCCTACTCCCTCCATTTTGGAAGGTCCATATCGAAGCCCCAGCTCAGCAGTACCGGCCAGGTATCGAATGATTTGCTTGACAGCTAGGTCATGGTCGGGGGTAGGATTCGCCGAATATCTGCTGCATTTGCCCACTGCATAGACTATGTCTGCCCCGGCTTCGGTGACTACCTCGTCCCATTGAACGTGACCAGATATTTAGTACCTTCTTACCGTCCCACAAGCGAAATTGATGGGAATCATGGAGGGAGCCATGGAGGGTATTCGGTAGGAAGCCATGTAGGGAGCCATGTTTCAAGCATGTTATGCGCTCGACCGACGCGTATTTTGAAGCACGTAGGGTGTTCGACAGGGAGTTTGATGTTGAGCCATGGAGGGTGCTTTCTATAGAGCTAATTAGCATATGCTATGAAGCATGTATGGAGCATACTATGGAGTGAGCCATGGAGTAGGCCATGAAGCGAATAACGCGTGTTCGACACGTCGCATAAGCATGTTTTGGAGCGAGTAGGCTGGCGAGTAGGCTGGCGAGTAGGTAGCTGAGCATGTGGGAAGCATTGTTTGAAGCACTGTTTGGCGTGTGTTATGCGCCCGATCAACGCATAATTTGGAGTTCGATAGGAAATTCGGTAGGGAATTCGGTAGGGAATCCGCATGTGCTATTATGAGGTGGTAAGATGCTACTACGGGCCGGATACTGAACTATCGACGGATTCATCGCTTCGCGGGCATAATATTTTTCGCACCCCTCACGCTGTACATATTTGCCGCTCTTCATCACGACTTTGCGTATTCTTTACGCGTGTCCGAGAACCTTTATCTGCTCTCACAGGGTCACTTCCGCCGACGCGTCACTCACAGACTGGCAGGGTATATCTTCTCGGCTTCTTAATGATACTCTTATTACACGTACGAATTCTTCCTTCGTACCCAACAAGCGTTGACGTTCCTACTTGGGTATGTGCTCTGACGCCATTCGAGTTCTAAATCGTTCGTCAATCAGGTCTGTCTCTAGGTATGTCTCGGCTGGAATCTTTGGCTTCACATCTGTGGTTCAGCTCTTTGCGACTTTATATCGGAACAGCGTGGTTTGGGGACGCCTTCCACGAGCAGTGATCGGCTTCGTAATAGGCCTCATCGTTCAGGGGCAAATTCAAGGCTGATTATCAGGACAGTATATCAACTTATGAATTCTTTCTGCAAAGTCATTTGTTCATAGTGACGTCTTGCGAGGAAGGCAAACAGAAGGGTTCACCTTCAATCTTCAGCGGCTTGCCAGGTGCGAAAGCGGATCCGATGCGAGCGATTTCCGTCTGGCATTGTTCACAGGTTCCCATGGGGCCAGCGTTCCTCTGGGGGAATTTGAAAGAGTTCTCATGGTCGCTTCGGTCTTTGGCCCAATTGCCATACCTACGAGAACCGATGAGGCACCAGCGCAAGAGATTTTGAATCAAGCCTTGAAGGAAGATGCACTGAATGACAGCTACGTACGTAAACTGCAAATTTCATCCCGGGATTGATATCACTAACTCGTCTAGATCTTACGCATCTCTCTACTACGCGTCCGAACTCATTGAGCGTGGCTCCTTAAATGAGGGCCAACATCGGCGAGTCTCTGCTCATAAGTGGACGGTGAATCTGGATGATGTTTTACGAGCTTAAGAGAGTATAAATCGAATACGTCAGGACGCGATGCTTACAAAGATGGAAAAGGGAGGAGAATATTGGGATGAAGACACGCTTGTGGACGGAGTTCTTGAGTCTGGTGAAGCTGGCATCCGTGAAAAGAATGCTGAGCGGGAAGAAGGGCGGTAAAATGCTTGTCATGGGTAAAGCTCCTTGCCCGGTCGACCATGATGATTTACTGATGGACACCGAAGTTTCTGGATCTCAGGAAATTCGAGAAGATTTGCGAAGGCTTGTGCGATGATATTTGAGCGTTAGCATCCGCATAGATATATTTCAAGTATTCCACCCAGCCACGAATAGGGGTTTCCTTCGACAACGCAAGATCGCACTGTTGTAAGAGACTTCCGGTGTCAGTAGCAAGTGTGTTTCTGAATTTCCTTCTACCTCCCTTTTGAGTAATGAGCCCCTCGACACCATCAAGGTCTCCCGTTGTGATAGCGTCCGAAAGTTCGACGTATTGTTTAGGGAAAGGTCCACAATAAGCACATTGAAGTGTAAGGATCATAACGTGATATATCTCGTCCTTCTCAGGCGGACTAAACATATTTGCTCCGGTAAGTCCCCACATTATCTACGCACAAAACCAGGAGACTTGTGTGGTCGGTTGCCACTTACTAGCGTACCGAGAGCCCATAGATCCACCTTTGTTAACCAGAGCAGTCCGAACAACCCTTCTGATGCGCGATAGGTAGGATGAGAAAAGGGGGGTTGTAGTCGGCTCTATTCTGACGGAATCGCCCAAGTCGATAAGTTTGATCCTGCTGAATGCACCATACTAATCAGAATCAACGACAACGTTATCGGATTTGATATCTATAGTCCGGCTTTGATAAAACCATGGTAGGCGGAGAACTCATGAAGAGGTTCGGATTCATAACATACCCGTATGTGCCATGTTCTTCTCATGCATTGCCGCCAGTCCCTTAAGCACGACCCTGGTCACCCTTTTGACCTCCTCTTCCTCGAGCTTCTACTGTACATTGTGGAGGTTGCCGGCAAGGTATTCATATACCACGATTTTCTGATCCGGGGATCATATTCACTACTTGTCGAAAGGAGCCGTGGCCACGAAGGTATCCGTCAAGGGCCTTCGGCGTGGCTGTTATGAGCTCCTTTAAGAATTACACGTTGTTGATCATTGCTATCGCACATTAGCAAGGACGTCAAGACAACCCCAGCCGAGCTTCGTACCTTTGTCCAAGCCAGACATTTGGACAGTCATTTTTAATCAGCCCGAGAACTGTGTACGAGTACGTTGCTTTTCGCCAAGTGCCACGAAGAACGAGATTAGGCTGCAGAAAAGACGTGGCAGCTACGCTTCAGAAAATTGAAGAAGCTGGAGCTGCAAGATGAGGGAGATTCCATAAGTCTGACAGTGAGGAAACGCATGGGAGGGCTGGGCTTCTGGCTTGATGATAGTTGTTCTTCTGCCCCATACTCGCAAGTCTTCAAGGAATGCCCGATCAGCATGCCACAGACACAAACAAAGCAGACTGGCTTGTGTAGACAAAGTTTGGTGACGATCGTATACTATTCATGTATGATTGATTGATTGATAGCTATTCCATAGGTCTGAATAGGGGTAGCCACCCATATAAACCCTGCTTTCCATTCCAACCCTGTTTTAGTAGTACATATTCAATGCCTTTCTTTAGTGTGAAGCGAAAGTCCTTTAATTCCAGTGGGTGACTATCCCTTCTAACGTTCCGACCTGTGGCCCAAATCCTTTGCTCTCACACTCGCTGCTCACATTACGGGGTTCATTTTGATCTGAATACCGGTTGAGTAATGACTTGCCAGCTTCACTCTTTAAGACGTTCCATACTTCCAAATTGGCCAAGAAGACGTCCCTGTGTCACGAATTGTACTGATGCTTTTGCCAATGCCGGCGTACTAAGTACAAGAACCCCAGATTTCCTCCGTATGGTCATCGATCGAATGCGTTGATTGAATAGGCAGTCGAGCAAAATGTGCTTCACTGTTTGTCTGCCCCATCCACATGGGCATTCGTCTGAGCCGGCCCTTCTGATACTGAATAGATAGTCTCTAAAGCCTATCTTCTTCGTTCGAAGTTGAGTCAGCGCGGAGCTTAGGGCTCGGTGAAGTCTCGCATGAAGACGAAGGACTTCTTGTTCCGGTGCTTCAATCAGTTTCTTGGTTTCCGTCCTACCATCTTGCCACTGGGCCTCCCGTCCCTCATCTATTCTCTTTCTGAGCATCATCTTGACTGACGAGCGGAGTGCCGCGAAGGGAATAGCCATTGCAGGTGGAATGGGCGGTGACCATGGATGTTCTCTCCACCCCGTTGCCTGCTTCGCCGCCCTATCTGCCATTTCATTGCCCAGCACCCCCGTATGGGCCGGAATCCAGTGGACCGTCACCTCAATGCCCCTCCATCAAAGAAGATCCATCTTGATGGCAATGACCCGCAGTACTTCCGGACCCACTTGGCTGCCTGGCTCTGCCGAGGAGGTGATTGCCGATGATGTCCGTAAATATAATCAGCGATGTTTTGTGGAGGTGGCAACCATGCAGTTCGGCCGCGTACACGGTGGCTGTTGACTCATTTCCCAACAGAAATTTCAATTCTACTCCTAGGTCTGGTATCACTGCCGCCGCCCCAACTTGTCGTCTGTATAGACGATGAGGTTATTCGAGTTCTTGATGATGTTGTCGTGTTCTTCAAGGGCGGTGTTCTTGTCCATCGCTATTCTATATTTCGCGGGTATCCTCCACGGAGGGGCGTACTTCTGGACAAAGAGTTGAGATGGATTCCCCATTTTAGGCGAGTAGAGAAGGGTGCGACGCAGGCACTAAATGTACTCAGCAGTCCGGGCGGCTCAATATGGGGGCCAAGTCTACTGAATATGCGCAAAATCTATCGAGCTTGCATAGCCCCAAGAATGCTATACGCATGCTCACTCTGGTACAGTCCTGGCGGAGGATTTGGTACTGTGGGCCTGGAAAATGCAGTGCTCAATACACTGACCTCCCTACAAAGAAGAGCAGCACAGGTGATAGCCAGGGCATTCAGAAGCACGAGCGGACCGGCATTAGATGTGGAGCTGCATCTACTACTCGTTAAGCACACGCTGTAAAAGGCCCTCGGGGAGACACTCTCACGCCTGAGGACAAGCCGAGTATATTATCAGATAGTGGAAGCAAGACGAGAGTCACGGGCGACGGAAGATAACTTCAGATACTGGAGCCCGCTTCGGAAGCTGAAGGAATGCGGTTGCCCTTCGCGCTCTTTTAGGCTGTCTGAAGTGTATTGACTGGAACTTGGCTTGCGTGTTTTCTGGACCATGAGCCTTCCCTTCCCCCGAATATGTTCTCGATTCTCCTGCAATTGCTTCCCCCGACTGTCCGATGACCACTTTCGCGATGTCGTCTATGTACCCGAGTTGCGCTTGAATCCCCGTTCTCCTCCATCAGATCCGCGTTGTAGAATAGATATAGTATGTGAGATAGGTGAGCACCGTGAGCCTTTACGGTATACCCGTTCCCGTTTTAAAGGTATCTGAGGTGAATTCCGGTAGAGAAATGATGGTTCTTCGGTCCGATAGAAAGCTGAGGCATCCAGAAGTCTCACATGGGATATATTATCAAATGCCACTATTACATCCAGTAGCAGCACCGTTGCCACCTAGTAGTGCGTGCTCCGTTTCCCAGGTTCTTCTTCCTCCCATTTGCCTTCGAGGAAGCATCCTGAACTCCTCCGCCGCAAAGCTTATTCGTGTGGCCATTATTTTCTCCAATCCTTACCTACGACGAAGCCAGCCTCTTGTCCGCTTTTCGGCCTGGAAAAGTTGGGATAAGAAGCTGACAACAACGCTCCGACTAAGTGGCAATACAAAATCCTCCTTCAAGACGTCCGTTGATCGACTCGTTTGACACAGGTATTGCTATGGCAACAATATGGGATGAGTTGAGAGCACACAGCAGGCGCGCCATATTGTACGTGAAGCCCTTGCTGCCGCGGGTATATTAGATCGCAATGCCATACTCTGGCTCCTTCACGGAATCCCTACGAGTTTCTGCCTTGTCGGAATGCGGTGGAGGGACGTCAGGCCACCTACTTTCGACTCACCGCATAGGCAATGACCTCTTCTCGGAACTCGCCCTTGGAAAAGGGAAATCCCCCGTCTTCAACATCTACCCCACTTCTGACCTCCGCAGCTGTGGCGCCGACCGTCCCCCCGAATCCGGCCCTGGCGTCCACTTCACCATCACGACCGAATCGACATGTCCATTCCCATCTATCCACCCTCCCCATTGCGCCGATCACGCCTGCACAATTTCTCGCCTAATAGTGCACACTTCTCCACCCATCTACGCTTCCCAAATGGCAAAGCTCCAGACCAAGAAGATACACGTTCCCGAACTAGCCCGTCGTCCGCGGCTTGCACATCGACTCCATCGCTAAACACCCATTGTAATAGGCGGCATTATTGCTTTGGCAAAAGTTGGCGTTTACTGCACGGAAGTTGAACTCCTCGTCCTCTTCCACCGACACTGCTTTTCTGCGACATAACCATTCCTGCAGTTCCTTCTTGGCGACCTTCGTGACCTTGACGGCTCGTCCGACGACCTTGGCTTTCTCGCCTTCGGCCCATTAGAACTTGTCGCCAAAGCAAAGAGCCCTCTTAGTCTCCGGCTTGTCCAGCAGGGTAGATAATCGAGCGAGATTTTTGGTAGGGCTTGATCTCACGGTTTCGAGGTTTGCTCAAGCAGCTAGGATCCGTGGTGGAGGCGAATTGTATAAGGGAGGGAGACTGGGTTGTAAATCGATCTTTCTATTCTCTTTCCTTCGAAACTCCAGCTTCCTCATATCTAAATTTGCCACCTTTCATCTCATCGCCTATCCGCCTTCGCCTTCCTATCCAGAAGCCTCCCATCGCCCAATTCTTCTTTTAGCTGTGTAACGGTCGTAACACCTGTGGCCGGGATCAGGCACCTAGCGCATTGTGCGCATCAGCGTAGGTTCGAAGCTACAGGGCAAAGGAGGACCATTATTCTCGCAGAGTCTTGAGCACTCAGCCTTCTCGTCCCCCATTTCACCTTTTTTACCATCATCGTTCCGCAATCCGCATACGTTTCGTTAGCTGCTTGGACAAGGATTTGCCAGTTTTGCTGCTCGGGTTTGATCGGGACGTCTTTGGCTAGCTTTTTCCGCTTAACACTTTTTGAGATCTGCTCAACGGAATGCCTTACCCATTCATCATGGTCCTCATCCTGCGGTATAAAAAAGTTATGAACTGTATGGTTTGTTGCTCAAATCGAATTCTGGGGCGCTTTCAATAGGTTGCTTGCCATCTCGCCATTGTGCAGAAAAGCTGGCCTAGGCAGGCGCTCACGAGGTATTCGTACGTAGTGGTAGTAGGGAAGAAATCATGCAAGATAGCCGTCAGTGCTTCGAGTCGAAAGGATGTTCTCAGCGCCTAAGTTCGGGAGTTAGATATATGTAGTTCTATTCTAGAACCTTAATTTTCAGCCGCATCGCTCTAACTAATCACTTCAATTGAATATTTTTTACTTATTATTTTTATTTCTTTTATTTCATCATTTTAACGTGCTTATGGAGCCGAAGGCTATGAAGCATAGCATACTATCTATGTATATAGATACACATAGAGTCGTACCGACGATGTATGTTGTATGGAAAAGGTCTCTGCGTGAAACAGGCTTCTAGAGCTAAAAAACCACACTTTTGTTTATTCTAGTACATAGTCGCTGTAACCTGAATTCACTTTCCATACCCAGTCAGATAAGCTCAAGGAAATCTTGCTACAAGCAGCCGAATCAAAATCCCAGACAGTATACACCTAGCTGACAGAGCTAGGTGGGCTTTTGATTCATGTATGTGGAAGCTGGCCACTTCGATGTGGGCTTTCGTTCGCTGTTTGGCCACATGGTCATCTAGTCATGTGAATTTGTTGTTTGTGAGCATCTCGACGCGATGCTCGATATCAATCGAGGTGTCGATTTCGCTGTTTGGTAACCTCTAGGCTTTCTTCTTGTAACTAGAAAGAAGGTTCGCAGCCAGCACCGTGAGGTGAATTCCATCGCTGGCCCTTCAATTGAAGACTTTACTGACGACTTCTTGCTCAGATTTAGCAGCGCCGCCATACGTAAAACATGAATTGACTGATCTTGAGCAGTTGAACGTGTATGTGAAAGCGTCTACCCTGCTCCATTCAGTCTTACGGATCGGTGTGATATTGAAACACAAACCAAAAAAACGCCAAAACTCCACAAACCTTGAAAAAGGCCGAGCTCTAGGGGAAAGGGGCAACACAGGAGGACATGTTCAATCCAAGCGCCGTTCGGGCAAACAGCATTCACGACAGAAATTGACTCCTCGGACGCAATCGTAGCTTTTGAGACTACAACTCAACAGCAGACGAACATAATACAGTTGAGGCTTTTAACGAGTTCGATATCGCGGACTCGCCATCACGATGGAAGGGTGTACGCCCAAAGCTTCCAGGGCTCGCCGAATTCATCGGGCTTGGCACAGCCGCAAAGTAAGCAAGGGTGAATAATGGCCATAGGAAGATCGCCGGACATAAGAAATGGGCCGCGGTACTCTTTGCAATCCGCCATTGGCTTCCAGCCTTCGCTTAGACAAATCGCCAGATTCTTATGGTACTGCTTAACCCAGCATGCTCACATCACCACAAGACTAAAACCAAGACCGGTGTCAAATTCAACGGCGTTACACTACTGTTCCTCTCATTTGATTCCTATTTCCCTTGGCAACCTTTTCCACACGTCATATAAAGCATTGTGCCGTTTCACTTGACCTTAACCATACTTATAACAGATGGCACGAATTTTGACCCCATATTTCAAGGTCCTGGTGGCTGCAGATCTGAAGGAGTGACGAGGGGAGGGCGATTGAAGAAGTGGTGAGGATGAGAACTCGGATAAGTGATGAGGGTAATAGTGTGGGGGATGTGACGGGCTTTGCATTGCGCCTGGTAGGTAATTTGATCAAAAAACTCCGGCTTATTACTGACAATGTCTAGGTGCTTTTAATGAACAGCAACGCTTCACCGATGGTGCCGATTCGACGTCGTACTCCACCTGGCCGAAGCGAATTTACAGCAGCGAGAGCCAATGTGACAAGCCCACAGACAATTTAAAGGAGACCAAGAATGATGAAGAAGGCCGTAAGCGAATACAAGTCATCATATGACTATTAACAGGGAAACGAGGTTTAAGACAGGGCAGGATGGCTGTACTTCTTCCCCAGACCACATGCAGCTCGTCTTTCCGATCTATTACCCCCGAACTTTCTACCCTAGGGCTTCTCCTTTCCACGACCTTGTTACTCTACGTTGCAACCTCGTCTACAGAATGCAACATACAGTAGGATGGAAGATTCTAGTCCGCAAGTACTAACCATGCGTGCCGCCATTCCTAAACGCCGCCAATCGTGAATGCCGTCAATTGTGGATGTTGCCATTTTCAAGAAGCCTGTTCATTAGAGTGGGGCAATCTAGTAATCCGTAGTGAAAGGTCAAGACAAATGTAAAGTTTATCTCAACAGCGTCAGCAGAGAAAGGGATAAGAAAGTCAAGGCTTTAACACAAATTACGCTTCTTGATTGTTCCTTCCTCACCAATCAAACCTTTCGTGCAAACAACTGAAAAACTCTCGAAAACAGTGGATAATGAGCCTGTAGTAAAAACTCGGGACATCAATGCCTCTTGTTCGAACCCGCAAACTCAAGCCAGATTTGAAAATAGATTCAGGGTCCTTTCTCGGTTCTGAGGGAGCGGACTGCCGTTGGTTTTCTCTACTCTGCGAAGCTGTTCTGACCGTCAGTAAACCCATTCGATTAACAACAACTTAATTAGACGTACCCTCCTGAATCGTGTCGTCACTTCTTCAACCCTTGTCCTCACCACTTCCTTCCCACAAGCTGATATCCGTATAGCACATATAGAGATTTTGACATCTGGTCTTGTGGTGTAGTCTGCAGTAATCCCTTATACTTCTTTATATTCCATTATTCCAACATGATCGGATATCAAAGGTATCTTCACGAATGTTATATCGAGGTGAGCTGTCGTTCCGGTCAGCAAAGTAAAAGGGTGGCTAGTCATAACTCTTACTAGTTCTTATGAAAGGGAACATTTGACCTGCGGGTCTCTGGATCAGTTTCTACCTCCGTGTACCACAGTATGCAGCAATATGCACATATACATGTAACGTTGCGCATACTGGAAACATTGGAGTGGCTGCGGGGAAGGAGCATCACAAAATTCCCGAAGACACAATTTTGACCAAACCAGAGAGACGTACAGCCATCAAGTCAATAGGCACATGGCAGTTGTGAGACCCGAAAGCTCTGTTACTTGGCGATAGTGGCAATCATACCTCTAGGGCAGCAGATGTAGCGATTTTTGATGAAGCTGAATACCTTACCTCTACGAACTTTCGCCCTACTGACCTATTCTAGCGTCTTTCCCCACCACCCTCCCTCACATCCACCCCCCCCAACCCCCTACCAGATACAAATCCAGAACCAGAGCAGGTTCCTTCGATTTCATCACTTCGAGAACAGTAGCTTGATTGCATTAGATGCCGCCAGAGGACATATATTCAGACCGCTATTTACGCAGCGATTGCGCGATACGGTGCTGCACACTTCCCGCTAGCCAAATTTGGGTAAGCGCGAATATTCTTCGCCAAAACGTACGAGAGTACACAGTAGCGTGAGTAAGTGAGTACCTTAAGTTACATGTCTATGCAAAAATCAGATGGACCTTACGCAGAGACGGTTTAAGTTGAGGAAAGCGACCACAGAGGATCTGGATTCTCTTACCAAAATACAGATGGCAGCCTTTCCCTCCGTGTTGGAAATGGTGGAAACAGGGAACGGTACTGTTACCCCTGTGGTTAGTAATCTCCGCATTGATCCGGCGCTAGTGGATGGGTATTTACCCTTCGCCCACTTCTTTCCTTCCTTCTTCATCCGTATGCTCTACCTACTAGATAGTCAATATATGCACATATTCGCTCTGACCCTCATATACCAATACTCCGATCCTCAATGGGATTATCGATTCCCGCACCGAGAAAAACATTCTGACGATACAAAGAAATATACGAGACTGAGGTTCGAGTCGTTCCTGAAGGACGATCGCTATCGTGTTGTACTTGCAGAAATCTATAGGACTGAAGATGAGAAGACTATGTGGCCAGTCGCCTTTGCTGTGTGGGAAGATTGGCAGAGAGCGCCAATGGCCGTGGCTCCTAGCACTGACGGTGATGAAAGAAGACGCGACGCAAACCGACTTCACGTGGAAGTCTTTCGCGTGACTCTTACGAACGCCAGGAAACGACTATTTGATGATGATCATCACATACAGCTGCTGCTCTTGGGGACTCATCCCGAATATCGAAAACAAGGTTTAGGATCATCCCTATGTAAACAGGGCATGGGTTTTGCAAAAGACGAAAATGCTTATGTGTCAGTATTTGGAAGTCCAATGGGCAAGGAGTTGTACGAATCCTTGGGGTTCCGCGAGCTTGAGAGCATAGAAGTGCGAGCACCTGGTGAGAAACAGACGCTCTCCATCTCAGCCATGACCTACCCGGGTCTCATCTCCGAACCTCATCATATATAGAAGTCAGAAGGACCGTGGTGGTGACAACGGCATTGGTGAGGTGACGGCTGGGGATTGAATGACGGCAGGCTTGATGGTGGTGGGTAGATAAGATGGACTATTCTACGAGGCATTCGGTGAGGTTCGATTCGTGGAGATCGACGACGATTCGGCTGGAAGATCTCCGAATGTACATTCAAAATTGTACAGTAAGAGAACAAAGAAGGGAAAACATTGAAGGTTGAGCAACTCTTGTGGGTTAGGTGTAGCTAAAGAGAGGTCTTACAAGCTTTGGAAGACAGCGTAATTCGCAATGAGTAATGATATATACCAGCGAGCAGCCTAAAGTCACCAATTCAAACAATGCTGGCGGGATACACACGACCTTAGAGCGCGACCGGGAGTAGTCTGAATCAGTATAATTTATCATTCCGTCGTTTTCGTTTAATGTCTTTCGGAAGCACCATGCTAGGGGATGGTAATCTTCGCCTCCATGTTGCGGTGCAATGAAAACTTTGCAGTTCTCAAGAAACGTTGGAGCTCTAGGACATCGTTGTTGAGGAGTTCATGGTGCTCGAGGAAAATAGCCATTTTGGGCTTTCACTTTCGCTTGAGGAAAGAGAACTCTAGCCACAGGCAGGCTTGGCCGTCCATGGGGACTGTCAGATAGCGGTCCAGCTTCTGAATTACAGAAAATATGGGAAATCTTCGAGTCAACACGTGAATAACGTTCATCCCGTTTCTAGGTTCGAAAAGTACAATAAAAGCGTGATGATGCTATCGTCGAACAAGCTCAATTCAGAGTCGACTTAAAGGGCAACGAGAGGCCTGGAGGTCAAGAACACTAACTCTGTATACATCCAACACGTCATTTATTACTCCTAGGGTTTACTTCATCCCAATCTCAAACCCTCTTCGGAGCTCATGAGCCTCTGCCCCTCTTCGATCACCAAAGCCGCCACTCGCAGCATAAATGGTCCTCGATACAGCTTACGGCTCCTGGCGTGTCTCTTCAGGGAATGTTCTGCGTATGGCCGAGCTGGGCCTCCTGGGTCACGAGGAGTCGTCTCAACTCAGTCCGACAATGGGAAAGGTCCTTCGTAACGGATACAAATCGTGATTTTACAGCCAATCAGAATATAACAGTGATATCTTGCAATGAGGCGAGTCAGATGGATGATTCAACTGTGCGCAGGTGACCCGAAGGTTACCGTCTCAGCTGTTACGTGCTGATTTTTTCGGGCGACAAGGGGCATTGATGGAAGCTTCGAATGGAACTCCAGTGGTTGACAAACATGAATGCGCTTTTTTGCAGATCCTCTTTTGGCTCCATGGCTGTGGAACGGTGCATCCTTCGCCCACCTGCAAGGGGGCGGGGGCCCGCATGTATAGGTCACGTAATCTGGGGGTTAGGACGGCCGTGGTTGCATTGAGCTGTTAGTGACTCATTCGGGGGATTCATCGGCTGGCTTATACACTTCGGAATCTCATCAGCATCCATCAGACTACACCATGAGATCCGCGGCAAGAGGCGGCATTGATCGGGTTGAGAGGCAGCTGACGTTGCCTTACATTCGACCGTGGTTTACGCTGTGGCTATAAATACAGACTGATACCCTCAAGCCATCCTTTCCCAGCCTCATATCTTTGGGAACATGCGTAAGCCATCCATGCCCTCTGCTGGAGTTGTGGCTTACAGATTTGAGCGCAGATCGCACTAAATTATTCTTGCACAAATATCAGAAGGGCAGCAATGACATATCTTTGCGGCCAACCCAACCTGATAATATATTACCCACGGGGCATGATTCTGGAGAGCCAGGACCACAACGTGCGTTTAGAATGCCATCTTTTCTACGACCTTTTCTAGCATCTAGGAACAATTCTGCATCGGTCTCCGAAGAATCACACAATCAGCGGTTTACGGTCATAAGCCAAATTAAAGCAGTTATTTTAAGTTCACCAGCCAATTTTCTCATGGTTATGATTCCCGCCGGTATTACTCTTAACTACATACACGTAAGCCCAATTGCTATCTTTGTTACTAATTTCATTGCTATCATTCCATTGGCAGCCATACTGGGTTACGCGACCGAGGAGATTGCACATTACACAGGAGAAACAGTCGGCGGTTTACTCAATGCTACCTTTGGGTGAGTCTCATTGTCGATTATATATTAAGACATTAAGACTGATCGTGTTTCAGCAACGCTGTTGAGCTTATTGTTTCGATCATAGCTTTGGTTCAAGGACAGGTTGATATCGTCCAAGAATCTCTAATTGGAAGCATGTTGTCTAACTTGTTATTGGTTATGGGAATGTGTTTTTTCGGAGGTGGATATAATCGTATTGAACAGCAGTTCAACATCACCGTAGCTCTAACTAGTTCAAGCTTGTTGTCTCTCGCTATAGCTAGCTTGATCATACCCACGGCATTTAAATCATGGACAGCTGGCAAAAATTCTGGTGTGTCTCATTTCTATTCAATATCACTTGGAGATGATGAGGCTTATGATAGTTTTCCCATTAGATGCAGCGATAGGCAAATCCGTTACCAGCCTCTCGCGAGGAACTGCTGTTTTGCTGCTTCTTACGTATGCAGCATATTTGGTCTTTCAGCTCAAGACTCACACATCGATGTACAACGCGTCGAGTCCAAAGAACGAAAAGCGAGAAGGGCAAGACATGAAAAAGGTCTTGATCAGGTCAGGCGATATGAGTTCGGCCGTAGCGGCGGGACCACTTACACAGGACATACGGCAAGACTCCAAGGATGACGATGAGACGCCACAATTGAGTCTATGGGCTGCCATACTCACTCTTGCCGTGTCCACTGCTTTGGTTGGCATCTGCGCCGAGTTCATGACATCGGCAATTAACAAAATTTCTCCTCCGGACGGATCAGGTAAATTGTCAAGAACTTTCGTCGCGCTCATTTTACTACCCATCGTCGGAAATGCAACCGAGCACTATACTGCTGTCGCCGTGGCCCTTAAGGATAAGATGGATCTGGCAATTTCAGTTGCAATTGGCTCCAGTTTGCAGATCGCTCTTTTCGTCATTCCATTTCTAGTCGTGCTTGGCTGGATTCTCGAAGATCCCAGCATGAACCTCGCCTTTAACGGATTTCAAATCGCAATTGTGTTTGTTGCTGTTTTACTGATTAATTATCTCATTCAAGATGGAAAGTCCAACTGGTCAGTATTCGTTCTATGATCTCGACGATAATGACTAATATCATGCTAGGCTTGAAGGTGTGCTCTTAATGGTATTGTATATGATTATAGCAATAGCAGCATGGTTAGCTGATCACATGACCAACTCAAATGTTCCCATCTAACATCTCACAGGTACTTTCCATCAAATACATCCTTGAAGAGCTGATCGTTCTTCATCAACATACTCTCTGATTTTCTTTAGTACATCGGCGGTTTGGAACCGGCCCGGGAAAAGTGTTGACCGGCCTGGCCCAACCGGCCTAGGAGTCCTGAGCCATCAAAGTTGCCTCGTTTACAAGGCAAAGAGACTTGGGACAATTCTTCTCCTCGTTTTCTTCTTCTCCTTCTTCCGCATTCATGGCAGAATCAATGCATGCAGTCGGTATGTACCTCTGCCTTACACTCGTTACCTCCATCACCTTTTCTTTTCGAGTGCTTCTTCATGCCTAATTTAGCTCTCATCAATAACGCCCGAATGAAGTATTAAGTCAACGACACTCCATCTTCCACAAATTTGATTTTCTTGTATTATCAAGATGATTCATTATACACGTTGCTGCAATTAATTACTTATCAAGCATATTTTCATCCTAGGGCTCCCTGGGTCAGTCTAGTAAAACCCTGAGCTCTCAGCGCTCTCAGGACTAAGCGCTTATTTACGTGTTGAAGTATTTTAGTTACTTGTTGAGAATTTGATTGATAATCTCCGCTTCACAGGGCTGCCATAACACGCTACACGCGTCGTTTGTTCCTTAGTCAGTGTCCGGTGAATTGTAGCAGGGGCATATGGTATAAGCTGTGACTCCTGATGGTAGCGGTTTAGTGAAAGCTGCGCCATCCCCTTTGTTCGCCCAGGGGAGAGAACTCCATCTCAGACCAATGAATTTCACAGAGATCAGCATGTGTTGCGTCCGAGTGTGCTGATCCTCCGCTAGCAGGTGCACCCCACATAATCAAGAAAGTCCTCACCCTTTTCGTGTTTTCATCAGATAGTGAAACACTCATTTGCAACAACTTCTAGCTCTGTCACCTAGTAGTCCTGTCACCTGGAGAGCTCTGTCATGAGATTCCAATATCTACCTACTATCAAGCATTCAGTATGACCGATCTAGTTGACACAACTAAGGTAGATGACAGAGCTAGATGGCAGAACCAGTTTTTAGTTGACAGACCAAGGCACTACCTACGTCACATGAAACCTTCGTCCGACCTAACCCATCCCCTCCTTGGCGTGTGTTTATTTTGGGATCTCTATCATACACAAACTTGCCAAGTGCTATTCTAATCGTCTCTACGAATCTTCGCCAAGCTTCAGAGCGCGCATCACATCAGCTTTGGGAATCCCGTACCATGCTCACAGAAAGCCTCAACTGTGACCAATAGTGAGAGCCTTATTACTGCTTACTCCTGCTTATTGGTCTTTGAAGTTCGTAAGTCTTCGACATCTAGATCGATTAAATGTAAGACGACAAGGCTAGATGACAGCACGACAATTATTTTTTGATCACTTGACATCTTAGTCTATCATATAGCGATATCGAAACGTTACAGCTGTGTTCGTCCCATTCGTGAACAGCGTCGTTCAGTCCCTCTGCACTTTCACCTTTATGCAAGCTATCGACAGTTCCGAGAAAATTCCGGAAATCTGGGCAAAGCTGGTATAAGGAAGTGGAAAATCTACTCCTAGAAAGTCATAAGAAAGTCGTGATGAATGAACCTGCTCTTGCACCTCCTTTAGGAGTCACTTCAAATTTCGTCGATCCGTATACTCTGAAGCCCGTTCTCATTATCACCACCGCAGTATACATAATTCTCACCACCTTTGGAATTGGAGCGCGCCTCGCCGTAAGAATACGTACGAATGAATCGATGCTTCTGGAGGACTGTCAGTATTCTATATCCTCGTGAATGATCATGGCTAAAGATCAGAAGACACATCTGTTTTCGCCTGGGTTTGTCAATTCTCGAAGACTGTGTCTTGTTAAGGTTGCTAATGATCTTTTAGATGTGTCTCATCGCTTGGTCCGTAGAGTCGATCATAATCACAAATCTTGGAGCAGGACGACATCAATGGAACGTGACTGAGCGAAATATGATTAAATTACATCGCGTGAGTTGTCACTAGATAGATTCTACAGATGTCTGTTTACCAAAGCTACTTTGTAGATTGATAATATAAACGAGATCATCTATGGTCCTATCATATTTGCGGCGAAAGTCTCGATACTTTTACAGTTCTTGAGACTTTTTGTACCAACTCGAAGAGACGCTATCTACTGAATCATTCACTTTCTTATCTGGACGAACTTGTGTGTTTACACCATCGTGACTTTCATATGCATCTTTCAGTGCAGTCCTCGGGAAAAGATTTGGAGTTCTCGCGTATCTGGACAATGTATTAACATCACTTCGCTGTTGCTTGTTTCAGGAGCTTGGAATATTTTCTCCGATGTATCCATTCTTGTTCTTCCAATTCACTCGATCTTTAAGCTTCATTTACCCTTGAGGCGCAAAATCGAGATCTCCGCAATATTCGTTATTGGTCTACTGTAAGCTCTCTTGTCTCTAAAACAAACGAGTCCTCACTCTATACAGTGCCTGCGTTACAAGTGTTGCTCGACTGGTGTATAGTCTTGATTATCTGAACTCCGAAGACAAGACCTATGTATTTCAACAACTAGGATTGTGGAGGTACGATCGTTCTGCCTTGCGATATTTGAACCCAACTGCTAATAGCAATCTCAGTTTCGCTGAAGTTACGACGGTCATTCTTTGTGGTTGTCTGCCTGTCGTGCCAAAATTTTTCCAGCTATTTTCGATAAGGTCAAAAAGTGGTACCGACCGTTACATTACACTGGCGGAGCATACATCACCTAACGGGACAAACAGTGGGATCTTGAAAACCATCGACATTTGCATAACGTCTGATACCAAAGGCTGTTGAGACTATGTAGAGCTTATCTTAGCATCTGTTCAAATACCGGCGATTCTCACATCTGCCTAAAGTCCTTATCAAAAGTAGTGACAAAGCACTGCGTCCCGCGTGGCGAATGTGATGTATTCTTTGCAGTTAGACTTTCGATCGGTACAACAGTTTCCCAATCTCCTAAAGCTTCATCATCAGACGATGCGGCCTGGATATCCACAGTCAAATAAGCCTAACCCTAATTCCGAATCAACGGGGCAAGTTTCTAGCACAGGGGCCTCATCGTTATCCTCTTCAACCACTCCCGCAAACCCACCCATAATACGTATGATCGATACCTCTTTCGAATCGATCGCACGCGATTACAGACTGCCCAGCTGGGAGACATTGATCGGCGTTTACCAGGAGAGAGTGTTAAAGGACGGGAGCAAGGTGTTCCCTTAGCTAAAACCGCGAAACCATCAGCGCAAGTCAAAGGAACTGGCTTATGCACTAGAAAGGATAATAGGAAAATAAGTGAGGCTAATCGACTCTTTCCACCCCCATGAATCTACGATCGCGATATAGACCTAACCACAGTAGTCTGATTATTTGGTCTCACCGGACGATTCAGATTTCGAAAACTATGTCGCCTACCTTCCATGCACATATAAGCCTTAAGACCCGTCGCTGCAATATCAGTGTGCGATGCAGGAAATAACGGAATGAGAGGCACAGGTATATGGTAAAGGGGAAAAGTCAAATCAGGGCGAAATGAGAATTTGAAGTTTAAAACCAGGAAGATGATCTAGCTGGTAGCGATTAGTGTTCTTCGTGTTGATGAAGGAGTAAAAGGGGCGTCATAGTGGTGAAAGGGAGAGTTCTCTTCTTAGGAACAACCGTTTAGTATACACAATTTCATGCCATTCTTCAAACTCTTGAGACTGAATTTACATCTTGTATGAGGTTCCACTGCCTCTGCCTACCGCGCCCCCTTCTGGCAAGAATCAGACCTGGCTAGTCGCTCTTTGTGGTTGCGATGCAGAGCTACCAGAACCTCAAGAAATTCGGCATCAAACGGTCTCTCGTATGTTTCCATTTCGTGCAACTATTCGCACTATGTTCCTATGATGTTTGTCGAAATCAAGTGTTGAAACCGGATTCCCATGTACTACCTGTAGACTTGACGAAACTCATTTTTCACGGCTTCATCATTAAGAGGAAATTTGTAAGGAATTCCTCGCTTTGGTTCAGATCTCGAAGTGCTAGAGTGACCGCTGGTACTGTAGACTTTGTCAACATCGTTCTATATTCGGAAGTCTTGAACCGACGGTTTGACTTGAGTAGTGAAAACGTTTTTGGAGTCCTCTGTCAAGCGACGTTCGGAAAGCGACCTTAAGAATTCGAGTCCTTATTTGCTCACCAACCGACGAAGATGTCATCTTGTCCAACCTGAATGCTGCAATATGGAATAGTGAAAGGGTTTGGGTTGGACTTTCGAAGTTAGGGCCGGTGTAATTTGGGCCACTTTCATATATCGGTGCTTCGTTGCTCGAAAAATTCCGCCCCTTCTTCTTCTGGGGTTGGCGAAATAGTTGAGCTGCGAGCGTTGTTCTTGCGTTTCTTTCCTGTCGGCGTCGCTTGCACATCAACAGAAGTGAAATCTGCAGAAGCCGTATTCTTGTACGAAGATTCGAAGTGCGATAAGAATGACTCTTGAAGCAATAGAAGCAATAGGAGGAAATAGGAGGAGTACACTCTCACAGTTCTAGGGTTCTGGCTTTAGATTACCCCAGCGCCAAACGGGCCAATGCACTTGCCATCCTTGGTCAGCCAAGTCAAGAAGCCTTGAGCTCTTGTCCATATGCCTCGCTTTTGCAGCCTACAGGTATGGCGGTATAACAGAGGCGAACATGACTGTTAGCAAAGATCCTCACACCCAAAGAGTAGACCCCGCCAGATTACTTTTTTCCTTTACAAAGGCGGGGCGTGATATCCGTGCCCCTCACTAAGCTCATTCTAAGCGAAGAACTGAGCGAAAGTGGGGGGCACGGATACAGAATATGGAATTACTACGGAGTACGTATTCAGAGTCGTGAGGGACTATCAACTACCAGGGTTACTAGCGCGCGATTACGAATGGGGCTGACCACACAGAGTAATCATTCCGTCACTCCGGCGCTAATCATGGATATGTTCTACATATACCAAACATCGATTCAGATTTTGGCATTTGCTGTTCACACTGGCTCATTATCCTTTTTAGTATTGTCTTAGTCTCTCATGAAGACCTGCAATTCGACATACTGAAGAAGTCTGTTACGTGTCATTGGCAAAGCCTTCGCACCTCGACTTTCGAGCTTGCTTTTCAACATTGTTTTCCGGATTAGTCTAGATATATCATACAGTGAGTGTGATAGGTCTATGTCACAATATCTCATGAATCCCGATTACTTTCCTCCCTACTTCATGGTTCCCGAGAAGGACTTGGAAGATTGATCTTTCACTGCTTAGGTTGGCCATATTCAGTGATGCTCTTACGAGAACGCTACGATATTAAACAGCGTATCTCAGAAAACTGACGAGCTGTGCGTGATATAATATCTGGCGTGATAGACCATGCGTATGCTAGCTTGATTCATTGATATTGAGGGAGGGGGAGAGAGGAGGGCTGCATAATGGAATGATTAGTTCGGTTGAAGGGAAGGCAACGATGATGCATCAAGCCATCTATTTCATGAAATGTTCTTGATCTTCCTAGAGTAACAAGTTTTCTTACCGTTCACACCAATTCTCAACTTCCGCCATGACTACCGTTGAGCGCAGCACGAGTAACCGCATAGAGTGGAACAAAGATGACAAGAATCCTCCTTTGCCAAGATACGTTGACATCATTGAGTCGTTACGCCTAAGCGTTTTGCATTGCCCGCGCCTCGATTGTCCCAATAATCCACAGTCAGATCCTCCATAGTAAGCCATGGTCATTTTGTTCACAAGTGGTCACTATGTAGGCATGTTGCTCAAATAGCTCTAAATCCGGTAAGTTGGGTAGGCGGAGCCAGTATTATACAGAACTGTAATAATGATTAAGAAGACATTACCCCTTATTTGCAAATGCCAGATGGTTAATGTTACATTCATGTTCAAAAAAGCAGTATAACAGAAGTCGCTGACAGATGGCCAGATACTTCTGAAGTGAACAAACATCTATGATCCGTCGGATGCTTTGCCGCCACCCCAGATGCAAATGTACGAACAGTCCATCTGACGATACTACCCACCGACCATGAGTACATTAGTGTAAACATCTTAGGAAGTCAAAGGCTTACATATGGATTATTGCTGCCGTCCCAATCTCCAAGATTGCAGCCAGGAATACCGTGATTGAGCTTGTCGGTGCTGGCCCACGTCTGTGCACCAAGAACGAATCGAATGTATTCAGGCTGAAGGTTTTCAGGATAGATTTGCGTCACGACCAATTCATCTTCAAGCTTGCTTTCCACAATGAAGGGATCACCGCCTCCGAAACCGGTTGCCTTGGCATAACCGATCTGTCGTTGTTTGTCGTTGTCCCACATTGTCACCTCGAACGAGTGAGGTTTGTTGATAGCACTAGCGTCGGTCCATTGCATGAGGTGAAGGTTACAATTACCTTGTGAGTATGAAGTGACGGGTGTAGGCGAAGGGGTTACGGTAAGTGTTGTCAGTAAGGAATCCACTTGATCCGAATATGTGTAAGTGATGGTTTTTGTGAATGAACTGTTGCTCTCAGTTTCTGTGGTAGTAACACGGAAGCTCGAAACAGCGTCGACGGTGATAAGAGAACTGTTCACGGCAAATTTTCAATCAGCTCAGAGATATCGACAGCCGACTGTTTGATGTTTACCTGTCTGGGCCTGAAAAGGAGGTTGTCGACCAGTCTCGATTATGCACATTGTGTTCCGGTTCAGTAGATGTAGCGACAGCTCTGTGTTCTGGTTCAGCAAACGCAGCTGGGCCAGCAAGGAACGCCAGGCCGATTACTTTAAGAAAGGCTAAGACCATGATGAAAAGTACTGAAAAATCTCTGGTGTTGTCTAGGATGAAAAATAATGGTTTAAGAGTGCAAATCTCATGATTGATGTACTCTGAATCCCCACTCTGTGTCTCTTTGGCACGCCCGCTAGATTTGTCAGCTTTGTTGGCATAACTTACTATTATTATACTCGTAACCTTTGCTTACACTCCCTTGCTACTTCCTAGAACTGAAGGCTTCCATCGACAGTTCGCCTGCATGAGAGCACAGCTCAAACCTTGAATGCCTGTCTGCAGGTATATTTCAGAGAAGTTGGCTGCTGACTTCTGTGCGGTAATGCTAACTACTACATACATCTTAGTGTACATATGTTCTGTTTCATTAGAAGACTAATGTTGTCAGCAGGCGTTCGCTAAGTCTATGACCGTCATCATAGTCGAGAGGGATTATGACATTCCTGGTTTATGATGTATATAAGTGCCAGTCTTCTTCAGTTAACCTCAATATGTCTTTTCCTAAAAGCCAAGGCCCCAGTGTCAAGGGAGCAGCTCCTACTGATGTTTTGGATATTATGGTCGCTTGTATTCTTGGCTTTCTTGGGGTTTTGCTTGCTGTTGTATTTTTGTAGCCCTATGAGTAGGAATTGTCGTGACTAATTTATGAGTACACATTCCAGCCTTCAAAGTTCTGTATTCGGTAATTTAATTGGCTCACTCGCTCCTTACCGCTCCTGGGCTTGAATCTCTGTCAGTATAGCCTCGGGAAAGCTCCCAGTAAGCGATCACTAGTCGCTTTCAGAAACGTGTGGTCCAGTCGCCAGCAATTCGAGTTGTCCGCTCGTGTATGAGAATGACCCGTTTGGTGAATATAAAACTTGATAGTCCAGCTGGAAAATTTGACCAGACCCGGCCCGCTGTGGAAAAGAAGGGATACGGGCCAGGATAATGAGTGCAGCCATCCCCTTACATATACCGGATTACCCAGAATCGATGGCTAATCGGAGTTTTTATCATTCTCCTGTTCTCCGTCTGGAGTATATGAATGTATCTTCATGACTCCTCCTTTGACATAACCAGCGCATCCTTCACCCTTGTCCTCAACAATTGCTCAAGACCATCGGTATTCATTCGAACATTCTGCTCAATGTGTTGATATACCTGAATAGGATTGTTCCAAAGTGTGTTCACATTTTGGCCGATTCGTAAACCAACACAATGTGGTGGTTTTCGATAGAGTGATGATGCTTGTAGTCATATGGTACCTTAGTCCTTCTCTTGCCTCTTTGCCACATATTAATACTACAACGCGACCATTACAAGCCAATGCTCCTTCGCTAAAAGGCATTCATTATCGCCGCTATCAACAAGGACGCTTCAGGAATGCCCTCTCTATCTAAAGGCTTGATAGCGAGCTGATTCATCAACTGGTGCGTAGGCTTGATGACGTAAGTCTGTAGTCTCATTGAAAAGAGTCTCATCGACGAAAACGGCTGCTCGATCGTTTGCAGCAGCTTCGCTATTCAATTATCGTAGCTCATCGTTCTGTCTGACTTCTTTACACAGACCTTGTTTTTCACTTTAGTGCCTCGTTTTCAGAATTCTGAATATCGTGAACCTATGAACATGTATATCTCACTTCTTTCATAGAAACTACATCATCTATCCGACTGTTGCTTCAGGTATGTAATTAGGGAGTCTTCAGCGGCCGGAAAGATCTTTCGAGGGGCGCTCTTCGGACGAAACTGAGGTCTAAAGGGAGTGTCATACATGAAGAGATTCTCTTGCATAGTGTAAACGGTGTTACGGTGACAGTGAACCCCTTCGGCGATGACGAGGGGTTTCAATGTAAAAGCAGAAGGCGCAAGGATCTTCGAGCGAAGGGCCGAAACCAGTGGACATGTCATAGCTACATACACAGAAGATCAGTACTTGAGAGCTTTGAACAGCTTCATATTTACCTGGTTGAATTTTTGAACGCGAAAACAGGCCTTGAAGGTTTGATACCAAGAATGTCTGAACTCAACTGCACACACGCTTTTCACCGTTGCTCACTTGCAGCTCCTCAGTTCAAGAATCTTATAGTGTTACGAAATTGAAATATCTTTTCTGTTCATATGATGATAATTTAATTTTCAACGCCAGACAAAAGTTTACGGCGTCCGTTATTGGCAATTGTTCCAAAACCTGAATATATATCAAATATGTTTTCAACGCCGTTGATACTTGACCCATGTCTCTCTACAGACTTTGAGTCAGGAATAAACATGTTATTAGTACTCTCAGGCTTTCATAAGCGGTAATCCAGGTAAGCTTATCAGCATTATTATACCCATGCTCTGTCAACTACTCGTAATCTACGACTAGATAGTGTAAGTAGAACATCCATCCTTTCGAAATTTGTTAAGCACTCGATCGGTCTGCTTTTCCGTGAGGTAAAGATGAGCTTTGCTCTTGCACTGGTCACGATGTTGTTTGCTGGGATATACTGTACATTCTCAACTGCTTAGTGTGGTTTTTGATATTGCTCAACGATTCTCGACATTGACGATGCGGCGGTCAATTTTAGGGGAGCAATGTGGATGAAGTCGGTAAAGGTGAGCCTAAGTAAAATCCACTTTGAGCGAAACCATGTATGTTATTTGGGATTCCAGCTCTTGCCGGGGTAGTTGAAACTCGATGTTAAGTAGACATTGCTAGTTGATCTTTATCGACGGCCTCTTATACAGACCATCCCTCCTCCCTAACCTGTTTCTCCATATCACGCTTGCGTTGGCTGAAAACGTGCCACTCGGGACCAAGATAGTGCGAGCACTCGTCCAAGACGCGGTTCATCCTTTCCATGAATAATAATTTGGCTTGTAGGATCCCCTTGTCGGCAGGTTGTTTTCCGCCTGGCCACTGCGTACCTTCTTTCTGCCTCGTGTTGGGAAGTTCGGCTTTTCCTTAGAGGTTTTATTCGAGGTCTTGCTGGCAGCGGCTGTGGCGACGACATTTGTCAAAGGTTTTTCGTAAGTCTGGGTCAAGTCTTTATTAGTGCTCATTCTTCTCGTCCTCCGTCTTGTCATCGTCTTCCTTCTATTATGCGGCATATCCTTACGAGCTTGTGAAGCTTGTAATTGGATTGATGTCTTGGTGACATAGTCGAGCTATAGCTTCTTCGCCGTTCTCAATCCCGGAACCAAAGTAGTTTGTTGAATTGGCTTTTTCCCCTAATTGTATGCGGTTTCCTGGCTCTTAGTCTTCCACCGAAGTTGAGAGGCGGAAAGATCTGTAAATGATTGGTGAAGGTTATGGTGTTTTTGAGAGCTAGACAAAGCTCTCAAACGTCCGCGTTGCCTCCTACAAAAAAATCATCTCCAGACTCTAATATCATGTGATCTACGGAGTACACGCGCTATTATCCTGTGTCCATGGACCCCGGTGCGTCATCGAGGCTTGTATCATATGTATGTAGCTGAACCTTGTTGTAGCCTAAGGTATATGGCCCTCACCACCTTGTTTGATGAAAGTAGGAGTCAGATTAGTGAGCGGGCGCATGACTATCAAGTCAAATCCTTCTATTGCCGAGGCTTTAAGCTATGCTGTCAATCCTGCGCCGGCGGTAAATCGGCCCGCGTTAAAGGTGCCTCAGCCGACCTCGATATATGCTAGCATTGCGCCCAACCATTTATTGAATGATCTCGCTGTCTAGTCGAACTCAGCGAGTATGAGAAGCAGCGCCAGGCAAACATTGCCCAGCGAGACAATCTCCTTAAGCAACTTGCCCTTGATGCCGCCCCCGCAGGCCTTGGACCGAAGCCAGTCGCTTAGCAATCAAATCTTGGTATACGAGGACACGAGGGTAGAAGGAAGGAAAAGGAGGGAGGAAGGTCAAATACCCGCCGGATGGATGCGGAGATTACCAACCAAATCACACCTAAGAGCACCTCTACACACAAGAAAAGCGGACCCGTCAAGCGAGTCAAGAAATAGATTCAACCAAGAAGAACTTCGTCTCGACTACTAGGACTGATCGCAGATAGTAAGGTTGCAAAGAGGAAGGTCGAGAACGATTATGTTGTCGTACAAGAGACAGCGAGAGCGAAGCGGCAAAGAGTATCTGACGATCTTAATCTGAGCGATGTGATGATTGTTTAAGCGTAGCTCATCGTTCTGCCTGATGCCTACACGCTGTCTCTTCTTCACTCCAGCGCCTTCTCTTAGATATCGTGGTAACCCTAAGCAGGGTGGTGAGCAGGTCGGGGGGGTGAGCAGGGTGGTGAGCAGGTAGGGTGGTGAGCAGGGTGAGCAAGCAAGATTCGCTCAACCAGTACCAGCCCGGGGCCCACTCATCACGGCAAAGAATGTAGAGCGTTGCAGCGATAGTCACGATATCAGCTACTAAATATACTTGATGCGCACTATAAGAGTCAAATTGCTATCCCAAGTCTCTGCAACCTATAGTAGCCTTCTTCTTCTCCCCTTCTCCTTCTCCTTCTCCTTCTCCTCCTTCTCCTTCTTCTTCTTCTTCTTCTTCTTCTCTCCTTCTTCTCTTTCTCTCTGTTCTTCTCTCTGCCTCTTCTTCAGCTTTGCCTCCCCAATATCTTTATTACGTACTTGCGCAAAATCATCTTTGAAATTTTTTAGTAATTTAAATAATTGTTCCTCTGTCCTCAGATTTGACGAGCATAAAGTTGAGTGAATCTTATCAAGACAGGTAAGAATTACATTGTCATTCCATTTCTTATTCTCTTCTACCCAGTAATGCACCTCTTCCTCGGAAGCTTCCGAGTCTAGAGAACAAACTGGACTTGGTATTATTAAATCTTCTTTTTGGTTCTTTGACCATTTATTTTTCACTTCGCGAATGAAAATTTTCAATTCTTTCTCTTTCATTCTCAGATTCGATTAACTTAAACTCACACTGAAAGAAAGTGCGACTCTTATGTACTTAGTATTGCAGCGAGTGCTTATCAAATCATTTGAACGTCTATTCCCTGACTGTCAGAAGTATGTATGTCAGACAGGTCAGCTCAACTGAAACATTTTGCTTACATGATTACGGTATTCAATACTATATGACTATAGTGTATGAATGCAGTCTTGACAAGAAAAGTCATACGTCAGGTCTTGCGGTCCATCATCTACTACTGATATCAGCAAAGCATTACCATTGAGCATAGAGGGGTTCAAGCTGTCAGAAAACTAATTCATGAGCTTTTATTAAAATCGCCAAACTCGAGCGGGGCTCACGATAAAGGTTATGGGAAGCTGGAGAGATACTATGCCTTCCTAATTTCTCCTGCTACGCGAGCTTCGAGACCACACGTACGTCGGCAGATCATTTTGGGACCGGCCTGGGTAGACGCCGGCATTCAGCTTTGTGATTCTCAAAGTGACAAGCTACGCCCGGCGACGTCTGGCCTTACAAGGATTTGATGAGAAGATCCTTCAAGCACTGAATCACGAGACATTAGGGACCCATGTGTACTATGTGCCAAAGCTTCTCGAGTGGAAGGATGGCAGTGCTGAAAAATGTCTGGAAAGATACTCAAAGCATTAAGAGAACCGGCTTGATTCCTCAGAATAACGTTCCTTGGGAGAGCTCTGCGCATGAATAGAAGCCTACAGAAGAGGTTACAGACAGCAATGCTAAATAAGGGTCGTTTTAGAGCTCTAGAACAAGGGATTTGATGGAAATATAATTAACGCTCTATTGATAGGTCTGTTAAGGCTACAATAAGAAAATACTCTCCTCTGCTGCTGTTGCTCGGGTGCTGCCGAGGGTAGACGAAGAACTGAACCCTCAACCATCTTTATTTGCAACTGAAGGAATGATCAGTCCCCTACCCCCCCCCTCTGGCCGTTTCACACGATTCCCTCTGGCGTGCAGTATGTGGTAAGATCCGAACACAGGACTGATCCTATCTCGGTACACTGCAACTCACACCAGGCATTCATCTCGTCATAGCGCCCAACGCTCCAGTCTTATCTGCACTAGACAACCGACCGGAAATTTGTGACTTGACAGGCTGTAAGCCTTCTCGACAGTGCAAGCCAAACAAGGACGTACCACATCTTCTGGAGCTTCCCGAGCCCGTGAGGTTGCCTTCTGGACGCGCAATATTTTTCCGCGTCTTGTTACCCAGCACGCAAATCCCCAATGACTGTCTTGACCCGGAATTTGTCCCAGGCGGATGGTGACTATACTGTTCGGGAGCAAGTGAAGGTGCTTGGAGGTGCGGTGCCTCGGAGAAGTTGGGAATAATAAGCTTGTTTTGGGTCAGCCTGAGCTAGGCCGGTATCTCCAACTGTTATGTGGTCCTCGCAGCAATACCGATGACTTTCTTCTCTTCTAGCCCTCGCCACGATTTAGACTCTGAGGAGGGAGAAGAGGACGCGTAAAACCCATCCGCTACTGTAATTCGCTCTATTAAGCCATCAGTTGATCTGTGTTGCCCAGCACGAGTCTTAGCTCTCACCTTGTGTTAATACCTGCGCTGTCCCTCTCCCATCCCTCTCTCCTCTCCCTCTCATGTCCCTTTCTATCCCACCACCTCCTCCAGACACACGGACGCATGAGGACGGGGAGCGGCACAAGACCTCGTTGGGAATGTTCGCAACGGTTGGCAAACTCGCTTCGCCCTATAGGGCTGAGTATATGACGTTGGTGCTTGAGCGTCCTTGTGCCTCCTATCGCTCTTTAGCTGGATGTCTTAGTACTTAATCCTATCTATGATCGTGTTTGAAGCCCTGTCGCACGGAAGATCGCCATCGCATAGCCGGGCCCCGTGCACAAGACCAAGAAAGTCTTCGGCTCAATGCCGTGATGGGTGACACGCTTGGGATGAATGTGTTCAGGACGACAAAGAAGCTGGTCGGCGAGCCATCAGCATGGGTTTCGAAGAGAAGTTACGACGGCAATAGTCTGAAAGGTCTTCCCGACTGAGTCAGAGGTTCAAAGATGATACGAGAGCATCACAAGAGATGCGTTTCTGGAGCGCGTATGGGGAGTTGTCTTGCGGGTTTCTGACCTTAGAACAGGAAATCCACCGATCACGATAACTCTGCGCTCCCGAGACCTCTACAAGTCAATATTCGGATAGACCCTATGTTCTCACCAGAAGACCGACGTATGCCCGGGATTTGACGGACGACCATGGAAGCTGCAAGCACAACTACATGCAGAGGTGGACCAGGATACACTCCCGGCCATATCCACGGCGCTCAGAAGGGCTCGGATTCTGTGCAGGTAGGGCATACTCCTGAAAAAAGGCACTAGTGCTCGGGACCGACTTCGGCAGATCGCCTGCTTCTGTCCAACTAGATGCACCCAGAATATCATCACGTACAGACCGTAGTCTCCGTTTGGACTCTGTGACTGGCGAAGTCTGCGTAAATGACACCGTATTCCCTTGAAGCATTTCATTCACTGCTTGGCCGAGGTAGACATGCTCGAAGATTCTTACATTGGGACTATCGTCTCGTCTCTACGGCATTGTGCCACATCTTCACTATGAATGACCGACTTGGTTACATCGCGACTGTGAATTATGAGCGAATCCGACGTATCATTCAAGGACAGCCCATAATATACCACATACCCTATGATATTACGTTTGATATCACTTACAGCGCCATTCGTCACATAAAGGAACGGGCAGCCTGGCCGGATGCAACGTCAACTTGAGCTGTTGGAGGTCCATTTTGTCTGCGCATTCGACATTGCCGATGGTACCCATAATCATCTCGAGTCCTTGCTGACCTCGGGTTAGCTTACCTGCAAATGGTTGGCACGGGCATCTTTGACATCCTTGCTCGCCGGTTCACCCCCGATACAGGACTGAAGTATCCTCCCGTAACCTCACAATTCGACGGCTGCCAGTGGAGTCACTGGATGTTGAATGTTGAATGTTTGGCTCAAGGCCGCCGCTTGGACGGCGATGCTGCTGTGTCTTGTGGGTCTGCCTGTCAGTGTGGATGAGTGGATGTCACTGCTCTGGCGATATACCTCGCACCTGAAGTTTGGAACGGAAGCCACCGCGACTCTCCGGGTTTCAACCAACTGGCCATCAAAATCTTAACATTGACCAAGAATTATAAGTCGTGTGATATCCGGCCGGGGGATCGTCATTGGATGTTTCGAGTGGCACAATGTGCAATGACGGCATTGCCAGGCTTGGAGCGATATGGCATGCTTGTTGATACTCCAGCATCGCATAATAGGATGTATGGACTCGCTCGGCCCAACCAGACATGCCAATACTCTGCTTGTACTTAGCTGGAACTACACCAGAGCATCCTGGTCTGTTTGTAGATAGCATGTCAATCCTGCGATTCTGCACGTCTTTACCCTCAAGAGATTAGTAAGTGATGTACTGGTAAGCATGTCGAGGGCATGTCGAGGACTTTTCCTTGACCCGTTCCTGGTAGTAACGCTGTTGCCGGTCCGTCGCCCTTCCAGGGCGAGACCACACTCCTGGTAGGTTGTTACATAGGTAGGTAGGGTTATGGGTAGGGTTATTCATGATGGGGTGGTAAACTTCAAGTGGTAAACTTCGATTGGTTGTGTCCACTATACATAGACGGTCTTGTTTGCATTGAATTTTTAATTCTCCTACTGGACTAAGTCAAAACACACTCCCTTCCCATCCGAACTGGGGATCCGCTCGATCGCCACGCTTGGGTCATCACTTCCTAGGTTAACACGAAGGCCAGTATTGGTGTTCGACACAGAAATCGTCAAACTGTAGGTCAATCCTTTCCAATCCTTTTTATTACGCCGGCAACACACCTTATGTATATCAAGGCCCTTCGAGGTTGGCCGAGTTGGCAGATTAACAATCGCCTGGTCGGTGGTCACAACAGTCATGTTGTGTTCACGGGCAGCTGGGAAGGCCCGAAAGGAGTCCTTGAATCTGACTTGAGAGACATTTTCGCCCTACTAAAACGTCAACTCTAGTCTTTAACCTAGAAACATAGGGGCTAGCCAACCTTACGGATCAACCATTCTATGATCTCTTTCCGGACTATTCCGATACTCTCTGTTGATACGGTGAAGCTGTCATGGATTGCGCCAATAGAAGGAGCAAGCGCGCTTTTTGCATGTCAACAACGCCAAGCGGTCTTATAAGTTGTTACTCACGGATTCCTGACTTTTAAAACTTGGGTAGGCCACCACCTTTTGACCCAATCCTCGACCAAACCACAGATATTAGTATTAGCGACGCCACCAACAAATGCGAAAAAATCCTAGCAAAGGATTAGACTGAAGGATTCGATGGCATTGAACCTACATCACCTACTGGAGGCTGCTCAACCGTACATAGCATCTCAATTAGAGGCCGAGCAACAACTTCCAAGCAGCGGAGGATATCTTGTCTTGAGCGCAGAGTTAGTTGACGTGTCGTGGTAGTCAGGATCGCTTCCGCTTACTCCTTCACAATGATATTTCGGTCCAGAATGGGATCGGTAAAGAGCTCTTCAATCCCCTTGATCGACGAAAGGGTTATTTCGACTTCTTCAGCCGGTTGATTCATTTGCACACGGGAACTAAACCAATTTGAACGTCTTATCCCAATGGCAACCTCGCGAACCCAGCCCGGTGAATCCTTTTCCTTCTCTTGAAATTGAGGTGAAGCTAATAGTAATTGATATACATGATCTTCCCATGTCTTCTCAGCGTCAGAGAACCCGATGATCTTTTGCATGGGCTTTAGGTTGTGACATTGTAGTGTGCCGTCGGCTTGGAATTGTACTTGGAACTTGACTACATCGGTAGTACCTCCACCAACATCCATGACGAGAAGAGTATTTCCATCGAGAATACACTGATTTTCCTGAATAACGTGTATCGCAGAAGCCTCTGCTTCTGTGAGGTTGACTGTGGCCTTGTGATGCTCGCCATTCTCAAATCCTGCGACTTTGATGGATTCGTAGAAGCGAATTCGAGCTTCGGTCGACCAGAACTGTGGATAAGAGAAACGGAAGTGAATGCTGGTAGATTCCCATGCTTTATCCAGCGTTTGTTTGCAATTAATTTTCAACCGAATCTCCTGACGAATAAACTTCAAGTAATCCACAAACCACTGGAAGATCTCATCCTGTGAAGTAGGAGCCCATGGAATCCGCTTTTCGATTGCTGTCTTCAGGTAGGCTGGTTCAAGGAACAGTTTGAACCACTCAACATATCGGATTGGGTGGTCGCGTATAGCTTTTCCCTTCAAGCTTGGATATCGATGAGCACAGTTCATGCCGCAGGCCTTAAGGGAAAATTGGTTCATGGCTTCGTTCAGCTCGTATTCCAGCGTGGTTGGACATTTCCTAAGCACCTCGTCGGACGATTCCCATTCCACGTGGTGAGTTCCTGTGGCTTTTGAAGATTTCCACGCAACACCTGATCACTTGTCATTCATTGTCTTCATCAAAAGATCGATCACTCGCCATTCCTGCCTACCGGTAGAGGTCATACCAAGGTCAACGCCAACAACAAGATCATACCTAGCCATCATCAAGTGACCGGCACCAAACCAGGGACTAATGATCTATGGATGGTTTTCAGGATGATCATACCTTTGCCCACAGCAAAACCCGGCTTTGATGACATTCTCGAGATCAACACTACCTCAGATCGTTCATTCAAATCTGAAGCAACCTAAGGCAATTCGGGAATGAGAACGGTTAGATTATTGCTCGTTGTCGCATGTTCCCGAAATCGGAGTACTTCTCTTCCATGATACTCTCAAGGAAATCCGGAAGCATACATGAAGGCAAGACGTTCTTGCTCTTTGTCGCATGTTCCCGAAATCAGAGTACTTCTCTTTCGTGATAGTCTCAAAGAAATCCAGAAGCATACATGAAGGCAAGATGAGCTTTCCTTTGCATCATGTTTCTTTCACCTTATTGCTCTTTGTCGCATGTTCTCGAAATCAGAGTGCTTTTCTTTCATTAAGTAGAAGAACATGAGAGATCAAGTCTGTCTACTTTAAACATTCCCTCGCCCTTATTCTAAGATCATTGTACTGTGCAGCATATGTTATGTTGTCTAATGCATCTTTAGCTGGTGTGCTTGTCTCTGCTGTCATCGGCACTATCATTGTCGTGGTCGTCATTACTCTTGTAGTGATACGACTACGAACAAGAGAAAAGCGCAGAAATGTTGGAATGATACCATCGAGAAGAACACATGACGCAGATCTTCAAACCGCACCCTACGATCTGGAAATGGAGCTGCTCGAGAACAAGACTGGTAACGATAACAACATGAGAATAGAGTTGATGGCTATGTTCGAAAATATCGAGGATTGCAGCAACAGACATTTTCCTAAGGGCAAGGCGCGAAGCTCACAGGATGATCCAGGAATCGTTGAGAATATCGAGATCGGTCAGCTTGATGTGAAGCGCTTCATCTCTTTACTTTGGGATTCTCAAAATCGACGACGTGCAGTAAAACATTTCATTGCCGCTTCGATCTGTGCTGCACTGGATATTCAGAATTATGATGAAAGCAAGAGTTTAGTGCAGCAAGATTACATGTCTTTCGTAAAGAGTCTGAAGACGTACACCTCACAATGTATGTAATACATCTCGTCTTATTTTGCAAGAACTGATCAAATTCTCTTAGACAACGAATGTCTTCATGCAAGAGTTCGTCTGTTGAAGCGATTTTCGCCTGGACCAGAGAAAATCTACGACGTCTGGAATGAAGACGGAGATGAACAATGTCATCGCATGATTGATTATCTGTGTCAATTTCTAGAGCCATGGAGCACGAAGCGCGAAGATATGACGCTTCGTGACTCCTTGACGACGATTTGCAGTCAAGCTACTGTACTCGGTCACAAATTTACACGCTTAGGACCACGATATAATTTCACATGCGCATCATCTGCTGATTCGTTAACCGTGTGTCCGAATGTTTGGCAGGTGACGGACTCTTGGGGGCAGTTATACGCGAAGGAAAGACTGCTAGTACGAGGCATGTTCAAGCCGATTTAGGAAGAGGTCGCACAGCGGGCATTTAGAGGGGCGATGGAGACTTTGGTGGCATCCTAGGAGGATAAGGAAGGCGGATTGGTAGAGGGCGAGGAGAGGGGATGGCGATGTGGAGGTCGTTTATAAAGAAGCTCACTTTACCCGGGCTCTGCTAGTTAGTACTCTATCACCAATTCACATCTCTTTTCTCCCCCCCATTCATATCACTCCCCCATCCTTTTTCAAACCCCTCAGCCGCCCCTCAAACATGAATCTAGCCACCACTTGAGTAGCGTCGGTGAGTGAGATGGTATGGACGAGGGTGTATGACATCTCTGAACACTACCAACCCGCTCCTCCGTTATATTTGCACGCACCATGCACATTCCATCTCCTTTGGTGCCTGTGTATTTGGATGTTGACAACGCTATGTGACCAGAGGCGGACAGCAAGGCAAGTTAACATCGCCCATGCAAAGATTTACTTCCCATTCTTCTTGCAGTTCGACATCGTTTCCGCTCGTGGCCTTGGACAGAGCATCGTTCGACGACATGGCTGTGGGAGAGAATGAAAAATTGCAGGTAAACCTGCCGTGCCTGCCTACTGTTGGAAACAGGGAACAGTACTGTTACCCCTGTGGTTAGGAATCTCCGTCATTGATCCGAAGCTCCGGCGCTAGTGAATGGGTATCTACCCATCGCCCACCTTTTCCCTTCCTCCATAGTTCCTACTTAGTTCAATCAATATACTATACAAGCCATATAATACTCCTTCTGACCCTATATACCAACCTAAGACCTACAACGCTGAATTGCACAAGCTGACCCGTTCAGATCTCAGTTCTGCACCAAGTAAGCAAGCCTTGCTTTGATGTCTTCACCATCGCCTATATGGAACGGGGGCCTTCAACCTCAACCTCACATTGCCTGACGAGGACCAGCCCGTCGCTCAATGTACGAGCAGCTTGTGATCCGCGATTCCGCTACCGTCAAAAGATACTACAGCTATACTTTCGAAGCGATGAAGCAGGACTCTCGCACCTATCTTGCCAAATTGTGGGACCAAAAGGCTCGATCTTCCTACGTGGGATTTGGTAGGCCTGTTCTTTGACGATGGCCATCAATAAGTCATGCTTGGCCGCTTGAGTTTTAGTCTTCTCAACATAGATCCGGTTATGGAGGTCTGGTACGCTCCGACAGAGATCTACATGACGCATAAAACACCGTGCTGAATCGTCAGGTTCAGCTTCGAAGACGATGAAGTCTGGAGTATCCTATCGATCATTCCTGAATCGGCGGAATGATTTGCAAGGGATGGGTACAAAGCCAAGAGTATTGAAAGGCAACCCTAAAGGCGACCCCAGAAACTTACATCCAGAGTCTGTAAACTACGATGTAATTGATCCTTCAGGCTCAAGTCCTGTTCTATTGGCATATTGTAAGGTTCACTACCCTTTCTGTTGCGCTTCACAAGTTAATACCCTATCCTTATATCTACAGTATCATTGGTGGCCTCGGCGCATGTCCCAAGTCGCATACTCGTCAATTGAAATACTTGGGAGGTGAAGTGCTTTTGCTTCTGTTAGAGTATTGGCTAGCAATCCAGGCAAGGACCACTTTTTTCGGACGCGAGAGGATATGACGAACCCGACGCAAAGTTAGGCCCACAATATCCTGGGCTGGATATGGCTACTGTTTGCATCGCCAAGATGCAGCTCACCATGGGTGCACTCAATTCGCCTTGCATGCGCCGGACAGGAGCTATCTGGCCATGCTAATGTTCCAGACCCTTTGCACACATATGATAACCGATTGGCTTGCTCTTCCAGACCACCTGTCTAAGGTTCCGTGGCTGCCCTCATGTATATCATAGCGCGCTCCTTGAACGCCGAAAATAGGAGGAGCAGAGAGGAGCGACTAAGCCAAGCCCCACAGAACCCATAGAAGCTACCTCAGACCACCGAAGGCACTGATGTAAGTAGGATCTCCCGACAGCGCGGTCCTCTTACCCTACCTTCCGCCTGACATCTCTCGAGCCACCCAATCGTGTGTTGGAAATAGGGGATGGTAATCTCCACCTTCACAGGGCTGATATGGCTGGGGCCCGCCAGAGAGTTTTCACCTGCTTGCTCCTATGTAGATAGAATCCTAAGAGCAACAACCAAAATATCAATATGCCCCCATATGACCACCTCGTATTGCAACAGATTATGAGCCCGGATTAGTGCAACCTGCCTAAGTTGTTGTTCCGTTCCTGAGTACGTTAACTCATTGACCATGTCTATCGTCGTCGACGTCGTCACTCGGAACCCTCTACGCGATAGAGCCCAACGTCGATAATTCAAGTCTCTACGCGATAGAGCCAAGCATAAAAAGCACCGTGAATATTTGCCTCCGATGGAGGGAAGCGATGCAGCCAAGTCAGGTCGATTGCTACTGAGCCAAAGAAAGTCAGTCATCGTGGTTAGATGAAGCGATGCACCAGTGCCTCCGGATGAGCCAGAAATGCCAGAAACGAGGTGATTCTGGATGAATCCGGATATACCGTGAATATGTGCCTTCGACGAAGGGAAACGGTGGATACACGTTACGAAGCTCCGAATAGTTTCGTCTGTTCAACATATATGGCCCTGTTTGGCTATGATTCCCATAGGGGAGTGTTGGAAATAGGGGAGCTGGTAATCTCCGCCTTCACAGAACAACCAAAATATCAAACATGCCCCCATATGACCTCGTATTCCAGTATCGTGTAAGCTGCACGAGGCCGGAACAGTACATCTACAACGGCACATATGAAAGAAAAAAAAGCACTACACGTGATGACAAGAGGCGCGCTCATTGGGGCGGCTTATTGTATTATATCAACTTGGGCGAGAATTCAAAAGACTTGGGGTTACACAGTACGCCCATAAAAAACAGCCATAACAGTACGACGTGTCTATCCAATCTTATCGACAAGCAAGTAGCAATTATGTGGATATTGCTAGTCGCTTGCGCCATTTGCTCCGTGTTGATAAGTTATATCAACGTTTACCAACAGCCCTAACTGGTCCGCGCTGCAGGCAATCTGGCCCTTGAATACCTCCCTATTTGCTGAAAGAGACTCGCTGTGATTTATCAGTCTCAAGACACACTACAACTCGAGTGAACTTACGTGGTCGAACGAAGCATCAATTTCTGCTCAAAGCCGTTCAGTGATTGTATTTGCCTCAACATATTTTTGGAGAGTGGTTTCAGCTTCGGTATGCATAGCCACCGCAACCTTTGAATAATCTGATGCTCTTCTTTGTGGTAGGTTCGTTGGAACTCGCTCAAGATCGAATATGTGGCGAGGGACCAATCGCACAGGAACTCCCGCTCAGTGGGTCGAAGGATTTGGGATTCAAAGTCTCTGCTCTCCGCCAGCGCCTCAATCCGGATTTTCAGATCAGACATCATGGTCATGAAATAATCGAGTTCGTCAGATGTATTGCTCCAGCATTTGTAGGCGACCAAAATCACTTGCGCCATGGCAATACAATCACTAATTCCAAGAGACATACTGAGGTTGAATTTCTGAAGAACGTATCTTGAAATGTCGTATGCCAGAAGATAAATAGAAATCAATGCAGGCTGATCAAACAACTGAAAGACTATGTCTCATACTGTTCATGAGTGTCTACACACACACACACTCAAGTTTGTCTCGGCTTCGTTTGATTTTCAAGTCAGAGATTTTGTCATTTCTGAATGACTTTCATCCGAGACGCTGTTTCTTTGTTGCTCACTTTCAAGATCTACACTTTCAAAGACACTTCTATCGCCTTCATCTTTGATCAATCGAAGCAGCACTAAAAATATACGCTTGAATTAAACCACAGCTAGACATGATGTCGAGACGCAGCTATAAGGAGGTCCTTGAATAAAGACGTGTGTATTGACCTTTTCACATGCGCTTCCTTGACGGCACGGACATCGAAATCACTAATCTCAACCAGACCCTCATTCGCTGCCTGATTATAATAGTAGGATCACGCGTTATCAATAGTACTAATTCGAAGAGCTTTGTCAAGAATACGAAACTTGAAAACTCTCACTGACATGTCGCCGTGCCCGGCGTCGGTTGCATGGCGGCACCATAAGCCGTAACAGATCTTCAATAATGGCGTTGACGTTGGCGTTGACGTTGACGTTGGCATCGTAGTGGCCTTAGCATCTATGAGCGAGATCTGTTCGGGCCTTTGCGTGCCTCCAACCGCTTGCAGTAGGCCGAAAGCGGTGCGTCCGGTTTCTAGGCCATCTCAACGACTTTGGAAGGGAAGCTTTGGTGAAACAGGGGTTGGAAAGAAAGAAACAATGTCTTGCAAAGGAGTAGCTGTGTAGCATCCTATGGCATCTGGATGGCTTTCGGCCCAGTCCGCTGCATCTCCGGGAAGGAGCATGATTAGTGAGTCAAGGTATCGGCCGGCACATTGCCCCGAATACCCTTGTACTTCTTGAGCCAACCGGGACCACGGAAACACTGCTGTCACCCGAAAGGGTTTCATACAATCCAAAGGTAGGCTCTGGCCTCCACGAGTCTTCTCTTCCCAAGAATGAACGGCGATACATTATTGCTTCGTTATGGAACTATTTAAATGACTAGGCTACGCAAACATCCTGAAACTGATCAAGGGACAGGCAGGAACATTGAGGTTGTCAAACGAGGCAGAACCCCCCGGCACCACTGGACACCATGCCACTTATATACGGAAGGGGGCCTGTTATTGTTTGATAACTCCATCAACTATTATCTTATACCTATTACTTTAGTCGACTTTCCGGAGAGGAGGTGTTTCCCGAGGCCAACATGCAGATTCGTTACAAATCCAAATATCGCATGTTTTCGCCAAGCCTGAGATGGAAAAAGCTTTCCTTCCCACCATTTCGCTCAACCGTCCTCAGGTGAACCCGGCTGCACCACGACAAAAGAGACAACGCTCAGTATTGTTGAGCGCTCCATTATGACCCGTGATTAGCTGGTATTGGCCAAGTAGAAGCGAAAATGAAAGACCTTATAATGGTTAGTGGTGTTCTGATGTGCTCGGTATCGAAGAGTGCAAAGCGGCATCGAGCGAGTCAACGTAGAAGTAGACTGGAGTGCTGCGGTTTTGATTAACGGCTTTCATAGTCTGAGGTCGAAGAAGTGTGACTCGGTAGAAAGTTCTGGCTCGAAGATTTACAGTACAAGGCCGAGTTCGTGGGTACGATCACAGGTCCATAGTTGGGAGATAGCTCTAGGACAGTGCAGTTTGTAGCCGAGCGTTGAAGACCTTGGAAAGACTGGGGATGCTCTATCGATTGTGTGTCGGAAAACGGGTTATATGGTCCATCGTAGGATATCGTTGGCGGCCTATCAAGAGGAGACGTGTGCGACGGATGATCTTCGCCAGCGCTTTCGTACTGGGATGGAGCTTGTCCATAGCTTCCGGTGGCAGGTATCTTTGAAGGCGTGTAAATCGCTATCGTCGAACTAATCTGTATCATACGCTGTGTCAACCTTTGATTTCGATCATCAGACATCAATTGTGTAGTACCCTCAAGAATTCACAAGTTGAAGCTCCAGCATTTTTACAAGGCGTGCAGCCTTGTCCTTCTAGATCTCCACTGCATTTTATCTTCCTCTTACGGCATCGCGAGCACTGAAGGGATAAATCAGTCACCTCTCATTCTGAGACGTATTTGAAGGGAACCTACCGCTAAACCTATTCGACGTCGAGGGAACTTCTTCTGACCCATAGTTGACGGAAGCCGATAGAAGGAAAAGGGGGATGTTTTGTCCACGAGGATAAAAGACTTTCAGGATACGTCAAGGCCCAGCAATGAATAGCAGTACAAGGGTCAGTCGACGTGATCCTGTAAATATTCAGGAATGGTGTCTACATTTTCAGATGACGAGCAAAATACGATTGCTCAGAAAGACGCTTGCTTTCATGCCACGTAGTAGATATGATCCATTGTTATCTGTGTGTCTGGGTGGTGGCATGCAATACCGGGAAGATGCAGCGTCGAATAAGGACCGAGTAACGTCCCCGTTTGCGACCTGCTGTATCATGTATCACTTCGATCCATGTCTTTACTGCAGATGACCATTTGCATGCACAAGATAACCATTGTAATTATCAGACATTCATTTACTCTTGTTCATCTTGTATGATGTCGGGAAACTTGGCACCTTGGGTAGAGGAAAAGATATTCCGGTGGTTAGTTATTTCCGCTCCGGCCGAAGCCGGCTTGGCGCTAGCGGTATTTAGCCTACCTACCTTAGCGAAAATATATGGTTTTAAGCGAAGGATGAGCTTAGTGAGGGGCACGGATATACGATAGCTCTAACAAAATGATAACTGAGTATTAAGAAGAATGATACATACTCTTACAGTCTAGTTGAAAATTCATTTAAAGATAATACACTGATATCAAATAGAACAGTGTTGCTACGGTAGAACATGAAGCTCTGAGTAGTTTCAAGATACCTAACTGCTAAAATACTGCCAAGCCTTATCTTCGGATAGGCTGACTGTATTTCAGACAACATCAACGCTTCTGTATTTTCAAGCTCAGAATCGATCGATTCAGCCAATTTCTACACGAGGGCGCATTGCATGAGCCTGCATGGGTACTCTGTGCGTGGTCATTAAGATATAGATAGGTTGATGCGGGGGTGGATGCGGGCAAAGGTGAATGAATACAGAGAGGCATTGCAGGAGAATGATGCAGGTATTGCTCATGATACCTGATACTGTATTTTACATACGCTTATTTTTATAACTGTCCCTTTACAATGTCGTTTAGAAATTCTAAACGTATAGGTATTTTATAATAACGCGTCATTAAGAGGATGGCGGTGTGAATAGTATTTTATGGTAAGAGCCATTCCTCATAATTCCACTAAGGTAGCTCCCACTTCTTCCTTCCTTCGGTAGTTCACCTACTAGATAGTCAATATATGCACATATTCGCTCTGACCCTCATATACCAACAGTTATGTTATTGTCTACAAAACATACGAGTATGGGGGGTGGAATGCCTCGGTTAAGATTCATAGGGCTGAGGATACTATGAAGATTCGATGTAAGCTGAAGGAAGCATCACATAACCTTAGACAACGATTACTTTAAGAAGCTTACTCAGTAAAGGCCATCATTCACCTCTCAAGATAAGCGCTTCATTTCTTATAATCGTAAGCAAGACATACTGACATAATGCTAGGAAACGGAATAACAGTAATCCCAAGATCACTGTAAACGGTCTTCAAACTCTTCACAGTCTCGCAAGTTCAGTTCAACAGCAGCCGAAAACCATGTCTAAATTCAGTACAAAGACTCGGTCGATTGTGAACCGCAAGCGTGAGATAGAGTAAAAGAAAGAGGCCCGAAGGAGAGGCACACAACCTACTAAATCAGTCTCCATGAATATCCGTCACGAGCTTCAATGTTTCGACAAACGAGATACTAACTTAGCTATCATACTTCTCATGTCTCTGGTAGAGCTGGTATTGTCCTGGAGCAGACAAATCTTTGATACGGAATTATATCGAGACGCCAATGCTCTTCTTTACTATTCTGGATTCGCGGCCCTGCTCACCACCATTTGGACTTCGCTGTCTATGCTGCTCGCCTCAGTCGCTACATTGTACACATCAAATGTTGCTCTTGTCTCTTTCGGGGCAGTCTTCGTTGCCTGGGTGCTTCAACTGGCCATATGGATGAGCTGTGAGATCCCTGGCTTACATACTCATCAGAAAAGATCACCCTGCTGTCTTCCACTTCAGGAACGCCTGCTTTCGCAAGTTCATAGCCTGAGCCTTGCAAAAGGCTGCTTCGGTCTGACTATTTTACTCTCGATCTTCATATATCTTTTACAAATTACAGCAAAGATTAGACATTCCACTCACACACATGCCACCATGACTTCTGGCACAAGGGTAAGCCAGGAGATATTTCATGAGTTTATATAATGAACATCCCTAGTATCCTACTCTGCCGTATTCTGAGCTCCGCCCCTTTTCGCCTCTCTGGTGTGTTAGAGATACTCATTGACGGTTCCTGCAGTCTATATCGCCTCCACCGTGACCTGGCGGACCGCTTGGTTTAGAACGATAAGTTGTTAAGATGAATGAGCGGACACGGTTGTTAGGCGCTTGCAAGTTGCTTTTCGTACTTCGTATGACCCAACAATTGGTCTTTACAATAGGTGGTTTCGATAGACTCTCAAGCATTATACTGATATTGCTTTGCTCCTGACTTTGAAATCTCCAGCCTGATTGCGTTTATGTCGTTCACGATCAGGAAATTGGGCTGATGGATCTTGTTACTCCATGTTTCAACTATCTTGTTATGTTGTATAGTATAAGCTTGTTGGGTAGTACGAATTCGCTCAACTAAGGAATAATCTTTGTTGCATTGGGGTTGAGTCATGTTGTAGCCGTTCTCTGATGATAGAGATGAGAGGCTATCGAAAGAAGGAGGTACTTATATGAATTCTTTGCCCAACTAATGCTGATCTAACAACTAAGAGTAATCAGTGCATTACCTTGTGACTCACACACTTAAAAACCTTCTTTCATTCTTTGTTAATGAGCAAATTAAAAGATACAAAATAAATTAAAATTATATTTATCAAGTTAAGGGCCGGCAACGAGATCCACCTGTACATGGTGCCGGCTACGAACCTTTTGATTCTATGTTCCGGATAGAAGTCAGAAAAGCCAAGAGATCTCAATCCGACGCAGTTCGAACGAAGTTAGGACGTTGCGTGGCCGTGAAAGCTGCCGTGCAGAGTTTTCATCCATGCGACAGGACCCTCCCTAACAGCTACAACCCACGAAGAAGACTAATGACAAGTCGTCAGTAAGAGATGAAAAGATACTACTAGTAGAATAGTCAGCTTTCTATTATGTACGAGGTACTGCGTGAGCGATCAGCTAGCCTGAATCGTAGCCTCTGCAAAGGTACATCGAATGCGCATGCAATTTCGTTTTGACTCGGGTTTTGACGTGTGTTTAAGGCATTGATAGCCTTCTTGGTTCGATACTCAATAGCTATGTCATCGCGTCTGATGAGTCTTAGTCGAACAATATTCGGTCTAGCAATTAGGCAGGTGGGAGAACGAAGGGACAAAATGACATTTCCACAAGGTCAAACATGTAAACAATATCGCGGGAGGGCGCTACGGACGGATACCCACCATCAATTTCTGTTAACGACTTCAATCTGAGACGAAAGGAGGAAAGAAGAGACGGGAGTCAGAGTGCCAGAGATTGGATCAGCCGCAAGTGGGGAGACCTCGCTGCTTCGATTGGTTCGCAGAACTCATGACCTTTGATAGAAAATCGGCATCGTCCTAGGCCATCATTAGAAAGCGCCTCGAGGTGTCATAGAAGTTATCTGACGACCTGCCAGATACCAGGAACGTTATTTCAGATAGTGACAAAGCCTCATCGTCCCCACTCCTCTTGGTACGCGGGCGAGATGTGGACCGAATCTTGGCGGCGGGCTTACGACCGAAAATCGCAAGTTACAGCATCACTTACTTTGGCGACGCCCTTTCTACCCTCTTTGACAACTTTTTGCCCTCTCTTCGCCGTCGTTCTGCGAGTACGCGCCATTGCTGAAACTACTTTAACATCATACTAATATCAGGCCTGAAATAGGGTGAAAACAAGTGGTGAAAGGTACTCAGTATGACATTCCTTTCGACCTACCTGCACATACCACATACTTGCTTCAGCGCATTGGCATTCGGAGGCAATTAACCGAGCTTTTCAAACGAGTGACGAGACCTTTTCCTAAATCGAACTTTTGCATACTGGCTTAATTTCTTTTGATTCGAAGATAGTACTGAATAAAGTTCGAACTATGGAAAGTTCGATTCAATTCACTACATCATCATCTACTATAGGCGATAGGAGCTGCGAAACACGAGCATAGTTCAAACCAGGATCTGAAAGGTGATGCGAACCCTCTTCGTACTGGGTTGAATGCTGAAGTGGAGGAAATCTCTTGTTCGTGGGCTGCTGGAGCTGTGTCTATGCTTGCTCAACTTTCTTCATGGAAGGAAAAGGTCCTAACAGCGGTGCTGCTGTGGCCAGACGACAAGCTTTGCTATGACGATGCTCTGGGTGCCCGCGGAATACACAAGCTACGATTTATGATAAAAACGCGGATACGATCACATCAACCTACCATGGCGGTAACGCCACCTCCCTATATATGCATGCAACCCATCCTGCTCCGTCCAAAGATCCTACAAATTCTGCCGCATATCGCATGACTCAGCTTAACGGATGGTCTATGACCGAAAACCCCGACTCCCTTCAACAAGGAGCAAGCGCTTTGAGGAACGCCCGGGACTGAACAAAGGAGATGTTGGAAATAGGGGAGATGGTAATCTCCGCCTTCATAGGGCTGGTAGGGCTGGGGCCCGCCAGTAGAGTTTTCACCTTTCACCTCCTAGATAGCCTCCTAACAACAACAACAACCAAGATGTCAATATGCCCCCATATGACCTCGTATTCCAACAGGAGAAGTGGGAGGAGTTTATACATGAGGCGAACGACAAGGCTGAATATCGCATGACCCAGCTGAGAAGCTGGTCTATGACAGAAACATTCCGACAAAGAGCTAGCGCCTTGAGAAATGCCTGAGAGTGGGCGAAACAGAAACGGGAGGAGTTGATAGTTGCGGCGTACGACAAGCCGCTGAACATGGAACATTCAGCGCTTGGTCTGGACACTCAACCAGATTATAGCCCCGCTTATCATAGCATACGGTGCTCGCAGTGAAGCACTAATACTAATAATAATGTACCGCAAGTACGGACTGATTCTACATAGAATAAAATTTATTAACACCCTTTCACCGCAAGTTCAGGCCCAAGCGTGCAGTATATATCAAACGGCGAATTTGACCTCAGGGCGATGGAGGAGGGGGGAATGTGATATAATTTTCTTCTCCCTCTGCTTCCCCTCCTCCCTCTTCTTCCCCTCCTCCTCCTTTTTTCCCCTCTTCTTCCCCTTCTTCCGCTTTCCCCCCCTCTTTCCCTTCTTCCGCTTCTTCCGCTTCTTCCCCTCCTCTTACTTTTTCCCCCTCTTCTTCCCCTTCTTCCGCTTCTTCCTCTTCACCCTCTTTCCCTTCTTCCGCTTCTTCCGCTTCTTCCCCTCCTCTTACTTTTTTCCCCTCTTCTTCCCCTTCTTCCGCTTCTTCCTCTTCACCCTCTTTCCCTTCTTCCGCTTCTTCCGCTTCTTCCTCTTGTTCCGCTTCTTCCTCTTCTTCTGCTTCTTCCGCTTCTTCCCCCTTTTCCCCCTCTTTCCCTTCTTCCGCTTCTTCCCCTTCTTCCCCTTCTTCCCCTTCTTCCGCTTTCACAAGCCGACAATATCTCCCCTCGCACTCCGTGGGAACAGCCTCGAACAACCTAACGATTTCTTCTTTTGGTGGAAAAATGTGCTTGTTCACAATGCGCTCAACAGATCTGGTAAAATTAACTCGCTCAGAACTCGCCAGGGCTACTTTATCGTAATCCACTTTAAGATCTGGAATATAGTCGTATCCAGCGTCTCCTATTTTATATATTTGACATCTTGTGCACAGCCAGAAATCCGCGGTATAATCATCGCGAAGCTTTACACAGCTCTTATGATACCATCCAATGTCGCATTTGGCATTGTTACATTCAATCATGGCTCCTTCACCTGACTTCTTGCAGTCACACCAAGAATTGTATTCAATTTTAATGTTCCGAAGAAGTTTCGAAACCCCTAGTAGCGCGTCTAGGTCCTTAGTGGTCTCATGATTCGAGGGTACTAAGTCTTCATCTAAATAAAGGAATGCACAGTAGTCAGCATCAAATAACAAGTCATCTAAATCCTTTCTGGTTTTCCGCTCATGTCGCTTCTTCTCGTCAGCAAGAATCTCTGCATAATTAGGAGTTTCTTCCTCATCGGGTCTCTCTTTGAAGATAACATAAGGCTGCTGTTTAGTTCCATTTATTTGGAAACGTAGTAGGAGAACATCATCCTTACTACTCCAGCCGTGATAAGCCGTGCGAGTCATTTTCTATGAAAAAGTGACAAGCAAATTTCGGTCTTTATATTTACACTATTACCATCATTCACATGAGATTTTGATGTTAAATGCTTACGGCTTAGATACCTCTCGATTTCATGAATACATCTTTCGTTCAATATACCCTTTTCATTCGCCGTTGAGATTTTGCGTTCTCAATTTCCTTCGTCGAACTTATTCTTGATTGACCCATCACTAACGCACTTCCCCTTCCGGTTCATGAAAGATCAACACACCTTTTATGTAGCGTAAATAAGCACGTTAGTCTAGTAAACAGTTCGATAACAAAGTGACACGTTTTTCGGATTCTGCTGAGTGGGAACTGCTTTCTTTGACTCTCCATCACAACCACCTCCTCCTCCAGACTATAAAAGATGCAGACGCAGATTTATAGTGTTGGGAACCCATTGCGTTCCTCAACCCCTCAAATAAGCTTTGAAACCCATATTCACACCATGCAACCACCCCTAAAATCTACAATATCGATAGCAATGGCGGAAATAATGGCCTCGATCCCGCAAAGGTGAAACCGGACAACGTACGTGTCGAGATGTCCCTCGGTGGCCATATCAGAGGGACAAGCTGTCTAGGGAAAGGCCAGGAAGAATTTGGCTCAACAAAGCTCGAACTGTTACATATTCTTCAGCAGGACTCTACGATTGATAGAAGGAGGAAGAACTCCATCACTGGCAAACAGGCTTAATTCTTTCCTCGTGGTGGCCTTGTAGGTAAACTGTCTATTTCCGCCTTGAATTAGTCCGAGAAACATGACAAGGTAACGACCAAGCGCATTGTTCAGTCCATTCAAGTCTTCTGTCGTGCCATCTGATCGATTCTCCCCGTCAAACGAAACACTATCTCAGTCCTCCCTTTCCCCACGCCATATGCAGCTCTATTGAGTTAGTCCCTAGAGGTCCAAACCTGGGCCAATCCTAGACTTTGATAACGACGGCTGGTCGCGGCAAAGCAAAGCGAACAAGAGGCAATCATGTTGGCCACCATTGAGGAAGAATTCAAGGCGCCGCTGTACTATTAGTGAACAGCTGATACAGGTACTTCGAAAGCATTTGAGATAGGGTGAAGGGATATGTGAAGGTAGTGAAACTGTTGCGTCAAGAAAGAGAGAGGGCAGGGAACCGAATCTGTGTCGGATCACGTATTAAAGACCAACCATTGGGTGAGGCAACGGCGGATTGGCCCGGCTGGCGGCAGTGTTGCAAGAGGAGGCAGTGGAACGAGCCCTTGCAGAGAAGTTGGCCTTGCGTCGAGATTCGACAAGAGCGAAATAAGGACTGTTTGCCCAGACCCCAAATGGGCGAGGGGGAATTTGGGGAGGTGGGACTGGCTTGGGGTAGGGATGGATGTTGAGTGGGTGTTAGTTGTGGCGTGAATGAAAGATGAGGTTGTGCTTAGGGCGAGGGTGGGAGGTGGCCTTCAGCAAGGAGAGAGTGTTGGCAATTTGTAATCGAAGTCGCTAATTCCAGAACTAGTCAAAGTCCTGGGAGCAATAATTGAAACACGTCCTTGAATTGTAGCCAAAGCCTCGGGGTCCACAATATTCAGTGTTATCGAGGCGCTTCATCAGCTTTGGGGATTTCACCGATGACAACGAGGTGTTTGGGTCGAGATTATCGTTTCTAGCCGCGAGCTCTGTTGGGGTTGGGGCTACTCGTGAATTGTTTGAGGTATTTGTGCTTCGAGGGAACAATTTAAATGCGAAAGAAAGCCTCAGCAGTGCGATGGAGTTGTCTCATGACAAGAAGCCGTTGACCCTCCTGCATTTCCTCACCTAGTATCCTTCAGTTGATTCCTCCTCCACCTCCTTCATCTCTTCTCCCTCCTCCCCCTCCTTCTCCCACTATTACCACCACACGGTCATCTCCTCGACCAACACGGAGCTCGATTTTCTGCAACGCAATAAGTGGCTCGGCGAGTTAAATCAACCAACCTTCTGTGAGAGAGCAGAAATAGGGAAGCCAGGTGTCGTAGTCGTAGCGATGATTCAGTGGGAAGAAGGGAAAAAGAGGCGCCTATTCAACAGGGTTAAAAACCCTCGCCTTCCTATGATCAAAGTAGACTGTCAATGCCCCAGAGTACCTTAGCGAAGCAACATAGAAAGTATTTACAGTTATTGTATGGTTAACTAGTAACAACCGTAGTTCTACCGAGTTGATAGTTGTAAACCAGTAAATAGTAAGATATTAATTACATAATTAAAAGCATAAGCATTAAATGTCATGAACTGTCAATGAACCGTAGTAAACATTTTACGTAAAAATCTCATAAACGCTTCAATAGAACGAACGTTACTTTTGAGCAAATAGTAAATAATCAACTACGTTCTCATAAATATAAGCATTGAACGCTGCGAACTGTTAATGAACAGTAGCAATATCACTACGTTGAATTGCTGTAAACGTTTCAATAGAATAAACGTTACTTCAGAGCTAACGGTTAAACAACGATTTTGATCACAATCGTACAATCTACTCGTCACTCTACATGCTCACCTACCTACATGTTCAGCTTTCTACTCATCACTCTACATGCTCATCACCCTACTCATCACTCTACATGCTCGTCTACCTACATACTCAGCTATCTACTCGTCATTCTACATACTCATCATCCTACTCATCATTCTACATGCTCATCTATCTACTCGTTCGTCTACTCACCAGTCTACTTCATGACCTACTTTATAGTAGGCTTCATACATGCTTCATACATGCTTCATACATGCTTCATAGTCATGCTAACTAGCTCAATAGAAAGCATCCTTCATGACTCGATATCAAACTTTCTACCAAACTCGATACCAAACTCTCTACCAAACTCGATACCAAACTCCCTACCAAACTCGATACCAAACTCCCTGCCGAACTCCCTACCGAACATTCTTCAGAACTTCCTTCATGACTCTCTTCATGATTCTCTATCGATTACTCTTCATAGCTCCCTTCATGAATAGCAATGAATTATCTATTACAAACTCAATCAGTATCTACTAGTGATAACGTGATTTCGAAAATTTGCAGTAGAACCCTCGCTTATCGATCTTTTACTGTTGACATCTGTTGCAACGCTTAAGTCTGAATTTACGGTTAATAAACGACTAGTCCGTTTGATCGCTCCTTTCACGAATCGTTTATATTGTTATTCGATGTCGAATGTTTACGCATAATAGTCAGAAGCGAGCTCACAACTCTATGTTTAGCAACATGTAGCGCTATCAGAGCAAACGTTGGCCCTTAAATTACAGTCTAGTATCGAACCATGAAGGACGCACGGTTAAACCATATTACGGAACTACAACAGCTTTACTGCCGTAAAA
>JAABUV010000178.1_pt1 | contig 93394 bp, 80 predicted proteins | sample 5559971 | NCBI WGS metagenome assembly JAABUV01 (sample SAMN10711881, study PRJNA513362) | rock metagenome | isolation source: Antarctica rocks | place: Antarctica: Victoria Land, Knobhead nord | collected 2015-12-19 | reverse complement strand
GCTCAACTCATGTAAGTAGTCAATACATATTATTGTCTCAGCTATCTTCAGACCTCAAGTCTAGTAATAGTGATTACTGTTTGGTCTCTGTATATACCTTGTGTTGTTAAAGGGACAACCGTTACACGTCAATTCTAGCGCACAAGCGTCGATCAACAGTGTCAAAAAGTCTTCTAGTACGAAACTCAATACTATTTCAGGAAGAGCAACGACAGCAGTCGTCTCGAGTGAATCTGATGATCACATTAGACTCACGCCTGCATTCAGTCAATCATCAGAGGCAGAGTCATCGATCGCAACTCAGATTGACTCTTTTACGTCAACGAGCTCATCTTGATCTGACTATCGAGATTTGACTGACTCAGCTTCAACGACAAGTCAATCATCGAGTTGAGAGCAATCGAACAACAGTCTCTTGGCGACCGATGGCCCGAGATCGACAGCGCAAGCCTCACCTTCTTCATTCTCTGAAGAGGCGTCGACAAGAAAAGTTTCGAAGAAAGACGTTGACTTGCTCATCATTCTTGGCTGTGTGATTGGAATATTCCCATAGATAGACCATAGTGAAGATAGAATTCAGACAACAGTTGTCATGCCAATCATTCATGACATTCACGGGGAAAGTTTCGTCGAGGGGCTGTGCAACGATTATGTATAAGGTATAAAGACTTGATTCCCCTGTTCACGAGCCTAGCCAGGCATAGATGTTCGTTATCAGGATGAAAAATGCATGTCATCAGCAAGGCGCAGATGCCTGCATGTGGGGTAAAGCATGACATAAATAAAGTGTGACTGCGTCATCTAAGATTGCATGAAATAGTGCGGCTGAGAGACGTCGTCAAATTTGACTATCAATCGCGTGTCTTTTTTCTCATCAATGTTCAGTCAGATCGAAATTCTTTCGATATCTATGTTTTCTAATTCGAGAAAGACTCTTCGTCTAAGATCTGAAGCTGATACGTCACTTGAAATCACAAATCGACTCTCATTGCGAGAGGAAGTCAATTGAATCCTGTAGATCACTGCAGTTTAGCTCAATCATTTTATCGTCATCTTTCTCGTGGCACAGAATCACAGCTCGCTCAGTCGTGAATTACGTGGTTCCAAATCCGTTTGAGCGATCATGCATGACTTTGAGGTTCTTTGACCGAACTTCTGCACAATTCTAAACGTGTTTTGCTACAGAAGCTATCTATCATTCACTCGCAAAGCCTTCGTGATTGACGATCTTCGCAGTATGGGAGGTTTGAAGATAGTGAAAACCCTGATTTTCTGATCGACGATTTTTTCGCTGATCTTCTGCCTACGACTTTCTTTAGATTCGTTGACCGCTGACTCTTCTGTTTGCGTTCTCTCTTCTTCTTCTTCGTCTTCTTCTTCGTCGTCTTCGTCTCTCTCTTCGTTCATTGTCTCAAAGTCTTTGAGACTTCGACGAAAGGAAGGTGAATTGTGGTTCATCTGACATGCAACTCATGAGCGATCTATTTCATGACGATTCGAAGGGACTTACAATATCTTGCTTTGACGAGAGCCATTCTGATCGATCGATCGACTTGTAGATATAGTATTTGTTGCCTTGACGAATGACAATGTAAATGTCTGCTTCTGTCACCTGCGCGAGCTCGTTTTCTTTTCTAAACCAGCTTGAACTTCGTTTCCGGAACTTCTCACGTACGACACGTCGATTGCTTCGTTGGATCGGCATGAAGTAGATGTGAGAATGCATGCAACCCACTCGAATCTATTTAACGTGGCATATAAGTGACGTTGTTCTCGTGCCGCAAGGTTTTGAGTCAGCATTTGACGAAGTCACAATTGAATGTCGCATTCAATACTGAATGCTTCGTCAGCTGACGATGCTTTGATCAATGAATGAACTTTCGTCATGTTGAAAGCGAACTGTGTATGTCAAAGAAGCTGAATAGCAAGCTTCGTCGATATGAAAACAGAATTGAATGTCATCATATCTGAATATCTTTCGATTAGATACAAATCAGTAGTCATGACTTGATCTTCAATGATGATGTTCAACTTCTAATTGATATCATCGAAAGTCATGAGCATCACTCAGATATACGCAATTATCGTTGACGTTGTCTTCGACCTGGTTCTGATGATAAGCGTCGCGTTCTCTTTCCTTCGATTTTTTCGACTCTACATCGTGTTGCTCGTGAAGAATTTACTTTACCCTCACGTTCTGCGACGGCATCGCTTCTTCGAGCCATGAACTCGAGCTCAAGTACTCTTGCATCTTCTTTATCTGACTGTCAACATATTCTGTAGCATATTTGAAGTGTTCTTCGTCAAAGAGCTAGGTAATCGCACGGGAATTTTGTCACTGATCAACATGATACCCTCGTACTTCGGCTATCATCTAAGCTTCGTCAGCGATATGTTAGATCTCTTCATTCTCAACTATCGACGGATTCATGCTTCGATCGAAGTCATGTTCGTTTTTCTCAGTCTGTTTCACGCTGTCATCAATGTAGTCAGCGTTACAAATCTGAAACTGTTCAGCGTTTTCGACCAATTGTTCGAGTTCATAGTAAATTTAAAACTCCTCTGAAAGTGATATGAAGACTAACGTGTTCTCTCAGGCTTCAATCGCTATCAGTGTTCTTATTCTTCAATCGCTGCGATTGTTTTGATTATTCTTCTACGAAGCTTTCTTACGCGATCATCAGGCTGCGATCTTGGTTGCTGGCTATGCTCTTTGAAAGCACACCATCTCAGGCTCGAAGCTGCCACGCCTGTACGTGTACATTTCGACTCGCATCTTTCTCGCCACGTCTGTTCTGCAGTGCGTTGTCGTTCTATACCGGAATTTTAGCTTTCGTAGGGATCATTCGCGAGCTCTGATATCGAAGCATCGTGGCAGCATTAGAATAACTATTGATATTTCAAGATCGTTGAACATCAGAGCTGGTCAGTACGTGAACGTGTGAATATCTTCTATCAGCTTGTGATCTTTTCTACAAAGTCATTCTTTCACAATCGCTTCGTGAGAAAACAAAGAAGAAGTCACTAGTCTTGATCTTCTCATAGAATCAAGAAAAGACTTAACGCAGAAGCTGTATGCTTGTGCCGAGTACTATAGGGAACGCTCCGAGAAGGGAACAGACAAGATTGTAGAGGAACGTGCCAACACTGCCGTTGACTATCGTAAATCTCAGAACACATTGTACGAGTCAGTTGAGCGGGAGGGTAGGAGCATCGTCGTTGACAGTCACGAATCTCAGGAAACATTGTTCGAGCCAATTGAGTTGAAACGTCTCGATCGTGCCGAAGCGTATCAGAGATCGCTTGAGAAAGGTGTTGAGAACATCACGTCATCGAAGTTCGGTTACGAATGTTACGAAGACGAGCCTCAGAGGTCTGATTTCCGTCTGGCAATTGTCAGTGAACCTCACGGCACGAACACTTCTGTTGGCGATTACGGAAAGGTCTTGATGATCGTCACGGAATTTGACATCGCCGCGCAACTATCGTATTTGAAAGAGCTGATACGCGAGTTCAATAATTATCAAGTTCAGACGCGAGAAATACGATTGATTTGACAATTACAGAGCTTTGATAAATCTTTCGATTCTGACAGCAGATGAAGCGTTGACTGAGCGTCAGATGATCGAAGATCGGCAAGCGAACTAATAGATTGAGTTCTGAAGAAAGACATCGACACTAATGATTACGTGAGTATTCTTGACTGAACAAACGAGATGTATTCTTCTGACTGAAATCAGATATTTCACATCGAAGCATATTATAAGTCGAGAGATTTGGCACAGAATTCTATAACGGTGAGTAAGCACGGTCGTCTCATCTATAAAAGGGGAACGATGAATCTATCAAAATTGATGAATGATCAGTTGATTCCTCGATCAGCGGACGGGAAGAAGTTCATGCTAGTCATGAGTAAGTTTGAAGCCAGATTCTCCGGCAATAAACTCATACTTGCTAGTGTTCGCAAACGAACAAGTGCGAGACGAACTGCGAGACCTTGTGCGATCACGGCTAGACAAAGTTAAATTGCTCGAACTGAACTATCAATCTGTCGAAAAAACGACGTTTCTGAAACTCTGTGTGGAAAAGTAAGACAGAGATATAGATTCAATCAGTGAATGGTCAGCAGCAGAGTGTCTTTGCAGTAAATTGTTTCAAGACATTAGACTTAGAGTCAACAATAGCAGGCTTTCTGCAGAGTATATGCGTTGTCATTCGCAATTTCCAAGTCACTTTGAGGCAGTCAAGTACACTACATGACCAAGCGAATGATCTGATTTTATGTATGAAGTCTTTGATAATCAGCTTTGATGATATGTGCGCTTGATGAAATGCAACATGTAGCCTATAAGATCGTACTTTTCAAAGCTTAACATGATGTTTCTATCGTAGCAGAAAATACTAAAAAACACTGTCTTCTATATTTTCGTCGCCTAGATCGATGTCTCAGTAGTTCAACAGAATCGATTTCGCATCTGCTCGAGTCTTCGATCTCTTCTTTAGAGCACAATCGAAGTCTGTCAGGGCGACTTTCATGTCTAAACGAAGCTTGATGACTTTCTCCAAAAATCTCATCTCAGTCGCACGAGTGTCTTTGTGATATGCTAGCTTCTGTAGCAAGAAGTCGTTTGTCTTTGTGAGCTTCATCACTCGTTCTGATGATGTCATTGATTGATGTTTCTTAGATGTTTTGAGTCGATGAGACAGCTTCTCATAAGACGAGATTGTCTTCTCATGCCGTGCAATCCGATCATTCAGAGCATCTATATTGCCTGCTCTGTCGAATTCAGAACGTTGACGAAAGAGTGAGTGAATCATCGCTTGCCGTTGCGCTATGATGTCTTGAAAAGTCACATGGCGATCAGCAGTTTTCGTGCTTCTTGCGACTCGGAATGTCTCTGAACATCGTTCATGTCGACGGCCAGCGCGAGCTGAAGGAGTTGCGTCGCTGTCTCGTGACTTGGTCACGGCGGTATGGATTCCCGACATGTCGGGTGAAAGCATGATATCTATAGTCTTCGATGAGATGTTCATGTCAGGCCGCAGAGATCGCTCTGAATGAAGTGGTATGACTGTCGTTTCTTCGCGGAGGGAACGAACGAAAGCAATTGTAAAAGAGAATGCAACGTACATTAAAATCACGGCTCACTTTCGAATGCTTGAGAACATTCACTTGTGAATCCCGAATGAAAAGTCTAAAGTGAATGCTCGAAAGACTTATAAGACAGCTCTCGTCACATGATGAAGGCTAATGAGTATTCATCGATCATGTCTAATCGATTGACGCTGATGAACGGCGAGATGCCGTTGATTCTGCCTGATAAAGTAGCTCGCGAGCGTGCGACTAGAAGAATTGTCAAAAAGGTTTCGGCTCAAGCAAGCTCGCATCAAAAGCGAGACCTCGAACCAAAGCATCATGTGTCTGAGTCGAAATCGGCGTCACTCAGTTCAAGCAAGCCGCATGCAGTGACAGCCAAAAATCACAATTTCACGCAGATCGTGCGCAGTAAAAGCAGAACATTCTATCATACATTTATGTCTCTAGATCAAGCTGGCTCGGCTGTAATCGCTCGCGACAACATGAAAGATAGAGCGTTTGTGACAATCAAACGCGTGAAAAGAGTCGATCGCGACTCTGTGTATAGAATATCGAATTTCACGAGCGATCATCTTGTCAACATCAAAGACATGTTTTTGAAAGGCGACGACGAGATTGTGATAGTTTACGAACAAATGAACGTCTCTTTAAGGCATATCGTAGCAGTGATCGAAGGTTCATTGCAGGTTTTCGAGATCGCGACAATCTGCAAAGAGGTAAGCGATTGTATAGAAGTCATTTGATGATTACTGACAAGGAGCTGACAGCTGGTCGATGGCCTCTTCTACATTCATGAAAAGCTTTCGCTTTATCATGGCACACTCAGCTGCAGTAGCGTTCTTCTGAACCAAAACGGAAAGATCAAGATCGGTAAATTTCATAGCGTTCGAGGTCGAGCGGAAAGGCTGACCATTTACCAGCTAACATAGCAGAGTCGATTCTCGAGCGAAAGGTTTTCTCAGTCGAGAAAGGCCTGGTCGACATAAAGCGCATCGGGTTCATCATGATCGAACTCATGGAATCGGCGACAAGTACTCTGAATCTCAGTTCAGCAGTTCTAAAGAAGCCGAAGAAGTGAAGAGACGAATTGGGTATCAAAGACTTTCTGATTGCAGCGCAACGTCATCTCTTGCCTCGATTAAAGACGGTGAGTCTCTCAAGCACTCTTTGATGACGTGCATTAACATGAATACATCAGCATTCATTCTTGCCGCCTGAGTCTCACGGATCATGGCTTCAGCCTCATGTTTTCGCAGCAGTCAGAGCAGTCAATGTATCGTGGGACAAGTTCTCACTCTCGTAGGACAGACGTTATCTGCTTTTCATACAATGAAAAGAGCTGTTCGTAGAATGGGTCGGGGGAGATACTCGAAGCGGTTGAGGAATCGCATGAATCGTGATCATCGATCATATTCATGTAGACGATCACATCGTGTTCTCGCTCTGTTCAATCAGTCCAATTAGCACAACTCTTTGAGAGAGATAGGGAAATCGCTCGTTTGATTGCTGACAATGATCACTGTACATTAGATTAACATTGATGTACGTGTGCTGTTGAAAAGTTATATGAATTTGTATAACAGCATACGGCTAAATTGCTATTGTGAGATCGAATGTAGACAGCGATATGTCTATATGCTGCTTATTCAGGTTTTCAAGAGATCTATGATCATTTATCTGCGAATCATAATCTCGTCATCAACCTCTTATCTCTAGATTTGTGAACTCGCAGCAGTATTCTGACTTCTCTCACTCTTATCTAGTCGTTCTGAACGTCTTGCCTTTATCTTCACAGATTTGCGCCAAGTATGTGCCTTTCGCGAAGAGATCACGAGGATTGTGAGTCATTCATTGATAATAAAGAGGATTTTTAGTTCTGAAGCGAAGAAATATTAATGATTCTGGTGAAATGCTCGTTCTTTTTGGCGTGGGTTTGGCGCGTCCTGTTTTGGGTAAGACGCCTCTCATTGATCGGCTCGCCGTCTTCGACGACCCCTTGGTAAAATCTATAGCTATTATTCGTCATATCTCTACACGGATTCACGATCGTCTTCAAGTCATTGATACAAGATCTCGCACTATCATTCTCTTCTGATTACGCTCGAACACGCTTTCGAAATGAGATGCTTGTCGCGGCAGTCAGCTCTGCAGATGCCGAAAGATGATTACAACTACATTTATTCGAAGAAGAAGAAACTCATTGATCAGCTGATGCACTACAAAGAAGTGAGACTTCTAACGTCATAAATCTCATTCTATCTTCTGTCTATCATGATCTATGCTCACAGGAATATAAGAGCAGTCTACGAGAAGAAGTTCTCTTTGTCGAAGAAGCGAAGAGCGAGTTGATCAAAGTATCTGCTTTGTGTGAGTGCGAGTCTCTTCGCTTCACTTCTGAATTTTCAGCTTCAGTTTTCGAGCTCCAACTTCGATGAATTCTCTATGACGCGATAGTTCAGAAGACACTCTCACATGGTCGATGATTGAAGCGATGAGATGATGTCTTTTCAATCTACAGATTACGAATGAGATGAACGGTCGGCACTGAGCAGACAAAGCTAGAATGATCAGATTGAAAAGATTGTGGGTTTGCAAACGAGAAATGTTGAAGTAAAATGCCTCTCAGCTCATCTATTTTCGTGTCATGAAAATCATTCAGTGTATCGATTCATTATGACGAAAAACGTAGAGTTGTCGATCTTGCATTCAACATCGTTATCGCATTCTAGCTCAGTCTTAACATCTTCAGCGCTGACATCGACTCTCATCCTCGTGATAACATCAATGACAAAAGCACATGAAGTAGTATCATTATCAGAAGATGTTTCAAAACTCAAGTTCGAAGACTCTTTCTCATAGTGATTCATCAGATGCGAAGACGAATTCATAGATGGGAATGCTGATGTTGCTATAGAGCTGCTGCTTAGTCGATTTTGCAGAACAGAGCTCTCGAACAGCGGGACAGAATTTGTAGTCGTTGTCATCAGTGGCATTGAGATTAACGATCGTTTACAGATGTCGTCGCGAGACTTGAAGCCAGTCTTGCACACATTCTCAGTGCAAGGCTTCTTCGTATTCAGCTTTGCCTCGAGTATTGACGCTCTCGACGAAGTCTGAGCTTCAACACTTGACGTCGCAATAGCTCTATCAATTTCCTGACTCACGACGTCTCGAGATTGTAAAAGTGCTCTGAGACGTTTATTTTTCTTAACTACGAGCCTGGCAGAAGCTTGAATCTTCGTCGATGCTTCCACGCTCATGCTCTCGTATTTTCGTAGTTTGCTTTTCAACTTCTGTAAGTACTCTTTTCTTCGTGCTCTCGATCTTCGCTGATTGTTTCTGATTCGATTGACGTTGTTTAGTTTCTGCAGCTCGAATTCTCGAGTTAGCTCACTCTTCAAGATCAGAACTTGCTTGAATTCTACTGTAGATGACATTGTTGCCTAGATACATAGTCTTCGACGTGAAAGTGTTTCTTTAGATCATCAATTCAGCAATGTGAAACGCGTTCTTTCAGTTGTTGCGCATCAATTATATATGCGATTCTTTCACGTTAAAGTTGAAGTCTGCGAGAAAGGTTGAAAAGGCGAAGAACGTAGAAATAGGCTGCATCAGACACATTAAGAAATCTGAACCCTTTAAAAGGCCCAAGAGAAAGAGGAATCAGAATGATCATAGCACAGAACTTGAAACAACTCTAGCAGATCGAAAGTCAGCGAAAAAGAGCACGCACGTGTTGAAGTGAATGCTGGGAGCAAGAACTGAATGCTGAAGAAGGATGAGACGCACAAGAAGCTTTCATCACGTGACTAGTAGCGAGCTGTGGTGTACACCAAAAATGGTCTATCTCACGAGGCGTGGTTCACATCATCAGCTGTGGTGCACACCCAAAATGGTCTACCCCATGAGGCGTGATTCACATCATCAGCTGTGATGCACACCAAAAGTGGTTCACACCACGAGACGTGGTTCACATCAAAAGTTGTTCACACTATCAGCATACTCATCGGAAGTTTTGTAGCGAATTACAGTAGCGTCAATTCATTGATCATTCAAAAGATCTTGCATAGTCGAAGAAAAACTCATTCGTGGCTGGGTAGAATACTTTGATTTATCTCATGAAAGCTAACGCTAACGTATCATGTATTTGATTGATAATTCATTTCCAACAAACTCAATTCATCGTCTAAGTAGCTTCGCACAAGCCTTCGTAAATCATCATGAATTCTCTGAGATTCAGACACTACGATGTTCATCAGTAAGTCATCATGGTCGATCGGGCAAGGAGCCTTACCCATGACAAGCATTTCACCGCCCTTCTTCCTTTCCTCTGGCAGGCTCAAGTTTTTCTCCACGAATGCCAGCTTTGCTTCACCAGGCTCAGAAACTTCGTTCACAAGCGCGTCTGCATCCCAATCTTCTTCTCTCTTTCTCATCGTTGTAAGCATCATGTCTGACTTTTTCGATTTACACTCTCTTAATACTTTCGCTCGTAACACATCATCTAGATTCATCGTTCTCTTATGAGCAGAGACTCGACGATGTTGACCCTCGTTTAAGAAGTCATGCTCAAGATGTTCGGACGCGTAGTAGATGGAGATGCGTAAGATCTAGACGAGTTAGTGACATCAATCTCGGAATGAAATTTGCTATTTACGTACGTAGCTGTCATCGAGTGCATCTTCCTTCAAGGCTTGATTCAAAAACTCTTGCGCCGATGCTTCATTCTCTGCCATCGTTAGTGACTAATTCGTCAATGACGATCTGCGCACTTATCGATGTTCTCTAATTGTCAGACCAAGCAAATTCGTCGTGTGCGAGTGATGAAGTCGTTGTAGTCTCGAATCAGTTGTCGTAGATATGACAATTGAGCGACTATTTCAAATCTCGAAGCGATCATGAGAACTCTTTCAAATTTCTTCAGAGAAGCGCTGGCCCCATGCGGATCAGTGAACAATGCTCGACGAAAATCGCTTCGATCAGATCCGCTTTCGTATCTGACAAGTCGCTGAAGTTTGAAGATGAATTCTTTCTGAGAATCGATCAATAAGTTCAGAGTCGTCTGCTCGTCTTTCTCGCAAGATGCTATCATGAACGAATGACTTTGCAGGAAGGATCAAAAACTGATCGATGATATTCACAAGTTGATGTACTGTTCTGCGTCGATCTTCAATTTGTCATGAACGATGAGACTTATCTTGAATTCGTCATCGACATTGGTGATCACTGCTCGTGAAAGACGTCCCCGAAACACGCTGTTTCGATATAAAGTGACAAAGAGCTGAATCACGAATGTGAAGTCGAAGATTTCAGCCGAGACATAGAGACAGACCTGATTGACGAACGATTTAGAACTCAGATGACGTCAGAGCACATACTCGCTCAGAAACGCTAACGCTTGATGAGTGCGAAGGAAGAATTCGTACGAAAGCTTGCGAATGAAGCGTAATGAGAGTATCATCAAGAAGCTGAGAGAAGCTATATTCTGTCAGTCCGTGAGTGACGTGTCTGCGAAAGTGATCATGTGACTTACGATGAGCAAATAAAGATTCTCAGGCACGCGTAAGAAATACGTAGAGTCGTGATGAACAGCGACGAATATGTGCAACGCGACGAGTGCGAAAGACATTATTCCCGCGAAGCGATGAATTCGTCGATAGTTGAACAGTGACAGATCTAACAAATTCGCTAAGAAGCTCAGATGAAGATCAAAGAAAAGTGATGTCATGTTGATTATCGAAAGAGTTTCTGCTCTGTCTCTCGCTTCGTCGAAGGAAGTCACGCGAAAGATGACGCAGAAGACGTTGAGTGATATATACAAGAGCTGAAGCAGAATGTCGACAGAACTTCACGACTTCAAAAGTCGATGACGTCGCATGACAAGTGAGTAGATGAGATATCGAGATATGATAATGTTGAGCGATTGAAGAACTTGTTGAATGAATAAACAATCTTTCATGAACATCAAAAGAAGAAAGACGTCGCCTGCGATGATAGCATAGATTTGAGTGATCTTCATGATAAATCGATAATATACGATGAGAACGAATAAGAAAAGCTGGCGCGAATAATGTGAGAAAGAGAGGAAGCAACGAGGATTGACTATATCATGAAGAACACTCGAAGACATTAGAGGTGAGAACGAATCTGAGGTTCAAAATTGACTGGTTGAGGAAGTGAAAAATGACTTCATGACATTCAGAACTGACTGCGAAACGAAGTGCTTTGACATCTACAATTGCTGCTGTGACATCCGGAAAGACAGACTCTAAGCTATATTTAGAACAACGACTCATTTGCGTCATGAATTTGACGATATTTCGGCTCATAATTAATGCCTGCAAAATTATGTGAAGTGGTCTAATGAATCGAGAATAGAATACAAAGTATTGAGTTACATAGAAAGTTGATGAATCACACTGAAAGCAGAAAAATTGTGACTTATCAGTTCATCGTATAGAATCTGCGCGATGAGACTTGAGTGATTGATATCAACAAGACGAGATCATTCTTCTTTCAATCATCAAGAAAAGCATGCTTCAAAAGTTAGAATTATCGTCATCTGAAGAGAGTCAAATTTACTGACTTGCAAAAGCTCTTCTGCGAAAGCAGATGTAGTCTTCGACAAGAACTCTTCGGCCGTGAAGAATCATCGACGTAGATCGTTCGCTTCGTCTCTCTTACGCTTTTTCAACAATTGCATCATAACGTCTTCGAGAGCCTGCACGTTCGAATGTCTTCTTTCGATTTGTTTCAACATGATCGTACAGCGCTTCTGCATACTGATTTTGACCTGATCATTATCATTCAAGAGAACAGATGAACAGCTGATATTGTCGTGAATCAGATTCTCGAACTCGAGGAATTTGATAGCACTCAGCATTTGTACTCGTCAATGTCAACGTTTAGATGAAACAGGCTGAAATTCTACCTGTTCGACTATTGCTGTCACGTGAGTCTCTCTCGAGTGAACGAATGCTGCGACGACTTGAACCAGAGAAATTGGCATGTGTTCAAGAATCACGTAAAGATCGACTTCGAATTCGTAAGTCTCGATGCATTTGACGAAATACTTCTCTTGTATCCGAAGAAGTGTGAAAAGATTGACATTTCTGCTTGAGCCTGAGAGCTTTCTTATTGCGATCACTGTCGAAGCTGAATCACTTTCTGTCATTTTAGAACTCGAACGTTTCTTCTTTGTCACGATGACAAGCTCATCGATCCTGAGATCATAGCCTTCGTCGTACGTTCGTCAAGAAGATTCGTTCTTCATTCTAAAAGACACATTCTGTCAAAGCTCAGATTTATTTGAAGCTGAAAGATTCTGTTGCCTAGACTCGAATAAGAATGCATTCTCGACGTCTACAACGTCGAGACGTCTTTTCTTTTCGTTCGACTTGTCAGTAGCGCCATCTTTTCTAGGCGTTTCATCAGCAGAGTCACGTTGACTGAAAGAATGTAGATCGCTGAGAGAAGATGACTTCGTTCTTCCAGTACTCTGCTCAACGTCAGATCTCGTAGAAGTCAAATGTCTTCGATTCGCAAGACTAGCGATACGTCTATCATCATCTTTATCGAGGTATGCTCTATTTCTTTTTGATTTGACAGCGATATTGTTCTGAGAGTTCGACGAGTCTGAGATGTTTCTAGATTGTGAAGGATTGTCACTGACAGGTGATATATCGTTCGAAGAAAGTGAGTTGACTTCACGAGATTTTAGATCGATTTGCGTAAGCGATCTGACGAAGTGAAAAGTCATTCTAGATATCGCGCGACGAAGTGTCGTTAGTGATCAACAAACGAAGAATGAGTAGAAAGAGCGTAAAGCACGGGGACGGAAAATACGTAGTGAAGGGCGCAGAGAAAGTATTTGAAATACGATGAAAGATCGAAGAACATACTGTTCTATTTAAAGCGCAGCAGAATATCATTTAGTGATCAAGATAGCATTCACTTTTGACGTCTTGAGTCATCAATTACGGCGATGTGTTCATCTCTCACGAGGCATTGATCATTCCAGTTCCTGACTGATTCGATTCTTCTCAGGCCTGATCATAAAGCGTCATTGATAATCTCTCAATGCTGAAGCTTTTCTTCTGTGAACGAGGCTTGTGATGCTGATCATTCAACGATACTCTCATAATGCAATGTACTCGAGTGCAAGATCAAGAAGAAAGTCTGAAGCGAGAGAAGCACATCAAATATAGAGGCTCGGCACGAATCAGGCTCGAGCATTTGAATTTCTCGACGAGCGAACCCGAAGTGCTCGATAAATTCAACGTGAAGAATTTGATGTCAATTTTCGAAGAGAAAGGCTGCTTTCAACAAGATAGTCGTCATCACGTGCCTGTCGTGATCGATCGAGAACACTTGAATCTCGTCATTCACTCTGCCGAAATCTTCCTCGACCTGTTGCTCGGCAATGCACAGACTGAATGGTCTGAACTGCGATTTTCTTTCGAATTTCGACTTGAATGTCTTCACGGTCGGCATCGAGTTCAAGCGAAAAGAAAGATGATGTCTCTTCAGCTTTGATGAACTGTGAATCTGTATCTGACTGATATGATGAGCTGATCCTTGACTGAGCAGAACGTCTCTCACTGATGTCTTCAGATATAAATGACGATCTGAGAATCTTTCTGATCGAGCAATTGTCTAATGAGAAGAAACCAATCGACGATGAAATATATCGCAAGATTCGTCAACACTGTCTCAAGCCGCTCGCAGCGACTCGATGATGAGCGTGTCTGACGAAGAATAAGAGACAGAAGATGAAAAGACTGCTGCGAAGAAACGATTTTACGACGATCTTCGACGCTCTGTTGAATATTCCGAGTCTGTGATGAGACGAGATGCGACTGAACGTGACGAAGTACATGATCGGTTTGAAATGCAACGAGGTAGATCATTCGTCTTATGCTGTTGAAGCTCACTGAACTGTCAAGCTGCAGAAGATGTATCACTATCTCGATCACGTCAGAACATTCTGAATTCGCCTGTTTCAACACGACAAGCGCGATATGCGAAAGATGAATCACATCACGATGAAGGCGCTGAAACTCAAAGCATCGAGCACATCGACATTCGATACTATGACTTTGTTTCGTCAACTGAAAAAGAGGGAAATATTCGACGTCTTCGACATGTATCGTCGCATGAAGATCTGAACGAGATTGCACGCATGAAACGATCTCATTCCCACTCTTTGAACTTTCTTCGAAGACTTCAAGTATATCGAAGCGTGCGCAAATTCTGTGAAGAGCTTAATCACGATATCTTTCAGAGAAACTCTGTATACGATCATGACACGAAGCTTCTTCGAAACGAATCAGAAAAGAGGCAAATGCATTGTTCAAGAAGCGAAATCGATCTTCACTTTTAGATCTAGCAACTCGCAAGATCGCATGACTCTACACTATCGAGAAGTATTTCTCTACGTCATGCGACACGTTCGTGAGTTGTCGTCGAGATTCACGAAGTTGAAGCTCAAATCGAAGAAGAGAAAGATTCAGAGAACGAAGAATCTCAATAAATTCGTACTGTATGAACTTGTCGAATTGACGAAGCGACTAGAATTCATGTCAGCGAAGATCAGCAATTTGAAGGCGAAATATTTCGATCATGCAGACGTACGCTTATCGTTCGAGCAATCAAAGCCTACTTTCGTCGTAGATGAATCTGAAGAGAATCTGAAGAGAAGATGTGCATGTCTCTTTGATCTGACTTATGAGCAGAGCAAGAAGTTTCTTTTTCTCGATAACATGCACAGCACAGATAAAAGTCAAGAAAGCGATATTCAACTCGTTTTCGTGAGAAGATCTGTTTACCTGACTTACTTTGACAGACGAATATTCGATGATCAAGAGCAAGATCGAGTCTCAAGACGAGAAGATGTACATCAAGCATACTCATCTCAAGATCAATCACAGGTGAAGAAAATGCGAGAGAATCGAGATCGTGAACAAGTGAAGATCAATGAGAATCAAGGCATAAACTCAGTGAAAACAGGCGAATGACAAAATTGTGTGAAGCAGCTGAGAGAGACAAGCCATCTGTTTGAAAGTTCGCTTCGCTCACAGAGCGTTCAGAGGAATCAGAAACCTCAATTGATAAACGACATCGAAGAGTCGATGACGTATGACGACGAGAAAGAATGAGGTTCTGTGACGTCTTCTATAATTTCATCAAGTTTTTATTCAGACGAGGTTTCGTTCGAAGAAGACTCAGTCGAGAAAAGAGTTTCGTTTGAGAAAACTTCTCTTCGAGCAATCACTTCAGCGCTCATGAAAGCTACAGAAAAGAACGAATCTCTTCAAGAACGATTCAAATTCATCTTTCGCGACGAAGAAGATTGAATTACGATGAAAGAATACTTTTTTAGTTCATCTCTTTTCTCTTCGATGAAGCTCACGGCAGAAAAACACGCAAGGAAGGAACGATATCTATTCGACACGACTCTTTGATCATTGCATCTCTCGAAATGCTTTGAAGCTGCTATGATAAATGGCACACACGTCATTCTTCTATTTTCAGCAGGAAGAATTTGTATTTTTCAACAGCTCGTCGTATCTGCTTCGCAATTGAGTGATAACGTCAGATCATTGAAGAATAACACTAGAAAAAGAGTTGTCAATGATGACATCTTCAAGAAAGATCAGGTACGAAAGAAACAAATTCTATAAATCTTATTTATATGTCTTCACGTTCTTTGCTATCATTCAATTTTGAAATAAATTTGCTGCTGTCAACAGAAACTTGTGTTCAATCAATTATGTGTGCATCGGCAAGTCAATGTATAGCACGAACTCAAGGAATGGCTCTGTGATTGCTATCTAGAATGCAACAACACGTTGAACGATTCAACTTCATCGCTTCAAACACTAGATTCAAATAGGTTCGTTCGGGTGAGACGATGCAGTTCTCACGATCTCGCAACGTCTTGCGTCAATATTTGACTCATTCATTCGAAACGATTATCGTCACAGCTAAAACTCTGCTCTTCTCATTTCACATTCTCAAGTTCGAAGCTTGATCGAGACACTCAATACTGCATGAATCGTATCACTTCTTCTAGCTCTTGAACTCGATCGTCAAAGTTTGTCATCGACGAGCTTGATATCTCTGCTAGTCTCTTCAGACGATTCTCTTCGGCAGCGAGCTTTTCTAACAATATGCTCTGCATCTTCAGTATGCATTCTTTTATGTCTAGTGCTTTCAAGACTTCCGAGTTCAAGACAGATAGTTCGTCGAGACATTCGCGTCGCTTCGCCCAATTTTGAACGCGAAGCTTCTTCCCTTTTTGAATTTTCTTATTCTGAGTAGCCTGTCATTTTCTTCGGGGACGGTTCGTCTTTCTGTGTTCTGTCGCGAATCTCGATTCTCTACTCGCGTTGAGCTCAAGATTCGAGCGTAGTGAGTGATCTGAGCATGATGAATGCGATTGCGACGTGCTGGTGAATTGCGTCATATCGGACTTGTAGAAGCAAGTCGCGAAGTAGATTTCTACAGCTTTGACTCTACATGCGTATCTTTCAGTGAATACAGCTGTCCGAATCAATTCGTTTCTTGATAATCTTCGCCTTTTGATCGTATTATTCAACTCTTGCTCTCGCAGGGCATTCAGTTCTGGCTCAAGCATTCAATTCTGACACGAGCATTCACTTCTGACTCGAGTCTCAGCATTCTCTTAGGCTTCAACATTTCTTTCTGGTCCCCGTTTCTATTTCATTCTTTCATGTCTTTTCAGCTATTCTTATTCTACTAGACTCACTACGATCTCTTCGAAGCCTGCGTCAAATAAGAGAGACTTAGCGATGCACAGCTCAGGCGTTCAATCGCAAGCCCTTCTCAATTAAAGTACAGGCCGATTGCTATTCGATAATGGGAGAGACACTAATGTCGACGCGAGTCAAATCCTCACAATTCATCTTTCACACATGAGCTCTGTCTTCTTGATCACGTGCCTTTCAAGGAATTTCTCAAAACGTGGCTCACGTTTCAAAATCGAACGCGATCGTGATATGATCATGACAGGCAGCGAGACTTGTTCAACTAAGCAAGCATTCACTTCTGCCCCCTCTTCATCATTCATTTCTGACTTCATCTCGCCATCTCTTTTTAGCTCTTTCTTCAGCATTCATTTTTGACTTTCCTGCACAATTCACTTCTACATACCACTCTCTCTCTTCTTAAGACCTAATTCTGACACTGCTTCTAATGCATTATTAGCTTGAACATGAATCGAGTGATGATCAGAGAAGTCAGAGCAACGATTAGAGGTGTTGATCTATTGATGGTGTCTGAATCACAAGTATACGCAGAAGTTCTTTCACAATACCATCAACATGCAATTCGAATTCAATGAGAACTTGCTTCGCGAGCAAAATCGGACGTTTTGTATATCTGTGAAGATCTCTGTCGAAAAGATCACTGTCAACGAATCATATCAGATCAATCAGTGCACGATAGCGAGCTTGGTGAAGCACTTCAATTCGGGAACATTTGATCGACTGCATTCGCAAGCCATCTACGTGTCGAATAATCATGTACTAAGGCTCGGAACGGAACATTCCGTAGCATCGCGCTAACTTCTTATGAATATAGTGCACTCGATCGTCATGTGATCACATCTACTTAGTAAACTTCTTCTGAATAGCTAATTCAATAAGTGTTTCACCACTATCATTTTGACACTACCAGCTTTAATAACATCATATACTCTGCCTCGATTTCTGTAAGATTGTGCTGATGATCACATTCTGCGCAATTCTCTGAAGTTCGATTCTCGTCGACGTTATCACATGTTTGCGTGGGAGAGATCAACTAGAAGCGACCAAGATATGTTATGCCTCGACTGATGAGCGAGTCTTTGACCTCTACAAAGACGGTTGAATGTTTCTTCGACGTTTTCATCTTCTTTAGTAACGTGACAATAGATCTCAGCAGTGAACTCAGAGCTGCACTACGAGACAATCTACTGAATGTGCGATCGTTGAGTGACGAAGACATCTTTCTTCGCATCCGGACAGCTCATCTGCGACGCGACTCATTCAATAAGTAGAAATGATCGAAGAAATTAACAAGCGACGAGATGAAATGCTTCCTGAGCCTGAAACGAGATGCCGCGATGAATGATACACTTGAAGTCAATGAAGTGAAAAGACATTTCACTTTTACTGATCTGTCATTTGATACATTCTGACTTTGATGTTGCATCTAAGTGATGAAAAGAAGAGAGAGCTTTTTCTTCTGATCAAGCTCAACAGAGTGTATAAAAGCGAGTTGCACAATGATAGAAAATCAACATCATCTCGACAAGTCTCTCATTCGCAGGCAGAACTTCATCATTATCTCATTTCTACTTTGAGATCTACTCAGTCTTGAGGTATTTGTCATTCTTGTCAAGGCAGACTGAGTCGATATGTTGCTTTGAATTCGCTGTGAATGAATGGACATTTTCACTGCGCTTGAGATGAACGAATCATTCATGATCGATGTCATAGCTCAGTACGTATCGCACGATGACTATTTCAGTGCTCAGAGATAGAGCAGTGTTGCTGTCTTTGATTTTCTCGTACGTTATAGATTCTTAGAGCGAAGGATGATCTTTATTAGTTCTTACTAGGTTAGAGAAGATTTGAAGAATAGCGAGACAAAATCTTACTGATTAAATAGAAGTGTTCAAAGATCACACATGAATTTCGTTTTCAGTCTTCCTCATTCAATCTTGTTTATTCACTTGAACAACGATCTTATACAGATCTTTTCGGCAAGACATTCACATCCGCCTCGGTTTCGCAGTAGCTTCCTTCATTGTATAGTCATCAGATACTTCAGAATTGTTCAATCGAATACACGATCGTATTCGAAACTCTCGCGTACGAAGAGATCGCGGAAGATTCTGCGCAGATAGGAATATTGAGGATTGTCGTCAAAGTCACGAGAACGAATATGATCGAAATAAGTCGCAAACTTTCAAGGAAGATCCTCGCACAGATCTTCCGTACTGATCATCTTCTTCTTCGTCAAGATAAGCTTCTTCTTTTGCTTCTGGTTCGCGGCTGTGAGATCTTGTCATGGGAGACAGCCTCGAAGAAAGTAGAGAAGCATGTATTCTAAAGACTTCAAGTCATCGCAGCGATGCTGCACTTGAATATCTGTTAGTCTTTGAGAAGCAAGAGTCAAGGGCGTTGCACTCATTCACACTCAAATGATCGTTGACGCTGGCAAAACGTGTCGTGTTCACCAACTTTGAATTCAGAGCACGATCGATGTTTGCCTTCGCCTGGGCTGCACGACGCTTCGTGACGAGACTCAAGTCGATCACATAAACCTGATTCTCATGCTTCTTCACACTCATCAAACAGTTCTCTGACTTGATGTCTCGATGAATGAGATCGTTGAAATGAATATAGTCAAGACGACAAATGAGCTGATCGACGAGCATCAACACTGTTTTGAGAGAGAACTTGCGATCGCAAAAGTTGAAGAGATCTTTCAGACTTGGACCTAGAAGATCAAACATCATGGCGTTGAATTCGCATTCGATCTCAAAGGCGTGAACTCGTGAAATATCGACATCATCAGAGAGAAATCGATAGACATCGACTTCTCGTTTCAGGAGAAAGAAATCAATAGACACATGCTCGAGTTTGATGACAACTTCGTCGTCAGTGTCGACGTGAGTTCCTTGTGCGTCGTGAGTCTCAAGAAGCAGCTAGGACGTCTGCATCTGTTATCGATGTACACAGCGTCGAAGCTGTCATCATCGATTCTTCTTTGAAGCTGATATTTATCGACTATGCGTAAATTCTAACAGAAGCTGTCAGAACGTGACAGATGATGCTTGTCTCAAAAAGCTGAACGCAGAATAGAAAGTCGATTCACTCATCAAGTTCTTCATCTGTGATGATTTGTGAGTCAGATAGAGGTGCGTTGAGACAATAGCTGTGAATGACAAAGTCGGAATCATTCTGCGCACAAGTATATTTAGTTGCATGTTTTAGACAGCAGTCATTCATCGATTGGCTGTCAATCTCGCAGTCTCGAATGACTCAAAAACACTAGCGTGGTTTCTGCAGATGCGATCTATCTTTCATCTTTCATTCTGATTGTTCTCTATCATTTATTTAACTTGCGTCGTTCACAAAGATCGAGGTTCAATATCTTTGACGAAAGCTATCGTACCTCATAATCGAAAGCGACAGCTGAGAGAATCGATCAGCATAGCAGAACTTTGCCTGCGTAGGCAGCTTGATGCTGCTTGCACCTGATCTTTTTGAGCGTCGTATTAGATGACAACTTTTCTTGCGCGTCTTCTGAGCGTCTCTTAGACGATGAAGCAAGTGAGACATCGAGTCAGCGTACGCTGTCAGAGCTCGTCGAGTACTTCGAGTTTCTTGTCTTTACTTCCAGAGAGTGAGGAATTTATATACACACAATAGTATTCACGCGGCTGATTCTCGAAATAGTTCGCTATAAGATTTATCATTTCTATTTGAATGGTCTTAATATCGACGTTGACAATCATATCACTGTCGAAAGGCGAACAACGACTATGGGAAAAGAGCGAGCACTGCAGATTAGAGACGTGCATTCTGCTTGAACCTCACTGTTGAATGTCAATTGTCAGATTCGTCGAGAAGTTTTCAGCTCATTTTGAAAGTTGAATACGATCAAGCTGCGTTCATGAACTGTCGAGTCGCTGAACAGCGTGACATTTAGAAACATTCGCAAGATCTATCTTGAGGTCGTAAGCTCACAGCGACGGGCTCGCAAGTACGCCTTCATCTTATCAAACTTCAGAAGCGCTATAAAGACACTTTTGAGACTTTCTTCTCTTCAAAAAGTCGACACTGCAATAGATGTGCTCAGCGTACTTGCGTGCATTTTCATCCAAAGTGTCGATCTTTGCAGAAAGCACGTACATCACATTGACAACTTGAAGCTTTTTCAGAGAGTTCGTGATGTTTTGACCGAGAATTGAGTCGAGTACTATCATTTCCAGCTTCATCTAACAAACAAAGCACGATTGAAGGCTTACAGACGAATTACTCAAGATTTTTCTTCACTGTCTACGGCTTTCAATCTCTCTTTGACTTCTTGTTCTGATCATACTTTAGGACTCTGCAATGAGATCATCTGCCGTCTTCTGCATGGAATTGAAGAGATGTGTCATGAGAGTCACGATGATTCGGCTTGACGTCTCTACTCTTTCGAGAATTCAAGCCGTTTGACATCGACTTGAACACTCGATACAACTATATGAAGATCAAGCTGTGTGAAGTTATCATTGATCGTCGATATTACGGATTTACGTGTCAAACAATCAAAACTGTTCCATCGCTTGAGATTGAATGACTTCTTGTTCGAGAATTTGTATCTAAAAAAAGGAGACTCTGACGAGGAAGACGAATTCGTCGTATCCGAATAAATTTTGCTTGTTGCAGTACGAGCAAGTTCTGATTCCTGAATTTTGAAATGAGTTGCACGTGAGTCGTCAACTAAAGAGGAAGGATCCAATGAGACGCAGATCTCTAATTAGACGAATAGCAAATTCCAGGAATTTTTTTCCCTTCAGTCATAGACGCTGAAGTCACTCTCGGTTATTCGAATGCTCTTAATAGAATCTGCTCACACCATCTTCATTTGATGAGACAATACATAAATGCTAATGCGCACACATATTTATTTAGTTGCATTTTCCAGGCAGCAGTCATTTCATCGATTGGCTGTCAATTCCGCAATCCGAAATGATTCAAAAACACTAGCGTGGTTTTCGCAGACGCGCGCATCTCTCATTCTTCTATCTGCTTGTTCTTTATCATTTATTTAACTTCACAATCGAAAGCGACAGTTGAGCGAAGCGAAGTCTGAGACTAACTTGTCGTCGCAGTTCATCGCTAAAAGACAAAAGCTCGAAGATCATCATCGACATCAGACGCTCAGTTTCTTTTGGGACAATCTCTCACGACAGTGGCTCACTCATCGCGCTCTTCGAAAATTTGATCGAAGGACAATCTGACCTGCTGTCTCAGTATCACCTCATCGGACTGACAAGAAAAACATCGACTTTACGAAGCTGAAACGCTTTGCCAGACAAGGCGAATCAAGCCTTGGTGACATCCGAGATGTAAGTTCAATACAATTCTTTTCAGATAGTTCTTCTGACAGAACTCAGTATTCGAATTTCGAAGCATCAGTTTCTTCTAGCTCAACAATGAATTTCAGTCAATCAGACTTCAGGAAACGAGTCAAGATCGAAAAAGAATCGGATACATTCTTCACAACGAGGAAAAGCTCTGCATATAATCGCGGCTTCGAGCAACATCTCAATGATCATGACATATATAAGAACAATCGTGCGCAAAAACCAAGCAATTGAGCAGAAATCAATAAGAGACTTGCACAGTCAAGATCGTCTCTTTTCTCTTCGCAGTTCATCGAGACCGCATTTGAAGTCTTTCAGCAGATCAATGAAGACGCATTGATCGAAAATAAAGTGATGAGCAAAGTATTCTCGATCATTGTCGGCACGATCGATATTCTCTCGCAGAAGAATCTCCCGTTTGAAAATCTCAAAGATCTGACGAATGACTTCATCACAAAGACTCAGCCAGACTTCTACGACGAATCTCGATCAGCCGACTTAGACAAACGTATTCGAGAAGAACTGGGGTCTTACATTGTACCATCGACGAATACAGTCTCATCATGCGTGCTCAACTTCTACACGAAGGGAAAAGATTTCAATGATAATACAACAGTATGCAAGAATCAAGCTCTGTATGACGATGCTTTGAGAGCTCGGAAGATACACGAGCTTCGATCATACGTTGATTCAGGGACGACTTACAACAACAACGCTTATACGATCACGTCGACTTATCATGACGATTCGAGTGACCTCACGATCTATTCTACGCATCCTACTTCATTCAAAGATCCCCAAAATTCAATTGAGTATCGCATGACTCAGCTTAGAGGATGAAAGATGACGAACATCTCGGAAACTTTTCGACAAGAAGCTATCGCTTTGAGGAATGCTAGAGATTGAGCGAAAGAGAAACGAGAAGAGCTTATAATTGCGACAAACGGCAAGACGCTGAACATGAAAAATTCAGGCATAGATTCATCTGGGAATAGCTTTCTGTCGCAGTCAACGAACGAGTCTTCTTTTACAAACGAAATCGTTAACGAAGAGTTCGAGACATCAGCTGACGAGCTTGATCTGAACATTCAAACAGATGATAGTCTCGCTTACAGAATCTCAGTTGAAGTACGAACGAATCGTTCACTCAGAGTTTCTTCGCATCGACGTTTCAAGAAGAAGACTTTGCGAGCTAATAAAAAGCCTGGCCGGAACTCTGAAGATTGTGATTGTTCTCGAGATTTCGATGCTGTCGCGCTATAGCGAACATGGTCTATAGGGAGGAGTCAGAATAGGCAGGGTTTGTTCACTGAGTGCTTAGAATAAGAGAGGTTTAATGAGCTTATTATTGAGTCATTAATAGTCAATAATGCTTAGCATCTAGATATCAAGTTGATAATATACCTTTCTAATTTCATTTTGCCTTACGTTGGCGAGGCCATTGCGAATTTCGTTCTCAAAGACATCAGTTTGCCGTGATGTATTGTGAACAGGCAACAACGCGTTGCGATGTCGCAACAGTTGAGAATCATTTCTTGTCATCATGATTAACCTTCATTCAACTGCATTTATTCACAAGAGACACACGGAAAGCTCTCGAGTTATACGCATTTCAAGTCGAAAATTGTTCAACAATTATATTGATTTCTTTGAATGCACATCAGATTCTACTGAGATCGTCTTCGAGAGAGTAACTGTTCAACGAATCTGTATCGAAAGTGATAAAGTTCCTTACTATACTTGTCTTTTCTTCTCATCTCTACAACGATAAGACTCTTGAACATGCATCTACATCATCAGAATAGATCTTTTGATTGTCATCACGCATGCTTCGACTGAGTTTTAACCTTTTGAGGGGTTAATTAGGTCGATTTCATACCCGCAAGCAGGTACAAGTCGTCAAGAGAACTTATTAGTACTGATCAAATTTAGATTCGATTTTTAGAAGTTTGAAATTAGATTCACTTAGTATAGTTCTTAAGATGCTAGGAAACGGGCTTCACATCTCATAACGTAGCCTCTGTTTACTCGACCATAAAAGGAATTTAGATGGCATGAAAACCCGTTTCGTCGAACACGCAGTTAAGAGCATAGATTCTCAAACTCTCTCTTAAGTCATCTCAAGCGTCTCTGATCAAGATTCTTGTCGATAAGGTCACACGCAACCTCATAAAGGTAAAAATTATCTTTAATATTGCTGTCGTCGCTATTCATTCACATCTCATTTTCATGTGCGTCCTTCTGATCGGCCTGAAAGACTGTCTCGTGTGCTTCGCGAACGAGTTCAGCGATCTCGTCAAAGATTTTGTTCACAATCTCATGCGTGCAAACGGAATCGTCGGCCGCAATCTTCAGATTTTCAATGATGATGAAGTTACGTGTCAATTTTGCGAAATCATCAAGTGAGATATTATTTGACGAGTTTTTCACAACATCACTCTTGCTTCGATTCTCATTGATTAAGCATCTCTTCATGAATTGCAGGTACATGGCTCGATAAAGGGCAAGCTCTTCTGATGAGTTTTCAGAACAATCAGTATCAGCTTCTTCTTCTTCATGATCGTAGTCATATTTGACTGAGTCTCAATCGCGTGTCAATCAGCTAGAATATCGCTCGTTTTCAACGCAACGTGATACTGTTCTCACTTCATCTCAATCGATAAGCTCACATAATCGATTCTCTTGAGAGATCAAGACATTTTGAATATCAAGATCAGAATGTGACAGGACAAACTCTTCTTCCTTTGCGCAATCGTTGTAAGAAAATCAGTCAATGAAGAATCGCAAAAGCTTGTATATTTCTTGACTAAATTTGTCGAGCGGGGGCTCACGTCGATTCAGCATGCAGAGAAGGAATGCTTTTGAATTGATGAATGATTCTAATTCGCAAAAGACAAAGGTATCATTGAAATCATCAGTGTGAAATCCGTCTAGCATGAATGATAGATCAAGTTTTCTCATGAGTTCGATGCTCGTCGAATTGCCGTCCTTGTCAAAGAGAAGCCGATCGTCCTGAGTATATGTGAACTTGTTCAACTGCATCATTGCTGTCGCGACATTCTCTAGTATTCTCGACCGACGCTGCTCAATCATTGTCTTGAAAGACGTGTTATCAAATCAGCAATCATACAACGAAGCTTCGTTGAGATGTTTCATCAATATGAAGAAGCAGTTGAGCTCATTATCAATGAAGACGTTAAAGAAGTATACCTTCGGAATTGAAACGATGATCTCGCGCTTTATGAGTTGCATAGTCAGCGCCTCAGAGATCAAGGCTTGAGCGTCAAACTCATCAAATCGATCACGATGTCCCGTTGCTGAAACCTTCAAAACTCATACAGCGTCGTCGTCAAATTGAAGAGAAAAGAGAATGTGAAAGAACTTGAAAAGCGGTGAAGAGAGAACGATGCAGTCAATGGGACTGAGCGCCTCAGTCCCAAGGTTTGTAGTTTTTTGATTAAGCTTGCGAACGGACGCAGTCAAAAGCGGAAGACGATCAAGACGTATGCTGACATTGACAGATGCGAATATATCTATGCTTTCGTCTATGCTCGACATCAGAAGAGATTTTGCTTCAAGACTGTTATTATATGCTATCTGCAATTAAGCGTTGCAGAGGCCTTCGAGATGCTGGTTTGAGATAGACTAGAAGAGATTATAATTGATATGAAAAAAGGGGCAAGATTGATCATATATCTAGATGTGAATGAAAATACTCTTATGCTCAGCACGAAGTTTATGATCGAAATGTTATGACTGCTCGAAACTCGAATGTGTGAAGAATACTTGTAGTCTTACAAACATAGGCCTCTCAAGACAGTGATTAATCTTCGTGACGCGCTCTCATAAGTGAAGATGACTTCTATACTAGTGCCTTTGATGACAAGGAAACAAGAAGATTGATGCGGCTGAGATCAGGCGTCTAGAACTCTTACACTAGAATGATTGAGATCAGATGATCTCGGTCGTGCCTCATAAGGTCGCAGTTCTATCTTCTTATCTAGTTGTCACTTCAAACAAAGTCCGTTCATCATCAAATAGACAACAATCACAATACAGCATTAAGTCGTAATTCATCATTCATTATTTGAGTCTTTTGATTTGCCTTGTCAAGTTTCTCTTCGTCAGAGATTCTTTATTTGTCGCTTAAATCGAAGACTTCAAGAATCGATTTCGTGAATAACATGCCTCATCGTAGAGACGCGAATTGTCTATAATGAGTATGCTCATTTACTTGTTGAAACTAGCATCGTGATACTGATTAGCACAACGCAGCGACACGCTCACGAGATAACAAAGACCTTACGCGATAGACTCTAAGAATCCTCAAGAAGGACCTTTTGATGCTTTTGCAAAGATGATGACACATGAGTCGAAAGACCTCTTTATAAAGAATATTGTTCGTTGATTGCAAGCTGAAGTTAAGAATAAGACACAATGTCTTTGATGCATCTTGATTGCTCGATAGTACTGAGTGTTATAATAGAGGGCAGGTGATGTGAGATAAAAGTAAGAAGTCTCTCACTGATGACTCAAGTTGATGGTATTAGGGTCTAAGATACGCAGCCAGTCTGAGATCTCAAGCACTGGTAGACGCACTCTGTGTGATTGCTAGAAGCGTCGAATTTCCGAATGCGAGTGAATAATACAGACGCACCCAAAGTGAGTGCGTCAGCGTAGACTCACCAAATGCGAAGTAATTACAACGCTCTTTGTTCGACAGAGGTATTTCAAGCACTGATATCCTTCGATAATGAATATAGACGCACTCTGTGTGATTGCGAGAAGCATCGAATTTTCGAATGCGAGTGAATAATACAGACGCATCCAAAGTGAATGCGTCAGCGTCGACTCATCAAATGCGAAGTAATTACAACGCTCTTTGTTCGACAGAGATTTTTCTCCCAAAGAGGGTTTCTGCACCTCCTTGCCCTCTTGCTCAGATTCTCTTCCTAACTCAACTTTGAAGTGCTTTTCCCTTCTTCCGAACGTGCTCTTTTGCTCTCTCATTTCTATTTCGATCAAACTTTGATAATCAAAGATCAGCTACGAAACGAAGATGTCATAGCGTTCAACAAATCTGAATGTTCGAAGATGTGTCTCATTTCATATGCGTCTCTAGATCACTGAATTGACAACATCTCTTCATTTTCTCTCGAACCGTAGCTCAGTCAATAATGTCGACTTCATATCAAAGACTCACGGAGGCGCTCAGACTTTCAGTATGAGCAGATATGCTTCTCTCTGTAACAATGGCATCAGATCTCGTCAACGACTACTTTGCGAGCTTCGATTGGAAGATCGTTCTCTTTCCTGAACGACAAAAGCACAGAATCACGAGCAAGGTGCAATGACAAGGGAAAGAGATCGAAGACAATAAGGCAAAAATTATTCTTCTTGAACTATTGACTTCTAGGGATGAGCAAGCTGTCTCACACATGAGATTGTACTGTCTTGACGAAGCGTTGATGAGTATCAACATCATCTTAATCTGATCTTATTGATCACGTCGTTTCAGCGAGGTATGTTCGAGGTTATTGCACACACGGATCTTCGTCTAGCCTCTTCTCTTGAAGAATCAATCGATTCCGAAGTCATCATATTGTCTATATCATTGAAGATGAACGACTGCGATTGAGAGATACAAAAAGCAATGATGCAAGACTTTCGCAGCATGTTTTCAAACTCAAAGAACGAGCGACTACGTCATTTCGACGTTCTCGACATTAAAGTGATTCTGCTCTTGATGCATTTCGAATTTAGACACACAGCACCTAAACTGATTTGAAAGCATCACGATGACGATAATAATGATCATGTCTTCTGAACATCAAGAGCATATTCGCTAATTTGATCTACAGACTTGAAGTCTGCTGACGAGGTAGAAGCTGAAGAGAAAAAGCGCTTGGAATTCAAGAAGAATGAGACGGAAGACAGTGAGCAAGCCAAACCACTTCATAAAAAATGTCTAGCTGAAGAAATATCAAAAATTCAATTGCAAGCAAATGATTGAAATTTTCTAGAGATTAGCTCATTCTGTAATCTTTTCAGAGTCACGAGTGTATAGAATGACAGTCTCTAGAATTCTCATAATGATTGTTATCTTGACTAATACGATATCATTCTGTGTTTACGATGAGCCTGTTCATTTTCATCTTGAAGTTGCAAGATCACTTGATCATTCACAGTGTGTCAACATTATTACGATGAAATGCTCGAGATGCGTGGCATCGTATGTGAATAGGTTTGTACAAAATTGAGCTATCGATGTATCACTGCGTTCTTCCTAGTCTGAAATTCGGCTTTCTCTACTCGCTCTCTTGTCGCCTTTCCTAAACAATGACGACTCAAGCCGAGTTGTCATAGCTTTGACTCGGTATCATGATTCATTTCTCACCATTCATGCTAAGCTCTGGCATCGTCTTCGTCAAACACAAAAACCACACTTTTTTAAAAGCGCTATTGTGGGTGAGTTGATTCTCGACCCTCCCTACCAAGTACTGTTTCGTAAATTCGTCAAATGATTCAAGCATGAATGCTTCTTTGTCAAGTACAATGGCGAGAAGTTGAATCATATCTCTATATTCATCTTCAAAGGTATGAAGTATATGTAGAAGCGCAGAATTCATTCTTTCGAATATCATTCGCCTGTTACTAAGACTGTGATCGTTCAAGAGAGCATCTAGATCGATCAAATAGCAATCTTTGATGGGTTGAGCAGTATCGTTCGAAGTGTAAGAAAGAAGTCGTGCATGGCATAGCAAGGCAGCTAGAATCAGTGCAAGCTGTTTCGATTTTTGGGAAGGCTGAAGATCTCTAATCATTTGTTGATGTAGCTTCAAACCATCGCTCGAGCTTGCTCATTCACTAAGTACTCGAAGAGGCTGATCGTGAGCTATGAAGCTTCAAGTGAGAAGCAATAGTACGTTGTTCTCTGACTTTCGAAGAGATGAACGTTGATGGTAGATTTGCTCACTGCCTCGCGTTAGGTTGCTCTTTTGTATTCATCGAAAGAGAAGTTATAGATGTACGTGAATTAAATTCACTCGCTCTGAACTCAAATCGTTTGACATCTGCGACGGAAGCTTCTGATACCATTAGTATTAGTCAGGCCTGTCTCTCAGAATGTCTTATCAAGTATTCCTTCAAAAAGTCGATGGGAAGAAAGTTCATCATCTCGATACTTCACTTCATCGTATTCAGCGCGCTGATATCTGAATCTTCAGCGAAAATTTTTGACTTCAATAGCGCGTTATACATTTTCTGCGAATCAAAATTTCCAAACCGGTTGATATCGATAATGCCGATAAGAATGCCGCATAGGCTGATGTTGTCACTGACTGTATACTCTTGATCGAATGCATGTTGTCGACACTTCACTCTATCGTCGGAAAATTCAAGTAGGCCTCGAACTAGTGAGATGATCTGAAGCTTCGAGCGTTCTAACGTCTTGATTGATATCTCAATTTCTAATGCAGTTTTCAATAAATCTGTATGATTCTGTTGAAAGGATTGAAGCAAATTATCTTGATCTTTCGCAAGAAGATCGAGGGCAAGAGAAGAGTTGCAATTTCTCAACAAGTTCAAATCAAGAAATACAAGACATTGCGTAAGACGTCTGCGAACTTGACTATCAGATTTCTGAGAGTGTTAGAATAATAAAGGGATGATAAGTGAAAGACTTATCAATATATCATGATTCAAAATTGCTCTTTCAAGCGATATCATGAGGTCATTTGCTCTGACAGCGTCACGATAACATGCCTCGCGTGCTTGACTCTGTGGTTCGTAGCTTTGCCTTAAGCGAATCACTTTTAGAGCTCGGTCAAGAAAGAAGGCTTGAGCTCTTCAGTTCGCTCTTCAGATATCGTGAATTCAAACGTCACACTCTCTCGAACTCGTCGAATTGTATTTAAGATTCAGTTCCAGCCCATGAAAGAAGAGTCAAGAAAGACATGATTCATCAACGACAAGTTCGTAGAGTTGATCATCGTTACTTTTCCCAACAATAGTGAGTTTCAAGTCCGAAATGATTTGATATGACTTGGAATTCGCGATTACGCAGACAAGCTTTCATGGCTCGTTGATCAAGATCGTATATCGTTTCTCAAGGTCAGACGACCTTCGTATCTGTGATTTTCCGAAAGGTTCAGAGCATGTTACCTCTGCATCAGCTTCTGACGTATTCTCAACCACGATTGTAATTCTGATCTTCTTGAATTCTGGTCACGAGACTTCGAGATCAGGCGTTGAAGACGGCACTGCATTAACTACATGCATGTCGAGCGTTGAGCAATCGATCAAGGCATACTTCATGAAAAAAGAAGGCAACGAGACATTCTGAGAATCTTATAGATTGACACAGGTTTCATGTAAGACGCGCAGACCTCGCATTCTAGAATATGACTTGCAGACGTCACCAATGTAGAACAGAGAACGTGCACTTGCATAGATCATCGAGAAAGTGTTGAGAATGTCAACTCTCAATTCGGAAGAAGAAAATTTCTCTTTTCGTTCCCTTGCTAAAGTGATTCGAACGCTGATGAGTGCGAGCTCTAAAGTCGCTCAAAACGAAACAATTTAGTGTAACAGTGATGATTGAGAATTCTTGTATCTTCAAAACAAAAGTTTTCATCAGCATCATGTCTGTACTGCGCCTCGTTGATTGACTTCTTTCGACTCGTTTATGAGAACAGAAATTGTGTTCTTACTGCACAGTCTTCTTTTGGAAGCTGTTAGAGTTATCGCAAATCATTAAAACAAGAAACGCACACATGATTTAATTTCAAGATCGTCATGCAACGAACCTGCAATTTTGAATTTCGATGACGAGAGAGATTGAACGTGAGTGAGAGTGGTAAGAATTCTCTAATCAGAATGAATGAGATGTTTGAGACTTTCTAATCAGGACGAGTGAGCTGTTTGTGTACTCGAAATATGCAGCGAATCAGAACATACAACTTCATAAAACAGTTCGCACAAATGCCGTCTTTCTTTTTCACGAAAATGCTTCGCGATAGACCTCATGTCGAACGTGCTTTATGATGGTATTGATCATGATAATCGAGGCAATCCGAACGCATGCAGCATCTCTCACTTATTGTATCAGATGTTCATGATAGCGAGTCATATGACTACTACTAGCATTTTAGTAAAAGGTGACTGATATCAGAATCTAGTCACTCATACTCATGATTCGTCGAGGTGCAATGTGTCACTACACTCGATCTGCTTTTTTACTTTTTTCTTTTCAGAACTACTCAACTGCTTATCACAAGCTTTGACTTACGGCACTGTCTATATTCAAGTCTTAGCAATCAATCAGAATCACTGCATCACACACTGTCGTGTTAAGAATTCACTAATCATTCGTATTTACTTGCCACTGCCTCAACTCAAATCCGCATACTGAGATTTCAAGTACTCGTCACGAGCAGAATACTGTCACGGCAAGTATGAATTCGATTCAGCAAATGCAGTATGCGAATCGGATTCTTCACTACACAGCTCTCTCGCTGATCTTACTCTACTATCTCGTCGCTACAATCGTTAGTATTTGCACTCTACAGTTCCTCAAACGACTCGATGAGAAGAAATCACGAAATCCCGCTATCTACGTTGTGCTCTCTATCATGATAACGTATCTTGAAGAAGCCTCTATGCTTGTATTCGACACTTTCAACAGTCAATCACGCAGATCTACTACTGACAGCAATGTGAGTATTCACGCTAGGCAGCTGTCTAAACTCACTACTCGAAATTGCTGAAAACTGAGTTTTCTAGATCTACGTCATCTTCTCTGTCCTGGTTTGGCTGATTCTTATCATGTCCCTCGCAGATTCTAAACACCCCGTGTGATACTCTTATTATGAATCATGGCTGCTTGCTCTTATTCTCGAGATCATTCTTTTCAGTCTCTCCTTAACGATCTGCCGATCATCAAACCCCTTTGACTACACTCTGCTCGGCATTCAGATTTCTCGACTACTGAATCTCATCTTACTTGCAGCTCTTCAGAGTGAAATCCCGATTAGCGAAGAACATACTTCACTACTTATCAACATCGGTCAGCCTAATGAGCATGTCGATCTTTGCAATACGACATATGAATCAACGACGATTGAAAAGTCGTCTTCTGACGATGCCGATTTGAAATTTGAAGTCGAGAATCGAAAGAAGAAGAAGGAGCGACTAAAAGACATCAAAAAGCGCCTGAAGGCAAATGAAAATTGATTCATCTATGCTCGCGAGTTCTTCATTTTTCTTTCATATGTCTGGTCATCTAATTCGAATCGAAGACTTCAAATAAACGTTCTAGGCGTGATGATCTGCTTGATCTGTATCCGAGCATTGAACGTACTTATATCATATCAACTAGAGGTCGTGATAAATGCTTTGAGAATCTCTCAAGATCGAATTTCACTTATGACGATCGAACTTTACATCGCGCTTCTTACGGCTTCGTCTAACGTTGATATTTCATTAATCAAAAGCTGACTATGACATTCCGTCGAACAATACGCATACAAATTCATCAAGACGACTTCTTTCAATCACATTATGAATATGTCATGTGATTTTCATGACAACAAGCAATCTGAAGAATTATACAAATCGATCGAACAGAGCAGCTCTGTCAACGATCTTTTAGAGACAATACTGTTCGAGGCTTTTTCAACGCTCGTTGATCTGATCGTGACTTACGTCTATATTTACTATCTATTCGATTCTTACATGCTCTTAACTGTCGCTGCCATGACAATTGTCTTTTTATGAGCCGTCACATGCTACAGCGCAGAGCAAAGCGAGTATCGACGTAGAAACACAGAAATTGTCAAAAAAGAAGCTCAGATCATGTATGATTCTGTTGACAGCTGAACTACTGTGACGTACTTTAATCGTTCGGTCTACGAGCTGAAGCGGTATACTACTGTTATCGAGCAATACATGCAATCTCAACGAAAGATGTACGTTGTTTATTATCTCGCCTGGGCAGTTCAAAGCGTGATTATGAAGATTGACTTGTTTGATGCATGCTTAATCGCGACTTATCAAGTCAGAGGCGACGAAAAATCGGTTGGGAATTTCGCAATCTTGATCATCTATTGAGTTCAATTTACTGATAAGTCTTTCACTTGAGCGTTCTCTGCATGACTTTTCAACGACATTGCTATTTGAGATATCGACTTGTGAAAATCTGATCTCTTGATCGCGTGAACACTCAGATCATTGACTACCTTTCTTGCTCGTTTGCTTTTAACCATTGCGCTACTGAGCTTTCTGATGAATTAATAACTGATTTGATCGATCTTAGATTCTTTTTCGTTCTTCGCTCAAGCACGTCGTCAATTACAAGATAACCTTATAGATGCGAAGCAATTACTTCAGTTGTTTCAGACGACACCTAGTATTAAAGATGGTCAAGCGATCTTAAAAGTCAAAGAAGATGTCGTCTCGTTCAACAAGATCAGATTCTCTTATGATGACAAGAAGAAAGTAATCACAGATCTTAGCTTTAATGTTAAACCTGGTCAAAAGATGACACTTGTTGAAGAGACAGACGATGGAAAATCGACTATTCTGAAACTGTTATTTCGATTCTACGACGTTACGCAAGGTTTTATATCAATCGACGATCAAGATATTCAAACGATCACAGTGACAAGTCTTCGAGAATCTATCGAAGTAGTATCTCAAGATCCTGATCTATTTAACGATACTATCTTGAAGAACGTTCGATATTTCAGACTTGACGCAACAGACGACGAGGTAATATTAGCTTGTAAAGTCGCAGCTGTTCACGAGAAAATCATGATCTTTACGAATGAATACGCAACAAAAGTAGACGAGAATAAAATTAAACTGTCTGATGACGAACTTCAACGAGTGGCCATTGCCCGAGCGATTCTGAAGAACCCGAAAATTATGCTTCTCGACGAGGCAACAAGCAGTGTTGACACTGATACTGAAGTAACGATTCAGCAAGCCTTAGATAAACTCATCGAAGGACGAACTACATTTATCGTCGCACATAGACTTTCTACCGTGATGAACGCAGATCTCATGCTGATCATCAAGAATGATGAAATTGTGAAACAAGAATCATCGAAAGAGCTGCTGAAAGCCAAGAATAAATACTACGATCTTTGATCAAAACAGAATGGTATTGTTTCTACGCCTGCAGAAGATGTTTCCAATTTATTAAAAGAAAGCTCGACAACGACGGAAACTCAGTCGATTGAGAGCTTCACGCTAGTGTTCATTGTCTCTTCAGACGACTCTCTTATTGCTCTTACCACAGGGACGACTCTGACAAAATGAGCAAGAGAGTCAAGATCCGAGCTTGGCTCAGTTCGAATCGGCTTCCTAAACGATTTCTCAGCGACGAAATTTTCAATCTCTTTTCTAGACAGTTGAATGCTTATTTTGCTATCTTAGATTTTCTGAGTCTCTGTGAAAAGAAAGCACTTTTGATCACGACATTCTAGACTATCTGCTTGACGAATAAGTCGTGTTGATCGTTGACTGCTGAAAAATCCTTCCAGCTGATCCTCTCAATAGAAAGAGCCTGTCAGATTTATTGTCAGCAACGACGAGAATGCGAATTGTATTGACTCTTTCGTGAAGGAGAGATTGTTGAACGTGCGACTTAAAGGCTAAGGCGAAAAGGCTTGATTCAAGAATCATGTACGAGATAAGTCGTTATTGTTAATCTCATCTAACTCTCTTCTCTTTCTTCATTATCGATCGTAGAAACCACGTGTAGAAACAACGCTCGACAAAACGTGAATGTGTCACTTCTGTTGAGGAGCGATTTCAGCATCGAAACAACAGCATTTTCTGAATCTTCTGAACATCAATACTGACTCTTGAAATTCGTTGAGACCATGTTGAAGAGAAACAGAAATGCTAATGCTAAATAAATGGTGATATCGAGAGTATCTCTGCAGCTGGTCAGCGCACTATAAATCACTGGGAATTTCCTTGTAAGAGTAGATAATTTTCATCATTGACGAATAAACAACTATTTAATCAATCTGCGACAAAGATTATCATATCTTGAAAGAATCAATATCAACGTCGTTTAATTGACTAGATCGACTCTCAATCATCAATCATCTCACAATCGTCATTCTCTTGATTCTTATCGTCGCTATCTTTCTCATCATCACTCTCGTCATCTGTATAATTCTCGCTTTCATACTCACTTCCTTCGCTTTTCAGAAAGGTGTTGTTCTCAAAATGTCGAAAGTCGTCCGCGTCATCGTTCTCACTGCTATCATTTTCGCTCTCGATATCGATATTCTCATCGTCTCGTTTACTAAATTCGATGTTTATGTCTTTTCGACATTCTTCTTGTTTCAGCAGTTTCTCAATGTGAAACTGCACGATATTTTTAAAGACACTTCGAAAGATGTCGAGTCTTTCTCTCTCTTCTGCATTCTGCATCACTTCGGACCAGTCAACTTGATCAAGAATCGATTTTCATGCTTTCATCAGTTTCATCGAGGGAATGTCGCGATACTGACTAGCAGAAGTGTATTCAGAGTCGAGTGAGAAAAAGCTCGCTAGATAAGACGACGTGCTCAGAATCCCTTCGTCTTCAGCGGTCTTGCGTTTCTTTGATTCTTCTTTCGACGAAGAATCATCTTGTTCGTTGAACGAGACAGATCGTTTACATCCCTTGCTCGACATGAGATAGAAAGTGCGCGGCAGATTCGTCTTCCGATGCTTAGTCATTTGCTGCGACGACTTGTGCTTCGAAGATTGCAGAGACAACATGCTAGGCTTTCGCTTTGTGCCTGCAACGCTCGATTGTTTCATTTTTGTTCAAGACTGAGGGAATAGTTGAAAGATGATGTGAAGTGATGTTTTCACCTTCGATTGATGCGTTACTTTTCATTGTTGTCGTCTCACGAATTCTGTTAAGAGTTCTCATCTTCATTCTGTTCTGACTTCTCTTTGTTCTGACTTCTCATCGACTTCAGTTTTGACTCTCTTCAACTCTGACTTTCTCATATGATCTTATTAGCTTTCTAAATCATGCTATCTGCCTGAGTTGTTTACATTCTATGCTCAAATTAAACATTCAGCGACTCAGTTACTGCGTTGCTCTTTCATTTCTCTAGAAGCTCATCGAGTTTCGCGCTGAAAGCTTACTCGTGATTGATAATGTTTTTCGTCGCAATGAATCTGTCGAGAATTTTCTTGTCTTGATGTCTGATGCGATCTGAGTGATGAAACATTCTTGTGTTGTGTGTCATCATAGCAGCTAGTAGTCATTTGAGAAGACGATAAGCAAATTTTCAAACTAGAAATCAGAAGTGAGAGTCAAAAGTGAATTGAAAAGTCAGAAGTGAATGAGGTGCCAGAAGTGAATGAGGTGCCAATAGTGAATGAGAAAGTCAGAAGTGATTGAGAGAGTCAGAAGTCAATTACGAGAGCCAGAGAGTGATTGAGGAGTCGGAAGTGAATGAGAAGCCAGAAGTGAGTGAGAAAGCGCGACGCACGATCATTTGACCATCAACTATGATTCGACATCATTCGCGATGACATTCTCGAACGTTTTGCATTTATTCGAGGGAGAACATATCTGCTGTGGTCTGATTCAAGGAGCTATAAGCATCAAGAACATTAAGAAATGCGCGACATGTGATTGACGGGGCCAGACTTTGCGAAGATCACGCAGGCATGAAGAGATTATATTTTGTATAGCATGTCAAACTCGAAGGAGAGCAATCGGATAATAGAATGCATTGCGTCTGAATGTGAATGTAGAAGGCGTCTGAGGTGCATGTTATTAGCGAAGAGCACCATATGAGATTTTAAAGGTTCAAGCTCATACCTAGCTGATACGATGATCATTCTCATCATTCACGTAATCAGATCTGTTAAACTTTCTTGAAAGTCGCTTATCGTTCGAGCCAGCACACTCGTATCGTCTTGATCTCTTCCCGTAGCTCAGTACATCCTCGTCTGATTGTCTCTTCTTCTTCTCGACATCTTTATACGTAGACTCTTCGAAGTGCTGAGAATATCAGAGCGAATGTCTGTGAACAGAACGAAGCTGACGCGTCGATGACGAAGTTCTGTGAGTTGTATATCTGTTTACCGACGCTGAATGTGTGAAATGAAGTGTCACGATAACTTTGGAGCTTTTTTCGATTTAAGAGTCGAGAGAGTTGAATATCTGCGTGTCTTGCGATAGCGTAATCGACGTGTTCACGAATTTCACGATCTTTATATTGGGGGAATAATCGCAGAGAGATTTTCTTTGGAAATCTTGCTTTTTTGTCTGAATTGCTGACGAGTATGTTTAGAACGGTTTTTTGAAGTCTTCTGTACTCTTTCTCGGGATGTGCTTGAATGAGAAGCGTCACTTATCTCTTAAAGTCGATCGAAGTGAGGTTAGGAACGTCTAATCTCTGATCGCCTCGTTCTTGAACGAGATGATGCTAATATGTACATATCCGAAAGATTAATAAGTGCTCGTCGAAAATAGCTAGAGCATTATATCAGCGATATAATACTTTATCTGATATATGGGAACGCACTTGACTAAGGGTATGACTCATTCTTCAGCTTGATTGTTTCGTAGTATCTTATTATCTTTGTCGACGTGATAACAATGTTATGACGGGGTTCGTAATTCTCGATCTGCTCGCTCAACATTCAGCAAGTCGCTGATTCGTTCACGCACAATCTGACTGAACCAACCTCGACTGTCTCTCATTCCTCGCCTTCTGACAATGAATTCTACAGAGAGGGTGAATCGATATATGCTGATGAGAAACGTGATCTAGATGAAGCCTGCTAACAGCCGAAGCCGGCATCATCGTCGATAAGTTGAAGACTAGACATCACAACGGTCAATTCTGAACTCTAGCCTGTTCAGCTTATTCAAAGCTCACGAACTGTGTCATCGCTTAGACCAGACATCTCTTTGAACTTCACAAGCAAGAAGCTCTTAAGTCATACGCTGATTCAGGCAGAATGACAAGATTGAAATCGATTCTGACGTTCTGATGCAGTCAGAGCTGTGTTGATTGCTGGTCTGCGGCCGTGACATCTTAACGATCATTGTCGACTGCTTCGACAACGTGTATCAACAATTTTAATGATCTTCTGAGCAAGACTTAGATCATATTGAAGGCCTGAGTCTCGCTCTAGACACTTACGTTAACATTGGCTAACAAACACAATAATGCAGTGACAAGAGCATCTAGGCAGCGAATAGCTGCGGACGAGAGTAAGGGCAAAGACATACGCACTATTCGCTTCACTCTTTCGCGAACCTAGTGTTCTGCGCCCCATTCTCACGAAAGAGCTATCATTGTCGATGATGATCAGAGAGTCTCGATATCAGCAGTGAAGAGATATTCAGCAAGAGGCAGCTACTCTGCTCACATCTCAGGTGATCACTCTGATAAGAGCAACATTCGCACGCTCTCATACGCTCATAGACAATCTAGCCACAATGAGTCTCAATTTTCGACTCTGTTCGTTCTCATCACAGACTCAAATCTGGGATCCTGGCCGCTAGACCTTGATCACGACATCAAATATCGGTTCAGCTGAGTCTTCATGTCATGAGATCAGAGATGTGAACCTACGAACGAAGTCTTCAACATCGTGTTTGCCTGAATGTGACGCGAGCGTGTTCGAGAGAGAAGATATTGCATTGTCATCAGCTGGTCTTTCTGCAACATTCTATAAATCCGATTGAGCATCTGATTGAGAATTGTGAATTCAACGAAAACAATCATGACAAAGACGATCAGAGTGTGTAAGAACGATTCTACGAACGCTGACAACTTGACAATCGCGAAGATGTTCATCTGTTCTAACGATCAGAATCTCTTGAAAGAGTGCAACTACGTTTTTGAGTCGCGACATGTTCTTTTCGGATCTTACATGACTTCAGAACGAAGAGACGACTGCATTCGCTTGATTCAAACTCATTTTTCTTTCCTTGACGCGAAGAAAATCCTTCTTCACGATGCTCTTCGACAGTCTGATCTTGATCAACTAGAAGAGCTGAGTGAGAATGATCTGAAGCTGATAAGTCTCGTTGTCAAAGAACTTTTGTAGAAAATATGCTGAGAGACGTTCAATACAAGCTCCGATTCGCGGTTAAACCTTCAAGCGGTTCTTCAGAGAACGCAATGACACATGTTCTTTTGATGACATTGAATTTTGCGTCTGTCATGAGATGCAGATTCAGCCGTTCGATCAAAATCTTCGTGAATCGTGATGCTCTCGCTGACCTGAAGAGCCTCATCAATCTTCACGCGCATCATCACGAAGAGCTCGTCGCTCGTACTGAGAAAGAACTTGCGAAATTTCAAGACATCATGAACGGATCTCTTTCGAAGAGAATCATCAGACATAGAAGCTGGTATCATCGAATCTTGCACAAGAAACTCATGCGTAAAGAAGTAGAAAGCAATATGGACTGTTACTTGCAAGCTGTGCGTAGAGATTCTCAAAGGGATGATGAATGCTCACAAGTCGTTAGAGAATCTACAATTCTACTCTCAATCTTCTCAACAACTCGTTTAACATCGAGCTGAATTTCAAAGCGACGAAATTCGTTTTCTCGAACTTTCGACAACTCTCTAGTCTCACACTGATATCGATCGATACAACGAAACAAGTTGAATATTTCTTGATTAACTTGCAAGATCTGTCTTCATTCATCGCGAAAAGCGTTCTAGCCTTCAATTGTCATGTCGATGCGATGAAGCTTGTCACTGATGCTATTTCTGTTGAGAACTTTTCGCAAAAGAAAGTTATTCTTGCAGATCTGACAGCATATCTGCTTGCGTTTACGCTCTTCTTTAAAATCTCGTTCTTGAAATTCGCGAATATGATCGATAAGAAGGGTCAGTTCGTCTTGAAATTCTCTGAGACAGAAATATCAGTGCTCAGATCGGACAGAAACGTTGTTGTGAAAGAGTCTAAAGATCTTTTGAAGTCGTTGACTGAGACACATTGAAAGCATTCAAGAATTGAATCGACTTTGATCTTAGAACGAATGCTGTGATGAATGACATCTGACACTTATCTCGTTATATCATACTCTCAATGAACGCAATACATTACAATTACAACGATTTTAAATCGCATCGCAATGACTTGTATGCTTGTTGAAAACTGAAGCTTCAAAGCTTTTCGATTTCGATGATATTCATGCTCAACACTTTTATGATGCGCGAATTCGAACGGACATTCTAATACATTAGATAAATGTGATATATGAGTTGTAAACCCGCGAAAGGTACTCGGGAGACATCTCGAATTTCTCATCCGTCACACGAAGTCTTCTTCAATGACGGGTTCAACAGACGTGATGAATTCTTCGTCGCGACAACAGATCTAACTCACTTCAGGGTTCAATGCAGTGATTCAAGTGTTGCTTTGCCTTTGATTGAATGATTCTGCTCAACTGTATGTCTTCTCTTTCTACGAAAAATCGACATCGATTGCTAATATAGGCGAGACTTCTTGAGCGGTTCGTGTCGATCTTTGTTATCAGGGGCCTGCCTTTTCAGCTCACAGTACGCGGCAGTCACACACGACTTACATGAGCGATTCAGACTTCCATGATAGATCGTGTCAAACGAAGCGTCAAGATGTTGCTGATCTACAAATCACTGCATTGTCTGCGAAAAAGCGCTGATCTTTCGTCGAGATCTTCTTGCACTCGTTGCATATATACTGGTCAGCTGACTCAGGTTCCGAACGATGAACTTCACAGATTTTCGGTATCGTCGGCACGACGGGCAGAGATCGCGTTTGCCGAGATAATACTTCAAGGCCTTGCTATGTGTTACGAAGAATAAGCGCGAAGGATGAATTCGCTCAAGTAATTTCATCATGACTTGATCTGAAAGACGACATCGTATCATCTCGAGACAGCGAATTCGATTCCCTGATAGTGAGCTCGAGATGCTGCTCAGTTCAAAGTAGAAAGATACTATAAGCAAGGCATATATTGTCTTCTCGCACTCTCGGATCATCTGTGAATTCAGGACAAGTTGACGCAACTCGTTCATTCGACTGATGTTGTCAATAGTCGGCTCGTTTCTTGGTAAAACAACGTTAAAGCGCTTATAGTCTTCACGATTTTCGCGATTCAAGCTGTTCACAACGTCTCTGAAGTTGCTTTCGCCGTCGAACGAGAACATATAGGTTCGCCACAGTCGAGGAATGAAGTCGTTGAATAGCACGTGGCGAAAAGAAGCAGCTCTCGACGAGTTGATTTTTCTGCTGATACCTGTTCTCACGAATATCACGAGGTCAGGTCTAGAGAGCGAAGAATCGATGCGCAGGCTTTCTCAAAGCGCAAGCTTGATAGAATTGTTGTGTTCACTCATATCTTCGTCCTGAATTGGGTCAGTCGCACATGTATACGCGAGTGAATACAGACTATAGAAGTCAGCCGCAGGCGGCAACGAAGGCAGTCATGAACGCTTACACTGAGGCTGCCGAAGTCATTCGGCCCCTAAACAACTTGAGTCACTGCAATCGTACGAGAAGGGGAACTTACGCTTGTCAAATGTACGATTCGTCTTTCAGATTCGTTGAACGAATGACTTTATAGCCTGACTCATAATCAGCACGGAATTGGAATGAAATATCCTTCTTACATATCGCACTTCTCGTCTCACTTGCCTGAACCATTATAATTCGTCAACAAGATCGGGAAGCCTTTGTCAATAGTAGCGATGATGACGTCAACTTTCGTGGCGATGAGATTCTCGACGTGGTCGAACAATCGATTCTGAGAGTCAAGATTCTTCTGCAAATAAGACTTCAAGATTTTCGCATTGTGACATTCGTCACGGTATCACGATCTCAGCAGACGCCGGAGACGACTGAGAATGCTCGTATCATCGGAAGAGGAAGAGAATAGCTGCTTAGTCAGAATATCAAACATCTTTACACACTCGAAGACTGATAGCTGACGCAGGAAGAGAATCAACATGATAAGACTCTCTGATTCTATGTCAGTCAAGAGAAAACTCAGTGTTGAATCGTTAAACTCATCAACGCTGATGTCATATGCAACGTCGAACAAGTTCTGAATTCTTCAGATGTTTCTCAGAATACTTTGCAAAACATTCATAATTTCTATCGCTATCATCTCGCGAGTTCTTTCGCCATTCATACTCAAGAGTCGTAATCCGACCGTGAGCGGCCTTAATCTCATCAGAAGCTTCCCCGTGCGACAGAGCATACAGGCGTCAATTCGATACTGAGAGTCAAAGATCGAGGTTTCATCGTCGATGTTTCAAACGCAAATCTCGCACATGACGTGTTCACAAGAAAGAGTATTCTCAGGCATTCGTCGAAGACAACAAAAGCAGATTTCATTGCTCTTATTCTGTGCTCAGTCAATATCGAGAGAAGTCGTCTTCTCTCGATGCATTTGTAGCGCTGACTTCTTGAATGCGATCATGTAGAAATAGAGTTGAATCAGCTGACTACGAATGAAGATGTTCTGCTGCTGAACGAGATCGCGATCATCATATGTCTCAATAAGGAACTGAAGACAAAGATGTCGATACTGAACGTCATAAAGCATCTCTGAGTCGAAGACTGCGAATTTTGGTCAGATGTTGAACATTCATTTTCTTCGAGATCAGAATTGTCTTATCATGCATCTTGAAAGAATATGCGTCTAACATGATACTTGAAGCAATAAAAGTCATCAGCGCGTCGCGAGAAACCTGGTGATTCTCTTCGGATCGCATGAATCTGAACAAGTGATGAACGAAATCTGGCTCGACATCGTTGCCTCGTCGACTCGCCAATATGAAATCGAATGGTCGACTCATTGAGGCTGCGATGTGTGTCACAGTCATCCGGAAAAATCGACTGATGTGCGCAGCAGAATATAGACAGTCGAGATTTTGTCGAGTCTGACGCATCTCGTCTATCTCTCTCCAAAGGAGCTCCTTGAGCCGTCGAAACCGTGTCAGGGGAGATAGCTGCTCAGCAGCCAGATGAAGCACTTTGATCGAAGAGAAAAATTCTTTCAGAGATTCATTGTGAAGACTCTGCTGAAGATCGTCTATCTTGAGAAGATCATAGATGAGACTGGGACTGACTGCGTCTCCACGGCTAACGATAACAACTCTCGATCGAATCTTGTTGAAATGAACAGAAGCGCTGCCGGCAGCGACTCATGACTTCAGCAATTGAACGGCATGGTCGAAGTCAGCAAAGTCATCGGCAAACACGCAGACAACATCAGCGAAGAGACAGAAGAGACGAGCGTGCAAGACGTTGTAGAGGTGTTGCACTGTGATGTTCTCGACTCACTGAATGGAAAATGACTCGATCTCGCAGACGCGAGAATTCTCGACTGTCAAGAGTATCGTTTGACTTGAGCTGCTCTTCGCAAAGAAGATAGAATGATCGAAGTAAATGCTCGCGTTATCAATTCGCAAGATTGCAACGTCGTCGCAAAAGCGTTTCTTGAAGTTGTTATCAGAAAACAGCTTTCGCAGAGCAAGATTCTTGGCTTGTCGTTCGACGAACAGTAGAGAAGAAGATCGTTGATTCGCAGGATTCTTCAGCTCTCTTATCAGCTGATTCATGCAATCAGGGTCGAGAAGTCTGAGATCGTTGATGCCAACTACCTGCAATCACGTCAGATGCTCGCAAGAAGTCATACGCAAGATCGACGCAACTTTACTGAAAACAAGTCGAAGTAGATGAATGAAATGACGAAATGTCGATCGAAAGAAGAATGAGACGTCATACCTGATTTAATAGTATGAAAGATCATTCACAATTCGATGCTTTCGATGCATTCGCTTTTGACGACGAGAGAGCAACTTCTGTCGTCATCACTTCAAACATAATGAACATTGTTCACAACAGAAGATTCGCGAGGAATCTTTTCAGATCGCAAAGAAAAACGTGAACATGACAAACGTGCTTTCTAACGACTTGCAGATACTTCGAAAGAAGGGTCGAACTTTCTGTGAGTCTTTCAAAATTCCTCTGAGCAAGCTTAAGCTTGAGGAGATACTCGACAATTCTCGGCAATTTGATTCTAAAAACGCAGCGAAGCTTCTGAAGAGGTTTCACCTGGAAAAATGCAACAGGCTTGAGTCAGAGCACTACGTGTTCGCTTTAGTATCGAAAGCGAACTTATCGCAAAGTCTTCAACCTCATAGCAATCTCTTCGAGAAGTCACAGCATTTTGACTCTTCACAATCATTGCTCTGTATAGATGGTGAACATCGTCTGGAAGTCGCAAATCGATTCCTTGCCGAGGAAGATCGATGATGAGTTGCGAATCTCTATTTCAACGGTATGAGATCTCGGCTGTGACTACTTCGATCTCTGCTAAGTATTCAGATATCAACGCGCATGCAAAAAACACGTTACGCGAGTAGAACTTCGATTCAGCAAGATACTTTGATGAAGATATCTATCGTCAAATTCGTATCGCGATCTTAGATAAGAAGACTTCTTCAGACGAGAAATTCGCTAGAAGGAATAAGTGGCTTGCAAGGCTGTCGTCAACAGAAAAGAGACGCAATGTATCGCGCATGAAATCGTCATCTATAATGCGTGAGGTCAGAGATGATCTCGACGCCTTGATCTTCTTCACGGGGCTCTGACTCGCGCTGAAGCTCGATCATTTCAAAAGACTTCTAGATATTCATTGCTCTGAGATACAGGCTTCTTTTCCGTGTCTCTCTTGATATTCTGACATGCTCAAGAAAATGGCTCGTTACTTGTGTCGAATCAAGCAGACTTGAAGCTATATCGTTGATGATCGCGAGGCTCATCGGAATAAGCTCGATGCGAATATCGTTCATCTTTTGCAGAGACGTTGTTCATTCCGGTCTCTGAATGATCGCGCGTATATCGAAGCGAGGCTGCTTAGAGAAGATATTTTACCGGCTGTAAGATCTTCGGATCTGCAAAGAACGCTACTTCAACGAATATTGTCGGTAGAGCATATCATCTCGTCTATTCACACATTTCTCGAGAAGATCAAGTGGCTCGAGCCGAGTGCAGCAATCCTCAAGAGTATTTTACTCATCAAATGCAAGAGTTCACTTGCTCAAGTCTTCCGTGCTCTGCATAACGGGCAGACGAGACTAAAAGAACAAACGAGTGCGTTCTCGTATCGACACAGAGATCTATCAATCGGAATCGAAATCGAATGATTCTCTTATCGTCAACTATGACTTATCTCTCTTCGACATTACCCTGCTTCAAAGAAAGATTGTGCGAGGTGAAAGATTAGCAATGTGCTAGGCAAACGGAAACGAGACAAAGAATCGCAAGAAGTTGAGACTATCGAAGCTGCGAAACCTGGCTTTCGGCAGCAGTGGCTGCGTCAGCTTGCGTCGCTTGCATCGGCTAATGAATATCAGCAAATCAAGCATATCGGATTCGCTGATGCGAACACAGTCAAGAATTTTCTGCTCAAGATGCGACCTCTCAAGTACTATAATCTTGAAGGCGATCGTCTGCGTCAGAAGATGCAGTTTATTTGTCAAGTGTTGAAAGATATTGAAGAAGTCAAAACTCAGACTAGATACTTCGAGATGATCTCGGACTACGACGATTGCGAATCAGACATCGAAGATCGATGCGAGAGATCTCAAGAACACTCGGTTACAAAAGATGAGGAAAATCTTTTCCTCAATCACATATATTCAGAGTCTTTCGCGGTTATCCTCAGAAAGTACATGATCAGTTTCGCCTGCAAGCGAGATTCATTTCACTTCTTTTTCAGAACATCAAAGCATGAGGCAAAATCTTCGCAGAGATCTGAAGAAGATTCGAATGAGAGCCTTGATGAGAACGTCTTAGAGGTTGATGATACTTATAGAAAGGCGAACCTTCCTGCAACCGATTCAGACGGGCGTAACGAGAGTCTCGCTATGAATAATTCTTTGAGCGGCGACGAGACTCAGTCTGATTCGCTAAGATCTATACTTTCTTTGATCACACAAGAAAATAGCTTGCAGCTTGCAGATGCTCATTGTGTTTCTTCTGTCGAAGTGGCGTCGAAGACTGGTGAAAATCTGGATCAAATAGCGAGGCAACGCGAGCAAGAAACCACTATATCTGACGTTGAGACATCACGATTACTTTTGAACGGACACACAAACGCAGACGATCAAACCTTTATGATACTCTTCTCTACGAAGAATAGTGGCTTCCGCGCACGTCATGCGAATTCGCATAATAGACTGTCGTGATCGCTGCTCTTCGGTTATTTTCCGGCTCATATTTTATGACGAATGCAAGTGACAAGCGACTCAAATTGACAGATCCCGAAACTATAGTGAAGAAAGCTCATTCAGAACAATTAAAGACTGTGCTTTCGCTTTCGCGACATGAAGCGCAAGAACTTATCAGTCGATTCGAGAGCGATTTGCAGTCGAGAAGCTTGCGATGACAAATATTTATACTGATGAATCTAAGCACGCAGAACAACAAACTCTGTGCGATGTCAACTAGAAATCAAATACAAGAATAAAATTCGCTATCGATCTTTCAACTCAGCACTCGTCTTCGCTGCTCGCTGGATTTCGGCAACAGCATCATTTTCTCATTCTCTTTCTCACTGCTCTCAGAATCCGGTGACATGAATGTACTTTCTGACGCGATCTCAAAGTTGCGTGATAGTTCTTTCAGCAGAAGTCGCTTATGCTGAAGATCATCTCTGATGTTCTGAAGCTTCTGCTCTAAGCTCTTTGTCTTGATCTTCAGTTGTTCGAGTGTTTCCTTCATGCAATTTCGTTCAAGCCAAACTGTGTCAATGCTTGTGTTGTCATTTGAATTCGCTCTTCTTGGAATCTCAAGAGTATTCAGAAATTCAATAAAGTCTCGAACATAAGTACGCTTCTGCTTCAACGATCTCTCGATTGCTTTGTGACAACTGGACTCGTGACTCAAAGATTGCGTTACAAGAGCACGCTCCCGTTTTTTCGACTTTAGTGCCTTCTGCTGACTTGCAAATGCTCGTTGATAATTGCTCACGGTCTCTTTCAATTTTGCGATCTCTTCACTTTGAATGTTGAAGAATCTCATGCGGACTTCGTTGAACTGATTGGCTTGATCAGCTTCGAAGAGTCGCTGGTGCAATATGGAAATCTCGTTCTCGAGAACTGTTCTCTTTCGGCGAAGTTTCTCGTAGAAGGCTAGCTCAACATCACACGTGCGGCAGATGGCTTGATCAGACTGTTGCTAATGTCAAAATTCGTTCGTTCGAGCTGTGAGACTTCTCATACCATTCTAGAAAATTCAAACATTGCGCTCTCATCTTGCGTTGTCATGATTATCAGAGTGAAGGTTGTGATGGGAATGTGAGAATGTGATGACTGCTTCAAATGATTCGAGCATCTGAATTGTTTGAGAAAAGCAATCGAAGAAGTTGTACTTTATACAGAGTTCGAACCCTCAAACAATAAGTTTCCAGACCATTTCATCTTTAAGTCACCTGTTCTCAACACTGCCGAATGCTGACCATCATTGTGCAGTCTTACAGGTATCTGAGGATTACATTTCTCATTCAATCGGGTCATGAATAACTGAACATAAAGAGCAAGAATACGCTAAAATCATCGACGCGCACGAATCGTCGTCAAGTACATTCAAGTCACGGTTGCGACGGAACTTTTCACAGCAAAAGGATAAGACTATGCGAATGAATTTCAATTCATGTCCTCATTCTACACTACCTTGATATCGCTCTTTACTTTCACAGCAAGGAATCATGATCAGAAGCATAGAGACTACTCGAGAAGAATGATTGACTATTCCATAAATCAGTGCGCTTTAGCGCCTGTCATCTTCGCGTGGCTTATGCAGATCATCACAAGGATTCGCGGCACAACTGCTCATGTGCATAGAGCTTAGACTCACTGAGTCAATATGTGAGGGTAAATTCTTCAAGCTGTAGCGATATGACTGATTCACATTCAATGCTTCATTAATGACAGCTTTTTGCGCCAGAAGCGGATGCACGATTGTACTGAAATTTAAAAGGGAACAGCGATGCGTGAATGTCGATGTATCATACTTGCACGCATTTCTCGCCATGGCTAGTTTTTTTGATGAACAATATCTCGATAATGAATGAAACGACTTCATTAACAGCAACTACGCGACTGGCTATGAAGATTCGACTTTATTCTCGTCTCTGAATTATTTCGTTAATCATGACACCTTGAAGTCTAATCCTCGATCGACGATCTTCTCTCAGGATCTTCAAACCAATCAGACGCCTGAAGATCGAATCTCTACTTCGACGTGCATCGATCATGCCAATCTGCAAGGTTCACTCGATGATCAAGATTTCAGCGTTAAATCTGGGGAGACGAAACCGAAATACAAAGAGATCAAGGCGTTGTATGAAGAGAATACTGTGGTCTCAACATTGCTAACGTCTGTTTAGAATAGAGGAAAATTTCAGGTATCTCGTTAAAGCAGTGCGACGATCAATGGAAAATATTAACATTTGCGAAAGACAGATAAATCTACTGAGTCAACACGTCGAAGCGTTGCATTCCTATTTCGAAGCAATGAGATCGACATTGAAAGATTTGACAGAGCAAGTCAATCGGCAGTGAGTGGTGAAAACACTCATAACTTCACTTCCAAAGAGACAAAACGATTCGAGTCAGAAAGAGAATTCAGGTAATGTCAACAAGGGCGAGGTCAGCAGCGACGAGCGAAGAAGAGGTTAGAGAATGTTGAAGTTTGCGTTTCTCAGACATCTGAGAGTCAGACTTCATCGACTCTTGTAACGCTTTTGATTGTATTTCGATGAAGTTTCTTTTCTGCGTGATTGTGACGGCGCTTAAGTGTTTGTACTTTTGTCTAATTAAGACGGCGCGAAGAGCGAATTTCTGCCTATAGAAATCTTCATTTTCCTCACTTTATTTTGCCTAGTAAAAGCTTACAAATGCACATCTCATCACCTTGTTGATGATATTCGATAGCAGATTAATGAAGACAACACCTGTCATCGAATGAGATGAACTCGTCAAGAAAATCTCGCAAGAGAGACAATGATAAGTTCGACATAGATACGGCAACATCGCATGTAGATGCAAAAGAAGTTCTTTCAAGAATTGATGCGGCGTTCATACTCGCTGTCTTCTACAGCTGACAAATCGAGGTGGGATTTTCACTCTTGTCATTGCTGTGACAATTCGGTCAGAAGTTCAATCGCGAAGTAGATACAAACTACTACTGCTATTTCAAGGTCGGGAGAGGTGCCAGACGCTTCACTCATTATTAGAAACATGGGCGCTCATAAGAAAGAATCAATCTTAGCATTCAATTCTGAATCTTGAGCATTCAGTTCTGAAGCTGTACACAGCTCAAGAGACAGAAAGTCGCAATTCAATCTCTGCCTCTAATTTGAGGACAAAGCCATTCGTCATTCGTTCATGCGTGATCAAGGGAACGGGAAGTATGAGCTCAAGGATTTTATATAGAGTAAGGGAGAGTTTTCTCTTGAGAGGCAAGCAAGGTTTGATAAGCATCAGTAATCAAGCTTTAGTGCCCCTTTTTAGCGAACTGCAAACGTTTCTCTTCACACTTTTTCATAGTGTTAATCATTCGTTTAATATGGTCTGCACTTCTGTTACATCTTTCAGAGTACGAGAATCTCATTCTGTGCGTTGCCTAGTTCTAATATGAGTGTGTGGAATAAGCTTGAATTGCTATCTAGTGATCAGATGTCTAGCTGTGCTTAGGGCTAGCCCTAAAATAAGGCTGCAATCGAGTCAACTTCAAACATAGTTCATCTCAACATTATCTCTCAGACTCAAATCGCGACGATAAAGCAGATAATCAAGTGCTTCGCTGCAGCTCGATGTTATTTGTATTGGTAGAAAGGTACATCTGAAGCGTACGAAGGTGCGCTTTTGTTTGCTTGCGATGACACGCTCGAGAATGCTTCTTGAGTAGGCACATTGGTAACAGGCATAGCGTAAGGTAATGGTTCGTAGAAATCAGAGAGAATATCGCGATCGTCGAAGAGGTGTGAGTATTTGCGTTGAAGTCATTTGGTTAATGCATTCTTAAGAGATTGTGATGGTCGTTCGTTGTAGAGTCTCGATCGAACAATGATAAAACAGCACATTTTCCTTATATGAAATCTGCTTTTTGATTTTTTGAGTTATGAATTCTTTAAGTTTGCTGTAGTAGATGAATCATTTCAGAATATTAATGCAAGTCTTCAGTTCTAGATCGTCAATTGTGAATGTCGTCGTCAGTTGTGAATGTCAGCATCAGTTGTGAATGTTGTCGTCAGTTGTGAATGTCAGCATCAATTGTGAATGCCGTCGTCAGATGTCGATCGAGACTTGCTGATATGAAGGTAATGATGATCTCATCGAAATGGTACGAATCTTCTCGCGTCGATGAGAACACTTTCTTGACGAGTTGAATGTCTTCCCATCTGATTCTCAAATTTAACTATTAAGTTCTATGACTAATCATCAAGCACAGTAAACTTCATTCTCTGCTTCTCGACGATTCGTCGCCTGTCTCTTCTCGCCTTCTCGCTGCTGCCTCAGTTCGCACTTTCATGAAACGAGTAAGTCTGACAGCTTGAAAATTCTAATGACATTATTCTAGTGATTGCTTGAGTCTTGCTCTTCGACTTAGAAAGTACTGATTCAGAGAGATATGTATCTTGATAAGAAAAGTCGATCAGAGAGTTTACATTCAGCACGAATATAAGAAGACATAAGAAGCTGCAGAGATCGAAGATTTTCCGTCTTTAACATATGCTAATCTTTCTGGAAATCTTCTCTGATCATAGATGCTGTTGTTTCTAAAGAAACATGATTTCTGACAGCAAAATAATCATTTTATGGTTCAGCGCTTCTCATAACGCCTTGAAGAATGCTACGGTCACCTTTAAGCTTCTTGATTCTATTCACAAGAAGATCTCTCTGTCTCTTTGACGACAGAGACTTCGAGGCGATTGTCTTCGTTTCGATGTCTGACAAACTGTTTATCATGATGGGAGAAAAAATCTTCTCAAGATCACGCACGACGTGTCGCTTCACAACTTGCGTAGTAATGTTATCGATGAAAGTTTTTTGCGAGAGCTATGCATAATCGAGTTAGAGATGATCTATCAGGAATGCGAGTGAAATACTAACCTTGTAGATCGAGTACAGGCTGTCGAGTGTCTCTTCGCAGCTGCGATTCTTCATGTTCGAATCTATTTTGTCGGAATACTCTTGCATTGCTTGTCTAGCGTTGATCTTCGCGCTTATAGGATTCGATCGTCATTCTGGAAGTCTCATATGTCGAGTGACATTCTCAATACAGTCGAACCGAGACTTTTGTTCTCTTTCGCGACGTCTCTTGCTGATTGTGTCTGTGTAGTAGTGATTGTACGTTATTGAATAACTTCTTATGTCTTTCATGATTCTTCCCATCTCTTTAGCTGAGTTCTCGAATCTAAGCTTAAGAGCGTTCTCGATTTTGAATGATCAGAGGCGAGTGTATACGTCTTTAGAGCATTTCTCTCGAAGTAAAGCGTGAAGGAATCGGCTACAGACTTGCGTGACACCCTTCACGTGATTCTCAGTCAACTGTCGCCATTTACTAGATTGCTCTCAGAAGAGCTCATCAATCAAGAGCGAGTTGAAATTTCCTGAGAGTTCTCTATCACGAGTTCGCATGAGAACTTGTCCGACTCATTTCAGCGCTTCAGACTTAGATAGTTTAGTCGATGTCTCGTGCTCTGAGTCTGCAAGAATGAAAGTCACGTCTGTTATAGTGATTTCTGCTTTCTTAGAGTCTGATCTTTCTGATCTATCAATGTGATATTTATGGTCACGCGTGCGTAAAGAGTTGGAAAAATGAGAATTCATGTACTGAATGACGGTCCGCAGTCTGCATATTGTCGCGAGTGATTGTAGTGAAAAGGTAGAATCGATGTTGTGGATGAAGTAATCTTCTTCGTAATGCCCGTTAACTGCAGCTTTGCCAACCTCATAGAAGTTCAGACTAAGCTGCATCAAGAAGGTTCTGCATTCTGCCGACGTGACTCTTTGATCACTCATTGCCTTCAGCTGATCTCGTGAGTCTGTCAATGCTTTCTCAAGGTTCTTTCGTAGCTTAGAGAGCTTCTGCTTGACATGATTGAAAAGAAGTTGACTGAGGCGATTCCGCAAAGAATCGATGTCAACGCAATCTTTAGATAGTGTAGCGAAGTTCGATTTTCGGAAGTATCTGCTCTCAGATAGGTTACGCTTCTCAAACGAGCTAGAACCTTCTTCGTAAGTACGATTCTTCAGTACATGCCAGTCTAATTTAAAGAATATGTTCTCGTTACGTGTCAGCTCGAGAAATGCTTTTTCGCTCTCAGAGTCTGCAGATAGACGATCGAGTTTTGTGATGATATCAAGTGTACGATCTTCTTTCGAATTCATCTTTCTAACTTTTTTTAGAATATCTTGATTAGCATAATCATTAGTCGCAGAGATCACAGTCAAACAAATCGTACGAGGCTGAAATATGTATTGATCGATGATTTCTGTGACAAGCTGAATGTTCTCTTCAGTCACTTCTTTGATTTGAGTCTGAACAAGCTCGGGAAGATCAACTAGTGTAAGTTGAGGTCTGAAAGAATCTTCGATTTCGATGCTCAGAACGTCTTTGGCGAAAGTTCTGGATTTGAAAGTGGATTTGTTATTGATTCTCATAAGACTCGTTGCTTTATTCATCAAGTCAGGAAGCTTCTCGAAATTCGAGATGAATTCCTTAAAAGCTTCTATGGAATTTCGTTCTTCATTAGGTCTTTCGTGATCTGAGATCACTTTGATCGTGATAGCATCACTTGTCGCCCGACGTAGGATTATCTCTGTGACGAATCGTGTACAAAGATTATCGTTGCGTGGGAAAGGAATTTCTGTGAGCGCCTCAAGAACAGAGCTTTTATCGGCTGATTGATCATCGCATACAACAAGCTGAGGAAGAGACAGCATGCTCTCGAGACCACATTTGCGAAGCTGATCGACTATGTTGAGTACATTTCGCTGCTCGTCACTTTGAAGGCCTTTCAGAGACGTAGTGATCTTCAATATCTTAGATGAGTGGTCATTTTCAGAATTCACTAGACTTTCAACGTTCGAAAGATCATCTGATTCGTTCTAACATCAGCAGAGTAAAAAGAAAAGATAGAGGCATTTATCTGAAGACCTAGTTAAGAAATCGTGATCTGATAAATCAGGCACTGGGTATGATGAAGACATGATAGAGAATGTTAGAAGTCAAAAATGAGTAATTGTAGAATGTGAGAGGTCGCATAGAGGTGTGGTGAGCTGTGCGCAGGCGAAGAAAAAAGTCTTCGATTGGTGCAAATCAATCATCTTTTCAAGGAAGTCGATCTAGATATCATGCTGACTTTGCGTTGTGACTACTTAGACTGGCGTCAACACACAGAAAATGAACCCACTCTTGTGAACGAATTTCAGCCTCGAGATTTTCTCTATCGCCTGTGTCGTATTCTTCAAGCCACTAAAACCTCTCAAAAAATAAATTAAATCGATCTCTCGCAACTTACGTTGACTAGATCTTTCTTCATTTGTCGAGCTGAAGAAACGAGATGTTTGAACTGAACATGACGAACGATAGTTTGCATGTAGATCAACTAGATCTGTTACAATTCGATGATCAGCTTAAACTTCTCGATGATATTGACAAACTGCGCTCTCAGAAGATCAGTCACTATGTTTCTCTGTCACAGCTTATCGTTTGTGACGATCAATCTTTCGGCAAAAGCTTCGTCTTGGAAGTCATCTTCGGAATATCATTTCTCATCAAAGATAATCTGTGCACACGCTTCGCAACGGAAGTGATTCTTCGAAGAATCTCTATCATCATCGTCTCTGTCGCAATCGTATTCAATCAAACAAGATCGAAGTCAGATCGTCATTGAATTCTGAGCTTTTGAGAGACGCTGACAGATTTCAAGGAGTTTCCGTCGCTGATTGAAACAGCAAAGACGTTGATGAGCGTCTTCATGACTGGAAGCGCATTCTTCAACGATGTTCTTCGTGTTGAGATATCAGAATCAGATCGATCACATCTCACGATTGTCGATCTGTCAGGTCTGATACATTCTGAGAACAAGGCGCAGAGCGCTGCGAATGTGGAGCTGGTTTTGAAAATGGTCCGATGCTACATGAAAAATCGCAGAAGTATCAATCTCGCGATTGTATCCGTCAAGAATGATTACGCAAACCAGATTGTGCTGAAGATGACAAGAGACGTTGATTCAATCGGATTACGCACTTTGGGAATGATAATCAAGCCTGACATCCTTCCAGTTGGTTCGAAAAGCGAGATCGATTTCATTAATCTGACGAGAAACAAAGACATAGAATTCCGTCTTGAATGGCATGTGCTACGCAATCGAGATTATGAAACGAAAGATTGCACGAAGGAAGCTCGCGATCTTGCCGAGAGACAATTCTTCTCTCAGAATGTCTGGAAAGATTTTCCTCGTCGCTCAGTTGAAATCATCACATTGAGAGATCGACTGAGCACTGTTCTTCTTGAACAAATTAGAATCGAGCTTTCAAGTCTAGTTGACGACATTCAAGTCAGCATTGAGAATTGTGAAATACAACTGAACAGGCTCGAAGATAGTCGCGCTATTGTTGAGAAACAACGACTGTTCCTTTTACGTATCAGCCAGGCTTTTCAGTCATTATCAAGAGCAGCAATTGACGACATCTACGATGACTCTTTCTTCGAAGACTCTCGCTCGATCGAAGGTTATTGTAAGCGCCTTCGCGCTGTTGTTCAGAATCTCAATCTGGATTTTGCGGAGTCAATGCGAGTGAAAGATCATCATCGATTCATTGTCGAGGCGGTTTTTCCTGGGGAAAGCTCTTCTGCAATGTTGCTCGATGCTTTCAACCGACCGTCTACATTCGAATTGATTGGAAGAAGCGATTTCATCAGTGAGATTCGAGATCTTTTGAAGAAAAGTAGAGGGAGAGAGCTTTCAGAGATGTTCAGTCCTCTCATAATTGATGATCTATTCTGCGAACAATTCAAATCTTGGGAAGTCTTGACTCGACAGCATCTTCATGACACGTGAAATGCGGCAAGAGCATTTCTGGAGCTGACAGCGTCGCATTTGACGAACGATGTCACTTCAGAAGCGCTACTTCGAGAGATTGTCGATTCTCTTATGAATGAGAAGCTCAGACGACTAGATCAAAAGCTCGATGAGCTTCTAGAATCTCATCGAAGAGATCATTCGATCACTTACAACCATTAAATATACTGAAACAATTCAGAACGTTCGACAGAAACGTCTCGAGAAAGAGATTGCAAGACGCTTGAACACATTTCTCGGTCAGAAGAAGAACGCAACGACGAAGCAGATCAATGTCAAAAACGTCAAAACATCGAACTTGATATCGGCATTGTCTTCACGCAATGAAGTCGATATGAACAGATATGCTTGTTCCGAGATCCTCGATTGTATGAAGGCATACTATAAGATTATCGCTCTATTCTAACCTTTTCAATAAATATCTGAATGCTAACTTCTTTTTAACAGGTTGCAATGAAGAATTTCATTGATAATGTTGCGATTCAAGTCGTGAAAGGCTATCTTGTTACGAAACTGAGGGACATGTTATCTTCGTTGTCTATTCTGCAAATGAAGTCAGATCTCGTAAGCAAGATTGCAGCAGAGTCTTCAGAGAATCAGACACGACGAGAGAAGCTATTACGAAAATTCATCGTGTTGAAGATGAGTTTGAAGACCTGCAAGCGATATGTTGATCGCAGCGCGTCAAGTAAGCTCTGCTCAAATTCGAACGTTCTTTCTGTAGCGTCAGCTTCGTTGCAATGGCGTAGAAGAAATTGACATTATCGCTGACTCTGCAAAGCGTTACGGGTGCAGATTTCACAAGTTACGAAAGCGTACTTCGTGCCAAGTGAGGCAGGAAGCTCGACCGCAGAAGTAGATTCGTCTTCGTCAGAGTCTGTAGAGGTGAAAGAGGTATTCTCACATCAGGCTGTCAAGATGCTCACAACGTGCTAAAAAGAAATGCTAGTATCTCACAACTGACAGCATCGAATTGAAGTTCTCAGTCTCTGATCAGTGGTCGCAACAATCTTTTTCCATGAGTCAGAGATCACTACAAGCCCCAATATTCGACGGATCGAAGACATGCACCTCGAATTTTAGTTTAGAAAGCAGTTGAGGCGTATCTACTTCACAACAAAGTGATCACTTGTCAAGCAAGAAAGACAAGAAGAATAAGAAGAAGAAACAAATGATTGATCAAAATCAGTTCTAAAAGATGCAAAGGCGAAAAAACGAATAAGTAGAGTGACGCGTTTCGATACACTATCAGGGGAAAGTGATGATGAGCTTTTAAACATCTTGGCGAAAGGAATCTATGTTGCGCTGATATTACTTAACAAGATGATCTCTCAGAAGAAGAACTTGCTATTGCGGCTACTGCTCTCAGAATCAGAGGTTTAGCGTTCTTGAATTGCTGTCGTCTATTCAGATCTAGTTAAAAGTCACATCTTTGAACTGAAGTAGCAAATAAAACCTGAAAAGAACGCTTCGACGCTGAATTGCCTTTGAAGAAGACCTCAACTTAGGTCGAGCAGAATCTGTTGTACAATCATCTCATCGAATTGAAAAAGTACCGAAGCGATTCTTCATATCTGAAACACTTCAGAAGATGAGAGAATTGTGAGCACAGATATTCTCTGCGACTAGCCTTAGAAATCGATAAAGACAGTTATAAACCTTGAAAATTGAGAGAATGATCGATGCGTCGTGATGTTAGGCATACGTTTGTCTGTTAGTTCACTGAGTGTTCAAGAATTTAACTACATCGAGAGCGTATCACACTAAATACTGCTGTAGAATGAATATCTGCTAATAAACCTTCACAGAACAAATGCGCTTTCTTCATCGATCTCGCGACAAGAATCATACTCTTCACTCAAAGACTCGAATTGTTTCAGAATCTGAAGCAGGCAATATGTTTTCAATTATTACAGAAAGTGATGATGCTCTTGAAATAACTATCAATGAAATCGTCGCATGCATCATTAGTACTTGAATTCTTTGTGAATATGTCGAGCTGCTCTTGGTCTCGAAGATCTCGATAGAGTAACTCAAAGCTGTAGACAAGATCGTTCAGATACGTTTTGTCGAGAGATAAGATGAGATCGTTCATCATCTCTAAAAACTCGTTGCAATCTCTTTCGCTATAAACGAAGATTTCGATCTTCGAAGGCTTGTTCTGTCATCTTTCTTAGCCTTGTTTTCACGAACAAGCGTGTGCATATCTGTCGTCTATGCAGTTTCTCGTCGATCTTACTCTTGACTTGAGCTTTCGAATCTTTAGCCTCATTCGCAAAAGAATTGTCGCTCTTCGAATTATCTTTACTCTCTGCATCGTGTGAAGAATCTGTCATGTTGAGAGCTGTCAGAGCTGTGTATACTTGAGCTATCAGAATGACATCGTAAAGCAATGTCTGTAGAAAATGCATCTTGTGATATTCAGGGAAATAGGCGTTGAGTGATTGTATAGAGATGAAGAAAACCTATTGTCTTAATATAATTACGATCTGGACGATCACTGATCTTCACGAATTCACAATCGACTTCTCAAAGGTGATAGATGATTTTTGAATGCTCGATGAGAAGGTCAAAATTGAATTCTCTCTAGAGAATATCTTCAATTTTTGTGCCTTCAATTGTGAATAGATTTCGTCTCATACACGTCAGACTTAATTCATACTACAGAATCGATTTTACGATTAAGAGCCTGAAGAGAAAGCAATATTATCATGATCGAGTATTAGTAGTATATTGAACTGGGCTTTACAATGAAAGATGATAATCCGATTCAAGTATTTCAATGTCAAATGTGTTTAATTGAAGTTCTATCTAAGTCAGATGAAAACTATATATTGCTCTCATTTATAAGAAACCAGATATTCGTCATCTTGACATGATTCATGCAACGAGCATATATCGCTCAGAGTGCTAGAAGCAGCAACAGTACGCTGAATGAAACTTCTTAATTCGTCTCGTGAACCTATTCGTGAACGCGAGATCGCGACGAGTGTTGATAATGTCGAAGTTTGCGCGCGAATGAATGTAGTGATGATGAAAAGACACGTATTTTTTCGAACTCTGACTCAGCATTCCTGATTTGAAGAGACTGCTCACGAGTTGAATTTTCTCGTTTATGTAATTGCCGTGAGAGTGCTTCGCAAGACATGTCGATGCAACAAGAAATCAGATTGCTCTTGAGATTGCTTACGTTGATCTTGTCATCTTTAGAATAAGTGTAGACAGCCTCTGCGCAAGCTGTGAAAAAAGGCGAAGCAAATTCATTGACGATATTCTGAGCGAAGTTGAGACAGACAGAATCGTCGACTTGATTGTTACATGTGATGCCTGACTGTTTAAATAGATCGATGTTGCAATCGAAGATCGCTGTGCCCTCGAAGAAGCATGTGATGAGCACAGAGTAGTCATCGACATAGCTGACATTGATATTCGATGAATCTGTAAGACTGCCTTCGATCTTACTGCCCATAGAATTGGTATTGAGCTCAACGTATATTCTTTCTGCTCATTCAGTTGGGAAAGTGTACTGAATAGGCGAGATGTCGAAAAGTATGATGGCCGACGAATTCTCTACCGGGGCAGAATCGTCAGCATTAGAAGCAAAGAACAGAGACAATTGAGTTTCGTACACGTTAGTGATCGAAATCGTCATATAATCGTCTGAGTCATCGATAATCGCAGTGCTCACAGAATATGAAGCACTCGTGACTGAAACGAAACTTGAAGCTGAGGTTGAAAACTCGCTTTCGTAAGTCACAGTCACAGTTGCGGCCGACGGGCAGTTGAACGGACTTGCAGCTATCAGAGTCGCAAGGGTCGAAACAGCGATCTGACAGGATTTCTTCATTTTGTGACTGAAGGGTCAAGAGAGTCATCTGTGTCGAAGAATACAGGCGCTATCGTTGTCTTTTGTGATGCTTCAAACCGTGCGTCAGTCTTTGAATGCTTATGAAAGCATTCATAAACGGAATCTCTTGTAAGATTTCTTCGAACGATCAAGCACACAACAGCTCTTTCTTTCGTCTCATTCTTCGTAGTCTCTTCTTGTGATTCTTTGACTCTGCATTCGACTGTCAAGACGTCGTCGCGTCGAAAAACTTTGAAAGAAGGGAAGAGGGCGAAGAAGAAAGCATGTGTTCGATGAAGTTTCTATGTTCTTTCTGAGCCGCAAAGTGTAGCGATCTCTTAAATCTTTCCCCATATTTCTTCACGTTGTAATCGCGTCTGATGTAGATTTCCCCAACTCTTTCTCGGCGTTGCAGTTGCATTCTGTTGTTTTCGTGAATTTCTAGCTCGAGTTGTCGACGAGTCTCACCTTCAGGTTCAATAGTAGTCGACGCGGAAGAGTCTGCATCGGCTTGTAGAAGCTGGTTCACAATCTTTTCATTTTCTGCTTGAACGGCGCATAGCAGCGATGTCTCGCCCTTCTTGTTTCGAAGATCGATATCATGAGGGTGTTGAAGCAGAGTTATCAAATATGAATTTGCTTTCGTAGCTAGATGATGTAGTACCGTGTCTTCATCCTTATCCTGAATTGAGATATCTGCTCCTCTTTGCAACAATGATCTGAAGGTGGCTTCGCGATTGTGCAACGCTGCCCATAGCAAGACAGTTTCTCCAGTTATGCGAGTATATGTAAGAGCCATGTCGTAGAACTTGGCTGATAAGACCGTGTTAAAGCGACGTAAAGATTATCAGTAATGAGAGAGACAATTTCGTTTGAGAGGCTATTGAGAGTCATGATGGGCGCGTACTAGACTCACAGTCCGTACAGATTTTGTAGTATCGTTTGCGACTGTCGCAACGCTGGGTTTACGAGCACATGAAGTGAAACCCTTCAAAGGCCGTTCGAGGTGCAAGTAATTCTTGGTAAAAAGACTGAGGCGGTTCAGTCAGGCTATGCGGCTGCGCGCTGAAAACTCATAAGCAGCGGCGACTGTTAGAAGGGTTCACCTACCTCCGGCTAAAACTCACCTGCGAATAAGTCCTATAGGGCTGAAAATTTTGTTTTTCTATTCTTATTATTACTATTACTTCTACTTCGTACTACTATTATTACTATCATATCACTTCTTCTTCTTGCTCTTCTTCCGTTGCTGTTATCATGAAATCTGTTTCTTTTTTAAGGCTATTCGATGCTGAAGAGTCATTCGAGGAGCAACGTATCAAACTGATACCGTGCATGTATAAACACATCAAGAGAAATCTTCTACAGAGATGCAAATTGCTATCAAATTCATGTATTAATTCTCTATTATCAATGAAGGACATGGAAATCAAATTAGAAGTAGAAACTTCTCCATAGGGCTAGCCCTATTAGCCGCAGGTGACTAATCACCTATTGTCGAGGCAACTCCTTTATTTTGAGATGTAATTGTCACGACCACACGAACAACATAATGTCAACAGTGACCCTCGAGATTACAACCACTCTTAATAAAATACTATAACTCATTATGTCTTCGCTACGCGATTCTGAGTTTCAACGCCTTACGCAGCGTCTGCTAGCCGCGAAGCAGCGTGCCGAAGAAGAACGACGGGCACGCCAACAGGCGGAGCAGGAGAAGCAGCAGGCGAAGCAGGAGAAGCAGCAGGCGGAGCAGGAGAAGCAGCAGGCGGAGCAACGCAATCAAAAGACCACATTCAACGAATTTCTACAAGCTTGCCATGAACATCTTCATAAGTCACTACGTGTCGAGATCAACAAGAGCTGGACAACCAAGGGCCCTACGAAACCTGGGAATAGATACTACCCGAAAAACATAGAGAAGTGAGGAAATTTCGCGGAAGAACAACGTAGGGTGCTTTCGACAGCTCGTGATATCTTCTACCCAACAAACAAGCCAGCTCTGCGACTCTTCAGCCCAATCCTCAGCGTCGAGGATCAAGGTCGACTTCACTGCAACATTCGAATTGCCAACGAAGCAAGCCTTCGAACCTATGAAAAATCCGCCATAGAGGTCCAAGTCGTCGACATCATCAATCGTCTATCGAAGATCGTGCAAGATCCTAAACAGTTTCAGCTCGGACAAGAGATCATTTTCGAAAACGATCTCAACTCTCTCAATGAGATAGCAGAGAAGGTTCAGGAGCGTCTACACATTCAACCCCCCCGAACCCCTTCACCAATCGCACCGTCATTCAGTTCATTCAACCTGAAACCCGACTCTGATCCTAAGCCAGAGCGAACCCGAGCCGATCAATACTGTATTTACAAAAAGGTAGAAAATGAACGGCAATTGTTGTTCGTTGTGGAATACAAACCGTCTCACAAACTCTCTGTCGGCAATCTGTCAAGATTTCGACCAATGAATGTGAAGAAGGAGATCATCGATCGAATCCACATCCCACCCCCCATTCCCCTCAACGCGACCGAAGAAGACGTCGAGCAGTCGAAAGAGATCATCGAGAAAAGACTGCAATACAATGCGAACAAGATGACTGTGGCCGTGACGACGCAGACGTTCCACTACATGATTGAGAACAGGCTCGAATACAGCTACATCATCATCGGGGAGACCTTCGTCTTCCTTCGCATCGATTGAAATGATCTCACCACGCTGCTCTACCACGTGGCGATGCCGACTGACGAGGCCGACGACGAGCGATCTAACCTCCCGTACTCGCAAACGGTCATCGCTCAGATCCTCGGCCTGTGTTTGTTGGCATCCAAATCAGAACGGAGGAACCATGTAGAACGAAAGAATGCGAAAAAAAAATTGGAAAAACACCCTGTTACCAGTCTTGAAACCGTTAATCATCAAACGCCTGCAAGTGAGAGACAGCTTGGAGCGGGGAAGAAGCGTGCACGAAAGTCGCCACTGTACAAAGGGAGAGGAAAGATTCCAGTTACCAGCGAGTACAACCTGAGATCGAAGTGCAAACCAGATGATCTGCTCAAAAACTCCGATGACGAGCAGCACGATCACGACGAACCAAACAGCCTCACTAGACCAAGTGCGAGCAGTTCGAAGAGTAGTCGGGAAAAACCCAGCGATCAACGAAAATATGAGGGTCGGAACAACAGCAATCAAGCAAGCAGCAGCCGCGGCACGCAGCGACAATACTGTACGCAAAGGTGCTTGTTGAGCATTGTGCGAGGATGGTCGCTGAACAAAAACTGCCCCAATGCGTCGCTGCATGCCAGACGTGGCCGGAAGCATGCGGTCGACCAGTCAAAGTTCCTGGATCTCATTCAGAAGCAGCTCACTGAGGATCTCGATCACAATTGCCAGCCGCTAGACCTGCAAGGAGCGAGAGGCGCTTTGTTCCAAGTCACGTTGGCGTCGCACGGCTATGTCTTCGTGGGTAAAGGAACGGTGCAAGCTTTCGTGCCGGACCTACGACATGAGGGGAATGTGTACCGGCGGCTGACGAAGCTCCAAGGGGCGGTAGTATCGATGTGCCTTGGGAATATTGATCTCACTGAGTGGTATAATCTTGATGTGGAAGTCGAGATATTGCACATGCTTTTACTGTCTTGGGGCGGTGAACTTGCTGATGAGGACGAGAGCGTGAAAGGATGGCAAGGCTTACAGCGGGAAATTCGACGAACGATCGCCGAGGTTCGAAGAGCAGGAGTCGATCAATCAGACAAGCGGCCATCGAATATGCTGTGAAACAGAGAACAGAAACGAGTAATGCTTATCGATTTCGAGCGAGCAGAATATACTGGAGGGGTGCTTCAGAAGATTTCTCCAAACAAAAAACGAAAACGAGCTGGATCCTCAAGAAGAGTCGGCAGGACTTCCAAATATAGTTCGAGATTGATGTGCAGTGCTGAAATCTAGTTTGTGAAGAAGGGCTTTACTCGTTTTTCTGAATCTTGTCTTGGCTTTGGGCGGAGTAAAAGAGCTGAATGATTATGCTTTTGGATGTGCTTTGTTACTTCACGATGGGTAAAGAACGACAACTTTTTGAAATAGTCTCTTTAGCAATTCTCTTCGTATCATAATAATTTTTGCGCTTTACATACAAATACTCTTTGTGCAAGATACTACATAAAATTTTAAACTGCATGATTAATCGCCATGTACCACCTAGCCAGCGACTTCAGCTTCGCTAGGATCTGGTGTTGCCCGGTCAACCATAGGTCGCTAGGAAACCAAGAGAACCCGACACTTTCCGCTCTCATCACTTCCTGTCAACCCTATAATCTATTCCGAACCTTTTGCGCAATTCCGTGACGATAACCAAAATAAACAGCCAACGAAACAAAGCTCTCTACCTCTGCGTCTTCCTCCGTATCTAGATCTATCGGCATGACGTCCACAGACATGAGGGGCAAGCTTGTGAAGCGTATCCCCGGACCCAGAGAATTCTACTGCGATTATGGACTACGTTATCCCGCTTCGATGGGCGCTTCGAAGGGCGAGGTTCTGAAGTCTATCCTCAAAGGAGTTTATTTCGATAACAATAGACAACCATTTGGAGGTTGTTTTCGGGATGCACTACGTTATGCTGGTTTTAGCGACTACAAAGAGGTCGTGGCGCTCTATGCCAATATTAAGGCTAGAAAGGAAAATGGCGAAACAGCATCATGCTCTTTTCCATCGGGAGACGCAGAAGACATATCGGGAGACGACGAAGAAATGGTGAGGGTCTTATTCGAGAAATATGCCGAAGAATTCTTCGAGGATGCGACCAAGTACGCTGTGCTACGAGTACCGGTTGAAGAGAGATGCTGATTGTTGCTACTAGGGAAGGCCACGCACAGACTGTGCGGCTATTGCTTGAAAACGGCGTGTACATCGACGGACATGTGACGATAGCTGCTCTTTATGGTCACACACCCATTGTGAAGCTTTTGCTTGAAGAAGGCGCCGACGTCAACCTCAAGCATTGTTTTTGCGGGACACCATTACGGGCTGCCGCTGGCGAAGGACATAGAGAGATTATGCAGCTCTTACTCGAAGCGGGAGCTGACATCAACCATGACGACCCGGTTTATTACGCTGTTTCCGGGGGCCGCAAAGAGGTCGTGGAGCTCTTACTCGAGAAAGGCGCAATTATCAACGCTTGGGGAGGAACGACGGCATCTGGAAAATCGACGATTGCCATCGCTACTTCAAAGGGACACAAAGAGATTGAAGAGCTCCTAATCGGACGTGGGGCCCATGCCTACACCTATGGATATTGCACGCAGGGGTGCTTGCTGGGGTTGGTGCGAGGCAATGATCTGGACGAGAATTGCCCCAACGTTTCATTACATCGCCAAGGCGGAGATGGTGTTGGGCACGCGATCGATGTTGGAACGTTCGCACGGCTGATCCAGACACAGCTCAAGGAAGCTCTTCACTTGGATCAAGATTGCGAGCCGCTGGGCATACAAGGAGCGAGAGGCGCTTTGTTCAAAGTCACATTGGCCGCGTACGGATACACGGTTGTGGGCAAAGGGACAGTGAAGGCATTTATGCCCGACTTGTTGCATGAGGGAAAAATATATCAGCGACTGACGAGGCTTCAAGGAACAGCGGTACCTGTGTATCTTGAAAATATCAACCTCATCGAGTGGTATTATCCCGATGTGAGGGTCCGGATATTGCACATGCTTTTAATGTCTTGGGGAAGCAACCTTGCTGAGGAAGACGAAAGCATAAAAGACTCATCAGAAGTTCAAAAAGAGATCAAGCGAACGATGACTGAGGTTCGACGGGCAGGAGTCGATCAGATGGATGTACGGTCATCAAATCTACTGTGGAATCGAGAAGCGCAGCGGGTGATGCTCATTGATTTTGAGCGGGCAGCAATGGCTAAGTGTGGACTTCAAGATAATGGCATGCATGAAGAAAGAGTGATGCAGGAAATGTCACCAAACAAGAAGCGCAAGCGGGCTGGGTCTCTAGAGCGAAAGCGGTAGTGCGGAGCCATAGGTGGTGCACTTTTCGGGTGCCTGCCACAAGCTTTTTGGGACGTTGGCATAGGCAGAAGCCTTCATAGCGGATTAGGAGAAGTGTGCTTCCGTCGTTAAAGCCAAAGTTAAAGAGGAGCTATCGGATGGCTGCCGACCGGCGAAAATGCAGGGGACGCCAGTTGGACTTTAGTTTGAAGACCGAGGGCGGCGGCGGTGAGGACTACGGCCAGCTTACAGAGGGCTTGAGCTCGATGAGAATCCCATAATTCTTGTATAACTATCGTATTTCTCTGAATAAAACAAGCCCGCCCGTCTTTAAGTTCTGCCTTGAACTTTGACCTCAGAGATGCTGATTCTGTTGATCATCCACCATATATTCGCCGTCCAAACTGGGGTTTCTAATCGTCTGTCCAGCTCATATTCTTGTCTTTTTTCTTCTTGGAACTTCTCAAGCCACCGTTGAGCCAGGAATCATCTGCTCGAATGCTTCCATCTTCACTGAAGGGTGACAAGTTCAAGGTCGGCTCTTGTGGCTCTGCCTTTCCGGCGCCTGTAGTTCTGACATCTTGAATGAGTGGAGCTTCTTCTTCCCGAAGGAGTTCTCCATTCATACCAGATTCCACTTCGTTTGCGGTCACTTGATGGTCTATTTCGAGGGGGCCGAAGGCTTCGTCAAGTCGGTCTGCTGGGATTGCATTAGCTCTTATGAAGGATTGACTCCTAAGTCTTATGACACAGAGCTTGTGTGAACTATGTCGACCAACCTGCGTGCTTGCTTCGGCTAAAGCGATTAAGGGTCTGTAAACCTGCCTCAAGGCTCTTTAACTTTTTGATTGCACGAGCCCTTTCAATCTGCGAATCTTCGGTCTCTGCGGCAATGTTCCTTGTTAAAGTGTCATCAAGTTTCATCACCGTGTCCGGCGACAACGTGTCGGGAAGTCCGTCCAAAAGGCAATGTTCAATCCCTAAGACACCGAAATTATCCACTATGACTTTCATTGCAACCTGTAAACGCATCAGACACTGTTCGCCTTATTACAGTCGGGTTTTTGAGGGTGCTCTTGACTTCTGTCCTGGTAACGAACGTCTTTGGAGGGTGACTGGCGACGGGTACCCACCTTGTAGTATGCCTCCATGCAGTCTACCGCTTCCGAACAGGCATAGCGGTCCATGTCCGCTTCAGTCCGCTGGTTTAAAGCCTCCAAGAGCTGCCCGGTATGGAAACCCCCATGTTGTACGTAAGATGAGCCCGTATCAGGCTTGATTTTGAAAAAGGCATTCAGCTGCCGAGCCTGGTCCTTTTTTGCGTGTTCTTGGCGGGCTTTTTGGATGGTCTCGGTGAAATAATGATTATACGTGATAGGATGACCTTGTTGGTGAGGCCGGATAATCTCTTTGACTTTTCTTTCGAGCTGTGCGGCATATTTTTCCATGGCTGGGTCGATGACCTCTCGTGATAGCCCGTCGCTCGTCGTTTCATCAGCCGTATGCAATAAGATTAGTTCCAGAGTGTTTTTGGTGGCATCCAGGATCTTTTCGCTGTAGCGCTCTAGGAGCCGCCGCCATGGCCTTGATTGCTGGTAGAATAAGTCTCCGACGATAAGAGGGTTGAAAGTCCCTGGTAGTTCACATCCTCTACTCCTTCTCATAAGCTCACGCACATGTTTTAGGAAGTCAGACCTCGAAATTTGTTCTGGTACGCTTGTTTTCTTTTGGGGGAAGTCGTCCTCAGTGATCTCCTGACTATGCCCTTCACAACGCATGTCCTCTGCAAACTTCAAAAGAATGTCCTGCACCACAGCTCGGAGTCGCTTCCTAAAGCCTGCAGGGGTCATCGCGACCCCGAAGAATTCGTGGACGTATACACCGTCGACGGCAGCCTTGACGAGAGAAGAGAACGATCGACTGACGTGCACCAAGTAGAGTCGTTGCTCTTGCAGTGTTCCTCTCGCTTCTCCCAGTCTGATCAACGTGCTTCGGGAATCGTCAATGCCCGCCCCGACGTCACGAAGGAGGTTCGGGAGCTCAGACACGATCTGGTCCTTCAGAACGGTACTCAGGCGAGGTTTCAAGGCCCCTATTCCTAAGATTTTCGGCGGCAGAGATATCCAGGAGCCTTGCGAAAAGAAATCTTTTTCTTTCTCGTCGCGTTCCTCAACAGAGCTGTCTCTGCTGTCATCATCTCTATTCCTGAGAACATGCCAACCGAGTCGAAAGACTACGTCCTTGTTTCCTGCTAGGTCCAGGAATGCTTTTTCGCTCTCCGATCCCACACGTAACGTATCCGGCTTGGTGATGATGCCAAGAGTCCGAACACCTTTTGGGTCGACGTCCCGTGCAAGTTTGGTCACGATTTGATTGGCGTAGTCGTTCTTTGCTGAGACGACCGCAAGTATGATGCTCCGGGTGTTTGCCATGTAGGATCGAACAAGGGAGGACACCAACTTCACATCTTTCTCGGATTGGTGCCTGCTCTCGGCATGAATCAGGCCAGGAAGATCGACGAGGGTCAGGTGAGGCTGCTCTGGCCCCGATATCTCCACCCTCAGGACGTCATCGCTGAACGCTCTGGCGCTAGACTCGAGACCCATGGCTTTTTTGGCGTCATCGATCAGAGACGGAAACTTATCGATAATTACAGTCGGCGCCTTGAAATCAAGAAGCTTCTCCTTCTCTTCATCTGATCTCTCCGCGCCAGGGATTATCGCGACTGTCGCGTTCGTCGTTGGATCCCTGCGAAGAATGAGCTCCGTAGCAAAGCGGGTGCAGAGATTTTCCTTCGTGGGGAACCGAACTCCCGAGACTGCTTCGAGTACAGAGCTCTTTCCGGACGATTGGTCGCCGCAAACAATGAGCTGGGGCAGTCGTACGTAATGACTGATGCCTTGGGATCGAAGAAGATCAATCACGTCTAGGAGTTGTCCATGGTCTTTTGATTGCAACGATAGAGGGAACATGTTCATGTCGGTGTGATCGCTCATTCTGGTGTCTTGTGGATGAAAAATGTCAGCTCGAGAAGACTCGTCGTGGATCAACGTACGCTTCCTGGACAGAAGTGGGACTCACGGCGTCTTCAGCAACAAACATATGTCAGAGAATTATAGTGGTCGGTATGAACCCTGAGGATCCTCATGGCGCAGAAGGATGTTGGATGCCCTTATATGCGTGGTCCAGCTAAGCAAGGTGAGCTGCATGGAGACACCTTTGCTGCAGGAAGTCTTGAACTGGTTGGTTGTCTGGCAGTGCCAGCGCACAGACGGCCCCACTTTCCACCATGCATCTTGCAGTATCTATGTGGTTGGACAACAGTCAACCAGATGATATCTCGCTCTGTCATAGAGCTGTGGAAAATCAAATCTTTGCTGAGTTTTGACTGAAAGGCGTGTCCTGTTAATCGATGACGCTCCGGATTATAGTTGTTGGTTTGGTCCCGCTTAATAATACCTACTAAAGCGGTGTGCGTACTCTGGTCTACAACTAACGACTACAATTGATATACTTTACCTGCACTTTTCCTTGCTCAATTCGTGTCTTAGGATAGCTCGAGATCGAGATATTGATACAATGGCCCAAGGCACTCAATTCGGGAGTTTGGAAAACCCGGGTCAGCTTCGTCTCCTGAAGGTTATTGATCAACTTCGTGAGCTTGGTGTCGGCGAAGATATCTCTCTCTTCCAGGTTCGTCCTTTGCCTGTTCTCCTCGAAGACGTAAATCTTATGACCTGATCATGTCGCTCGTGGATAGCTCGTAGTGGTGGGTTAGGGTTATGGTTGTCGAGTCCATAGGGACGCCTCACGTACTTTCGCCAGATTCTCCCACGATGCCGCTGAAATGAACATCACCATGAGGGATGGGAGCAAGCTCTTTTGCTCGTGAAGGGAAGGCTCACAGGCTTTCAGAAGCTTTGAATAGACGTTCACTCGAGGGTTGGCGATGGCTCAGAATATTTCTCAATATGTTTGGCTTTTCGCAAAGAGGTACTGATTGGCGAAGGTATTACACTGGTATCGGATCATTCTACACTCAACGATGGAATTCTGCGGAAGAGATCACGCAAGTTCAGTGAAGTCATCGTTGTCGAAGACTATTCGGGATGGCGCCTAAATTGGAACGCATGACTGGCAATGTGTTAAGATTAGAAACCCTGAGCACGAAGAATGTAGCAAAACTGAAGCAGAAGGAAGTCAATATTGGAGCAGATGAAATTGAGGCTCGAGGGAGCAAGAACTGAAGCTCAACATGAAAGTCTCACAAATGGATTTCCTCCATCGAAGGCTGCGCGGACAATACCTGGTGGAAAGGAAGCACTCAGAGCGCTGGTCTGAAGATATTTCTCATTCAGTTCGCTTTTCATTCATTTTGCGATATCGACGACAATGACATCTTCGCTCGGCAGTGCTGGCACTGCGCTCTACGCCTCACCAGAAGCAGCACGACACGCTCAAGAACTTTCGCTACGAAATTTTCTGACGTCACTCATCACATCGACGGCCGTATTTGTCATCGAAGTCTGTGTGTTTGTTCTTCTTAAGAATAGATTCAAACAAATCTAGTGAGTCTCAGTCATTCTTCAAGCGCAAAGATACTGAGTCGATATGTCAGTCAACCTCGAACTTATCTCGTATCTGAAGAACAACGCATCATTTCACGTTCTTCAGGTACGATATTCTGAATCTCACGTATGTTTCAGCTTCTCGATAGAATCATCTTACAACACTCTGGCTTAGACGCTTTCTTCTTCCTTCGATATATTCGCACTCTTCTCACTATCTTCACCAGCATATCGGTCATCGTCATATCAAGCCTCGTTCCTCTAAACTTGCTCGATGACAATGATGCTGCAGGTCGAATCCAAGGTCTCGATAGGTACAGCTGGGCGAATGTCGAACTCGATCACACTGCATTCTACTGAGCTCATTTGATGATGATCTTGATTGTGATCGTGTTCATATATTATATCATTTATGTGAAACTGCTTTTTTACGTTCACGTTCGTAATTCTTACCTAGCGTCACCTGCGCATCGTCTTTTAAAGATCTCTAACACGATTCTGATGATCGATATTCTCGAGAAAGATCTTTCGATATTAGAGAATGTCTACGATATATTTCTCGATGAAATTCATTTCGTCTGAATCAATCGAGATCTCTCTACTCTGTCGAAGAAGATTCAAGAGCGAAAAAAGCTCGTCATCACATTGAAAGTCGCGAAGACCAGCCTTATCACATCGGCAACGAAGTCTTTTCGTCAACACAATAGTCACGATTTTGTACAATCGAGTGAGAGAAATATCGAAAGGAAAGAATCGTTGTGAAAGCGCTATCTGAAGGAGAAGAATCGTGATCATATGTATATTTCACGAAAAGAATGCACCTGAATGCCAGCAATTCCTCTTATCGAAAGAAGAGTTGATATCATTCATCACTGCTTAGACGAGCTAGCACGAATGAACAAGAAGATCAGTGCAGACCTAACGAAGCTGGTCGAGTTCAAGTCGAATGAAAGAGAATCAAGCAAGTATTCACGACTGAAATTCGTCTTTATACGATTCAACACTCAATTCGTCGCGTACATGATCTGTCAGACTCTTCTGAACGTCGATTCTTTGCACTTATCGACTCGACACATCAGCGTTTTCGTGCGAGAATTAAGATGAAGCACTCTGTCTCAACGATGGTGAAATCGATATATATGCAATGAGTTGATGTGAATCGCCATCGCTTCTCTTCTCATAACGTGAGCAATACTCGTCGCATTCACGGGCTTTCTGTCTCAAATTACCACCCTCGCAGACTTCGTATCGTGACTTCACTGAATAGCTGACGCTTCGACGTGACTGAGTGAGATTATTCAAGATGTGCTGTCGCAGTTGATGTTAGTAGCACTGATCGCATTGCTGTCACTGATTCTACGCATTGTTACGAATTGACAAGATCTATTCACGAAGACGACAGTGAAGCTGTCGCTGCAGAAATACTATTTCATCTTTCTCTTCATGCAAAACTTTCTCACAGTGTCGCTTTCATTCAGTATTACGACCATCGCTCAAGATCTTCTTCATGGCCTGAACTCTGCATTCGCGTTGTTGATCAGAAATCTTCTCAAGGCGAGCAACTACTTTTTCTTCTATCTCACTTTACAAGATCTTTCGATGAGTGCAGATGTCTTTCTGCAAGTCGAAGGTCTAATCAACTGACTTATCCTCGCCTCTTGAACGAATCGCACATCGAGACAGAAGTGAAAGAGACAGATGAGTTTATCGAAGATTCAATGAGGCACCTTCTACTCTCTTTACACGAATCTCGCATGTATTGATAAGACGCTCGCATTTTCGTCGACGTCTCTGCTGATAACTTAGACCAGACGTACTCAATCATCGCTTCTCTTATACTTTCGTTCAGCGTCGTCATCTTCAGCTTATTTTGATTCGTATTCCGCTACAATCTGCTCTACGTGTCGACTTTCCCGTACGATACTGAAGATCAACTTTATTCGACTGCTCTGAAGCAACTCTTTACAGAGATCTACATGATGAAGCTATGCCTGATAGGTCTTTTTCTGTCTATTCGCAATGATCGAGATGTTCTTACCGATATTGATCAGATCGTGATTATGATGATCATCACAACATTGACGATCATTTATCAACTGTTTCTGAGAAACATCTTCTTCTCAATTCTCAAATATCTGTCAGTCTTCACGAAAGACAGAGAGGATGATGAAGAAGAATCGAATTGGAACCACTTCTCAGCATCTGCGCTTGATCATTTACGACATCTAGCGCACATCTGCTATGGCTGAATGAGATCTTTCAAGAAAGTTCTTCGAGATCTTCAAGAAAGTATTGACGAGCTCGCACGAAACGAACTCGACGTAACAGATCAACATGAGTACAAGCATGAGACTGCTGACCATCGCAGTTCTGTCATCTGAATTTCGAAGAACGATCTTGAAATCAGCGAAGATGAGATCGCCTACGTCAGAAACTGCGTTTCAGATATCAGAATCAGCAATGAGTTTGCAGATCTTGATATCAAGAGACGCTTGAAGATTTCGCAGAATGTCTCTAACACTGATATCGTTCAATAGATAACATCTGAAGCTGTTTTACTTTTCTTAGTCAGTGTTTACGACTGATCTACAGAGCATCTTGAAAGCTACGTCTATGATTGAATGTCTGAATAGCATGAGTATGAACGGTTGAATTAGATGTGATGTATTTCGCAGACTTGCTTACATCTGCTTTACTTTGAAAATAGCAAATCTTTGTCATCTCTGACATTCTGCTTGTATTTAACTTTCTGCCTCTGTATTGAGCAATCGATTAACCTGATTACCCTTTCTCGTTGGCCGTTCATGTAGTTCGAAGCGCTTCGCCTTCTTCACTTTTCCCTTGGTTTCTTGCTGCAGAATGAACGAATCGATAGTGTCTAACTTGCGCTAAAGACGAGTACAGTACAGAGTTTCACTTTTGAATGCTGCTGTTCGAAACAGACCCCTTTTATGAATGCTAATGTCTGAAGTCGATTGTGAATACTATCGCAAATTTAGATCATAAATCGACAAGACACAGACTCTTGATCTATCGAAAACGTTTGAAGACTTTCGAATTCTCTCAAAAAATGATCATTTACAGACATCTCAACGTCTACAATGAATGCTCGAATTCTTAAGGTAAGACTGTTCGACATATTCTTCGAAAGACTGCTGAGCTTCTTTCAAGTTTGAACACTCTCTCAAGAGTTTGCTGAAGGAATCAAATCCTGAAGAGAACGATGACATAAATCGCAAGATTATTGACGTTCTTCATATCGAGATTCGACGACTTTCTGAAAAAGATCGAGAAATCGATCAGAACTTTCATTCTGCGACGACTCATTCGCAGTCAAACACTACGCTCAATGCGATTTCGCGAAATCTCAAAGCAGAGCTGATCTTCACTCGAATTGCGAATTCGCAAAATAAAATCAACACTATCACGACTTTCGATGATCAAGCAAATACAGATGAAAGCAATTTCTCGACGACAGATTCTACAGCATTCACTCAAGAGAATTCTCAAGATGTCTCATCACATATGTCAATGAACGAAATCGAGACAGACTGCAATGAATCATCTCTAGTGGTAAACTCGTCAGATATTTCCCATCAGATCATTCGCTTCGACGATATCTCACTAACATCGAAAGACGTCACGAACGATGTTGAGCAGAAGCTGCAGAAGATCATCAGTGTTATAAGCGAGACTTGTCGAATCATCGTGTTCGTGAGCGTCGGAATTAGTATCAATTGCGATATATCTGTGAGTACTGATCTATACTTTTGATCATCTTTAGATAACAATTATTCAGAACTTTCGATCTGAGATCGATCTTCACAAGACGAACAGAGAACTCTTCGAGAGAGAAGTGCTCAATGACGAAGAAAGAAGAAAAGAATTGTATAAATGCTTGATGAAGATAAGAAACAAAGCAAAATCTGAAGATCTGATTCAAACGAATATGCATCGATTTCTTCAAGTCCTTCGAAGATTCAAGAAGCTTCAAAGATGTTATACTCAGAATCTTGATGAACTGAAGACAAGAACTGATTTGAATGCTGATATCGAATTCAAAGACTGCGACGTGATTCAGTTGCATGACAATCTTGACTTCTTCAGATGCTCTTATTGCAGACATCTCACGAATTGAAATAGCGTGCGCAAGACGACTCTTGCTTTCGAAGAGATTGTGTCATGCTCTGAATGCGCGTCGAGGGTAGAAGAACGACGAAGAAGAAAAGAAAGAACAAACATTCATGTGAAACATTTACGACTCAACATTGTTCTCTTTCAAGATATTGACGATTCTTTGAGCGAGACAAAAGCGAGAATTATCGACAAAGACGCGAACTCAAAGTCTAATGTTCTTCTGATTGTCGATACATCATTGATCATCGACGATTCGAGATACGAGCTCAAGAACAAGCTGATTTCGGCGATACGTCGAAATGATGAAAAGATCATATACATTAACAACAATTCTTTCTCGAGAACATTTTTCAAGCTCGTGATCGATCACATATTCGAGATGAACTGCGATCTCTGAGTGCGAGATCTTGTCGCACGCGAATCTTTCTTGCGAAAAAATGAGGCGAAACAGGCTTCTCAGCGTCTCTCTTGCGACTTCGACTTTCAGTCAAAAGCGAAGACTGTCGATGAAGTGATCAAAGAGACTGAGCTTAAACTGATCTTCATTGATGATTATTTCGATGTTCAGTTCAGAATCAGAACGAAGAAAGAAGTCAGAGAAGACTTGAGTTTCTTTCTCTCACAGAGATGACTTTCGACATCTTTTCTTATGTGCGTCTTATCGCTTTTCGAATGAGGTGAATTCATCAAAGTTCTACACAGTAAGCTTACGAAATTCGATGCGAATGACGTTGAAAAGAGAAAGGAGATGCTGAACGAGCCTGTGTGATCAATCGAGCGAAAACATACTTGCATAATCATTTCGCACAATCTCAACGATCACTGAATTCTGATCGTAGTGAATATATCGATCCGAACTATAAGCTACTACAGCTCACTGTCTGAGTATCATCTGAGTGATTGTTGTGAATTTATGAAGGCGCAAATGAAGCGAGTCGATGAGAAACTCGATCAAGACTATTTCACGTGAAATTCTTTCATTGAAGGCGTAAGTACACTTCTTCATTCACAAGTTCAGTTGACTGATGAGTTTATAGAGTTCACATCAACAGACTAATGACTCGAACTGCGAGATATATCTTCTGAAGAATGCGAGGTGTCTCAGCCAAGGCGAGATCGTCAAGGGGACGTCAATCGATGCAGATAGCTTAAGAGTTTTTTATGTCGAGCTACTTCTGATCAGATCTCTTTACGAGGCTAGCGAACAGATCATGCTGAAGAGCGTTCTCTATTCAGAATTCTCGAGATCATGGCAGATTGATGCTGCGCCTCGCTTCTACATCTTCAAGCTCGACTTCACAAGAGCGAAACGAAGAAAATTGCAAATTGAAGAATTGAATGCTCAAAACGCTATTCCTGATGAAGATGACTCGAACTGAGATGAAGATGATACTCAATCGTTGAATCTCGCGGCTATAAAAGCTAGAATCTCAACTCTCTTTGCGTCGTTTCTATCATGCTCTTGAACGACGTACTTGAAGCGCTTTGTCAATTGCCGCATTCAAAGAAGCAACAAGTCAATGAAATTTGTTCGAGCTTTTCGTCTGCTTCAGATAGTGACAGCTTTCGACTGTTCTGAGCACTTCATGACATTAAAGAATGTCGTCGCTCATTATCGCGTGCTAGCGCCAGAAGAGCTCATAAAAGCATCGCTCGACTTATCTAGTCATTTGTACACAGTAGAACTTTGGACAGAGCATCTCGAATTAATCAATATGATTCTTCAACGATTCGTACGCGCTCATTTTACCTCACTAATCGATGAAGGAACGGACCTTTTCCAAGACAGATCTGAGCAGATGATACTACACAGTCAATGCGCAATCATCAGGTTCATTAAGGCTACGATGATCAAGATATATTCGAGGATGAAAGGATGAAACTCTTCCTCTAATCACGTCGAAAGGTTCGCATTCCTGAATGTTCAGCGCAATCTCAGAAGATGAAGACGAGAAGACGCTATATGATCTATCATTCAAAATCGATTCTCTTCTCTTGCTCTTCTCGCTCTAGTGCTCTATCATGTTCGAATGCTGTTCAATTCTCAGAGTATTTCAGAATCTTCGTAGGTATTAATGAGTTTTAGCCAGCATTTGCTGATCTGCAGCAGCTTTCAAACCGAGATTCCTCGAAACGCTCGAATTCCCTTCGTCGATGCTCTTGTCGAGCTTCGTCCGAGTCTTTGAAGTTACGTACCTAAACTGACGCATCTCTTCGATGTTCTTTCTAGTCCCGGCAAGCTAAAAACCCGCAAGTTCAAAATAGAGCTTGTCATCGACGATGAAATTCGAAACGTCTCTTCGAACTCGATACTGCTGATAGATGCTTTCGACTACGCAAATGACAGCAATAGCGATCTGCTTCGCGGATCGAAAAATTGTTGAATCCTCGATTGATGCTGTTTCACTCTCGTCGCAGTCGATTTCATTAAACTTAAAATAGAAAGATCACAGTGATCGAGTCAATGCTCTCTTCTCAGATTGTATATTATTAAAAGGCGTACATGCGCTTTATGCAAGTTCACGGCAGCGCCGATATCTTCACAGTACGTGCAACAGATTTGTGAGACTCAAACTCGATAGTTCTGCAGAAGACGACTTCTGCAGCTGAGAGCTCAGTTTTTCAAGAGTAAGTGTCTTCCAAGTCACTCGAGGTTGAGAGCTCTGTCGGATGAAGGGGGTTTGCTCTAAATCTGGCTTCGCCTCCAGATATGACTCCTGACTCGAATTCTAAAGGCGGCTTTTCTCTCGTCAATTTCATTCCTCTACTGAAATTGATTAATCTATTCAAATATCACTTTTCAAGATCTCTAATCAGCATCTAGTTGATGAATCTATCCGGGAGAAAACACGTGCCTTGACTATGAAGTTGTTCATGTTCAGAAGGATGTTTCAAGACATCTCTGAGTGCAGAGCGACGCTCATACGCTGCCTCGCAGGCGACAACTTAATCGCATTGAGAAAGATTATCGAGTTCTGGCTATCGAATAAGGAAAAGAGAGCACACTTGGGCTTGCTATGGAACGTATTCGAGCACATGAAATGGACCGAGGACGCAGGCAGAGTAATCATGATGGGGCGAGGCCTTGACTTTCGTCGAGCTGAAGCACTAGTTCGAGACTCTGTTCTTATGCGCTGGCCAAAGGTGGTCCCGTTTATAATCATGATTCGAGCTCTCGTCGATTACGAGAATCTAATTTCATGGATCACGCGAACCTTGTTGAGTATAAGAAGTTCTACTAAGATGAATGTCACTGAAGTGGCTTCACGTGAGAATAGATGGGATACGAAACCCATCGTCATCCTCGAAGGGCTCGCAGCTGGGTTTGACATGTTCATTCCAATCACGATTTTAACACAGGGAACGTCTCAAGACCAGCTTGGAATCGCAACGGTAGACTGAACTGCTGCTATGTTCATCTTCCAGCCTGCGGTCAGGAACGTGAATCGAATCGCAATTGCAAAAACGGAGTTGAGCAATTTTGAATATGAGACGACGGCTGTCGTTACCTACAAAACTGTCGATACGTTCTGCCTAGTCATTAGTGATTCTCCATTTATGATCAACGTCTCACTTATACTTAAACCATCTTCAGAAGGTTCGAGGTGCGATTGGTCTGACAATTCTCAGGTATTCATGCGCGTGGTCAGCAATGAGCATTTAGTGTCTGATACAGAGCACGAAGCCATAAAAAAACGAACTGCACGTCTGGAATGGTAGGCTACTCTTCTGATAGCGCGTCGTTTAGGAGAAGAGTGTGCTGTAAGAGATGTTTGTAATTTCCTTGTGAAGGGATGAGATGACATCATTCAGGTTGAATAGTTCTAGGGATAGTCACATAAGCGTGCTTTATGAACACATGTATTTTTATGCAAGGTTCAACCTCTTTCCTTGCACACATTAATATGACATTCGTTTATTAGTCGACAGTCTCTTTCTCTGGTTCAGTCCTGCTGCTTCACTTCTTGCAACCCTTCATGCTGCTTCAATTCTGACATCCCTTCAATTTTGGCACCCCGATTTGACATGACGCATTGAAGCTATTTTCGCCTCTTCTAGAGAGTTTGTTCTAGGAGAATTCTTCTGAGGCTAAGAGGCAGCTAGGATGAGCTGATACTGAGTCAATGACGATCAAGTCGTGTTAATGATTCCTGAGAGAATCGGCTTCGAACAGATCTTCTGAAACATATGACGATTCAATTCTGGCATCTCGCACCAATTCTGACACTCTGATTCGTATCTTCTACTTCAATTCTGACGCTCTGCTTCAATTCTGACTTGAATGAGTCAATATTGAATCAGTTTGACTTAAGGTATTTAAAGCTTCTAGAAGTATGAACTCAGAAGGTCTCTCTCAGGGAAACATGATGACAGTCAGCGAATTCTTATTCCCCACATCAGGAGGAAACATTCAGAAGTCTTACAGTTCATTTCACTCTGATTTCTGATCACATCAATTTATTTCAGCATGGAACAGACTCAAGGTTTAGAAGAAGAGTCAAAGCTCGAAAACGAAAAAGTAATTAAGTACATGAGAACAGCTCGCATCAAACTTGAGTGGTTGCATTTTCAGAAGAGAGAGCTCGACTTCAAACATATTCAGGAATTGAAATCTTGTTTTCATAAAGACTGTCGAAGACTCGATGTACGCAATCATGTTCTCGTCATTATTGATCAACAGCATCTTGATGCTGCGTTACGACTCTTCGGAATCTCAGAGGCCGAATTGCCTAAAAGCTCACGATATGAATTTTTCGAATTGAGCTTTTGAAACGGCTATCGGCTTATATGCTTACACGAACGACAAAGAATTGAGGCAGCAAAGCTGGCTCTATCGCCATCATCGAATAAGTGATGATCGATGAATCTCTATCTTGCAGGTACGGCTTCTTCTGTTTGACAATCAACAATTTTCTAACTGTACATTCAGACATTAGTCACGAATTAAGAACGATCCTGACTGAAGAATACGCGAACGAAGGCAAACTCTCTGACGGTCAGATCTATCGAAAAATACGCAACTATCAGTTTCAAAAGCAGTTCAGCTTGAAAATACGATGGTGAACTCGACTCTCTTCACATGAGGTCAGAAATTTAAAACAACTACTTCAGCACAGAGAACTTACTCTTGCCTTTGATGCTTTTTTGAAGATATCTGCGCTCTTAATAGAGATGAGAATTAGCACTCTACATAAGATGTTCGCGATAAGATGCGATGAGATATACGTTCTGTCGTCGATCGCATGAATCTGCTCATTGATTGCTAGAAAATCGTACATTATCTTCGTTACATCAAGCAATTCTGGTCTGATCTGCTTCAGCAAGACAAGATCGCGATGGCCAAGGTAGATCAAGTCATCGTGAAAGCGTTACAGCTCATCGCGCCATGAGCATCAACACTAGATGCCAAGATTCTACGTGATAAAGTGCTGGGCGGGGAAATCTTTTGTCGTTTTAGTCAACAAGAACGTGAAGGGATCTGAATTAGATTACAGTTCTTCAAGGGTCTGATTTCTTCTCTGTTCGAGTTCTTTGAGAATGTTAAATGCCTTGAGGCATGAGCCGACTGCCTAAAATGGCTGGTATGTCTAGGTTCTCGAAAAACACTCTTCACGACAATGAATAAAATCTATACTGATATAAATCAGAGCGTAGACTCGGCTCTGATGCAGGAAAACGAGATCACGTTCAAGTCTGTGCCAGCAAGTTCCGCTCGTCGAATAGATCTGAGATATCGACAATTACACGCCTTCGCCATGCGATACCACTGTGAAATGCCGAGAAAGCCCAGCGAGAAGAATCTTCTGGCAAAGCCAAGAGCCATGTTAGACACAACGAGATTGCGCGAGATGACTGATCTTGCCAATTGTTTGAGGTTTGAGTCGCTCGAGATCACCGCCTTAAAGCAGTTTTCAAAGTCAGCAGACTCAACGATAGTAGAAGGAAACGAAAGGCCTGCGCTCGTCACGGATGGTTCAGGGGAAATTAGAAAAGACAGATGCGGAATGTCACATGTTCAAAATTACGAAGAGAATCGTAAGTTTTTGTTTATCACTCATTTATATGACGATAGGGATGAACAATCCGAGGGGATCACGTTCTACTTCAGGCTAAGATTCACGTACTTGAAATTTTATGGCATGTCGAACGACTCTAATTCACAACAGCATCTCACTACAGTGACAGAAGAATCACTATCCTCGGCTTTTCCTCTAACTCGATCGATTTATTCGTCAAGAGAAGATCAGACACGAGAGACTGAGCACAGAGAGGTTGACGAGAAACATACAGAAGACACAATGATGCAGAAGAAAGAGAAATAGGAACAGAGATCTTCGTTCCAAGCAGAAGATGCTCTTGCACAAGAAGTAACGATGCAACGACAAAAGCTCTTGTCTGACGCAGGCGTGCTTGAAAAAAAAGAGCATGAACAAGAACAATATCGGCAGAAGCTTGCGAAGAACGCAAATGCAATCGTGAAAGAGAAGCAAAGACTAGAACAAAAACGACAAAAGCTCTTGTTCGACGCAAGCACACTTGAAAAACAAGAGCAAGAGCAAGAAATTTATCGACAGAAACTTGTATGAGACGCAGATGCAATCAGAAAACAAGAGCAGAAGCAAGAACAGCGACAACAAAAGCACTTGTCTCATGTAAACATAATTGAAAAGCAAGAACAAGAACAAGAACAGTATCGACAGATGCTTATAAGAGATGCAAGCGTATTCAAACAACAAGATCAAGAATCAGAACAGCAACGACAGAAGCTTTTGTCTGACGTTAGCACACTTGAAAAGCAAGAGCAAGAGTATCGACAGAAGCTTATAGGAAACGCAGACACGCTCAGAGAACAAGAGCAAGAACAAGAACAACAACGACAAAAGCTCTTGTTCGTTGTAAGCGCACTCAAAGAACAAGAGCAAGAACAAGAGCGACGAAAACAAAAGCTTATCTTCAACGCAAGCGCGCTAAAAGAGCGGGAGCAAGAGCAGAAACAGATGTATCAAAAGCTTACGAGAAATGTCAATACTCTTAGAGAACAAGAACAAGAACAAGAGAAACAACGTCAAACTCTTGCGAGAGAAGAAAACGAGCTACGTAATCGAAAACAAAAGCAGAAGGAACAACGACAATCACTCGCGATGATCGCGAGCGAGCTCGTGAACCAAGAACAAAGACAAGAAGAAAAGCGACAAAAGCTTATGAAGTACGCAAACAATCTCAAGAATCAAGAACTGAGACAAAACGAACGACGACAAAAGCTTACAACGAACATAAGCGAGCTGAACAAACAAGAGAAACATCATAAGAAGTTGAAGAGAGATAAATTGAAGCAGAAACGAGAGCAAAAGAGCGTGAAGCAAAAAGTACTGAGAAGTAAGCAAGACGAGTTAGAGACAATTCAGAAGCGAGACGAGCGAGATATGAGAAAGCTACAAAGACAAAGTCAAGAAGAACTGACGAATCTTGAATTGTCATCTTTCTTAGAGCTCGAGCATGAAGAAATATATGCCGGTCAAATTACATCTGAAGTACAAGCGAAAAACTATTCAATGAACGCAGCTCAGAAAGATGAAACTCAAGTAGACGTTTCAGCATTCGAAGGTGAAGATATTTCGACACAAGAGCACGAACTACAACAGAATAAAACGCAGGCGAAGGGTCAAGAGAAGAGACAAACGAAGAAAACTCAAGATGATAGATTACATGAGTCTGAGACTCAAGAGATGAGTCAAGAGCATGAAGTGCAAGAGAGAAAGCATGAGCATCAAACGCAAGAGAACGAGCAAGAAGATAAAGCTCACGAGAATGAAGCACATGAGGATGAAGTAGATGAGAATGAAGCATATAAGAATGCAGCACATAATGATAAGGCTCAAGACGGTAGGCAAGCTGAAGAAGCTCAAGAGATTGTGCAGAAGAATAAAGCACATAAGGAAGGGCAAGATAGTGATGCGCATGAGAATGACATACGAGAGTATCAAGCACGAAAGCGTCGAGTGATGACTAATGAGAGCGACGATGATGTCGCACTTCGAGCACAACAGTTACGAGAAGAGCGAAAACCTGTGGAAAAGAACAAGTATCAACGGCTTAACAGATTTGAGCTATCAAGTCATGATACGAACCGGAAAGATGACACGTCAATGAATGACACTGAAGAGAAAGATACCACTTTCATGTCAAGGAAAAAGTCACAGACGTCGCGTCGACAACAAAGGCAGAATCTGCAGGCACAGCAAAGGACTACAAACGCAACGACAGCAGTGATGACGAAAATCACAAACGGTTCAATCGAGTTGGCTTCTGATTTTACTTATGAAGCGTCATCTCGAGCTACATAATTCGCAATGTCAAATGAATGCGAACACATATTATCAAGCCTTATAATATGTATAGCGCAAATGTCTCACGATCACGCTTTCGATCACTGTCTATTCGCAGCTGTGAATGAAGTAAGCTGCAATGCTCGATCAACTCGTCAGCTACGTTGTCATTTCTTCTAGCCTGTGTTCTATCGTAAAGAATACATGAGCATCAGATAGTCAAGCAGTCTAGTGTTGTTTATATTAGAGTACTATTTTTGTAATAATCTTAGAGACTCACATGTGTCGATAGAATTGAAGCAGTCAAATATCTTATGATTTCATGATCTCGACATTGCTAATGCTTCGATAGATATTGCGTTAGAATTCACGGAAAACAATTTAAATGTTTAGAAGAGAATACAAAAAGTAAGATACAGTTAAACAAGAGAGCGCGCACATATAGATTCAGTATATATAGATGTCTTAAATTTTAAAGAATGACTGCGCCTAGCTCACGGCCAAAGCTTCATTTCTAGTGAAGAGCGAAATTCAATTATGATTCACATTGTAGACACTGTCTTGTTGATTGATTAGTCAATTGATGATATCGCTTTGAAATTGAATGCGTCTTCTGATTCATTCACTTGAGACTCTCTCATTTCATTTTTGGCTTCTCGCTTCAGTTCTGGCTTCTTCGCTTCAGAAGTGGCTTCTCTGCTTCAGAATCGACTTTTCGACGTCAAAAATGACTTTTTGCTTCAAAAGTCGATTCTTTGCTTTAGATTTAACGTCTCACACATAGCAATATACTGGTTCAGAGAGATCGCAATGCATCTAGACGAAGAAGCTCAATTTAGATCTCTGATATTTCGGATTATTTTCTGACTGTATCTATCTAATGAGCATTACAAATATAGAGCTGAATTTGTGAGAAGTATTATGTGAAGAATTTAGAAAAAGATAAGCATCATTTACAAAGCTTGATCTCAGACGAGTCTAGCGCATGTCGCGTCGAGCAGCGTAGTAGAGAAGTCTGACGTGCTGATTTCTGTTGTGAAATGCAAATCTTTACTCTTCATGAAACATCAACGATTGACCTTCTGATTTATCAAGTTCTTTCAATTGCAGCTTAAGTCGTTCTGATAGTCTGATAATCTTATTCATCGATGTATTCTGGAGAAGAATCGTAGATCATGTGCTCTACAGCAAGAGAGTAAGTCATAGCAATTCAGTAGTAAACTGTGAGTCGAAGCCATTTTAAAAAGATGGTTGCGTTGAGTCGATGAAGATGATTGTCGTGATCATATATCATGAAAGGAATGTCTAGAGACATGATGTCGATCAACTCGACGATATTTTTAATGATCTCGGCACGACAATGTTCGCGACGTGAAATCAGCTCAAGCTGCGTAGCTCTTCGAAGACAATCCTTCCGCGGATGAGAATTCGAATGGGAAGGCGCTCTGACAAGAGATGAAGTGATCTCTAACATAAGTTTGATTTGTCGCTCTATATACGCAGCGCGGCTGTTACTCATTCAGATGAAGTCAAAGGTCGTGATAGAGTAGAGAACGAAGATCTCGAGAACGGTGCGAATATAGGGAAACAAACTTTTGTCGTTTTCAGCGAGGCATATTTCCGTAGTAAGAAAGATGACGACGAAGGCGAAAGTTTCGCGATCGAAAGCAGAGAACTTCTGTAGTATGTTTTGTAGTTCATCGACATTTTTGTCTTCTTGACGCAGCAATGTCATCGATGACTCATCAGTCAGAATGAAATGTCAGTCGACTGTACTTTGATCTTGATGCAGAAGCGAGCGCAAACTTCGTCAGAATACAGACATGATGATACTTTTTCTTTGTCATATGATTGCGAGAAGAATCTCTAATTTAAGAGTTGATCATCGTAAACGTTATTTCATCAGACTTTACATAAAAAGATTTTGCTTCATCTCTCTAGCGTATGTATAATCTGACCTTCAATCAAAAAGATTTTCGAGATTCGGAAGCTATCGTTTCTGAAGTCATGCTTCGAGAAGTTCACTGAATTAATGATCACTGTCTGATGTGAATGTCATCATTTCTGAATGTCGTCAGTTGTGAATGTCGTCATTTCTGAATGTCGTCAGTTGTGAATGTCGTCAGTTGTGAATGCTGTCGATTGTGAATGTCGTCATCTGGCTCGCCTTCTAACAATGCAGTCAGTTTCGAAGTGCTTGACAATCGTTCTTGATTATTCTCTATCAAATCATTCTAGAGACATTGCACGAGACTATCAGCTTTCTCATCAGAAAGCGCAACAGTATCAAGTCAACATGACGATAGTGAAAAGTGAACGGCTTCTTCGAGAAAAGCTTCGCAAGCGAAGAACAAATCTATTCAAGAAAGCGAACGAGTTGACGCGGATGATCAACTCGAAAATATACATAGTTGTTCAACATGATGACAAGTTTCATACATATAAATCAACAGAAGAATCGAACTGATCTTCTTTCGAAAGAGAAATTGTGAGTACGCCTGATCTACGATCAGATCACTACTGAAGATGACAGAAGATACACGATCATCAGTGTCACAGACGTTCTGCAGATTTTCACAGTTTCAAACCAAGGGAAACTCAGATGATGTGAAAATTCAATCAGTCTGATAAAGATCAAGTCGACTTCAGGTTTCTCAGAGAGGCGGAACATAATGAAGATCGCGCTCTTGCTGATCGACGTATCTTGACTGCAGCTCAGAACAAGTCAGTACTGCGAGAAGGGTTGAAAGACATGAAATTTTCAATGATGATGTGACTAGACTATATGATAGGCTCGCAACGAGTAGATTGAAAGAAGTCTGAGCGCGAATGATAGATATTCAATCTTTACTAGTCTCGTGTAAAGACTTGAGATCGCGAATAATTCTGGCCTCGTTTTTATTACGGATTCGTTGGCAGATTCTCTTGAATAAATCATCGTTGAAGAGAGAATCTTGAGGCACTGTCTGATCTGCATTGAGTAGAGTCTGACATAAAGTCTTGCATTCTTTCGTACTGATCATCTTGTCGTCATCATTCATATAGATGTCAGCAGATATAAGTAACTGCTCGTAGCGTCGACTCTTGACGGCAGAATTCTTTCTCTCTCTCAGAGAAACATCACTTATATTCGATTCATGTTTGCTGAGAAACGAAGTTGATCTCTTTCGAGTAAGTGAATTAGTCATGCTGCTGTCTTGCATGAAATTTCCTTCAGACCAGCTTTCTTCTTCGATTCGAAGCTGAATGAGATTGACGTCGCTGTTCTTGATGTCGCTACGAAGATCTGTACGTGTTACGCCTTCAACAGCACGATTTGCAGGTGAGGCTCGTTGACATTTTCGGGTAGAGCTTTCCCCGGCTTGAGAAGATGTATAGGCAGCTTCTTTGACCTCAGATGTGTAATTCTGTTCAAGCTCTTCACCTCGTTCCGCTTTCGATCTAGATTGAAAGAGTTGACTGACTTCTGTGAATGCTTTGATCTGAGTTAGTGGTTGCAGTTGTACGTCAAGGAATCGTAGAACGTATCTCTTTGTCAGGCGTGATACTGGTTGGGGAAGAAAGTTGAAATAGTTGCTCTTGAATCTTCGATTGTTGATAAAGGCGTTTTCTTCTTTGTAGACGTGCGCTCTTACAAACAGGCGTAACTGGGTTTTTTCGTTTGATATCGCGTGATTGTGCTGCTACAGATTGTCAGCTGAAAGAAAGGTTTGAAATGTATGATGACTGTTTTACCTTGGTTTTTCAATGAATTCAGCGAAGGTTGTCGCTCATATCTCTTAACATCTGACTTTGCTCGTGATGGGAACATGATGATTGGGAATGAGAGAATGGGAGGTCACGTCTTTATTGCCGCTGATGCGCTGTAGGATAGTGTTACGAACATGTCAACAGAAGATGTGATGGTTGGCAGGCAGCGAAGTCTTGGCGACGACACAATTTTGAGGCTGCGACAGTAATCTAATTGGTTCATGAGTCATCGGGATCATTCGCAGCTCGTCTGAAACACATCGTTCTACTTTTAGATTGGCAATCACTACTCACTACAACATCGACTCGCTTTGTCTAACTGAGCAAGGCTGACTCTGCTTTGACGAGGGTAAAGTAATTTCGTCTCGCCTTCCCAGTCTCAACAGCATCGATCAGATCGCGAGGAAAACTTCTCATACGTTTCTTGACTTGCGTGAGAGATGAGAGCTCATTAACATTACACTTCACACTCTCGCGTCTCTTTCTCGTCCTCGACGCTGTGATGTCATGTTTAGAATCGTTCCTGAATTCATCGCTTATCTCGACTATTGTGAGCTGTCTTTCGTGCATCTCAGTTACATATCTCTTAAATGACGCTCACACTCGGTCGGCTTTTGAGTTGAATGAAAATGAAGAAAGATTCTATCGGGATACAGAACATCACCTCTAGTTTTATCGAAGAAGATGAGCATTCTTTGAACTTTCACAGGCGGATGATTCATGACTTTCCGTCTAAGACAATGATTAAGTGGGCAGAAGAGCGTGAGTGCAAATGCTCACTACGCGAAGTCTGCATATGCACGGTCGAATTACCCGGTCAATGAAGCCTTAAAGGGCTATCATGATTATAAAAAGCCCGAATTCATAATACAAGGTAAGGTAATAGTGCGGTCGATAGCTAACAAGGAACTTCTAACTAGTGAGTCAAGTCTCTCTTTTATATAGGGGAGTGAGTCTGCAACTGCGATTTCCAAAATCGCTCACTAATCATTGGTTTCAAACCTCATTTTTCGGCTTCTTCAACATCTGCGCCGCGCCAGTAAAATGCTTAAAAAAAGAGCTCAATCGTCAATCTCTTCGAACTTGCCTGCAGTGTCTTTCGATTCAAGAAAGAAAGAATACTACCTCGTCGAGAATACAGTGTATTATTGTCGACAGAGCAGTAAGAATTCACTGGTGAATCTCTTTCGATCAATTCGCAACTAAGTTTTCACAAGGTGATGTATGACGAACAGAAACAGTGAATAATGAAATCTTCAGTACTCAACTTCATATTGTATGTCACCTGTGAAATTTTTAACTTTTACGTCAAGAGTCTAAAGTCAATCACATTCTAGATTCGAAACGACGCTTCTGAAGAGAAGCTAAATATCAACGCAGAATATATACGAGAAAGAATCTAGTCTTCATAGAAGATGCAACTCAGGAATATCGACTTACTTTTGAGGTTACAAATCTTATTTTTTGTCGATTTTCAAGTGCTTTTTGACAACTTTATAGCTCAGATATCTACGATCTGATTCGCTCAAGAAACATATCAATAGCTCAACGTCAGGCTTAGAACTCGCTCGTTCAAAAGTGAAGAAATGATGAATGTTATTAGAGTTTCAGACAGTTGTCAATTCACGCTCACAATTTCTTATTCGCAACGAAGATATTGTCATTGTCTCTGATTTCGTGAGCCAATGATCTATGGTATCGCAGAGATCACTGAGAGATCAAAGTCAACTTTCTTGCAATCGTCAATCTTCATATATCGTCACGAAAGTATTCTCTCTTCAGTCTAGCCACTTGTTCTGTTGTCTGATCGTCTTCTTTTAACTCGTTACGTAGTGATATATATTGCTGCGACGACTGTCTTGAGCGAAAGAACTCTGAGATGTCTTGATCATGATTTTCAATAGAATTTCAGAGAGCTTTGAAGAGATGATAATCTGTAGTTGAATCAAAGTTCAAAATACGAGAGAGTAGCCACATCGGACGACTACAGCTCAACGTTCGACACAATGTCATCTCAGTTTCGATATTTTCACGTTGTGTATTCTCTTGAAGTGCGTATCGAAATTCATTTTCAAACGCAGGCAAGAGTGACACATCAACTTCATATCGTGATTGTGGTAGATCAGGAGCGATGAGAAGCATAGACAAAGGCACAGAGAAACAGAATGCTCAGTCAATTATGCATGTAATATTGAAATCTTCGTCAACGAAGATATTATCGACGCTGAAGTCAGAGTGATGAATGAAGAATCGATGTTTGTGATCGTTCAAAAGAAATTTTGATACGTCGTTCGTTCGCCTTGTAATCATTTCTGAAAGCATCTCTTCAGCAATGACATAATCAATTCTATTATCTGAATCATCAATCTTGAACTGCACAGTAACGAAGTCACTTCATCAATCTGACGCTTTTCGAAATTCAGCATAGTCATCGTACTCATTTCGCGCGAAAATAGGCGCAAAGAAGCAGTGATGACCTAGTTGAAGATATTTCACGTGTTTCAAGAATGTCGAGACATGAGCCTCGTAATAGTTCTTCTCAGATTTGAAAGGCTCACGATTGAAATCTTCAAGTGAATGTCGTTCATTCAGTAGCAGATCACGAAATAGACAGATCTTGATTTGAAATTTCTCATCTTTCTCAAAGAGTGATTCAGTCTGATCGAAACAAAGTCGAGATAGTTGTCATGTAATGACTTCGAGCTGAAAAATAATCTTTGTCTTTTGTTCGTGAGACATATTGAGCCTATTTTTCTCTGAGTCCTTTCATGTGCGCTGCAGAGGCGAGCCGTGAGCTTTACTCATGAGAATATAAGAGATATCGACATCGTTGTTTCTAGAACAGCTACTTGATCGTTAGTTCGTTTCAAAACTGAATGAGAATGACTTATCTGTATGCAAAGACTTCGGGAACGAAGATTGTACTGTTGACTCTGATGTAGATAAGAGTAGCGGCTTCACTAGTCAACAGCAAGAGGTTCGTTTCATTCGACTTAATTGCATCGTCGTCTCGTGAGAAACGAAGCACTCACTTCATCTCGTCACGGAACGAAATTAGAATTGTTCAGTTGAAGCTATCACATGCTGATACCTGAAAAGTGTCGCAAAAGCAACGTTGTTCTTCGCGCAGCTTGCTTATCAAACGACAAAGAGCAGACGCATTGAAATCAGCATATTGAAAGATGCTTGCGCGTTCACGCTTTGATGGCATGACGCGTGAAGAAGGCTATGTGCTCGAGAAATGTTTGAAATTTGATGACAATGAGAATATGAAGGCAATGCATCGTCAGAAGTTGTCAGCGGACTGAAATTGTGTTCGAAGAGTTGATCGCGCGAGAAAGTTGATCTTAAGTAAGCATGTCAAGAATTTTAGCAGCTTCATGATCATTCGTCTTCTTTCGACTCAACAATAGAAACATCTATCATGCTCATTTTAGCAATAAACGGTATGAGTGATCGCAAGGCTAGCGAAGAGTTCACGTGACAGAGGCTAACGATAGTATTAAAGATTGTTCTCTCTGAACGAGACTGAGATCATTGAAGTCAAGAATGAATTCAATAGTCTTCTCACATTCAACTCGACGCATCTCATTGCGAAGGTTACGAATTCGTCAGTCGATTGAAAGAGCAATTTCTCTCGACAAAGAGTCGAAGCTTCTAATGATGAGCATCAGCGTCAGAATTTTTCGCGTTGATCGTATGATCAGAAAGGTTTTGAGGGTTGACGAGAAGACTATCACTGCACAGAACATTGAGATCACTTGTAATGAAGTCAGCATTAATACCTTCTAGAAGACTATTCACATGTTGCAAAATGTCTATGTATTCGACTCTGAGAAGAGCTACATAGAGCTTGAGTATTACATCAACGGCACTCTTAAGAGATACGTTGATCAGCGTCGAGCAAGCATCACGGACGTATTTCTGAAGCGCTGATCTCGTCAAATGATCGAGAGTGCCGTATTTATTCACGCTATGAAATTCAGGCACTCAGATATCAGGCTCGATCAATGACTGTTGAATGCAGACTTGAACGCTAGACTCAGTGATTTCAACGGGTCAGAATATGATGGTCAAGCTGCGCTTGATTTGAATGAGAGCAAGACTCTGAGAAACGAAAGTTCGAGTCATTACATGTCAAGAAATTCTGCGACGAACAGCACATTCGAATTCGAGCAACGAGAGCTAATCGATTCCTGCAAACGAGAAGTAATCGTTTCCGTCGTGACGGACAACGAGAGCTAATCAAGTTTTGAGAGTTCTATATCAGACGGTAAATCTGTCAATTTCTTGATGTGATTGCATGAGCATGAATTGTCTTGGCGAATTAGGTTTCCCCACGTGAATAAGATAAGTAGCGCCTTCTCACTTAGAATGTGGCATTCTTCGATATCTCATTGAGCTTAATCCCACGAGGTTCTCTTTTAAGAAACGCAGCTTTCATGAGACGTCATCGATGCATGCATAGACAGTTATCCTAGAATCTTGTCTGACTAATATCAGTGACATCATTCAGTCGCGACTAGAAATAATAAAATGTATTCTTGATCTGTTTGACGTCATGCTTGCATATTTCTCAATCTTCGAACATGCCAGCTTTGACACACTTCTAGTGACATTCAACTTCTAGGCCTCGCTATGCAAGCAAAGAACTGCGAGATCGGCTATTTCGTAACGCTCAGCATCACGAGATCTCATACTACTTATACAACTGTCAATCAGTTAGGGTTCTCAACGAACTGTGCAACAGCCACAACAACTGAACAACAAGTTATTATAACTACAACTCAGACTTCAGCGTCTTTCAACAGTCAGATCGCAGTCTCTAGTAACGATGGTAACATCTCGACTACGACGATCGAAATTATTGTGAGATGTATCATTTTGAGAATTCTATTGCTGCTTGCTCTTTGCTGCACTCTAAGACAGCATGGAAAGCGCTTCGATCGTTCATCACGATTAATAGCGAAATCTCCGGGATCGAAAGAATCGTCTGAATCACGAGAAGCATCAGGTATTCAAGAACAATCAGATTCACAGAAAGTTCAAGGCTGTTCTGAACCATCAGAAGCAGCTGAATCAGCGAGCATGTCAGAAGCAGTTGGTTCAGCTGAACTAGCGAAAGCACGTGGTAATTCTGAATCACTCGGCTCTCTAGAAGATCAGGAATATCGAGAATCATCTGAATCGTCTGGATCGTCAGAATCAACAGAATCACAAGGATCACGCGGAACTTCTGAGGCAGATGAATCGCGAGGATCACATGGTTCGTCAGGTTCACATGGTTTGAAAGAAGTGCAAGAACTGCAAGATGTACAGAGCGTGCAAGATATGCAGAGCGTGCAGAGCGTACAGAGCGTGCAGAGACGGTCAGAAGCTCAGAGTTCGCGATGACGACGAGGATTTCTCTCGACCTGCTTTCTTTAGTGATAGAAGTCACGCTATACATTTCACTTTGCTGACATCAGGTTCACGAAGCGTGTAGACTTACTACATCTATTAGGAAAGTAAAGAATCGTACGAATAGATAAGCCTGTGATACGCTCAGTCATCTCGAGTCAGACGCTGAGACACTGCAATCGATCTTAATGAACTCGCAATTGCTCGTCTCTCTTCAGTACGTCACTGTACATTTGACGTGTCTCGCTTGATAGAAGGTGTCTGAGTGATAAGCAAGCTATTCTTCGAGATGGTTTTGAAAGAGTCAGTGTCAGCGAACGCGAAGTTCTGAGATGAAGATTCTTCTGATCTTCGAAATCGTCATCGTAAGCATGGTTCATCGGTCTGAAGTCTCTGCAGTAGACTGTCAATAGAACTAATGCATATGTATGAAATACTGAAGCCTGAGCGTTGTAGAAAGAGTGAATAATCACAAGAAGAAGAAACAAGATTTCGCTAAACTTCAAGCTATGATGTAGCATCCGTATACGCACGCTGACAGCTCAAAATTCTGAAAGCATCAAAGTCGTATCGACTGTAGCATATCAGTCATGACATGTTCTTCATCAGCTCAGCTCAGCTCTCACAGATTTGCCTGTTACCTCTAATCAGCGACAACGAGCTCATCAGTGATCTTCTATGTCTCGTCGCTCTAAATTTCTTCACGCACTCTCAAAGCCTCGTCTCATATACACGAGTGAAGAAATCTGTTCTTATCACTATATGAAAATTTCAGACACTTTATCGTCCGAATTCAACCTTATCTCAGAACATTCACATCAAAGATCATGCGTCATTCTTTAGAATTATACTCTGCTTCATTCTTCGATTTCATCCTATCTGTCGCTTTTAGAGCGATTCATCTTCTGATCGAGTTCGATTACGATCTCGTCTAAGCTGATCTGAAAAGAGTAAAGAATAGCTGTAATCAGAGAGACAATACAGTAGATCTAAGAACTAATGGGATGAGAGATGTCACAGCAGAGTCAGAACATTCAACGTTGATCTTTCTCAAGAGAAGTATTTCTCTCAGTTCTACGAATTATATTCTTGAAATTATATCTTCGAATTCGAAATTTTATCAGTAACGAATAAGATTGAATTTTCTCTAGTCATACAGAAGGAAGTAAACGAGCAGAAAGAATCTCGAGGTTCGAAAACGTTTGCGACATGCTTGACGATAAATCTCGAGACTGAGGTTGTGCCGAAGGATTCAAAGAATTATGAAGAGGATGTTATAGTGACGAGAAAAGGGAGAGGCGCGCTGGACGTGTACACGTTGGAAGGGGTGATGAAATATGTTTTCCTGATAATGAACGCGCTCCAAGAAGAAGACTTAGAGTATGCGGAAACCTGCTGCAATCATAATAAAGAGATTCGTAGCCCTCAATCTGCGATGATAGGTCTGACTTGAGATAAATGTGATACTGTGGCTGAGTCTGAGCAGTTGGAGGCTTAGCTAGGCAACAGCGTTGACAAATGTTATTAAAAACAACGTGAGCAGCTATAGCCGGGTACGATGCAGCCAATTCAGGCTCCTTTGTGCTGCGCCCCTCCTAGTACGGGGAGCCAGAACAGCCTCCTCCATGCATGCTCCCTTGCTGCTCCCCCTTGCTCCCTCGCTGCTCCCTCTAAAGCGGCCCTGCTCCCTTTCTCGACCCAAAACGGCAATCCCCAATCCTAAGTTCGGGGTGTATATAATATATATATAGTAACATTTAAGCTGAAACCAGCATGTGACTAACGGCTATCTACGGCATCGCAACTTTGCTCCCGCGCTAACGCCCGTTTCGTCAATCTGCTCCCTCTATGCTCCCTCGTGCTCCCTCGCTGCTCTCCTGTACTCCCCCTCAGCCACTTCCTACTTTCTCACTGTTCGCTCTGGCCAAGGGATACGATGGGCGTGCGTCTTCTGTCTGTCGGAGCGTTTGGCACAC
>JAABUV010000177.1_pt1 | contig 93681 bp, 77 predicted proteins | sample 5559971 | NCBI WGS metagenome assembly JAABUV01 (sample SAMN10711881, study PRJNA513362) | rock metagenome | isolation source: Antarctica rocks | place: Antarctica: Victoria Land, Knobhead nord | collected 2015-12-19 | reverse complement strand
CTGGAAAAACGCCACCCAGATCATTGCCCGCCACCTCTGCGAACGATCACGACGACGAAAGACGCAGCAAACCGTTCTGCGCCCTCCACTCCCGCCGTAAGTTGGCGCCTATGGGGCAGAGCCCCTGACCCCGTCAAAGGCGAGCCTTTGAAATCCTTTGATTAGAAAATGGGGTCTGGGGCCTCCGGCCCCGGCGGGTCAAGGGCAGAGCCCTTGCCTTCTCACCCCCGGAAATACCCCAGCCGGCGCGTGGCGAGGTCGATCGTCACGGCGTCGTCGGGCGTCTTCGCAGCCGCGCCGTCGCTCGCCGGGTGGTACTCGATCCGCAATTGCCCCGCCGTCGCCACGATGCGGAGATAGCCGTAATCCTGGTCGTCGTAGTTTTCCAGCACGACCCGGTCCGCCCGGTTCGACGCCGGCTCGATCTCCATCGGCACCCGCAGCGGCCCGGTCGCCTTGCGCGTCAGCTTGCCCAGGCCGTGGCCGCCATTGCCGGCGATGACGTAGGGGATCTGCATGTCGCCGCGCATGCGGGTGAACCGCTGGTAGTTGTGGGCGTGGGCCGACAGCACCGCGTGCGGCCAGACGCCGACCTCCGTGCACACCGCGTCGATCTCGGCCCGCATGTCGCTGCTCCAGCCGTGCTTCGACCCGGCGGTGTACGCCGGATGGTGGTGCGCCACGATCAGCGCGCCCGCGAAACCCTCCTGCTTCACCCGCCCGAGCGCCGCGCGGAGGTAGTCGAGCTGCGAGTCGTCCAGTTCGGGGAACGTCCCGCCCTGGGTGGAGATGACGCCGGGGTCCTCCAGCGTGTTGCTATACAGCGCCAGAATGCGGACAAACGGGGCCTCAAACGTGAAGAACACACCGGGTTGGATTTGCGCGGTGCGGCTGAGCCCGCCGGCCTCGGGGTTGATGCGGAAGCCCTCGGCGCAGAAGTTTCGCAGGAACGCGTCGAGCGTGATGGCGTGGGCGCCGGGCGCGATCATGCCGTCGTGGTTGCCGGCCAAGGCGACGATCGGCGCCGGGTAGTTGCGGTAAGGGTCGTAAAACTGGTCGTAGTAGTAGAGCCGCTCGCCGAAGTTGTAGATGACGTCGCCAAGGTGGAAGTAGAACATCGGCGCCTCGGCCGGGACTGCCTCCCGGAAGTCGCTGAGCATCTTGTCGGCAACCAGGTTCTGCGGATCGGGGCCGCGGGTGTTGCCGGTGTCGCCGACCGAGTGGAACACCAGTTGCCCGGCCCGTTCCGCCGCGTCCACGGCGGCTTGGCCGTTCGCGCCGAGGATGTGCGCCAGGGTCAGCACCGGCTCCGGCAGGCCGCGCGGGGCCGGGAACGGCAGCGGCTGCAGCGCGTGCCGGGCGTTGAGGGCGTCGAGCGTCTTGTAGGCCTGGGAGTCGTTGGCGTGGGCGACGGTGAACTCGGTCGGATCGACGGTCGCGACCGGTTGGCCGAACACCGGTTGCTCCACCCCGTGCACCTGCGTGTTGTCGATCGGCGCGGCCGGATCGGTCGGCACGTCGTACGGCAGTTTCTTGGCACGGGTTTTCCGGGGGGTCCTGGTCATGCGCGTTCTCCTGCGGCGGGACGCTGGCAAGTCGGACGCGCCTGGACAAATGAAGCTTTGGCTACGATGGCATGCGGGCTGCCGGCCCTGGTCCGCCGGTGCGCGAGACGGGAAGCGCTGGTTTTCACGCCCGAGTCGCTCTATGTACGTCGTCATGCCTGGAACATTGCCAGAACGTTTTGCCGACTGGTTCGCCCGCCGTGGCTGGCAGCCGCGGCCGCACCAGCTCGACATGCTGGACGCCGCGGCGGCGAACGAGAGCGTGCTGCTGATCGCGCCCACCGGCGGCGGCAAGACGCTGGCCGGGTTCCTGCCCAGCCTCGCGGCCTTGGCCGAATCGCCGCAGGACGGGCTGCACACGCTGTATGTCTCGCCGCTGAAGGCGCTCGCCACCGACATCGCGCGCAACCTGACGGCGCCCGTTGCGGAGATGGGGCTGTCCATCTCGATCGAGACCCGCACCGGCGACATGCCCGCCGCCAAGCGCGCCCGCCAGAAGATCCGGCCCCCCAACATCCTGCTGACCACGCCGGAAAGCCTGGCGCTGCTGGTCTCGCAGGAAGGTGCCCCGGAGATGTTCGGCCGCCTCGCCTGCGTCGTCATCGACGAGGCCCACGCCCTCGCCGGCACCAAGCGCGGCGACCAGCTCGCGCTGTGCCTGGCCCGGCTCGGCCGCCTGTCGCCGAAGCTGCGCCGGGTCGGGCTGTCCGCCACCGTGGCCTACCGGCAGGACATCGTCGATTTCGTCGGCGGCACCGCGCCCGGCTTGCGGACTATCGAGGTCGCGGACGGCGCGCCGCCGGAACTGTTGATCATGCTGTCGGAGGACCGGGTGCCCTGGTCGGGCCGGATGGGCCTCGCCTCCGCCGCCGTCATCATGGGGCGCATCCGGGCCGCCGGCATGTCGATCGTGTTTGTCAACACCCGCGCGCAGGGCGAGCTGCTGTTCCAGGCGCTGTGGAAGCTGAACGACGAGACGCTGCCGATCGCGCTGCACCACGGCAGCCTGGACATCGCGCAGCGCCGCCGGGTGGAGGCGGCGATGGCGCGGGGGGAGCTGCGGGCGGTGGTGGCGACGTCCTCGCTCGACCTCGGGATCGACTGGGGCGGCGTCGACCAGGTGATCCAGGTGGGCGCGCCGAAGGGCGTGTCGCGGCTGCTGCAGCGGGTCGGGCGGGCCAACCACCGCATGGACGAGGCGTCGCGGGCGATCCTGGTGCCCGCCAACCGGTTCGAGGTGCTGGAGTGCACGGCAGCCGTCGCCGGGGTCGCGGCGCGGGAACTGGACGGCGATCCCCCGCGGCCCGGCGGCCTCGACGTGCTCGCCCAGCACGTCCTGCTGATGGCCGCCGCCGCGCCGTTCCATCCGGACGAGCTGTATGCCGAAATCGCCTCCGCCGGCCCGTACCGCACGCTGGACCGGGCGACGTTCGACGACGTGCTGCGCTTCGTCGAGGATGGCGGCTACGCGCTCGCTGCCTACGACCGCTACCGCAAGCTGTTCCACGACGCGGACGGACGGGTGCACGTCCGCTCCGACCGGATCGCGCGCCTGGCGCGGATGAACATCGGCACCATCGTCGAGATGCCGTTGCTGAAGGTGCGGCTGGCCGGGCAGCGCGGCGGCTCGCTCGGCGAGGTCGAGGAATACTTCGTCAACACCATGCGTCCCGGCGACACGTTCATCTTCGCCGGCCGCCTGCTGCGCTACCTCCGCGTGCGGGAGACGACGGTGGAGTGCGCGGTCGGCGGCGGCGGCGAGCCGATGGTGCCCGCCTACGCCGGCGGCAAGTACCCGCTGACCAGCAACCTCGCCGCCCGCGTCCGCGGCATGCTGCACGACCCGGCGAGCTGGTCCGCCTTCCCCGACCAGGTCCGCGATTGGCTGGCCCTGCAGCAGCGCCGGTCCAGCCTGCCCGGCCCGGACGACCTGCTGGTCGAGATCTTCCCGCGCAACGGCCGCTGGTACTTGGTCGCGTACTGCTTCGAGGGCCGCAACGCCCACCAGACGCTCGGCATGCTGCTGACCCGGCGCATGGAGCGGGCCGGCGCCGGGCCGCTGGGGTTCGTCGCCACCGACTACGTGATCGCGGTGTGGTCGTCGTACGAGCCGCAGGACATCCCGGCGCTGTTCGAGCAGGACATGCTGGGCGACGACCTCGAAGCCTGGATGGCGGAAAGCTCGCTGCTGCGCCGGACGTTCCGCAACGTGGCCGTCATCGCCGGGCTGACCGAACGCCAGATGCCGGGCGCCGAGCGGAGCCGCAAGCAGGTGACGGTGAACACCGACCTGATCTACGACGTGCTGCGCCGCCACCAGCCGGACCACATCCTGCTGCGCGCCACCCGGGCCGACGCCGCGCGGGGGCTGACGGACGTGGCGCGGCTGGCGGAGATGCTGGGCCGCATCCAGGGCCGCATCCGCACGGCGCGGCTGTCCCGCGTGTCCCCCCTCGCCGTTCCCGTGCTGCTGGACATCGGCCGCGAGTTCGTCCACACGGCGGAGGACGAGGACGCGCTGCTGGCGGAGACCGAGGCGCTGGTGGCGGAGGCGACCGGCGACGCGCCGACCTCGCAGGCGCCGATGCGGGTGCATCCGGTGCACCGGGCCAACATGTCCAAGCGGGACCGTGCCGACCGGCTCCAGCGGCTAGGGTGACCGCGGTCCCGATCACGCTGGCCGGGCAGGCTCTGCTGCTCGACCCCGCCGGCGCGCTGTGGTGGCCGGAGCGCCAAGTGCTGGCGGTCGCCGACTTGCACCTCGAAAAGGGCTCGGCCTGTGCCGCGCGCGGCTACCTGGCCCCGCCCTGGGACACCCGCGCGACCCTGGACCGCCTGGCGCTGCTGCTGCGCCGCTACGTCCCGCGCACGGTGGTGTTCCTGGGCGACAGCTTCCACGACCGCGACGGCGCCGGGCGCTTGCAGGACGCGGACGCCGCGCGGCTGTCCGCCATGGCGGCCGCCCACGCCGTCGTCTGGGTGCTGGGCAACCACGACCCGACGCCGCCCGACGGGTTTCCCGGCGAGGTCGCGGAGTGGTGGGAACAGGACGGCATCGTGTTCCGGCATGAGGCGGCGGGCGCGCCGGCGGAGGTGTGCGGCCACCATCACCCCAAGGCGAGCGTCACGACCCGGGCGACGACCATCACCCGGCCCTGCTTCGTCGCCAGCCCGCACCGGCTCATGCTGCCGGCGTTCGGCGCCTACACCGGCGGGCTGGACATCCGCCACCCGGCCATTGCCGGCCTGTTCACACGCGGCGGGCACGCCTTCCTGCTAGGGCGCGACCGGCTGTTCACCTTCGCCCTCGACGCGGCTTAACCCGTTGCCGGAACAGGGGATCATGCACACATAATAGGTCCAAGTTTTTACACGGAGCGGAGATGGCGCAGACACAGCCGGCTGGGGTCGCCTTGGTTTGGTTCCGCCAGGATCTCCGGGTGGCCGACCACCCGGCGCTGGCTGCTGCCCTCGCGGCGGGACACTCGATCCTGCCGATCTATGTCCTCGACGACGACGCGGCGGCCCCGTGGCAGCCCGGTGGCGCGCACCGCTGGTGGCTGCACCACAGCCTTCGTTCGTTGGCCGCCAGCCTTCGGCAGCTCGGTGCGCCGCTGGTGCTGCGGCGGGGAAGTGCGGCGGCGATCGTGCCCGAGATGGCCCGGGCAGTGGGCGCGGTGGAAGTCCATGTGGGGACGTTGCCGGAGCCGTGGGCTCGCACGCAGGCGGCCGCGGCCGCGGCGGCGCTCGGCGACATACCGCTGCGCCTGCACCGCGCCTCTACCTTGTTCGACCTCGACTCCATCAAGACCAAGACCGGCGGCGTGTACGGCGTCTACGGGCCGTTCGCGAAGGCTTGCCACGCCCGCGTCGACATCGCCCCGCCGCTCCCGGCGCCGGACCGCATCGACCCGGGGCCGGCGCAACCATCCGACGACCTCGACTCCTGGGGATTGCTGCCGACCAAGCCCGATTGGGCGGCCGGGTTCCGCGATACCTGGACGCCGGGCGAGGCGGGCGCCGTCGACCGCCTGACGCGGTTCATGGCAGACCCGGTGCGCGGCTACGACGTCGGACGGAACGTTCCCGGCGAGCACCTGACGTCCATGCTGTCGCCACACCTGCACTGGGGCGAACTGTCCCCCGCGCAGGTTTGGGATGCGGCCCAGACGGCGGGCAGCGGTCCGGCCCACGACGTGTTCAACGGCGAAATCCTGTGGCACGAGTTCTCCGCCTACCTGCTCTGGCACTTCCCCCACCTTCCGGAACAGCCGCTCCGGCCCGGCTTTGCCCGGATGGCGTGGCGCGACGACACGGCGTCCCTGCGCGCGTGGGAGCGGGGCCGGACCGGCGTGCCGATCGTGGACGCCGGGATGCGGCAGCTTTGGCATCTCGGCTGGATGCACAACCGGGTCCGCATGATCACCGCCTCGTTCCTGGTAAAGCATCTGCTCGTGTCGTGGCAGACCGGCGAGGCTTGGTTCTGGGACACGCTGGTCGACGGCGACCTAGCTGCGAACAGCGCCAGTTGGCAGTGGATCGCCGGCAGCGGCATCGACAGCCAGCCGTTCTTCCGCGTGTTCAACCCGGTGACGCAGGGCGAGAAGTTCGACGCGGCCGGCGCCTACGTCCGCCGCTGGGTGCCGGAACTGGCCGCCCTGCCCGACCGCTGGCTGCACGCGCCCTGGACGGCGCCGGCCGACGTGCTGGCCCGCGCCGGCGTGACGCTCGGCGAAACCTACCCGAAGCCGGTCGTCGACCTTGCAGCCGGGCGCGACCGGGCCTTGGCGGCGTTCAAGACGATGCGCCAGGTGGCATGATCGCTGACGGGACCGTGGTTCCGATCGCGCTCGCCGGATTGATCCCGGCCGGCCGGCCGATCCGTGTCGTCGGCGACGTGCACGGCGATTCCCGCGCCTTCGCCATCGCCGCCGACACCGACCGCTTCGTCGTGCAGCTCGGCGACCTCATCGATGGCGGGCCGGACAGTGCTGGGGCGCTGGAAACCGCGTTACGCATGGTCGACGAGGGACGCGGCCTGTTCGTACTGGGCAACCACGACCGCAAGCTGGGCCGCGCGCTGGGCGGCCAGCCGGTGCGGATCGACGCGGCCCTGGAGGCGACCCTCGCGCAACTGCCGCTGCGCCTGCGCGACCGGGCGCTGGAGGCGATCGAGCGCGCGCCCGCTTGGGTCGTCATGCGGCCGCTGGTGTTCGTGCATGGCGGCTTCCACACCGCCATGCTGGAGCACGCGCCGCCGCCGGGCCTGGGCCGGGTCGACGTGGCGCTCTCCCGCGCGCTGTTCGGCGAGACCACCGGGCGCACGCAGGCCGACGGCTACCCCGAGCGCGTGCTGCGCTGGGTCGACCGCATTCCGGCCGGGGTCACCGTCTACTGCGGCCACGACCGCCGCAGCACCGACGGGCGGCCGTATGTCCGCCGGGGTTCCGGCGGCGGCCGTGCCGTGTTCCTGGATACGGGGGCGGGAAAGGGTGGGCACCTGTCCTGGATCGATTTGCCTGCGGTTTAGCGAGAGGCTGAGCAAGCGAGGGCTCTGCCCTGGACCCGCTGGCCCCAGACCCCTTGTTCTTCGTCGAAGAGTTCTGAAGGCTCGCCTTTGACGAGGCCCGGGGGCAGCCAACCATGACGCTTCCGGAGCAGCCGAATGCGCGCACCCTAGCTCCGTCGCCGCCGGGACGCTGCGGCACTGCCTCCGGACGCCGCCGTCATGGCGCCCCCCGCGCAGATCAACCCCAAGGCCGCCGGGATCAGCCACACCGGCCGGGCGATCACCGCCATCATCGGATGGTCCCATATCCAACCTGACAGATGCGCTCGGGTGAACGCTTCGGCCGCCGGCAGCCCGGCGTGATCCATCGCGAACAGCCCTTGCCCCAATGTCATGTCCTGCGGGCCGAGGGTTGCGACCGCGACCGCGCCGACCAGGAGGACAGCCGACAGGATCGCCAGCACTCGCACCTTAATCATCGAAACAACTGCTCATTTTTCATGTCGGCATACATTCCGGCCACGAACTCCCCGTAGCCGTTCCAAATCTGCGTCGGGACGCGTTCGTCGGTTCCCAGCAGCCGCTCGGTGGCCTGGCTCCAGCGCGGATGGGCGACGGCCGGGTTCACGTTCGCCCAGAAGCCGTACTCCGCGGGCTGGATCGCTTGCCAGAAGCAGGGGGGTTGGTGGTCCGTGAATGTCACCTTCACGATCGATTTCACCGACTTGAAGCCATATTTCCAAGGCAGCGCCAGCCGGAGGGGTGCGCCGTCCTGTTTCGGCAGGTCATGACCGTACATCCCGGTCGCGAGGAAAGCGAGGTTGTTGTTCGCCTCCTCCATCGTCACGCCATCCACGTAGGGCCAGGTGAAGTAGCTCGACCGCATTCCCGGCATGTGCTTCGGATCACTCAGCGTCTGGAATGCGACGTATTTCGCCGCCGAGGTAGGTTCGGCGAACGCCACCAAGGCGCTGAGCGGGAACCCGGTGTACGGAACCGTCATCGCCCAAGCCTCCACGCAGCGGTGGCGATAGACCCGGTCCTCGACCGGCATCCGCTTCAGCAAATCCTCGATCGCGACCGTGCGGGGCTGGGCGACCAGGCCGTCGATCTCGATGGCCCACGGGCTGACCGGCAGGCGCTGCGCGGCGCGGTAGATGCTTTTGTCGGTCCCGAACTCGTAGAAATTGTTGTAGGTGGTTACGTCGGCCTCGGGCGTCATGGCGCGTCCAGCGGCGTAGGACGGGTTGGCGGCGGCCATGGCTGGCCCGGCGATCAAGGCACCCGCCAGCCCGGCCATGGCAGCGCGGCGGCCAACCGCCAGCGCCTCCGGCGTCGCGTGACGTTCGTCGATCTCCCAACCCTTGCGCGTCCGGATAAGCATGGCCGCCTCTCTCATGTTGCCTGCACTCATGTGGAAGCGGCGAGCGCCATGTTCAGTGTGCCGCGACATGGCGGCATCCGTAAAGCGCGCCGAGTCGCCTCACGGTGCCGTGTTTACAACCGTCTGGGTCAAGGGAAGGTTGCCCCATGCACTTTGCCTGATCTCGCCAGCGGCACGGGGTTGGCCAACCCTCGGCTACGAACTAAGCAGAAGCAACTTTCATGTTCCTGACACATTGAATGGAACGCCATTGGAACGAGGGTCGACATATTGTCTCTGACGAGGAAGCGGGTGCTGGTGACGGGCGGGGCCGGCTTCCTTGGGTCGCACCTCTGCGAACGCCTGCTCGCGCGGGGCGACGACGTGCTGTGCGTCGACAATTATTTCACCGGCCGCAAGGACAACATCGCCCACCTGCGCTGCAACCCGAACTTCGAGACGCTGCGTCACGACGTGACGGTGCCGTTGTTCGTCGAGGCCGACGAGATCTACAACCTCGCCTGCCCGGCGTCGCCGATCCACTACCAGTTCGACCCCGTGCAGACCACCAAGACCAGCGTGATCGGCGCGATCAATATGCTGGGACTGGCGCTGCGCACCGGCGCGCGCATCCTGCAGGCGTCCACCAGCGAGGTGTATGGCGACCCGACGCTGCATCCCCAAGTCGAGGGCTACCGCGGCAACGTCAACCCGATCGGGCCGCGCGGCTGCTACGACGAAGGCAAAAGGTGCGCCGAGACGCTGTTCTTCGACTATCACCGGCAGCACCGGGTCGAGATCAAGGTGGTGCGCATCTTCAACACCTACGGCCCGCGGATGCACCCGAACGACGGCCGCGTCGTGTCCAACTTCATCGTCCAGGCGCTGCGGGGCGACGAAATCACGCTGTACGGCGACGGTAGCCAGACCCGCGCGTTCTGCTTCGTGGACGACCTGATCGAGGGTTTCCTGCGCATGATGGACACGGGCACGGACGTGCTCGGGCCGATCAACCTCGGCAACCCGCACGAGGTTCCAGTGCGCGAGCTGGCCGAACGGATCGTCGCCATGACCAAGTCCCGCAGCCGCATCGTACGCCGCGACCTGCCGCAGGACGATCCGCTGCAGCGCTGCCCGGACATCTCGCTGGCGACGCGGGTGCTTGGCTGGCAGCCGACGGTGGGCCTGGACCAGGGCCTGCAGCGCACCATCGCGTATTTCGACCGGCTGCTGACGGAGCGACACGACCGGGAGCAGGCGCCGGTCGTTCCGCTCCGCAGCGCAGGATGCTAGATACCCCGCATACTCGCCCCAGGAGGCCGCGCGTGCTCATTCGAACCGCCCTGATCGCCGCAGCGCTGGCCTTGCCCGGCTGTCAAACCGTCCACGACCTCGTCGGCGTCGACTCGAACCCGGTCGCGAGCAAGGTGCACCGGTACGATGGCAGCTACCAGGGATACGTCACCCAGGTCGCCACCCGCTCCGCGATGTGCCCGGCCGAGCACGGCGAACGCGTGCTGATGATCGGCGACGGCACACTTTGGTACGCGTATACGCCCGACATCGTCTTCACCGCACCGGTGGACTACAGCGGCACAGTGCGAGGAACGGCGGGAGCCACGGACCTCATCGGCCGCATCGACGGCAACCACTTCGACGCTCGCGTCAAGGGGCCGGACTGCGAGACGCACCTGTCAGCGGACTACGTGTACAACCACTAGGCAGCCACCCTCACCCCGGCCCGGTTTCGCCAGTGGGAGAGGCTTTGGACAAGCGGTCGTAGGCCACGAGCTGCGCGAGCAACGCGGGCATTGCGCGGAGTGGGATCATGTTAGGGCCGTCGCTGGGGGCGCGGTCGGGGTCGGGGTGGCATTCGATGAACACCGCGGCGACGCCGACCGCCAGCGCCGCGCGGGCCAGGACGGGGGCAAACTCGCGCTGGCCGCCGCTGCTGGCGCCCTGGCCGCCGGGTTGCTGGACGGAGTGGGTGGCGTCGAACACCACGGGATAGCCGGTGCGGGCCATGATCGGCAGCGACCGGAAGTCGCTGACCAAGGTGTTGTAGCCGAAGCTGGCGCCGCGCTCCGTCAGCAGGATGCGCTCGTTGCCGGTTGCGGCGATCTTGGCGGCGACGTTCACCATGTCCCAAGGCGCCAGGAACTGCCCTTTCTTGACGTTCACGGCCCGGCCGGTCTCGCCGGCGGCGATCAGCAGGTCGGTCTGCCGGCACAGGAACGCTGGGATTTGCAGCACGTCGACCGCCTCGGCGACCGCCGCGCACTGGGCGGCGTCATGCACGTCGGTCAGCACCGGGAGGCCGAAGCGCTCCCGGACGGCGGCGAGGATACCCAGTCCCTTGGCTAACCCGATCCCCCGGGCGGCGGCGGCGCTGGTGCGGTTGGCCTTGTCGAAGCTGCTTTTATAGATCAGCCCGATGCCCTGCGCGCGGCACATCTCCGCCAGCGCCCCCGCGATCTCGAACGCGTGCGCCTCGCCCTCGATTTGGCATGGGCCGGCGATCAGCACGAACGGCAGGCTGGACCCGACCATGACGTCGCCGATACGGACATTAGACAAGGCGGGCCTCAGACAAGGCGGGACTGCTTCACGGCGGCGGCGACGAAGCCACTGAACAGCGGGTGCGGGTCGAGCGGCTTGGATTTCAGCTCCGGGTGGTATTGCACGCCGACGAACCAGGGATGCCCGGGCAATTCGATGATCTCCGGCAGGATGCCGTCCGGCGACATGCCGGAGAAGCGTAGGCCCGCCGCTTCCAGCCGGTCGCGGTAATGGATGTTGACCTCGAAGCGGTGGCGATGCCGTTCGGCGATCTCGGGCGCGTCGCCGTAGATGCGGCTGACGAGGCTGCCCGGCGACAGCGCCGCCCGGTAGGCGCCGAGGCGCATGGTGCCGCCCAGGTCGCCGCCCAACTCGCGGCGCTCGACCTCGTTGCCGCGCGCCCATTCCGTCAGCAGGCCGACCACGGGGGTTCCGCCTGCGCCGAACTCGGTCGAGGACGCGTCCGGCAGGCCGGCGAGGTGTCGCGCCGCCTCGATGACGGCCATCTGCATGCCGAAGCAGATGCCCAGGAACGGCACCCGGCGCTCGCGGGCGAACCGCACCGCGGCGATCTTGCCTTCGGTGCCGCGCTCGCCGAAGCCACCAGGCACCAGGATGCCGTGCACGCCCTCCAGCTGGGCCACCGCGTCGGCCTGCTCGAACACCTGGCTGTCGACCCAGTCGAGCTGCACGCGGACGCGGTTGGCGACGCCGCCATGGACCAGCGCCTCGTTCAGCGATTTGTAGCTGTCGAGCAGGTTGGTGTACTTGCCCACCACCGCGATCCGCACCTCGCCTTCCGGCGCGCGCACGATGTCGACCACGCGCTGCCAGCGCGCCAGGTCGGGCGAGCTCTCGTGCGGCAGGCCGAAATGGCGCAGCACCTCGCGGTCCATGCCCTCGCGGTGGTAGCTGATCGGCACGGCGTAGATCGTGTCCACGTCCAGCGCCGCGATCACCGCCTCGACGCGCACGTTGCAGAAATTGGCGATCTTGCGCCGTTCGTTGTCGGGGATGGCCCGGTCGCAGCGGCACAGCAGCATTTGGGGCTGGATGCCGACGTTCTGCAGCTCCTTCACCGAGTGCTGCGTCGGCTTGGTCTTCAGCTCGCCGGCGGAGGGGATGTAGGGCACCAGGGTCAGGTGCACGAACATGGTCCGGGCCGGGCCGAGTTCGTTGCCGAGCTGCCGGATCGCTTCCAGGAACGGCAGGCTCTCGATGTCGCCGACGGTGCCGCCGATCTCGATCAGGGCGAAGTCGACGTCGCGCCCGTCCGCGTCGGACAGGTCTCGGAGAATCACCTCCTTGATGGCGTCGGTGATGTGCGGGATCACCTGCACCGTCGCGCCGAGATAGTCGCCCCGGCGCTCCTTGGCGATCACCTCCGAGTAGATGCGCCCGGTGGTGGCGTTGTCGGACTTGCTGGCGTGGACGCCGGTGAAGCGCTCGTAATGGCCGAGGTCGAGGTCGGTTTCCGCCCCGTCGTCGGTGACAAACACCTCGCCGTGCTGGTACGGGCTCATGGTCCCGGGATCGACGTTCAGGTAGGGGTCGAGCTTGCGCAGCCGCACGGAGTAGCCGCGGGCTTGGAGCAGCGTGCCGAGCGCCGCGGAGGCGATGCCCTTGCCAAGGGAGGAAACCACGCCGCCGGTGATGAATACGAACCGCGTCATGGACGGTCCCCATACACCCGGCGACCGGGCCGCGTGAACCCGGTGATCGCGCGGATCAGTTCGTCGGAACCGATGGAGCGCGGGGGACGGCGGGCCCGGCCGGGGTCGCCGGCGCCGAGGCGGGCGCCGGCGCGTCCAGGATCGAACGGCTGGTGCCGATGGTCGTGCCGCGGTTCAGCAGCGCCAGGCCAAGCGACAGCATCATGAACGCCGTCGCCAGGATCGCGGTCGTGCGCGTGAGCAGGTTCGCGGTGCCGCGTCCGCTCATGAAGCCGCCCATGCCCTGCGACGTGCCGATGCCCAAGCCGCCGCCCTCGCTGCGCTGGATCAGCACCACGCCGATCAGCGCCAGCGTGATGAACAGATGGATGACGAGCAGGACGGTGACCATCGGCGGCTTCTAGCTCCGCCGCGCCGCGCCGGCAATCGCCACGGCGTCGCGCCCGATCGCCCCGGCGTCGCGAGCGATCGACAGGAAATCATCGGCCACGAGGCTCGCCCCGCCCACCAGCGCCCCGCCGACATGGGGCAGGCGCAGCAGCCCGGCGGCGTTGGACGGCTTGACCGACCCGCCGTACAGGATGCGCAGGTCCGCGCCCCGCTGCGGGAACTCGCGCACGAGCTCCTCGCGGATGAAGGCGTGCATCGCTTCCACGTCGGCTTCGGTGGCGCTGCGCCCGGTCCCGATCGCCCAGATCGGCTCGTAGGCCACCACGCCGGAGAACCCGTCCGGCAGGCTGCCCGCGAGTTGCCGGCCGACAACCTCCGTCTGCTGCCCGGCGCTGCGCTGCGCTTCCGTCTCGCCCACGCACACGATCGGCGCCAGGCCGGCCGCGACGGCGGCGAGCGCCTTCGCGCGCACGTCCGCGTCGGTTTCATGGTGCTCCGCTCGGCGTTCGGAGTGGCCCAGGATCACCCATGTCGCCCCGGCATCGGCGAGCATGGTGGCGGCGAGGTCGCCGGTATGCGCGCCGCATCCCTCCGCGTGGCAATCCTGCCCGCCGACCGCCACCTCCGTCCTGGCGAGCGCTGCCGCCACCGCCGCCAATTGCGTGGCCGGCGGGCAGACCACGATCTCGCACGCGAGTCCGGCCGCACCGGCGCGGATGGCGGCGGCCAGGGCGGCGGCCTCGGCCGTCGTGGCGTTCATCTTCCAGTTGCCGGCGATCAGTTGGCGCATGTCGTTCTCCCCAGCCGGTCCTAACGAGCCGTGCCGGACGCGGCAATACGTTCGCTCCCGCGCTGGCGCTGCCAGGCCATTCTTTCTATGGTGCGCCCCTTTTCACCAGGACCACTGCATGATCGGACTGTTTCGCCGCTTCCTGAACACCTGGGTCGCCCGCGTCTTTTTCCTGCTGCTGATCGGCTCGTTCGGCCTGTGGGGCATTGCCGACGTGGTGCGCAGCCTGGGCCAGGACGGCACCGCGGTGGCGACGGTCGGCAGCCGCAAGATCGAGGTTCCCGAACTTCAGGAATCGTATCGCCGGCTGCTGCGCCAGGTGCAGCGCCAATCCGGCAGCACGGCCGAGCCCGCGCCCGAAATCCGCCGCGCCGTCGCCGGGGAGGCGTTGCAGCGCCTGGTGATCCAGGCCGCCTTCGCCGAGGAGGTCGCCCGCATGGGCCTGCGCGTGCCGGACGCGGCGCTCCGCCAGGCGACCTACGACGAGAAGGCGTTCCACGGCGCCAATGGTCAGTTCGACCGCGCGGCGTTCGAGGGCGCGCTGCGGAATGCCGGGCTGACGGAGCAGCGCTACCTTGAGCTGATGCGGACCGACCTCGGCCAGCGCCAACTGGTCGAGTCGGCCCGGGCCGGCGCGATCTCTCCCGACGTGATGAACCATCTCGTGTTCACGTTCCAGGGCGAGAAGCGCGTGGCCGACCTGGTGGAGCTGCCGTTCGCCGCCGTCGCCCCGCCGCCGGCGCCGACCGACGCGCAGTTGCAGCGACAGTACGACGACAACCTCGACGTCTACTCCGCCCCCGAGTACCGCCGGGTCAAGGCGGTGATCCTCTCGCCGGAGACCTTGGCGCCCGAGGTGCAGGTCAGCGACGACGACCTGCGCGCGGCCTACGAGCAGCGGCGCGCCAGTTTCGGCGACCCGGAGAAGCGGTCCGTCGAGGTCATCGCCACGCAGGACGAGGCGCAGGCGCAGGCATTGGCGACGCGCTGGATCGCCGGCGCCGATTGGCCCGCGATGGAACAGGCAGCCAAGGAGTCCGGCGCGTCGCCGGTGCAGCTCGACGACAGCACGCAGGCGCAGTTCCCCGCGCCGGACCTGGCGGCAGCGGTGTTCGCCGCCTCGCCCGACAGCGTCACCGGGCCGGTGAAAACCGATTTCGGCTTCCAGGTGTTCGAAGTCACGAAGGTCACGCCGGCCACCATCCGCCCGTTCGAGGCGGTGCGCGGCGAGCTGCTCGCGGCGATCCAGAAGGAGCGCGCGACCGACCTGGTGTTCGACCGCGCCAACAAGGTGCAGGACGCCCTCGCCGCCGGCACCACCCTCGACGAGTTGCCCGGCGATTTGGGCCTGACAGCCGTCGCCGGGACGCTGGACGCCCAGGGCAACACGCCGGAGGGCACGCCCGCCCCGCTCCCCGGTGGCCCCGCGCTGCGGTCGGCCCTGGTCGCGCGTGCCTTCGCCATGGCTAAGACCGACCCCGCCGTGCTGACGGAAGCACCCGAGCAATCGTTCTTCGCCGTCGCCGTCGAGGACATCACGCCCGCCGCCGTCCGCCCGTTCGACGCCGTGCGCGACCGCGTGCGCGACGACTGGATGCGCGACGCGCGGCGGCGCGAGCAGGAGCAGGTCGCCGCCCGTCTGCTGACCGCGGTCAACGGCGGCGGCAGCCTGGCCGACGCGGCGGCGCTGATCGGGGCGCCGGTGCAGCGGAGCCCGCCGGTCGCGCGCGGCACGCCGACGCCGGGCGTTCCGGCCGAGCTGACCCAGCCGCTGTTCGCGACCGAGAAGGGCCGCGCGACCATGGTCGAGAGCCCCGAGGGGTTCTGGGTCGCGTCCGTGTCCGACATCCAGCCGCCGGACCCGGCTGCCGACCCGGCCGCGCTCGGGCGGATCGGCACCCAGCTCTCGCACGCCATCAGCGACGACGTGGAGATGACCTACGCCGCCGCCCTGCGCGCCCAGGACAAGCCAACGGTGAACCGGCGCTTGCTGGACACCATCACGCAATGAGGGCCGGGTTCGTCGCCGCCTACGAGGCCGGGCGCGGCGCGCTGGCTTGGACCACCGGGGTCGCGGATTTGGAGACGCCGGTCGCGGCCTACCTCAAGCTCGCCCACGGCACGCCGAACACCTTCCTGCTGGAGAGCGTCGAGGGCGGGTCGGCGCGGGGGCGCTACTCGATCATCGGCATGGCGCCCGACCTGCTGTGGCGCTGCCGCGACGGCCGGGCGGAGCTGAACCGGCACGCGCGCGCCGCTCCCCACGCGTTCGTGCCCGACAGCCGGCCCGCCCTGGAAAGCCTGCGCGCGCTGGTGGCGGAGTCGCAGATGGAGCTGCCGGCGCACCTCCCGCCGATGTGCGGCGGGCTGGTCGGCTATCTCGGCTACGACATGGTGCGGCTGATGGAACGGCTGCCCGCCACGGCGGCGGCGGGGCTCGGTTTGCCCGACGCGATCCTGGGGCGGCCGACGCTGTACGCGATCTTCGACAACGTGAAGGACGAGCTGACGCTTGCCGCCCCGGTGTACCCCACCGCCGGCGTGGGCGCCGCGCAGGCCTGGGACACGGCGCAGGCGTTGATCGCCCAGGCGCAGGCGGCGCTGGACCGTCCCCTGCCCCACGCCGCCCCGCCCGTGGCGCTGCCGCCGCAGCCGGAGCCGGACTCCAACATGAGCCGCGAGCAGTTCATGGGCATGGTGGTCCGCATGAAGGAGTACATCGCCGCGGGCGACATCTTCCAGGGGGTGCCGAGCCAGCGCTTCTCCGTCCCGTTCGCGCTGCCCCCGTTCGCGCTGTACCGGGCGCTGCGGCGGATCAGCCCGGCGCCGTTCCTGTTCTTCCTCGACTACGGCGGCTTCTGCGTCGTCGGCGGCAGCCCCGAGGTGCTGGTGCGCCTGCGCGACGGCATCGTGACGATCCGGCCGCTCGCCGGCACCCGCCCGCGCGGCGCGACCTTGGCGGAGGACCAGGCGCTGGAGGCCAGCCTGCTCGCCGACCCGAAGGAGCGGGCCGAGCACCTGATGCTGCTCGACCTGGGCCGCAACGACGTGGGCCGGGTGGCGCAGATCGGCAGCGTGAAGGTGACCGAGAGCTTCGCCATCGAACGGTTCAGCCACGTCATGCACATTTCGTCCAACGTGGAGGGGCGGCTGCGCCCGGGGCTGGACGCGCTGGATGCGCTGGTGGCGGGTTTCCCGGCAGGGACGCTGACGGGCGCGCCGAAAATTCGCGCGATGGAGATCATCGAGGAGCTGGAGCCGAGCCGGCGCGGCATCTACGCCGGGTGCATCGGCTATTTCGCGGCGAACGGCACGATGGACACCTGCATCGGGCTGCGCACGGCGGTGGTGAAGGACGGCGTGATGTATGTCCAGGCTGGCGGCGGGGTTGTGGCCGACAGCACGCCCGAGGCCGAATTCGAGGAAACCCGGCAGAAGGCCCGCGCGCTGTTCCGCGCCGCCGAGGAGGCGGTCCGGTTCGCCGCCGGAAAGTCCGGGCGCTGACCGCTGCCGCGTCGCGCCGGTGCCAGGAGACGCGCCCGCGATATTGACCGCCCGCCCGCCGCCGCGCAGAAAGCGCGGCATGCGCACGCCTAACATCCTGCTCATCGACAACTACGACAGCTTCACCTTCAACCTCGTCCACCTCCTCGGCGAGGTCGGCGCGGCGTGCGACGTCCGGCGCAACGACGCGCTGACGGTCGAGCAGGCCATGGCGACGGCGCCGGACGCGATCGTGCTCTCGCCGGGGCCGTGCACGCCCGACGAGGCCGGCATCTGCCTGGACCTGATCGCAGCCGCCGCGGGCCGCGTCCCGGTGCTCGGCGTGTGCCTGGGGCACCAGGCCATCGGCCAGGCGTTCGGCGGCGTCGTGCTGCGCGCGCCCCTGCCGATGCACGGCAAGGTCGGCCACGTCGAGCACGCCGGGACCGATATATTCGCCGGCTTGCCGACCCCGTTCCAGGCGACGCGCTACCACAGCCTGATCGTCGAGCGCGCCAGCCTGTCCGAGACGCTGGAGGTGACCGCCTGGACCGGGGACGGGCTGGTCATGGGGTTGCGGCACCGTACGCTGCCGGTGTTCGGCGTGCAGTTCCATCCGGAAAGCATCGCGTCGGAGCACGGCCACGACATCCTGGCGAACTTCGTGGCGCTCTCGTGCGGCGCGAACGCCCCGGCGTCCGACCACGCCAAATCGCCGGCGCACGCTGCGTGACTTGGGGCATGACCCGGCCTTGCCGGCCAACCTGAAGCCGGTCATCGCCCGGCTGGCCGAGGGCGAAACCTTGTCGGCCGACGACGCGGAGAGCGCGTTCGGCGTCATCATGTCCGGCGAGGCGACGCCCGCGCAGATCGCCGGCTTGCTGATGATGATGCGCCTGCGCGGGGAGACGGTGGCGGAGCTGACCGGCGCCGTGCGGGCGATGCGGGCCCGCATGGTCCCGATCGAGGCGCCAGACGGCGCCATCGACGTGTGCGGGACCGGCGGCGACAACGCCGGCACGCTGAACGTGTCCACCGCGGTCGCCTTCGTGCTGGCCGGGCTGGGCGTGCCAGTCGCCAAGCACGGCAGCCGCGCGCTGTCGTCGCGCACCGGCGGGGCCGACGTGCTGACGGCGCTCGGCGTGAACGTGGATGTCGGCCTGGACCGGCTGCCCGCCATCTTGCGTGAGGCTGGCTGCGTGTTCCTGTTCGCGCCCCGGCACCACACGGCGCTGCGCCACGCCGCTGGGCCGCGGGTGGAACTCGGCACCCGCACGATCTTCAACCTGGTCGGCCCGCTCGCGAATCCGGCCCGCGTGCGCCGCCAATTGATCGGCGTGTTCGACCCGGCCTGGGCGCGCCCGATGGCCGAGACGCTGGGCCTGCTCGGGACGGAGCGGGCCTGGGTGGTGCACGGCGCCGGCCTGGACGAGCTGACGGTCGCCGGTCCCAGCCAGGTGGCCGAGTGGCGGCACGGGGCGGTCCGCACGTTCGAGGTCGTGCCGGAAGACGCCGGGTTGCCGCGCGCGCCGGTCGAGGCGATCCGGGGCGGCGACGCGGCGGAGAACGCGGCGGCGCTCGAAGCGTTGCTGCGAGGGGCGGCCGGGCCGTACCGCGACACGGTCGTGCTGAACGCCGCCGCCGCGCTGATGATCGCGGACCGGGCGGACGGGTTGCTCGACGCGGCGGCGCTGGCGGCGAAGGGCTTGGACGACGGCTTGGCGTTCGCCGCCTTGGCGCGATTGAGGCATGCCACTTCAGGGATGGAGCCGTGATGGACATCGCTTTCCCCGACGCCCTGTCGCGCATCTGCGCCGACACGCTGCACGAGCTGCAGAGCCGTCGCGCGGAGCTCCCGCTCGGGGTGCTGCGCAGCCGGATCGCAGCACGGCACGAACCGCCGCGCGGCTTCGGCCACGCCTTGAAGGAGACGGTCGCGTCGGGCCGCTGCGGCTTGATCGCCGAAATCAAGAAGGCCTCGCCGTCCGGCGGCCTCATCCGCGCCGCCTTCGACCCGGCCGCCCTCGCCCGCGCCTACGCCGATGCCGGCGCGACCTGCCTGTCCGTGCTGACCGACGCGCCGCACTTCCAGGGATCGGCCGCCGACCTGAAGGCCGCCCGCGCCGCCGTGGCGCTGCCGGTGCTGCGGAAGGACTTCATGCTCGATCCGTGGCAGGTTTACGAAAGCCGCGCGATGGGGGCGGATTGCATCCTGCTCATCATGGCCGCGCTGTCCAACGCGCAGGCGATCGAGCTGGAGGACGCCGCGCGCTCGCTCGACCTCGACGTGCTCGTCGAGGTGCACAGCCGGGCCGAGCTGGATCGCGCGCTGGGCCTGCAGACGCCCCTGATCGGGATCAACAACCGCGACCTCAAGACGCTGCGCACCGATATCCAGGCCACGCTCGACCTCGCGGAGTTCGTGACGCCCGACCGCATCCTGATCACCGAAAGCGGCATCCGCACCCGCGAGGACGTGCGCCGGCTGGGCGACGTGGGCGCGCAATGCCTGCTGGTCGGCGAGAGCCTGCTCCGGCAGCACGACGTCGGCGCCGCGGTGCACGCGCTGCTCGGGACGGCGGCATGAGCGGCCTCACGCATTTCGACGCGCGTGGCCAGGCCGTGATGGTCGACGTGTCGGACAAGCCGGTCACGGCGCGGACCGCGACCGCGCGGGCGCGCGTGACGATGGCGGCGGCGACGCTCGCGGCCATCGCCGCCGGCGTCGCCAAGAAGGGCGACGTGCTCGGGACCGCGCGGCTGGCCGGCATCATGGCCTCCAAGCGCACGGCCGAATTGATCCCGCTGTGCCACCCGCTGCCGATCGACGCGGTGACCGTCGAGTTGGAGCCGGCGGGCGACGGCGTCGAGATCACGGCGACCGTACGGACCACCGGCCGCACCGGCGTCGAGATGGAAGCGCTGACCGCGGCCAGCGTCGCCGCCTTGACGGTGTACGACATGTGCAAGGCGATCGACCGTTCGATGCAAATCGACGGCCTGCGCGTCGTGCACAAGGCAGGCGGCGCGTCGGGCGAGTTCGCGCAAGCATGATGCTGAGCGTCGCCGAGGCGCGCGCCCGCATCCTGGCGCCGCTGCGCCCCACTGCGTCCGAACTGGTGTCCCTGGCCGACGCCTGGGGGCGCGTCACGGCGGAACCGGTCCACGCGCGGCTGACCCAGCCGCCGGCCGATGTCTCGGCGATGGATGGGTACGCGGTCCGGGCCGCCGACGCGCAAGCCGGCGTCGCCCTGCGCGTGATCGGCAGCGCGCCCGCGGGCCGGCCGTTCGCGGGCGCGGTCGGCGCGGGCGAGGCGGTGCGGCTGTTCACCGGCAGCGTGGTCCCGCCCGGCGCCGACACGGTCGTGCTGCAAGAGGACGCCGAGCGCCGGGGCGAGACCGTCGTGGTCACCGAAACGGCGTCGGCCGGGCGGCACATCCGCCGGGCCGGCCAGGATTTCGTCGCCGGCGATCCGGTGGCGCCGGCGCGGCGTCGGCTCAATGCCCGCGACGTCGGCCTGGCTGCGGCGGCGAACCATCCGTGGCTGACGGTGCGCCGGCGGCCGCGGATCGCGATCCTGGCCACCGGCGACGAGATCTCGATGCCGGGCGAGCCGATCGGGCCGGGCGGCATCGTCAGTTCCAACGCGCACGCCTTGGCGGCGATGGTGCGAGCGGCGGGGGGCACGCCCGTGGTGATGCCGGTCGCGCGCGACGAGCGGTCGGCCATCGCGGCCGTGGCGGACGCGCTCGGCGGCATCGACCTGCTGGTGACGACGGGGGGCGCCAGCGTCGGCGACCACGACCTCGTGCAGTCGGGCCTCGCTGAGCGCGGGTTCGAGCTGGATTTCTGGCGGATCGCGATGCGCCCGGGCAAGCCGCTGCTGTACGGCCGGCTCGGGCCCGTCCCGGTGCTCGGGCTGCCCGGCAACCCGGTTTCGGCGATCATCTGCGCCGTGCTGTTCCTGCTGCCGGCGATCGAGGTCCTGGCGGGACTGGACGCGGTCGCGCCGCCGACCGAGCGGGCGGCGCTGGCCACGGCGCTGGGCGCCAACGACCACCGGGCCGACCATCTGCGCGCCACCTTGGAGCTGGATGGCGCGGGAGCGCTGGTGGTGCGCCCGTTCGCGCGGCAGGATTCCGGATTGCTGGGCCTGCTCGCCCGCGCCGACGCGTTGATCCTGCGCTCGCCGCACGACCCGGCCGTTCCGCAGGGCGCACCCGTCGACGTCGTCAGGCTCCACACGCTCGGCGTGTGATGATCGCTTGACCAGCGTATCGGAACCAATATAGAACGGCGTCGGTTGCTGGTTTGTTCCTTGGAACGGTTTGTTTCGTGGACCGGTTCGGCGGGCTCAACCTGGCGTTCGGCGCAATGAAAAGGCTCAAACGATGTTGACCCGCAAGCAGCACGAATTGCTGACCTTCATCGACCGGCATCTCCGGGAAACCGGGTTCTCGCCCAGCTTCGAGGAGATGAAGGAGGCGCTTCAGCTCCGCTCCAAATCGGGCATCCACCGGCTGATCTCGGCCCTGGAGGAGCGCGGGTTCCTGCGTCGCCACCACCATCGCGCCCGGGCCCTTGAGGTGGTGCGGTTGCCGGAGAACATGTCGGCCTCGCCCGTCGCGCGCGAGCCGAGCGCCACCCCGCCAAGCTTCGCGCCGAACGTGATCCAGGGCAACTTCACTAGCCGGCTCGCGGGCGTCCGGGCGGCGGCCGAAGTAGGGGCGGTGCAGCTGCCGATGTACGGTCGGATCGCGGCGGGGCAGCCGATCGAGGCGTTGCGCGACCATAGCTCGCACATCGAAGTGCCGCTCGCGATGCTGGGTGCCGGCGAGCACTACGCGCTGGAGGTTGCCGGCGACTCCATGATCGACGCCGGAATTTTCGATGCCGACACCGTGATCATCCGCCGGGGCGAGACGGCCGATAGCGGGCAGATTGTGGTGGCGTTGGTCGACGAGATCGAGGTGACGCTGAAGCGCCTGCGCCGGCGCGGGAATTCCATCGCGCTGGAGCCGGCCAACGCACGGCATGAGACCCGCATCTTCCCCCCCGACCGGGTGAAGGTTCAAGGCCGGCTGGTGGGCCTGCTGCGGCGCTACTGATCGCCTAGAGTTTCGCTCGCCGCCATCGGCAAGCTGGGCGACGATCGGTGGGCCGACGGCGGCGGCGGCGTCCAGGGCCGCTCGCCGCGCGCGGCGCGGTCGGAGAGGACCGTCAAGCCGGCCTGCGTGAACCACACTGCCTGCGCACCCTCGCGCCAGACGGTGAAGCGGTCGATGACCGGCGTGCCAGGTGGGCAGACGCCGCGCACCGGCTCGGCCGACACCACGAGGGAAATCCCGGCGCAATCGACCTTTTTGCCGCTCCGAGCCAGGAAGATCGTGACCGCCCGTCCCTGGAGCAGGCAGCCATTCGGATCGCAGCGCACCGGACCGGGCGCTCCGGACTCCGGGAACGGCGCCGAAGCCTCAGCGCCCCAATACTGTAGATCGGCGTCGCGGGTGAATTGCGACAGGCCAGGCCGGACCTGCATGAACACCCCGGCGGCCCCGCGCAGGGCGATCAGCCGTCCGTCCGGCGACACGAGCAGGTCGGCGGGAGGGCTGACCTGCCCCGCCAGCAACCCGGCCACGATCAGCGCCAGGCCCGCCAAGCGCACCGGCGAGCGCCACAGCCCCAGCCAGGCAATTCCGAGCGCCACGACCGCAAGCCCCCACCCCGGCGTGTGCGGCACGCCGATCGTCGCGGCCGGAAGTGCTGACACGTGGCGCGCGACCCAGAAGATCACGTCGATGCCCCACCCCATCGGGATCAGTGCGACTTGCTCCAGCCCGAACGGCATCAGGGCCAAGGCGGCCAAGCCGGCGGGCATGACCCACATCGCCGTCAGCGGCACGGCAATGAGGTTGGCGAGGATGAAATAAAGCTGGAAATGGCCGAAATGGTAGGCGGCGAACGGCGCCGACGCGGTGCCGGCCAGCAGGCTGGTCAATGCCAACGCGACCACGTGGTGCGCCGACCATCGCAGGCTTCCGCCGGTGCCGCGGAGCCGGGCGAGCAGCGGCTGCATGACCTCGTAGCCCGCGATCAGGGCGAGCACGGCGGAGAAGCTCATCTGGAAGCTGACGCTCACGACCTCCCACGGCGTCGCCAGCATCAGCGCGACCGCGGCGAGCGCCAGTCCCCGCAACGACAGGGCGCGGCGGCCCAGGATGATGCCGAGGGTGACCAGTGCCGCCATCGCGAAGCTGCGCAGGATCGGCACGTGCATGCCCGTCAGCACGAGGTAGCCCGCCCCCGCCGCCAGCGCCGCGCTCGCCGCCAACTGCTTGCAGGGCCAGTGCAGGGACGCCCGTTCCGAGAGCGCGAGGCCGAAGCGGGCCGCGCCCATGACGAGCCCCATGACGATGCCGATGTGCAGCCCGGCCACCGCGAGCAGGTGGGCCAACCCCGAGTCGCGGAACGCCGCCCGGTCCGCGAGCGGGATCGCGCTCCCCATCCCGGTCAGCAGGGTGGCCGCGATCGCGCCGTCGGAGCCGGGCAGCGCCGCCATGATCCGCTCGGATATCCCGTCCCGCAGCGCCTGCACCGTCCGCGCGACGCCGCTCGGCGCTGCTTGGGCGATCCGCTCCGCCGCGCCGATCGCGAAGCCGGACCCGGCCGATCCCGCGAAGAACGCGTCCCGCTGCAGGTCCCACCCGCCCGGAATGGCAGGCGGCGGCGGCGGGCGAAGCAGGGCGCGCACCCGCAGCGTGTCCCCGGCGGCGACCTCGACCGGATCGGTGTCCCGGAGCCGGATGCGGAGGGTGCGGCCGAGCGCCGGGCCGTCGCCGAGACGCGGTTCGGCGAAGGTGACCCGCCGCCCTTCTGGAAGGCGCTCGACGCTGCGGACCACCCCCGTCACGAACCCGGCGCCGGACGGCACCGGTTCGGGCGGCAGCGCCCGCCACGTCGCGAACTGGGCCGAGGCGAACCCAAGCGCCACCGCGCCGGCCATGGCCATGACGGCCCGCGCGGGCGCATGACGCCCGGCGAGCCGAGCGGCCGCGAGCGCGCCGGCGAACGAAGCGGGGCCGATCCACCCCGCCGGCTCGGACAAGGCGAAGAACCACGCGACCCCCGCGCCCATCGCCACGGCGAGCCAGAGCGCGAACCGGCCGCGTTCCGCCGCCGCCCAGCGGGACAGCGACGCCCCGGCCCAAGCCAGCCCGACCCCGCGCGCGTATGCGATTGCCTGTCCCAACGCGCTTAAGGTAACGCTCGCGCCCTCCCCACGCCACATCAGCGCGTGCTATGCGCTGCGCGATGAACGTCCGCACCCGTTTCGCCCCCAGTCCGACCGGCCTGCTGCACATCGGCGGCGCCCGCACGGCCTTGTTCAACTACTTGTTCGCCCGCCACCACGGCGGTGCCTTCCTGCTGCGGATCGAGGACACCGACCGTGCCCGCAGCACCGACGCCGCCACGGAGGCGATCTTCGACGGCCTGCACTGGCTCGGCCTCGACCCGGACGAGCCGCCGGTGTTCCAGTCCACCCGCGCCGCCCGGCACGCGGAGGTCGCCCGCGCCATGCTCGACGCCGGGCACGCCTACCGCTGCTACTGCACCGCCGAGGAGCTGAAGGCGATGCGGGAGCAGGCCGTCGCCGAGGGCCGCGCGCCTCGCTACGACGGGCGCTGGCGCGACCGCGCCGCCGAGGCGCCCTCGCCAGACGCGCCGTTCTCGATCCGGCTGAAGGCGCCGCAGGAGGACGAGACGGTGGTGGACGACCTCGTGCAAGGCCCGGTCCGCGTCGCCAACGCCGAGTTGGACGACATGGTGATCCTGCGCAGCGACGGCACCCCGACCTACCTGCACGCGGTGGTGGTGGACGACCACGACATGGCGCTGACCCACGTCATCCGCGGCGACGACCACATGACCAACACGTTCCGGCAAGTCCAGGTCTATCGCGCGATGGGCTGGGAGCTGCCGGCGTTCGCCCACATCCCGCTGATCCACGGCGCGGACGGCGCGAAGCTGTCGAAGCGGCACGGCGCCAGCGGCGTGACCGAGTTCCGCGACCAGGGCTTCCTTCCGGAGGCGCTGTGCAACTACTTGCTGCGCCTGGGATGGGGCCACGGCGACGACGAGATTCTCGGCCGCGACGAGGCGATCGGGCTGTTCGACCTCGACGGCGTCGGCCGGGCCCCGAGCCGGATGGACTACGCCAAGCTCACCTTCCTGAACGGCGTCTGGCTGCGGCAGGCCGACGACGACCGCCTGGCCGCTGACGTGCTGGAGCGCCTGGCCGCGCGCGGGCTGGACGCGGCGGCGGCGGCGGCGCGTGTCCGCACGCTGATGCCGGGCCTGAAGGAGCGGGCGAAGACCTTGGTGGAACTCGCCGACAGCGCGGCCTTCCTCGCGGCCAAGCGGCCGTTGCCGATGGAGCCCAAGGCCGCTGCCCTGCTCACCCCCGACAACCGCGCGATCCTGCGCGACGTGGCCGCCGACCTCGACGCCACCGACTTCGAGCCGCCGTCGCTGAACGCGGCCCTGCGCGCCTACGCCGAGCGGTCCGGCCGCAAGCTCGGCCAGGTCGCCCAGCCGCTCCGCGCCGCCCTCACCGGGAGCACGACCAGCCCCGGCATCGACGCCACCCTCGCCGCCCTCGGCCGCGAGGAATCGCTCGCGCGACTGCACGCGGCGGCTGGCTGAGGCATGAACCTGCCCACCCGCCACCTGCTCGGCATCGAGGGCCTGCACCCGCCGCAGATCGCCCAACTGCTCGACCTCGCGGACAGCTACGTGCTGCTGACCCGGTCGGGCAAGACGCAGCGCGACCTGCTGCGGGGCCGCACCCTGATCAACCTGTTCTTTGAGGACAGCACCCGCACCCGCACCAGCTTCGAGCTGGCGGGCAAGCGGCTGGGCGCCGACGTGATCAACATGTCGGTCGCCAGCTCGTCGGTGAACAAGGGCGAGACGCTGCTGGACACCGCCGCCACCTTGAACGCGATGCACTGCGACCTGCTGGTGGTGCGCCACGACCAGTCCGGCGCGCCGAGCCTGCTGGCGCAGAAGGTCGACGCCTCCGTCATCAACGCCGGCGACGGGCTGCACGAGCATCCGACCCAGGCGCTGCTGGACGCGCTGACGATCCGCCGCCGCCGCGGCCGGCTGGAGGGGCTGACGGTCGCGATCTGCGGCGACGTGCTGCACTCCCGCGTGGCGCGTTCCAACATCCACCTGCTTACCACCATGGGCAGCACGGTGCGCGTGATCGGGCCGCCGACGCTCATTCCCGCCGAGGCCGGGCGGCTCGGCGTCGAGGTGTTCCACGACATGAACGCGGGCCTCGAAGGCGTTGATATCGTAATGATGCTGCGGCTGCAGAAGGAGCGCATGACGCGCGGCCTGGTGCCCAGCGCGCGCGAGTATTTCCGCTTCTTCGGGCTCGACGCCGCCCGCCTGTCCCGCGCCAAGCCGGACGCGCTGGTGATGCATCCCGGCCCGATGAACCGCGGCGTCGAGATCGACAGCGCCGTCGCCGACGACCCGGTGCGCAGCCTCATCCGCGAGCAGGTCGAGATGGGCGTAGCCGTCCGCATGGCCGTGCTCGACAGCCTCTCGCGCCGCAGCCGCCGCAATGGCTGACCTGCTGATCCAGGACGTCCGCCTGCTCGACCCGGCGAGCGGGCTGGACCTGCCCGGCGGCCTGCTGGTGCGCGACGGCCTGATCGCCGATCTCGGCGCCGGGCTGGGCCGTCCCGATGGGGTCGACGTGCTGGACGGGGACGGGGCGGTGCTGTGCCCGGGGCTGGTCGACATGCGCGCGGCCCTCGGCGAACCCGGCTACGAGTATCGCGAAACCATCGCCTCCGCCGCCCAGGCCGCGGCCGCAGGGGGCATCACCACCCTCGCCGCCCTGCCCGACAGCCTCCCCGCCATCGACGACCCGGCGCTGGTGCGGCTGCTGCGCGCCCGCGGCGAGGAGACCGGCAGCCTCACCATCCTGCCGTACGGCGCCGTCACCCGCGGCTGCCGGGGGGAGGAACTGGCCGAGATGGGCCTGCTGCTCGAAGCCGGCGCGGTCGCGTTCACCGACGGCCGCCGCGCCATCGGCAATGCCCGCATGATGCGGCTGGCGCTGTCCTACGCCCGTGGCTTCGGCGCCCGCATCGTGCAGCATCCCGAGGACCCGGTGCTGGCCGACGGCGGCGCCGCGACCGAGGGCGAACTCGCGACCCGGCTCGGCCTGCCCGGCATCCCGGGGGCGGCGGAGGAGATCATCGTCGCCCGCGACATCAGCCTGGCGCGGCTGACCGGCGGCTCCGTGCATTTCGCGCACGTGTCCACCGCCCGGGCGCTGGCGCTGATCCGGGCGGCGAAGGAGGCGGGGCTGCACGTCACCTGCGACACCGCCCCGCCCTATTTCGACTTGAACGAAACCGCGATCGGCGACTTCCGCACCTACGCCAAGCTGTCGCCGCCGCTGCGCCCGGACTCCGACCGGATCGCCGTCGCCGCCGCGCTGATCGACGGCACGATCGACGCGGTCGCCTCCGACCACCAGCCGCGCGACGCCGACGACAAGCGCTTCCCGTTCGCGCAGGCCTCGGCGGGCGGCGCCGGGCTCGCGACCCTGCTGGCGGTGACCTTGGCGCAGGTGCACGGCAGCGGCCTGCCGTTGGTCCAGGCCATTGACCTGCTGACCGCGCGCCCGGCCCGCCTGCTCGGCGCCGCGGCGGGCACGCTGGCGAAAGGCGCCGTGGCCGATCTGTGCCTGTTCGACCCGGAGCGGGCGTGGAAGGTCGACGCCAGGCTGCTGCCGGGCAAGGCGCAGAACACGCCGTTCGACGGCCGGGCGCTGGAGGGGCGCGTCATCGGCACCTGGAAGGCTGGACGCCGCGTGTTCGGGTGAACGCCCTCGCCGCGGCGCTGCTCGGGTTCCTGCTCGGCTCCGTGCCGTTCGGGCTGCTGCTGACCCGAGCGGCCGGCTTGGGCGACATCCGCGCCATCGGCTCGGGCAATATCGGGGCGACCAACGTGCTGCGGACCGGGCGGCGCGACCTCGCGGCGGCGACCCTGCTGCTTGATGGCGCGAAGGGGACGGCGGCGGTGCTGCTGGCCGGTCCGGTCGCGGGCCTGTTCGCCGTGCTCGGCCACTGCCTGTCACCGTGGCTGAGGTTCCGCGGCGGCAAGGGGGTCGCGACCGGGCTGGGCGCGCTGCTGGGCATCGCCTGGCCGCTCGGGGCCGCCGCGTGCGCCGCGTGGCTAGCGGCGGTCGCAATTAGCCGGATCTCCTCGGTCGGCGCGTTCGTCGCGTTCGTCGCGGCGCCGTTGCTGGCGCTCCTGCTGCATCCCTATCCGGTCGAGGTCCCGCTGATCGCCGCCTGGGTCATCGCCCGGCACCGCGCCAACATCGCCCGGCTGCGCGCCGGGACCGAACCGCGGGTCGGCAAGCGATGACGCCGGCGGAGACGCTCGACCGCATCCGCCTCGCCCGCACCAGCGGGGTCGGGCCGGTCACCTACCGCGGCCTGTTGGCCCGCTACGCCACGGCCGCCGCGGCGATCGACGCCCTCCCCGGCCTGACCGCCCGGCATGGCGGCGCGGCATCCCCGCCCAGCGTTCCCGCGGCGCAAACGATCGAGCGCGAGATGGCGGCGCTGGCCCGGCTTGGCGGCCGCATGCTCGTGTTGGACGGCCCGGGCTACCCGGAGCTGCTGGCGCTGCTGGACGACCCGCCGCCGGTCGTGTCCATCCTCGGCGACCCGGCGGTGTTTTCCGCCCGCGCGGTGGCCGTCGTCGGCGGACGGAATGCGTCCGCCAACGGCCGGCGCATGGCCGAGATGCTCGCCGCCGACCTGGCGATCGCGGGCTTGACGGTGGTGTCCGGGCTCGCGCGCGGGGTCGACACCGCGGCCCATATCGGCGCGCTGCATACCGGGAAGACGGTCGCGGCCATCGCGGGCGGCTTGGACATGCCGTATCCGCCGGAGAACGCCGCGCTGCAGGCCCGCATCGCCGCGGGAGGCGCCGTGATCGCGGAGGCCCCGCTCGGCACCGCCCCGCAAAGCCGCCATTTCCCGCGCCGCAACCGGGTCATCGCCGGGCTGTCGCTGGGCGTGGTCGTGGTGGAGGCGGCTCCGCGCTCCGGCAGCCTGATCACGGCGCGGCTGGCGCAGGAGGCCGGGCGGGACCTGTTCGCGGTGCCGGGCTCGCCGCTCGACCCGCGCTGCCGCGGCTCCAACGACCTGATCCGCCAGGGCGCGACCTTGACCGAGTCGGCCGCCGATGTCGTCGACAACCTGACCGATCATCCCGGCCGCGCCGGCTTGTCGCGCCTGCCGCTGTTCAAAAGGGACGGCTTCGAAGCTCCTGACCGGTCATGGAACACGCCCGAAGACGGCCTGCCGGACCTGGAGCGCGCCCGGCGCGACATCATCGCCCTGCTCGGCCCGGAACCGACGATGGTTGACGATCTGATACGCCGTTGCCAGTTGTCCGCCTCTGTCGTCATGGCGGTTCTACTGGAATTGGAACTCGCCGGTCGCGTAGAGACGATGCCGGGGCACCGGGTCGCCCTGCTCGCGTCCAACCTCTAAACACGCCGCCAAGGATCACATGACCGACGTCGTCGTCGTCGAATCGCCCGCCAAGGCCAAGACAATCAACAAATACCTGGGCGGTGGTTTCACCGTGCTGGCCAGCTTCGGGCACGTGCGCGACCTGCCGCCCAAGGACGGCAGCGTGCGCCCGGACGAGAATTTCGCCATGGACTGGGCCGCCGACGAGCGCGGCATCCGGCAGATCAGCGCCATCGCCAAGGCCTTGAAGGGGGCCAAGCGTTTGTTCCTGGCCACCGACCCGGACCGCGAGGGCGAGGCGATCTCGTGGCACGTGCGGGCGATGCTGGACGAGAAGAAGCTGCTGCGCGGCGTCGACGTGCAGCGCATCACCTTCAACGAGATCACCAAATCCGCCGTGCAGTACGCCATGGCGCACCCGCGGCAGCTCGACCAGCCGCTGATCGAGGCCTACCTCGCCCGGCGCGCGCTGGACTACCTGGTGGGCTTCACCCTGTCGCCGGTGCTGTGGCGCAAGCTGCCGGGCAGCAAGAGCGCCGGGCGTGTGCAGTCGGTGGCGCTGCGGCTAGTGTGCGAGCGGGAAGGCGAGATCGAGGCGTTCCGCAACCGCGAGTACTGGACGGTCGAGGCGCATTTCACCACCCCCCTCGGCGCGCCGTTCACCGCGCGGCTGACGCACCTGGACGGCCGCAAGCTGGACCAGTTCGACCTCAACGACGCGGCGAAGGCCCATGCGGCGCGCGCGGCGGTGCAGGCCGGGCACTTCACCGTGGCGAGCGTCGAGCGCCGCCGGGTCAAGCGCAACCCGCTGCCGCCGTTCACCACCAGCACGTTGCAGCAGGACGCCAGCCGCAAGCTGGGTTTCGGCGCACAGGCGGCGATGCGGGTGGCGCAGCAATTGTACGAGGGCGTCGAACTCGGCGGCGAGACGGTCGGCCTGATCACCTACATGCGGACCGACGGCGTGCAGATGGCACGGGAGGCGATCGAGGCGATCCGCGGCCACGTGGGCGAGGCGTACGGGGCCAATTACGTGCCGCTGTCGCCGCGCGAGTACAGCACCAAGGCCAAGAACGCGCAGGAGGCGCACGAGGCGATCCGTCCCACCGACGTCGCGCGCACCCCGGCCGAGGTGGCCCACTACCTGAACGACGACCAGCGCCGCTTGTACGACCTGATCTGGCGCCGCGCCGTCGCCTCGCAGATGCAGTCGGCGGAGCTGGACCAGGTGTCGGTCGACATCGCGGCCGGCGGGCTGAAGCTGCGGGCGAACGGCTCCATCGTGGCATTCGACGGCTTCCTCAAGCTGTACCGCGAGGCGACCGACGACGCGGCCGAGAAGGACGAGAGCCGGATGCTGCCGCCGATGACGGAGCGCGACCCGCTCGGCCTCGGCGAGGTGGTGGCGGAACAGCACTTCACCCAGCCGCCGCCGCGCTACTCGGAAGCCAGCCTGGTCAAGAAGATGGAGGAGCTGGGGATCGGCCGCCCCTCCACCTACGCGTCGATCCTGTCGGTGCTGCGCGACCGCAACTACGTCCGCATGGAGGCGCGCCGCTTCGTGCCGGAGGACCGCGGCCGGCTGGTGACGGCGTTCCTGACCAGCTTCTTCGAACGCTACGTCGACACCGGCTTCACCGCGTCGCTCGAAGGCCAGCTGGACGACATCTCGGACGGCCGGGCCGAGTGGCGCGACGTCATGCGTGCCTTCTGGGAGGACTTCTCCCACGCGATCGAGCAGACCCGCGAGCTCAAGATCAGCGACGTCATCGACGCGCTGGACCACGATCTCGGCGAGCACTTCTTCCCCGCCCACGAGGACGGGCGGGACCCGCGGCTGTGCCCGGCCTGCAACACCGGGCGGCTGGGGCTGAAATTGGGGCGGCACGGCAGCTTCATCGGCTGCGCGAACTATCCGGAGTGCCAGTACACGCGGCGGCTGGCGATCGACGGCGGCGAGGAGGGCGCCACCCTGAAGGAGGGGATGCGCGAGCTGGGCCACCACCCCGACACCGGCGAGGACATCACCGTGCGCCGTGGGCCGTACGGCGTGTACGTGCAGCAGGGCGCGCCGGACCCGGCGGACAAGAAGTCCAGGCCGCGGCGGACGTCGCTGCCCAAAGGCGTCGACGGCGACACCATCACCCTGGAACAGGCGCTCGGCCTGCTGTCGCTGCCGCGGCTGGTCGGCATCCATCCCGACCGTGGCGAGCCGATCGAGGCGGGGATCGGCCGGTTCGGGCCGTTCGTGAAGATGGGGGCGATCTTCGCCTCGCTCGACAAGGACGACGACGTGCTGTCGATCGGGCTGAACCGGGCGGTGGACGCGATCGCCAAGAAGCTCGACAGCGTCCGCACGATCGCGGCGCATCCGAAGGACGGCGCGCCGGTGCTGGTGAAGAAAGGGCGGTTCGGCCCGTACCTGCAGCACGGCAACCTGGTCGCGAACGTGCCGCGCGGCACGACGATGGAGGAGGTGACCCTGGAGGAGGCGGTGGCGTTGCTGGCCGAGAAGGGCAAGCCGCTGAAGGCCAAGCCTGGCGCGCGCAAGCCGGCGAAGAAGGCCGCGTCGCCGAAGGTGGTGCCGCTGCAGCCGGCTGCCGCGAAGAAACCGGCCGCCAAAAAACCCGCGAAGAAGAAGACGGCTGCGAAAGCGCCTGCCCGCAAGGCGTCCTGACGATGGCGAAACGGCGCAACGCAACCCCGGCCACCACGCCGGGCATGCCCACGCGCGACACCATCCGCGCCTTCGTGCAGAACAGCGCCGGCCGGGTCGGCAAGCGGGAGATCGCGCGCGAGTTCGGCCTCGGCCCGGCCCAGCGCGTCGAGTTGCGCGGGTTGCTGAAGGACCTCGCCGGCGAAGGCGTCATCGCGCCCGCCGGCCACCGCCGCTTCGCCTCGCCGGGCCGCCTGCCGGACGCAACCGTGGTGCAGGTGACCGGCACCGACCCGGACGGCGACGCCATCGCCAAGCCGGCCGATTGGCAGGGCGACGGCCCGCCGCCGCTGGTGCTCATGACGCCTGAGCCGCGGGACCGCCCGGCGCTGGCGCCCGGCGAGCGCGTGCTGGCCCGGCTGCGCCCTATCGGCAACGGCAAGTACGAAGGCCGCACCCTCAAGCGCCTCAGCGCCGAACCTGGCCGCATCCTGGGGGTGTTCCGCGCGCCGGACCGGCTGGAGCCGACCGACCGCCGCCAGAAGGCCGACTGGCGCATCCCCGCCGGCGAGGTGAACGGGGCGGAGGACGGCGAGATCATCCTGGCGTCCCCCCTGCCCGCCTCCGGCTACGGCCTGAAGCCGGCGCGGGTGGTCGAGCGCCTGGGCCGGATGGGCGACGCCCGCTCGGTGAGCATCATCTGCATCCACACCCACGACATCCCGCAGGAATTCGCCCCCGAGGCGGTGGCCGAAGCCGAACGCGCCACGGCCGTCCCGCTCGGCGCGCGCGAGGATTTGCGGGACGTGCCGCTCGTGACCATCGACGGCGAGGACGCGCGGGACTTCGACGACGCGGTGTTCGCCGAAGCGGACGGCGACGGCTTCCGCCTCCTGGTCGCGATCGCCGACGTCGCGCACTACGTCCGCCACGGCTCGGCGCTGGACCGTGACGCCTGGACCCGCGGCAACAGCGTGTACTTCCCCGACCGGGTGGTGCCGATGCTGCCGGAAGCGCTCAGCAACGGCTGGTGCAGCCTGAAGCCAGAGGAGGAGCGCGGCTGCCTGTTCGTCGAGATGCGAGTCGACGCCGCCGGGCGCAAGACGGGCCACCGCTTCGGCCGCGGCCTGATGCGCAGCGCCGCCCGGCTGACGTACGAGCAGGTCCAGGACGCACGCGACGCCGGGGACGATCTCGGCCTGCCGATCCCGGCGCTGTACGCGGCATTCCACGCCCTGCTCGGCGCCCGCCAAGCCCGCGGCACCCTGGACCTCGACCTGCCGGAGCGCCGGGTGGTGCTGGACGACGCCGGCCGCATCGTCGCGATCACGCCCCGCCCGCGCCTGGACAGCCACCGGCTGATCGAGGAGTTCATGGTGCTGGCCAACGTCGCGGCGGCCGAGGAGCTGGAGGCGCGCCGCCTGTCCTGCATGTATCGCATCCACGCGCCGCCGTCGGACGAGAAGCTGGAGGCGTTGCGCACGTTCCTGCAAGGCATGAGCCTCGGCCTGCCGCCGCATGGCCCGATCCATCCGCGCGACCTCGATGCCGTGTTGAAGAAGGTCGCCGGGACCGAGCAGGCCCCGCTGGTGAACGAGGTGGTCCTGCGCAGCCAGAGCCAGGCCGCGTACAGCCCGGACAACATCGGCCATTTCGGCCTGTCGCTGCCCCGCTACGCCCATTTCACCAGCCCGATCCGCCGCTACGCCGACCTGCTGGTGCACCGCGCGCTGGTCGCCGGGCTGCGGGCCGGGCCGGACGGGCTGGCGGACGCGGAGACGGCGCGCTTCGAGGAGACCGCCGAGCACATCACCGCCACCGAACGCCGGGCCGCGCTGGCCGAGCGGGACGCCATCGACCGTTACCTTGCCGCCTACATGGCGGACAAAGTGGGCGCGGAGTTCGCCGCGCGCATTTCAGGCGTGACCCGGTTCGGCTTATTCGTCACATTGGCAACGACCGGCGCGAGCGGGCTGGTGCCGCTCTCCGCCTTGCCCGACGATTTCTGGACCCACGACGAAGCCACCAAGTCACTCACCGGACGGCGAACCCGCATGACCTACCATCTCGCGCAGAACGTGGACGTGCGCCTGCAGGAAGCCAGCCCGGTGACCGGCGGCCTGATCTTCGCCATGGTCGCGAACCTGGGCGGGCGACCGCCGCGACGGTGAAGTTCCTGGCCGCCCTGCTCGTCATGGCGTGCGCCGGCACGGCGGCCGCCCAACCCGGCCCAGCCATCACCGCCTCCAGCTTCTCGCAGCCGCTGGCGGCGGCTGTCTTCACCTCTGCACTCGGCTTCATCGCTCCTCGCACGCTCGACCCGGTCACGGTGCCGCAACTGACCATCTGGGGATTGCGCGGCCTCACCGCCCTCGACCCGGCGCTGGTTCCCGAATTGCGGGAGGACAGCATCCGGCTGTCGGCCTCGGACCACCTCGTGTTCACCGGCGCGATTCCCAGCGACCAGAGCCCGGCGGCCTGGGGCGAACTGGCGGCGATCGTGGCACAAGCCGCCGCTGCGCAATCCGACGCCGTCCGACAGGCCAGCACGCGCGGGGTGATCCGGAGCTTCTTCGACGAATTGTTCAACCATCTCGACCCCTATTCGCGATACGAGCCGCCCGGCGCCGCCGACACCGAGCGGGAGCACCGGTCCGGCCAAGCCGGGCTCGGGATGGGGATCGGGTCGCGCGGCCAGCAGGTCGTGGCGGCCTCCGTCATCCCCAACAGCCCCGCCGACGATGCCGGGGTGCGGGCCGGCGATCCCATCCTGTCGGTGGACGGGCGGACGACACGGGGGCAGGCAGCCGCGACCGTCGCCGCCTGGATCGCCGGGGCCGAGGGCACGGTGGTCAAGCTGGCCTGGCGCGGCCGCGGCGGACGGCCCCGACGCGAGGCCGTCACCCGCGCCCTGGTGGCCCCCGAAACGGTGGTGGCGGAGCGGATCGGCGCAGTCCTGGTAATCCGGATCGCAGCGTTCAGCCGCAACACGGACGAGCAATTCGCCAACGCCCTCACGGTGGGCCTGGGCGAGCGGGGCCGGGTCGCGGGCGTCGTGGTCGACTTGCGGGGCAACCGGGGCGGGCTGCTCCGGCAGGCGGTGGCGGTGGTCGATCAGGTGATGGAAGGCGGCATCGTCGCGGTCACCGCCGGGCGCAACCCGGAGGCGTCGCGGACGTGGCCCGGCGGGAACGGCCCGGACCAGGCGGGCGGCCGCCCGATCGTCGTGCTGGTGGACGGCCGGTCGGCGAGCGCTGCCGAGATCATGGCCGCAGCGCTGGCCGACTCGCGCCGGGCAGTTGTCGTCGGCAGCTCGACGCTCGGAAAAGGGCTGGTGCAGACGATCGCCCCGATGCCGGACGGCGGCGAGCTGTTCGTCACCTGGAGCCGGGTGCTGGCGCCGCTGGGCTGGCCGGTCCAGGGCCTCGGCCTGTTGCCGCAGGTTTGCACCAGCCTGGGACAGGCGATGGTGGAGCGTCAATTGACCGATTTGCTGGCGGGCCGGCAGGACATGGCGCCGGCCCTGCAACAGCACCATGCCGCTCGCGCCCCGCTGCCTCCCGCCCAGATCGTGGCGTTGCGAAAGGCGTGCCCGGCCGCGGAAGGGCGCGACCTCGACCTCGATGTCGCGAACTTCCTGCTCGACCATCCGGCGGCTTACCGCGCCGGGCTGCTCGGCCTGGAGGGACAGGGTGCAGCCAGGCCTTGACCCCACGGGGCGCCATGAGCATGTTCCCGCCTTTCGACAGCCCCACCCTGAGAGCACCACCATGGCCAAGTCCAACACCGTTCAAATCCGGCTCGTCTCGACCGCCGATACCGGATACTTCTACGTAACCAAGAAGAACGCGCGCACCGCCACCGGCAAGCTCGAACTCAAGAAGTACGACCCGGTCGCCCGCAAGCACGTCGCGTTCAAGGAAGCCAAGATCAAGTAGCCGCCTGCGTCGGGACCTGTCGTCCCGGCAGTGCCTGGCGCGATTGGGTTCGCGTCCATCGCACCCAGTGTCGTGCGTCGCCCGGCGGCAACCAAGCTTCCCGGGACTTTGCGGATTGCTGTCCGTCAGCTACAGCTAAAGACGACCGGCAGTAATCATGAAGGCAAAGTGACGGTTTAATGAAGCAAATGTTGCAGAGTGCGGGTCCGGCACGTGGAGTGCTGAGCAAGAGACTCGACACCCAAGCCACTGGACGACGTTTGTTCTTTCGCCGCTGGTTGGCGAACCCGCTGCAAATGGGCTCGGTCGTCCCGTCATCGCCAGCGCTGTGCCGCCGGATCGCGGGTCAGGTGCAGCGCGGCCCCGACGAGGCCGTCCTGGAGCTCGGCGCCGGGACCGGCGTGATCTCCCGTGCCTTGCTGGCCGGCGGCATCCCGGCCCAGCGGCTGCTCGTGGTCGAGATCGTTCCCAGCATGGCCGACCATCTGCGCGCGCTGCTGCCGGGCGCTCAGGTCGTGGAGGGCGATGCGCGCTTCTTGCCGGAGCTGCTGCCGTCCCACTGGCAGGGCCGGATCGGCACCGTCGTGTGCGGAATTCCCCTGGTGCTGCTGCCGGTGGCCGAGCAGCGGCGCTTCATCGATGCCATCGACCGGGTCGCGCCGGGCCGCGGGTTCCTCCATTACAGCTACTGCGTCACCTCGCCCTTGCCCTACCGCAAGTTCGGCCTGGTCGCTCGGCGGGAAGCCTGGACCCCGCTTAACTTCCCGCCCGCCAGCGTGTGGCGCTACACGCCGGCCTGACCTCGCACGCGCCTGCCTCAACGGGGGGCGAACATGTTCTCCCGTTCCGCATGGGTCATCTGTCCCTAGCGCTGGTTCTCGGCCAATACCTGAACGCCGCGCTCGACTGCGGGCCGGGCCGCGATGGCATCGTGCCAGCGCAGGACGGCCGGGTAGTCGGCAAGGTCGATGCCGCGCCGGTCCGGGTCGCGCACCCAGGGAAAGGTCGCGATGTCGGCGATGGAGTATTCCTCGGACGCCAGGTACTTGCTCGCCGCCAACCGGGTTTCCAGCACCCGGTGCAGGCGCTGGACCTCGTTGGCGTAGCGCTCGATCGCGTACGCGAGCTTTTCCGGCGCGTAGGCGGCGAAGTGGTTGTACTGGCCGAACATCGGCCCGACGCCGCCCATCTGGAACATCAGCCACTGCAGGCAGGCGTAACGCGCCCGCGGTTCGCTTGGCATCAGCCGGCCGGTTTTCTCGGCCAGGTAAACCAGGATCGCACCCGACTCGAACAGCTCGATCCGGCCGGATGGGCCGTCTGGGTCGACCAGTACCGGAATGCGGTGGTTGGGCGTCATCGCCAGGAACTCGGGCTTGAATTGATCGCCCGCGCCGATGTTCACCGGGATCACCTCGTACGGCAGTCCCAGCTCCTCCAGCATGATGTGGACCTTGTGCCCGTTCGGCGTCGGCCAGCTCCAGATTTGCAGCATCGATTGCCTCGTGCGTGTGAGGCCCCGATGTACGACGCAAGCCCACTTGGCGCTACCGCGTCATGCGTACCGGCCCCGCGTCCCGGCGGCGCACCTGCTGGCGCTGCGTCTGCCACTCCGTGGTCGCCATGAAGCGCGGCGCCAGGAACTGGTAGGTGCGGGCCAGCAACGCCCAGGTCGCGTCGTCCAGCTGATCGGCCACCGCGTCCCACTGCTTCAGGATCGGGTCCCAGGCACGCTGGCTGCGGTACAGCCAATCCCGGTTCGAGCGGATGAACAGCCGGTGATGGTCCTGGTTGCGCAGCGCCGACAGCACCTCGCCGGTCTGCCTGTCCAGCTCGGCGAAACGGACGCGCACCTGCTGCAGCGCCGAGCCGCACAGCCGTTTGACCTGCAGCAGCGTCTCCGCGCCGCCGAATTGGGTGGTGCGCTGCTGGTTCAGCCGGGCCACCTTGCGGAACACCGCTTCCACCCGGCGCAGCAGCCGGTCCCGCAGCGCCTCGATGTAGGCGAGTTCCTCCGCCAGCTCGTCCAACAGGCGGGTCACGTCGGCGCCGCTGGACAGTCCCAGCTCATGCGCGGCACGGCCGATGACGGCCTGCACGTTCCGGTGCAGCTCGGGGTCGTCGGCCAGGCGGAGCAGCGCGAGCTCGTTCGGCACGCCGTTCTGCGCGGCCCCGGGCGTGAGCCAGGCGACGAGTTGAAGCCGTAGCCGCGTGCCCGCGATCCGCAAATGGTTCGGGCTGGGCCGCCAACTCGCCTGGCCGGTCAGGATCTCTGGCGGGAGCCGGTCGCCGGGCTGCAGGACGGAGACGAAATCCAGCGACTCCCCAATCAGTTCCAGCATGCGCCCGTCCGGGGAGGCGCTGTCGATGCCGAACTCGCGGCCCAGGGAGCGCAGCGGGATGTCGGCCTCGCGGTCGCCGAGGGAGACGGCCATCATCGCCGCGCCGTCGGTGCCCGACCGGCGGAACCGCACGTCGCTGAGGGCGGCGAACATCGGGTGCTCCAGCACGCACCGTTCTGGAATCGGCAGCGAGCGGGCCGGGATCGGCGGCGGGCAAGGATCGGACATGGGGCAGCCTCCTGGACCAGGCTCATGCTGCGCGACAAACGTTAAGACCGGGTTGCGTCCGAGCGCCGATCGAGAAAACATTGCTGGATATCAAAATTCGAGACCATCGTTAACGTCCCGCTGATGTTCCGACCGCATCCTTGTCTCCTGCAACCGCACTGAGGCAACCATGTCGTCACTCACCGGGCTGGCCATGTCCGAGCCGAACGCCATTCCACGATTCCGGCTGCTTCCGGACCGGCGCCGGTTGGCGGCGGCCCGGCGCAAGGTGGAGCGCGACCTCTGCCAGGCGGTGCAGCGGCACGAGTTCGTGCTGCATTTCCAACCCCGCTACTGCCTGGCGTCGGGCCTGGTCGCCGGCATGGAAGCCGTGGTGCGCTGGCCGAACCGCAGGCAGGCGTCCGGCGCCCTCGTCCCGGTCGCCGAGCAGGCCGGGTCGAACGCCCTGCTCGACGACTGGATGCTGAACGAGGCATGCCGGGCCGCCGCCGCCTGGCCCGCCGGAGAGGTGGTCGTGTCGGTGAAAGTCTCTCCCCGGCCGGTTGCCCGGCTGGCCGAGGGACACGGGCTGCTGGAACAGGTCGCGTGCGCGCTGGACCGCTCGGGCCTGGCTGCCGACCGGCTGGAACTGCGGCTGGCCGAGTCCGCCCTGCTCGAGAGCAGCCTGGACACGCTGCTGATGCTGTCCGCCCTGCGCGATCTCGGCGTCAGCCTGGCCCTGGACGGTTTCGGCACGGGTTGCGCGAGCCTGTCGCTGCTGAAGCGCCTGCCCTTGACGGCGATGAAGCTGGACCGGACGCTGGTGCAGGACGTGCCGCAGCAGCGCGACGACGCCGCCATCGTGCGCGCCGCCATCGACACGGCCCACGCGCTCGGGCTGGCGGTCGTGGCCGACGGCGTCGAACTGGAGGAGCAGCGCGCGTTTCTCGCCGGCATCGGATGCGACGAGGGCCAAGGCTCCCTGCTGGGCCAGAAGCTGTCGCCGGAGCAGGCGTGCGCCGTGCTGCACGAACGCTGATCCCGGGGTTGCATCCGGCCACGGAGTAGGCCAGCGTCGGCGTCATGCCCGATCAACCGCGCCGTGTCGCCATCGTCGGCGCTGGGATGGCTGGCCTCGCCTGCGCCCGGCGGCTGCACCGGGCCGGCGCGGCCGTGACGGTGTTCGACAAAGGCCGCCGCCCGGGCGGGCGCCTGGCGACCCGGCGCGCGGGCGACCTGCAATTCGACCACGGCGCGCAGTACGCGACGGCCCGCAACCCGCTGTTCCAAGCCATGCTGCAGGCGGCCGGCCCGCTCGCGGCCACTTGGACCGATCGGCCGCAGGACCCGTGGTGGGTGGGCGTCCCCGGCATGTCGGCGCTGGCGCAGGCCGTGGTCGCGGATGGGGCGGGCCAGGTGCTGTCCCGGCGGCACGTGGCGTTCCTCCATCGCGACCCCGACGGCTGGCATGTCCGGCACCTCGATGCGGCGAACGCCGCGCCGGGACTGGTGTCGGCGGAGGGCGGCGAGGTCGCCGGGCCGTTCGACGCCGTGGCGCTGGCGATCCCTGCGCCTCAGGCGGCCGGGTTGCTGGACGGCATCGGGCATCCGCTCGCGCATCGGCTCGCGGCCGTGCGGATGGCGCCGTGCTGGGCCGTGATGCTGGCGTTCCCCGACGCGCACGACGGTCCGGACATCCGGACACATGACGGCCCGCTCGCCTGGATCGCCCGCGACAGTTCGCGTCCTGGCCGCCCGGGGTTGCCGGAATGCTGGGTAGGACACGCCAGCCCCGCCTGGTCGCGCGCGCATCTCGAACGCTCCCCGGACGACGTGTTGCCGCTGCTGCGGGATGCCTTCGCCGCCGCGACCGGGATCGGCGCCCCGCCGTCGGCCGCCGCCGTGCACCGCTGGCGCTACGCCCGCGTCGAGGCCGCGCTCGGGCAACCCTGCCTGTCCCGGTCCGACGGCCTGCCCGAGGGTTTGGCGGCGTGCGGCGACTGGTGCCTCGGCCCCCGCGTGGAGGCGGCGTTCGAATCTGGCCTAGCCGCCGCCGACACCCTCGCATGACCCCCACCGAGCAGCAGGCCGAGGTGGCGATCCTGCGGCTGGTCGCGCAGCGTGGCCCGGGCAAGTCGATCTGTCCCAGCGAGGCCGCCCGCGCGCTCGACCCGGCGTGGCAAGGCCAACTCACGCTGGTGCGTCGCGCGGCGGTGCGCCTGGCGCTTGCCGGACGCATCCATATCTTGCGAAAGGGACAGCCCGTTGCCGCCCATCTGCTTGAGACGGGCGCGCCCAGGGGCGTGATCCGACTGCGCCTGCGCCCTCCGGAGGACCATCGTTGAAGCCCCTGCCCCTGCTGCTCGGTTTATTGCTGCCCGCGTGCGGCAGCGGGACGGACGGCGTCGCCACGCCGCCGCCGATGGACATGGCGGGCCTCGTCCGGCCGCGCACGCCCAACACCGCGCTCGCGGCGCCGGCGGGGTTCATCCCAACGCCGGACGTCGTGACGCCCGTGTACCCGCAGCCTGCCGCCGGGCTGTTCGCCGCAATCTGCGACGTCGCGGCCCGGCAGCCCCGCACCTTCAAGCAGGTCGCCTACGCCGACCGGCTCCAGGCGCACTTCGTCGCCCGCAGCGCGTTGCTCGGCTTTCCCGACCTCGTGACCATCGCTGCGGCCCCGCATGGCGCCGGCTCTGCGACGCTGGTGATCTGGTCGCGCAGCGTGTACGGCCGGTCCGACCTCGGCGTGAACCGCAAGCGCGTCGACGCCTGGCTGGCCGCCCTGGACGCGCGGGCATGAAGGGGTTGCGGCGGTTCTTCCGCGATCTTTGGTACCTTGCCTCCCCGTATTTCCGGTCGGAGCAGCGCTGGTCGGCCCGGCTGCTGCTCGCCATCGTCATCGGCGCCGGCTTCCTGCTGGTCGGGATGTCGGTGCTGCTCAACCTGTGGCAGGGCGCGTTCTTCAACGCCCTGCAAAGCAAGGACGAGGCCAGCTACACCAACCTGCTGCTGACCTGGCAACCGGCGGAGGAAGGCGGGTTCCTGGGCATCATTCCCGGCTTCACCGGGCTGGCGTTCGTCTTCATCACCATCTCGATCTTTCGCCGGTACTTGCGCCAGTGGCTGCAAATCCGCTGGCGGGCCTGGCTGACCGGCCGGTTCCAAACCGACTGGCTGTCCAACCGCGCCTACTACCGCATCCAGCTCTCGGGCGAGCACGCCGGCATCGGCACCGACAACCCGGACCAGCGGATTTCCGACGACGTGAACAGCTTCGTCGAGAGCACGCTGGTGCTCGGCCTGGACTTCATCTCCAAGATCGCCTCGATCTTCAGCTTCATGAGCATCCTGTGGGTGCTGTCCGGCCCGGCGGTGCTGTTCGGCGTCACCATCCCCGGCTACATGGTTTGGGTGGCGCTGGTCTACGCCATCGTCGGCACCACGCTGACGCATTTCGTCGGGCATCCACTGGTCTGGCTGAACTTCACCCAGCAGCGTGTGGAGGCCGACTACCGCTTCTCGCTGATCCGCCTGCGTGAGAACGCCGAGGGCGTGGCGCTGTACAACGGCGAGGCCGACGAGGGCCGCACCCTGACGCAGCGCTTCGGCGCGATCGTGCGCAACTGGTATCAAATCATGAACCGGCAGCTCGCGCTCAACACCCTCATCGACGGCTACGACCAGGTCGCCTCCATCTTCCCGTTCATCGTGGCCGCGCCGCGCTACTTCGCCGGCAAGCTCAGCTTCGGCCAGTTGACCCGCATCAGCGGCGCGTTCGGCACGGTGCAGGGATCGATGTCGTGGTTCGTCAACAACTACGCCGAGCTGGCGGCGTGGTCGGCCACGGTGAACCGCCTGGCCACCTTCCGGCGCGCCATCGAGGCGGCGCACGCGGCCGAGGGCAGCGGCATCAGGCTCGTGCCCGGCGCCGATGCGAACCTGGCGCTGCACGACCTGCACCTTATGCTGCCGGACGGCGCGACCTTGCTGGACCGTGCCACGATCACCTTGCCGCGCGACGGCCGCACGGTGGTGACGGGCCGCTCGGGCAGCGGGAAATCGACCTTGTTCCGGGCGCTCGCGGGCATCTGGCCGTTCGGATCGGGCAGCGTCGCCCAGCCGCAGGGACGCGCGATGTTCCTGCCGCAGAAGCCGTACATCCCGTTGGGCACGCTCCGCCGGGTTATCAGCTATCCGGCGGCCGAGGGCGCCTACGCCCAGGCCGACATCGAGCAGGCGCTGGCGGATGCGGGCCTCGGCCGGCTGGTCCCGCTGCTCGACGCCGACGAACCCTGGTCGCAGCGCCTGTCCGGCGGCGAGCAGCAGCGCCTCGCCATGGCGCGCGCGCTGCTGTCCCGTCCCGACTGGCTGTTCCTGGACGAGGCGACCGCCAGCTTGGACCTCGAGGGCGAGCTGGAGCTGTACGCGACCCTGCAACGCCGCCTGCCGAACGCCGCCATCGTCTCGATCGCGCATCGCCCGGAGGTTGCGGCGCTGCACGATCGGCAGGTGGCCATCGAGACCGGGCCATCCGGGACGCGGCGGCTGGTGGAACTCGAACCGGCGCGGGCCTGAGAACTTCATCGAGTTTGGTGCATTGTGGGAAATGAACCACACCCGGAGCCCGTCCGATGCGCCGCCGTTGCCGTGTCCCGTCAGCTTTCGCATTCGCCTCGCTGATCGGCCTCGGCGGCTGCGTCGGCGCCCCGCAGGCCCTGGTCGAATACACGCCGCCAGCCCAGGACCCGCAATCGGCCGAGCGCGTCGTCGCCTACGGCTCGCATTGCCGGGCCGGCTTCTACGCGTGCTCACTCGCCCAGAGCGTGCCCGTGGGGACCGGATGCTCCTGCCCCGGCCTCGGCGCCCCGTCGTTCGGGGTGGTGCGATAGCGGCCTCGCGTCCCGTTCCCGCCGGCGGACGGCATCGGCCCCGCCGGCGGACGGCGTCGGCTAGAATAGCTTCGGCGTCTTCTCCGACGGGTCGCCGCGCGGGAACGCCGGCTCCCACCCGCCGCCGAGCGCCTTGTAGAGCTGCACGAGGTTGGTCGAGAGCGTCGTGGTGCTGTCGGCGTATTGCTGCTGAGCGATGAGCAGGGTGCGCTGGGCCGTCAGCACGTCGAGGAACGAGTTCATGCCCTGCGTGTACTGGTCCCGCGCCAGCCCGACCGCCCGGCGGGATTGCTCGACGGCGCGGTTCAGTTCGGTTCGGCGGCGCTGCTCGGCGGCGTAGGCGGTCAGCGCGTTGTCGACGTCGTGGAACGCCTGCAGCACCGTCTGCTGGTAGTTGGTCGCCGCCTCCTGCTGCTGCGCCTTGCGCAGCTCCAGCGTGTACCTCAGCCGGCCGCCCTCGAAGATCGGCAGCGAGATCGACGGGCCGCCGGAATACATCCGCGAGTCCCAGTTGCCGAGGTCCTTGAACCGGATCGCCTGGATGCCGACGCTGCCGGACAGCGTGACCCGAGGAAAGAAATCAGCCTCCGCGACGCCGATGTCGGCGGTCGCCGAGTGCAGCTGCGCTTCGGCCTGGCGGATGTCGGGGCGACGCCGGGCCAACTCGGACGGCAGCCCCACCGGGACGGTCGGCGGCACCGGGGGCACGGGCTTGGGGGTGTTCAGCTCGGCCGCCAGCGCGCCCGGCGGCTCGCCCAGCAACAGGCTGATGGCGTTGATGGACGCGGCGACCCCCTGTTCCAACTGCGGGATTTGCGATCCGGTGGTCGCGACCTGGGCCGAGGCGTTGGCGACGTCGAGGTCGGTGGTCAGCCCGCCTGCCGCCCGCTCCCGGGTCAGCCGCAGGGTCTGCTGCTCGGTCGCCAGGTTCTCCCGCGCGATCTGCAGGTCGCGCTGCTGCCCGCGAAGCTGCAGGTAATCGCGCGCCAGTTCGGCGACCACCGAGAGCTGCATGTTGCGCCGGGCCTCGACCGAGCTTTCCACGGTCGCGTCGGCCGACTCGACCTCCCGCCGCACCCGGCCCCACAGATCGAGTTCCCAGGACGCGTCGAAGCCGTACTGGAACAGGTTGAAGGGGGGAATGCCGCCCGCGTTGCCGCCGCTGATGCCGGCGCTCGGAATGCCGCCGACCCTGCCGCCCAAGCCGTTGGAGGTCGTCTGGCTGGTGGCGCTGCTGCCTCCGCCACCGCCGAATAGCCCCACCACGCCGCGGTTGCTGATCTTCTCCCGCGTGTAGGACGAGTTGGCGTTCAGGTTCGGGAACTGGTCCGAGGCGGTGACGCCGCGCTGCGACCGGCTTTCCGTCAACCGGATCGTCGATAACCGGACGTTCAGGTTCGACGCGGCCACCCGCTCCTCCAGCGACGTCAGCTGCGGGTCCTTGAACACGCGCCACCAGCTCGGGTCCACGGGCTCGGGAACGGTCCGGCTGAGGCCCGCCTTCGACGTGGGACGGCTGGTGAGCCAGGTGGAAGGCGCGAATAGGTTGGGCGACTCGAAATTAGGCCCCAGCGTGCAGCCGGACAGCAGCAGGGCTGCCCCGGCGGCCAGGGCAAGACGGTCGATGGCCAAGGGGAGGCCGCTCCTAGTGGGAGGTTCGGGATGCAGCATGGGACCGCTTAGTGCCCTTCTCGTCCTTTGACAACGAAACCCGATCGGGCCGAACGTCGAGTCCACCGGACAAGGCCATCTGAGGAGGAGCGACCCATGGCTGCACCGCTACCCGCGATCCTGGACCACATCGACGCCGGGCTGGAAAGCTCCCTCGGCCGGCTGTTCGCGCTGCTGCGCATCCCGAGCGTCAGCGCGCAGCCGGTCCACGCGCCGGACTGCGCCGCGGCGGCCGACTGGCTGGTGGCCGAGCTGTCCGCCATGGGGTTTGCCGCCGCCGCCCATGCCACAGCCGGACGCCCGATCGTGCTGGCGCGCCATCCCGGCACGGCCGCCGGGCCGCGCCTGTTGTATTACGGCCACTACGACGTGCAACCGGCCGAGCCGCTCGACCTGTGGCGAAGCCCGCCGTTCGCCCCCGTCATGGCCGAGGGCCCGCACGGCCCCCGCATCGCGGCGCGGGGCGCCGTGGACGACAAGGGCCAGGTCATGACGTGGCTGGAGGCGTTGCGCGCCTGGCACGCCGTCGCCGGAGGGCCGCCAGTGCCGGTGACGGTGCTGATCGAGGGCGAGGAGGAGGTCGGCAGCGTCAACCTGGAGGCCTTCCTGCTCGCGCATCGCGACGCGCTGGCGGCCGACGTGGCCATCATCAGCGACACCGGCATGTGGGACATCGACACGCCCGCGCTGACGACCCGGCTGCGCGGCATGGTGTACGCCGAACTGACCCTCCACGCCGCCTCGCGCGACCTCCACTCCGGTCTGTTCGGCGGGTCCGCGCTGAACCCGATCAACGCGCTCGCGGCGATCCTGGGCGGCCTGCACGATGCGGCTGGACGGGTGCGGCTCCCGGACTTCTACGACGGCGTGGCCGAGCCGTCGCCCGAGCAATCGGCCGCGTGGGACGCGCTGAGGTTCGACGAGGCGGCGTTGCTGGCGGGCATCGGCCTTCCGGCGCCGGCGGGCGAGCGCGGCCGGCCGGCGCTGGAACGGCTGTGGGCGCGCCCCACCGCCGATATCAACGGCATCTGGGGTGGCTATGCCGGGCCGGGCAGCAAGACGGTGATCGCCGCCGAGGCCTCGGCCAAGGTGTCGTTTCGGCTGGTGCCCGGGCAGGACCCGGCGGCGGTGTTCGACGGCTTCAAGCGCTTCGTGACCGACCGCCTCCCGCCCGGCGCACGTGCCACCTTCCAGCAATTCGCGAGCGCGCCCGGCATCGAGATCGCCGCCGACACGCCCTGGGTGCGGGCCGCCCAAACCGCGCTGGCCGAGGAGTTCGGCCGCCCCGCCGTGCTGATCGGCAGCGGCGGCTCGATCCCGGTGGTCGAGAGCATGCAACGGCTGCTCGGCGTGCCCGCCCTGCTGATGGGTTTCGGGCTGGATGACGACCAGGTGCACAGCCCCAACGAGAAGTTTGAGCTGCGCTGCTTCCACCACGGCCTGCGCAGCCACGCGCGGCTGTTGGCCGAATTAACGAAACAGCTGACGTAGCCGGCCATGCGCGTGCTGCAATGGCTGGACACGGCCGTGCGCGGAGTGGTCGCCGCGCTGCTGCTCGCGGCGGTGGCGGTGCTCGCCGCGCTGTTCATCCCGCTGCCGGGAGCGGACGAGCGCGCCGCCGTGCCGGGACTGACGGCCGCCGCCACGGTCGGCTTCGACACCGACGGCATTCCGCGCATCCACGCCGCCACCGAGCAGGACGCCGCCGCCGCCCTGGGCTACATCCACGCGCGCGACCGGATGTTCCAGATGGAACTGACCCGCCGGGTCGCCTCGGGCCGGCTGTCGGAGCTGGCGGGGCCGGCGACGCTGAGACTGGATCGGACGATGCGGGTGCTCGGCCTACGCCGGTCGGCGGAGGCGGCATGGGCCGACATGCCGCCGGACGCGCGCGCCCTGCTGGACGCGTACGCACGCGGCGTGAACGCCCGTCTCGCCCAGCGCGGACGCTTCGCGGCGCCGGAGTTCGTGGCGTTCGGCCGCCCGGAGCCATGGACGCCGATCGACAGCCTGCTCTGGGGCAAGACCATGTCCCTGTACCTGTCGGGCAACTGGCGGACGGAATTGGCGCGGGCCGGGCTCGTCGGCAAGCTGACGCCCAGCCAGCTCGACGAGCTGTGGCCCGCGCAGTCCGGCACGCCGTCGCCCTCCGCCGCGCTGGACGTCCGCTACGCCGCGCTGGCGACCCGGCTCGGCGCGGTCCTGCCGCGTTTTCCCGACCCGTTCACCCTGCCGGACCAGGCCAGCGACGAATGGGCCGTCGATGGCGCGCGCACCGCGTCCGGCGCGCCGTTGCTGGCCGGCAACCCCCATCTGGCGTTCGGCCAGCCCGGTTTCTGGTATCTCGCGCGCATCGAGACGCCGGGCGGCGTGCTGGCCGGCGCGACCGCCCCCGGCGTGCCATTCCTGGTGATCGGCCATAACGGCCACATCGCCTGGACCTTCACCACCACCGGCGCCGACACCGAGGACCTGTTCGCCGAGACGGTGCTGCCCGACGGACACTACCAGACGCCGGACGGGCCGCAGGCGTTCACCACCCGGCAGGAGCGCATCGGGGTCCGTGGCGGGCCGGACACCGTGTTGACGGTCCGCCTCACCCGGCACGGCCCGGTCGTCAGCGACCTCGACAGGGTGGACGGAGCGGGCGGCCCGGTGCTTGCGGCGTCGCTGGCGGCCGAGCAGCCCGGCGACGACGCGGTGCCGGGGCTGCTCGCGCTGAACCGGGCGCAGGACGTCGACGCGGCCGGGCGGGCGGCGGCTGCGATCACCTCGCCGGTCCAGAACCTGCTGGTGGCCGACCGCACCCGCATCGCGCAGTTCACCACCGGGCGCGTCCCCATCCGGCGCAGCGGCGACGGCAGCGTGCCGGCCCCAGGTGACGGATCGCACGATTGGACCGGCTGGGCGTCCGGCCCAGCGCTGCCCCACATCGTCGCTCCGGCCAGCGGACACCTGGTCAACGGCAACGAGCGCACCGCGCCGCCGGACTTCCCGGTGTTCCTCGGCCGCGACTGGTTCGGCGACTGGCGGGCACGGCGCGTCCGCGCGCTGCTGGACGGCGCGCACGGGCTGGGCACGGCGGATTTCGCCGCCATGCAGGTCGACGATACCAGCAGCTTCGCGCAATCCTTGCTGCCCACCCTGCGCGCCGTGCCCCGGGACGACGACCTACCGGGCCATGCCGCCGCGCTGCTCGACGGATGGAACGGCGCCATGGGCCGCGACGCGCCGCAGCCGCTGGTGTTCAACGCCTGGATGCAGGCGTTCTACGCCCTGGTTCGGCAGCGCGCCGGCGTGCCCGATGGCGTTTTCAGCCCCTGGCTGGAGTTCACCGCCTTTGTTCTGACTCCCGCCGGCGCGCACTGGTGCGGCGGTGATTGCACGTCCTTGCTGAAGGAGTCGCTCCGAAGCAGCACGGCCGCGCTGGCGGCGAGCTACGGCCCCGACCCGTCCGCTTGGCGCTGGGGCGCCGCGCACCAGGCGATATTCGCCCATCCCCTGCTGGGCGCCCTGCCCGTGCTCGGCACGTTGACCACCGCGCGGATCGAGCAGTCCGGCGACGACACGACGCTGTTTCGCGGCGGCAACCGCCCGGGCGCGCTGACGTCGGTGCACGGTCCGGGCTACCGCGGCGTTTACGACCTGGCGGACTTGGACCACAGCCTGTTCATCGCGGCGCCGGGCCAGTCCGGCAACATCATCAGCCGCCATGCCACGGATTTGCTGCATCGCTGGCGGGATGGCGCTAGCATCCAACTCTCCCCACATGCCGACCGAACCGAAGCCATCTTGCAATTGGACCCGCCCTGATGCTCGCAACACCCGCCCTCCCGCTCGAAGCCGAGGATTGGCTGACCGACGGCGTGCTGACCCGGCGCGTGCTGGCATGGTTGATCGACATGCTGCTGGTCGGCGTCCTGCTGGCGCTCGGCTGGATGCTGCTAGGCGTGCTCAGCGTCGCGACATTCGGGTTGGGCGTGCCGCTGTTCGCGCTGTTGCCCGCGGTGCCGTTCGCCTATCACTGGCTGCTGATCGGAACGATGGGCGCAACGCCGGGACAGGCGCTGTGCGGCATCCGCGTGCGCCGCGACGAGGATTTGGGCCCGGCTTCGATGTTCGCCGCCCTGGTGTTCACCGCCGTCCTGTGGCTGCAGCTCGCATCCAGCGGATTGTGGCTGCTGGCTGCGGTGTTCACCGCACGGCACCGGGCCATCCACGACCTCGCGAGCGGGCTGGTCGTGGTCCGCAGCCAGGCATTGACCCGGCTCGACGGCGGCTGGACCATGCGGGACGCATGACCTACAAGCCGCCGCGTCGCCCGCAATTCTTTTATACCACCGCGCCTCTGCCCTGCCCCTACGTGGCCGGCCGGACCGAGCGCAAGGTGGTGACCGAGATCACCGGTCCGGACAGCGACTCGCTGCACGACCGGTTGAGCCGCGCCGGGTTCCGCCGCAGCCACAACATCGCCTACGCGCCGGTCTGCCCGTCCTGCAACGCCTGCGTGCCGATCCGCATCCCGACCGCGACGTTCCAGCCCGACCGGACGCTTCGCCGCAACCAGCGGGCCAATGCCGGCATCGAGGGCTACGAGGTTGCGGCCCGCGCCACCGCCGAGCAGTTCCAGTTGTTCCAGCGCTACCAAGTCGCCCGCCACGGCGACGGCGACATGGCGACCATGAGCTTCTACGATTATCGCGCGATGATCGAGGACACCCCGATCGACACGCTGATCGTCGAGTTCCGCGACGGCGACGACCGGCTGGTGGGCGCTTGCCTCACCGACCGGCTCGGCGATGGGTTGAGCGCGGTCTACAGCTTCTTCGCCCCCGAATTGGAACGGCGTTCGCTCGGCAACTACGCGATCCTGTGGTTGATCGCCCGGGCGCGGGCAGTCGGGTTGCCCTATGTGTACCTCGGCTACTGGGTGCCCGAGAGCCGCAAGATGGCCTACAAGGCTCGGTTCCGCCCAAGCGAGATACTGGCCGGCGGCGCCTGGCGGGTGCTGACGGAGGCGGACCAGGCAGGCCCGGCGACGGCCGAGGACGAAGCGATGGTGTCGCAGGCAATTTGAGGGCATCGCTGCCCGGTCCGGAAAACTCTTGATCGAAACCGCTCTTGCCTGTTATTTTTCGCTCATGACCCTGATGACGATCAAGCCGGAGCAAGTCCGCGCCGCCCGTGCCCTTCTTCGTCTGGAGCAGGACGAGATCGCTCGCCGTGCCCGTGTCTCGGTCGTCACCATCCGCCGGCTCGAAGCGGCGCAGGGCACTGAGCGAGTCGCTCCCGCGACCCTGGACACCGTCCGCCAGATCCTGGAGCAAGCCGGGGCGGAGTTCATTCCGGACGGCGTGCGTCGGCGCCGTGCGACGCGGGACGACGCCGCGGCGCTGTTCGACGACCTGCAGGCGATCAGCCGCCGCAGCGCCGAGCAGCTTCGGCACCACGAGCAGCTGACCGAGGCCGACCTCTATGACGAGGACGGATTGCCGGCGTGATCGTCGTCGACAGTTCGGCTCTCGTCGCGATCCTGCGACGCGAGCCGGAAGCAGACGATTTCCTTCGCATCGTGGCCGCTGCGGAGCAGTGCTTGCTCTCGTCCGTAAGCCTGCTGGAAACGTCCATGGTGTTGGCGGGACGGACAGGGAACCGCGCATCCTGGGACAACCTCGACGCGTTGCTGTCGCGCGCGGACGTCCAAGTGATACCCCAGGACGCCCAACTGGCCGAGGTGGCGAGGACGGCGTTCCTTCGGTTCGGCAAGGGACGCCATCCAGCGGCGCTGAACCTCGGCGATTGCGCGTCCTACGCCTTGGCCAAGGCACGATTTCTGCCGCTGCTGTTCAAGGGCGGCGATTTCTCGAAGACCGATCTCGACGACGCCGCGGCGGGAGCAGGCCGGGCCTAATCGGCGATGATCCCCAGCACCGCCGCGCCGTAGCGCTCCAGCTTCGATGCGCCAACGCCTTTCACCTGGCCCAACTCACTCGGCGACCGCGGACGCACGGCCGCGATCTCGCGCAGGACGACATCCTGGAAGATGACGTAGGGCGGCACGCCTTGCGCCTTCGCCTCCGCGGTCCGCCAGGCCCGCAGCGTCTCGAACAGCCCGCCAGGCTCGGCGGCGATGGGGGCCGCGGCCTCGCGCCGGACGCTGCGCTCGCGCACGCGGACCGGCGCGGGCGCGGGCGCGTCCTCCCGCAGCATCACGCGTTCCTCGCCGCGTAGGATCGGGCGCGCGACATCGGCCACCAGCGCCAGGCTGCCGTACTCGCCGCGGGTTTCCACGGCGCCGTGGGCGATCAGTTGACGGATGACGCCGCGCCAGAACCCGGTCGGGCGGTCGGCGCCGGCGCCGTAGGTGGGCAGCCGGTCGTGGTCGTGCTTCTCGACCATCGGGGTGCGCTCGCCGCGCAGCACCGCCGCGATGTGCACGCCGCCGAACATCTGGCCGGTGCGGTAGATCGCGCTCAGCACCTTCTGCGCCGCGACCGTGCCGTCGAACAGCGACACCGGGCTGGCGCAACGGTCGCAGTGGCCGCAGGGCTGGTTCAGCTTCTCGCCGAAACAGTTGAGCAGCGACCGCGTGCGGCAGTGCGGCGTCTCGGTCAAGGTGATCATCGCCTCCAGCCGCTCGCGCTTGATGCGCTGCTCGGTTTCCGGGGCGCTGGACTGGCTTAGCCAATGGCGGGCGCGGGCGATGTCCTCGCCGCCGTACAGCAGCAGGGTGTCCGCCCGGTCGCCGTCGCGGCCGGCGCGGCCGATCTGCTGGTAGTACGCCTCGGGGCTGTCCGGCATGTCCAGGTGCACCACGAAGCGCACGTCCGGCCGGTCGATCCCCATGCCGAACGCGATCGTCGCCACCATCACCACCGGCTCGCCGGAGCGGAACCGGGTCAGCGCCACCCGCTTCTCCATCGCCGATAGCCCGGCGTGGAACGCCACCGCCGGCACGCCCTTGTCGCGCAGGCTGGCGGTCACCCGCTCGGTCTTGGCGCGGCTGCCGCAGTACACGATGCCCGCGCTGCCGACCCGGCGCTTCAGGAAGGCCGCGAGCTGGGCCGTCTCGCCCTCTTTCGGCTCGGCGGCAATGTGCAGGTTGGTGCGATGGAAGCTGGCGGCGAACATCGCGGCGTCCGGCATGTCGAGCGCCATGAGGATGTCCGCGCGGGTCCGCGGGTCCGCGGTCGCGGTCAGCGCCACGCGGGGCACGCCGGGAAAGTCGCGCCGCAGCCGGGTCAGGGCGCGGTATTCGGGCCGGAACTCGTGGCCCCAGGCGGAAACGCAGTGCGCCTCGTCGATGGCGATCAGGGCGATCTCCAGCCGGCGCAAGCGCTCCATCGTGCCGGGCATCAGCAGCCGCTCGGGCGAGACGTACAGCAAATCCAGCGTGCCGTCGCCCAGGGCGCGCGAGGTGCGGGCGGAGTCGTCCGCCTCGACCTCGGAGTGCAACGCGCCGGCGCTGACGCCGAGTTGGCGCAGCGAAGCCACCTGGTCGTCCATCAGCGCGATCAGCGGCGACACGACGATCGCGGTGCCGGTCCGGCACAGCGCCGGCACCTGGTAGCATACGCTCTTGCCGCCGCCGGTCGGCATCAGCACCAGCGCGTCCCCGCCGTTCACGACCTGCGTCACCGCCGCTTCCTGCAGGCCGCGGAACGCAGGGAACCCGAACACGCGACGGAGGACTTCGCGCGGGTTCGCCGGGCCTGTGCCGACGTCAGGCACGATCAGGGAACATCGACGTCGATCTCGGCGCGGCGGCTCGGGAGGCCAGGCTCGCTGCCGGGCGGCGTGCCCCGGGCGAAGCGTTGGACGCGATCGGCCCTCACGCCATCGGCGATCAGCAGCGCCGCGACCGCGTCGGCACGGGCCTTGGAGTGGCGGGCGGCGATGTCCGGGTTGGCCGGTTCATCGGCGAAGCCCTGCACCGTCACCGGCGCGCGCGGGAACTGCTTGGCGACGGCCGCCGCACGCGCCACGACAGCTTGGGCCGGGGTATCCAGCACATCCGAGTAGTCGAGGAAGAACACCGGGAACGCCCGGTCTGGCGGCGTCGGGGCGGCGCAGGCGCTGAGCGCCAGAACGGCCGCGACGACTGAGGCGCTGGTCAAGCTGCGGCGCATTGAAAACTCCTGGTGATCGATACTTAAGCGACAACCTACCTGCGGCGGCGCAGCGCGTCGCGTCAATCGGCCGTCACGCCGCCGCGGCGACGGCGTGGCCGGCCGACAAGCGCCAGATACGGTTGAGGCGCTCCGCTCCCGTCAGCCGGTGCGCGATTAATACCACCGTCCGTGCGTCGCCGATGCCGTTCAAGGTCGTGAGGAACGCCCGCTCGGTCTCAGCGTCCAGGCCGGCGCAGGGCTCATCGAGGATGAGGACGGGAGCCTCGGACAGCAGCGCACGCGCCAGCGCCAAACGGCGGCCTTGCCCGCCGGAGGCACGCGCCCCGCCCTCGCCGAGCCAGGTGTCCAGCCCGTCCGGCAGCGCCCGCACGAAGCCGCCGATTTCCGCCTGGTCCAGCGCACGCCACAGGGCGGGCGCATCCGCGTCGGGACGGCCGAGCAGCAGGTTGGCGCGGATGGTGTCGTCGAACAGGTGGGTCGATTGGCTGAGCCAGGCGATGCGCGCCCGCACGTCCGACGCCGCCAGCGTCGCGACATCAGCGCCCCCCAGCAGCACCCGCCCCGTCTCGGGCGCTGCGACCTTCAGGGCCAACGCGGCGAGCGTCGACTTGCCAACCCCCGATGGCCCCAGGATGGCCACGTGCGCGCCTTCGGGGATGTCCAAGGTCAAACCATCGAACACCTCCATGCGGTCGGCGGACCAGCGGAAACGCACGCCTTCAAACCGTAGCCCGCTTCCCACGGGCAGCGGCTGCGGCGCGGCCGGCTCACGCACCGGCGCCGGACCGTCGGCCGCGTCCAGCACGCGCCGGGCTGCCGCGGCGGCGTGACCGGCCAGGGCGCCGGCGCGGGGCAGCCCCGCCACGACCTCGAAGGCCGCGACCACCAGGAACGCCGCGCCGACCGCGAACACGGGCCGCGTCCCGGACGCCAGCAGCACCAGCAGCAGCGCCGCCTGGCCGCACAGGAAACCGCCGACCTGCGCCACCGCGGCGCCGTGGGCGACCCGGCGTTGCGCCGCCATCGCATCGGCTTCCCGGGCCTGAACCATCGCCAGCATCCGGTGTTCGGCGTTGAACGCCCGCACCTCCCGCAAGCCGTGCAGCGTGTCGAGCGCCGCGACCCGGAGCGCTGCCGAGGCGTCGGCCAGGCCGGTCCCGGCCGCCAACACGCCGCGCGCGGCCACGACCGGCAGCACGATCGCGGTGATGGCGAACAGCGCCGCCGTCGCTGCGCCGAGCCAGCCGCCGAGCAGCACGGCCAGGGTCGGCAGCAGCACCAAGCCGGCGGCCAAGGGCACCAGGATGCGCAGGTATAGGCCGTCCAACGCTTCCACGTCGCCGACCAGTCGCGCCAGCACGTCGCCCGAGCGCCGCAATCCCAACCCGCCCGCCGATTGCCGGGCGAGGCCACGAAAGAACCAGACGCGCAGGTCGGCCAGGGCCCGGAACGTGGCGTTATGCGTCGCCAGCCGCTCCAGGTAGCGCAGCCCGACGCGTGCGACGCCCAACGCCTGCAAGGTTGCGGCGGCTGCGGCGGCGCTGCCGAGCACGAGGGCGGCAACCCGCGTTCCCGCCGTCGCCATCAGCGCCACCGCCGCCGCGGCCGACGCGAGCGACAGCAGCAGGCCGGCCGCCAGCCACCCGGCCTGGCCGCGCCACAGCCCCAGGATGCGCAGCAGCGCCGTCATGCCGCCCCCCGTGCCGTCAGCACGCGGCCGTCCCGCAAGTCGATCCGCCGGCCGGAGAAGGCGTGCGCCGCCGAGGAGTGGCTGGCCAGCACGACCGTGCGGCCGACGGCGAGGCGGCGCAGGCTGTCCAGCACCTCGCTTTCCGTAGCCGGGTCGAGATGGGCGGTCGGCTCGTCCAGCAGCAGCAGCGGCGCGTTCTTGAGGAAGGCACGCGCGATCGCCACGCGCTGCGCCTGGCCGCCGGACAGCCCATAGCCGCCTTCGCCGATGCGGGTGTCGAGGCCGTCCGGCAACTCGTCGGCGAAGGCGAGCACGCGGGCGTTGCGGGCGGCGGCTTCCACGTCGGCGTCGTCGGCGTCGGGCCGGCCGAAGCGGATGTTGGCCCGCAAGGTGTCGGCGAACAGCACCGGGCGCTGGCCGATCCAGGCGGTCATGCGGGACAGGGCCGACGGCACGATGCTGGCGATGTCGGCGCCGTTGATGGTGACCCGCCCGGCCTCCGGCTTCGCGAAGCCGAGCAGTATTTCCAGCACCGTCGACTTGCCAGCGCCGGACGCGCCGGCCAGCACCAGCGTTTCGCCAGCGGGCACACGGAAGCTCAACCCGTCCAGGGCCGGTGCGCGCGACGCGTCCCACGTCAGCCGCACGCCGTCGAAGGCGACGGTGACGCCGCGCGCCTCGACGGTGCGGACCGGCGCCTCGGCCACGGCTGCTTGCCGCGGCGGGATCGCGGCCAGCGCTTCGGCGGTGCCAATCGCCTGCATGCGATCCTGGTAGGCGGCGGAGAACGCCCGCAACGGCGCGAAGAACTCCGGCACGAGCAGCAGGACAAACAGCGCCCGGGCCGGGTGGAGGTCGCCGGCCAGCGCCTGCCCGCCGTAGCGCAGCGCCAGCCCGACCAAGGCGGCGGCCATCGCGCAGTCCAGCGCGGCCGAGGACAGGAACGCCATCCGCAGCACCCGCATCGTCCGCCGCCGCAGCTCATCGGCCGACCGCGCGAGCGAGCGCGCCTCATCGTCGGTGCGGCCGGCGAGCACGATCGTGGCGATGCCCCGGATGCGGTCCACGAAGCGGACCTGCAACCGGGCCAACGCCTGGAACTGCCGCCGCGACGCTGCCGCCGCGCCGATCCCCGAGAGCGCCATCGCGAACGGCACCATAAGCCCGGCCGCGGCGAGCGCCAGCGCCGCGACCGAATCCACCCAGATCACGGCGGCAAGCACCAGCAGCGGGCCTGCGATGGCCAAGGTGGCCGCTGGGATCCACCTGGCGTACAGCCCGTCCAGCGCCTCGATCCGGTCCACCACCGTCGCGGTCAACTCGGCCGAGTGGCGGCCCCGCAGGGCGCCCGGCGCGGCGTGAAGCAGGCGGTGCAGCACGTCGCCACGCAGCCGCCGCCGGGCCGCTGCGCCGAGAGCCACGGCGCGGCCATCGGCGAACAGCGCGATGGCGGCGCGCGCCACGACGGTTGCGGCGATAACGCCCAGGAGCATGGGACGCGCCAAGCCCTCCCCGGCCAGCGCCGCGCCGAGAATGGCAGCGACGCACCCGGCCTGCAGCACTGCGAGCGCCACGTTCGCCAACCCGGCGCCCACGACCGGCAAGGCGGCGCGGCGGCCCGACCGGGTTTCGGCCCGCACCCAGTCGCGTGCAGCTTGCTTCCTGTCATCCATCATAGTGCCGATGTAGCGACCCGACCACCGCTTTGACAGCCGGTATTCTGGACACGCAGCTCAGCCAGCCAGCGCGCGCTTGGCGACGGCGGCCATCCAGGTCGCGGCGGCTGGCAGGATGGCGTCGTTGAAGTCGTATCGCGCGTTATGCAGCGCACGCCCATCCTCGGCCGGGCCGTTGCCGATCCAGGCGAACACGCCGGGCCGCTGCTCGAGGTACACGCCGAAATCCTCGCTCGCCATGGTGGGAGGCAGGTCGCGCCGCAGCACCAACCCGGCCGCCTCCGCTGCCTCGACCGCCATCGCCGCTTCGGCGGGGCTGTTCACCGTCGCGTCGGCGCCATGGCGGATGGCGACGCTGGCGGCCATGCCGAAGGCTTGGGCGATCCCGGCGACGATCTGCCGGATCGCCGCCTCGACCTGGTCCCGCACCGCCGGCTTGAAAGTACGGAAGGTGCCGCGAAGGGTGGCCCGCTGCGGGATTTGGTTCGGCGCCGAACCGCCGTCGATCATGGTGACCGACACCACCGCTGCCTCCAGCGGATCGACCTGGCGCGACACCACCGACTGCAACGCGACCGTCAGATGCGCCGCGGCCAGCATCGGGTCGCGCGTCAGATGCGGCATGGCGGCGTGGCCGGCGTGGCCCTCCAGCACGATCTCCATCCGCGCCGCCGACGACATCACCGCGCCCTCGTGGACCACGACGGTCCCGGCCGCGACGCCGGGCCAATTGTGGAAGCCGAACACGCGCTCCATCGGGAAACGATCGAACAGCCCGTCGGCGACCATCGCCCGCGCGCCGCCCTGCCCTTCTTCGGCCGGCTGGAAGATCAACTGCACGACGCCGTGCCAGCCGGAATCCCGGGCGAGCAGGGCTGCCGCTCCCAGCAGCGAGGTCATGTGCCCGTCATGGCCACAGGCGTGCATGACGCCCGGGTTGGCCGAGGCGTATGGCAGGGCCGTCGCCTCGACGATCGGCAGCGCATCCATGTCGGCGCGCAGGCCGACGCTGCGATTGGACGCGCCCCGGGCCAGCGTTCCGACCACACCAGTCCCGCCGACTGCGGTTTCATGCGGCACGCCCAATTCCGTGAGGCGCGCCGCGATGAAGGCGGCGGTCTCGTGCTCGCCGCGCGACAACTCGGGGTGCGCGTGCAGATGGCGTCGCCACCGGGTCAGCGTGGCTGCCAGTTCCTGATCCATTCGACTCCGCACTCCGGCCTGCACTCTGGCCTGCATACCGGCGGCATCCTACCATGCGGTGCGCACCGCTCGTCCAGCGTCACGCGCCTCGCAGCACCGCCAGGGCGACCGGTTCCGGGTTGCGCGTCTGGATCGGCATGTGCACGGCATACCGGGTGCCCTGCGTTTGCTCCACCGCGAGGGTCGCCCCGAGCTGGCGTGCGAACCCGCGGATCAGGCGCAGGCCGATGCCGTCGCGGATGCCGGTCTCGGTCATGGCGCGCCCGTCCGGGAACCCCACGCCATCGTCCTCGATCACCAGGTCGAGCGCGTCGGCGGTCTGCGTCAGCGTCACCGCGATGTGGCCGGACCGCTTGGCGGGGAACGCGTATTTCACAGCGTTCGTCACCGCCTCCGTCACGATCAGCGCCAGCGGCACGGCCTGGTCGCTGCCCATGCGCAGCTCGGGGGCGGAGATCGACAGGCTGATCCGCTCCCCTTCCGCCTCGCCCATCGCCTGGAACAGCTGGCCGCACAGCTCCACCAGGAAGCTTCGCATGTTGATCGTGTGCACCTCGCCCTGCGTATAGAGATGGCGGTGCAAGGTCGCGAGCGCGCGGATGCGGTCGCGGGCGGACTGGAACTCCGCGCGGGCGTCGGGCGAGCGGATCCGGCTCGCCTGCAGGTTGAGCAGGCTCGCCACGATCTGCAGGTTGTTCTTCACCCGATGGTGGATTTCCTGCATCAGCAGTTCCTGCCGCGCCTGCGCCTCCTTCAACCGAGCCTCGCGCTCCCGCAAGGCGCCGGTCGCGTCTGCGAACGACCGGGCGAGGTCGCCGAGTTCGGCCGGGGCGCCGCGGAGGTCGCCGGGATCGAAGACGTTGGTGGCCTGCCAGTGCGACACCGCTGCGCCGAGCCGGCGGAGCGGGCGGCCGAACGCCAGGTCCGCCCCGAGCACGACCGCGGTAAGGCCGCCCAGGAGCAGCAGCGTCAACTCGGCAACCCGGGTGGCCAGCACCCGGCGCGCCGCCGCCTCCTCGGCGGTGGCCTGGTAGGCCACGAGCAGCTGCGTGCCGTTGTCCACCCGGCTCGATGCATAGGCGTAGGCGATGCCCGCGGCGGACGGCGCGTTGAAGGCGGCCCCGTCTTCGGTGAGCAAGCGCGCCATCACGTCCGGGGTCGGCGCCGCGGTGGCGGTTACGCCTTTGCTGATGATGGCTTTGCCGGCACTGTCGAGCAGCCAGGCGGCGCTGTCCTCGCCGGGTTGCTGGGCCATGATGTAGCTGCCGAGCCAGTCGGGGTGGATCGTCCCCACCGCCTCGCCGGCGAAGGCGCCGTTGCGGCGGAACGGAACCGCGACGGCGATGATCGGCAGCTTCGATATCTGTCCTTGCCGCACGGCGCTGACTGCGGGACGCCCGGTGTCGCGGGCACGCGCGAACCAGTCCGCCCCCGCGAACGAGGCTCCCCTCGGCACGGCGGCAGCCAACGGCAAGGCACTGCAGAGCAGCTTTCCGTCCGGGTCGAGGATGGCGAAGTTGACTGCCCTGCCGGAGCTTTTGAGCAGGATGTCCGCCAGCGCCCGGTCGCACGCCGCCGGGTCGTGGACCAGGTCGGCCGCCGCAGACTTGGCCGCAGCGATCGCGTCCAGAGTGATGGTGAACGCCGCATCCTGGCGGGCGACCAAGCCGCCCTGGAGGAAACGCACCCGCTCGATGGCCCGCTGTCCGGCCTCGCGGAAGTTCTGCCACGCGATCACGCCCGCCATCACGGCGATCGGGATCGCGGCGACGACCGTCAGCGAGATCAACCGCGCCCGGACCGAACTCAGGCGCACGCCGGGCCGCCGCAGCCTATCCATCGATACGGAGGGGTATCCGCTTCATTTCTTCCGGTCGTCCTCGATCAGGCGCAACAATTCATCCGGAACCGGCTCTTGGGCCACGTCGTCGAACATCTGGTGCAAGCTACGGTTCAGCCAGAGGTCGAATGCCGCTTCGGGCTTGGCAGGCTTCGGCTCATGGTCGGGTGGCTTTTTCGGCGGCGGAGAACGCATGCTGATATGCTTCATGACAACCGGCCTCGAATCCGGAACGGGCCGGACCAACGTCCAGCCCGTTATTTATGGCATTAGGCGAGGCCGATCAGGCGAGGCGGCGCGCTTCGTCCGACGCATCGTCAGCCAATGACTGATGCTTCAGCAGCATCTCACGCGCCTTGACGCCCACGCGTCCGCTGTCCTTGACGTCGCCGAGCAGCCACGCCTCGAGTTGCCGGCGGGCGCGGAACACCCGGCTTTTCGCGGTGCCGACCGCGCACCCCGTCGTCTCCGCCAAGGCCTCGTAGCTCATGCCATGGACCACCACCATGACCAGCGCCTCCCGCTGATCGGCCGGCAGCTTGTTCATCGCGGCGCCGAGTTCCTTCAGCGCCAAGCGGTCCTCATGGGCGGCGTCGGTGGCGAACACCGACTGCGGCACGTCGTCGATGTCGGTGGTGTCGCGGCGCTTGCGCAGGTTGGAGATGAACCGGTTGCGCAGGATGCGATGCATCCAGGCGGCGAAGTTCGTGCCGGGAATGAAGCTGCCCGAAGCGGACAGCGCGTTGCACACGGCGTCCTGCACGAGGTCTTCGGCGGCGGCGCGGTTGCGGGTCAGCGCAAGCGCCTGGACGCGAAGTTTCGGCAGGATGGCGATGACTTGGATATGGAAGATCTCATCGGTCATGGTCGTTGTCTCCCGTTGTTGGGCGATCAATGAACCAACTGGTAAAAGCGTTGCATCGACTGCATCACACAAGCGTGAGTCGGTTGCCGGTGCAACGCGTGCCATCACAGGACACGATGCGACATGCAAACGCGAGATTTCAGGAATGACCCTATGCGCCGCCCGGCGTCGAGCGGCCGTCCATGATCCGGGCCAAGGCGGTCCGCGCCCGCGACACCCGCGCCTTCATGGTGCCGACAGGCACCGCGCAGATTGCGGCGGCTTCCTCGTAGCTCAGTTCCTGCGCGCCCACCAGCACCAGCGCCTCGCGCAGCAGGGGCGACAAGCTCCAGAGCATCCGCTGCAGGTCGCTAAGGTCCGCCAATCCGTCGCCGTGGACGCTCTCCCCCTCCGGCTGAACTTGCGTTTGCAGCAGCTCGGCTTCGCGCTTGCGCCGGCGGGCCTGCGCGAAGAACTGGTTGCGCTGGATGGTGAACAGCCAGGCCTTGAGGTTGGTTCCGGGCTGGAACTGGGCCAGCGCGCCCAAGGCCTGCACGATCGTGTCCTGTACCAGGTCGTCGGCCGCCGCCCGGTCCTTCACGAGAAACCTCGCGAAGCCGCGAAGGTCGGGCAGCACCGCCAGCATCTCCCGCCGGATCGTGGCCGGGTTATCGGCCTCGGCGTCATCTTGGGCCTGCACGCTCAATCCAAAGCCTCACCGGGTCGTTCAGGCGTCCCATATTTCGCAGCGACGACCTGCATGCAAGACAAGGTTCCGACATGATGACGCTCCGCCGCCAGGACCTGATCGCCGCCCTGCCCTACGCGCGGCGCTATGCCCGGGCGTTGACCGGGAGCCAGGCGTTCGGCGACGCGCTGGTCTCGGACGTGCTGCGCGCCACGCTCGCCGACGGGCTGGACGATTTGGACGCACGCCACGCCCTGTATGCCAGGATGACCCGGCAACACACCCGCACGGCCGAGACTGGCGTCGCCGACGGGCTCAGCCTAGCCCAGCGCCAGTTGCTGCTGCTGACGTCGTTGGAGGAGGTCGGCCTCGACGACGCGGCGGACATCGTCGGCCTGCCGTCGCCGGACGCGGCGCGGCTGCTCGCCGACGCGCGCGAGCATCTCCGCGCCGCCGCCGCGACCGACGTGCTGATCATCGAGGACGAGCCGATCATCGCGATGGACATCGAGGAGCTGGTGCAAAGCTGCGGGCACCGGGTGATCGGCGTCGCCGCCACCGAGGCCGACGCCGTCAGGATGGCCGAGCTCAATCGTCCCGGGTTGATCCTGGCCGACATCAACCTCGGCGCCGGGGGCGACGGCACCTCCGCCGTGGCGCGCATTATGAAGAACCACTACGCCCCGGTCATCTTCGTGACGGCCTATCCCGAGCGGCTGCTGACCGGCGAGGCGCTCGAACCGGCGTTCGTCATCACCAAGCCGTTCGAGCCGATGGCGCTTGCGATCGCGACCTACCAGGCGGTGTCGAGGGAGGTGAGCTTGGACGGGACCGGAGTTTCGTGACGCCGTGGGAACCCGCATTGCGGCGACGCGCTTGGTGAGAGTTCCCGCCACGACCAGCCTGTAGGGCCGCAAGCACGATGAACGCGATCGACCCCAGCCGGGTGCCAAGCCGCACCGAGCGTGTGCCAGCAATCCGCCCCCGCATCCAGTACCTCGACCCTGCGGCAGCCGTCGACTTCGCAGCGGCGCTCGGCCAATGCGCGGCGCTCGGCTTCACCCACGCTGCCATTCCGCCCCCGTTCGCCACCGGCCGCACCCGCGACCGGTTTCTCCCCGCGAGCCTGGCGCTGGCGGCAGGGGGGGGCAGCGCCGAGGCAGCGCTGCGGGCGGCATCCCGGCAGTGCGAGGCGGTCGGCCTGCGGCTGATCCTCGACGTCGGCCTGGACCGGCTGGCGGCGGAGTTCGCCGGCGACGACGCCCCCTTCACGGCAGCCGCCCAGGCGACCCCGCTCGACCCGCGCCGGTCCGCGGCGTTCCCGGCGCGGACCGCCCTGGACGCGACGCCGGAACAGGCGCGCGCGCTGGGCGCCTGGTGGGGCCGCGCCATCGCCTCCTGGCGCGATTGCGGCGTGGCCGGCGTGCGCTTGCTCGGGTTGGACCGCCTCCGCCACCCTGGCGAGACCGTCGGTGGCGTTCGGGCCGCGACGCCGGGGATGCTGCTGATCGGCTGGACGCCCGGCATGACGGCGACGGATGCCCTCCGCGGCGCCGGGCTGGATTTCGTCGTCGCGTCCCTGCCCTGGTGGGACTGGCGCAGCGATTGGCTGTGGACGGAGGTCGACCGCTTGCAGCCGGTGGCCCCCGTGCTGGGTTGCCCGGAGGCGCCGTTCGGCCCGCGGCTGGCGGCAGGGATACATGAACCCGAACTGCTGCACGCAATGTACCGGCGCACCTCGGCGTTGGCGGCCACCATCGGCGATGGCTGGCTGGTGCCGGCCGGGTTCGAGCATGGGGCGCGCCGCCCGCTGGACCGTCGCGCCGGACCCGCGCGCGCCGCCGACGCGCATGTGGACTTCACCGCCGAGATCGCCGCCCTCAACGCGACCATCGCCGACCCAGGCTGGCCCGCGCCTGGTGGGACGCACGTCAAGCTGAGCGGGGGCGGCGCGCCGGTGCTCGCGATGCTGCGGTCGGATGGCGATCCGCGGTACGCCGCGACCGGCGTCCTGTCCGTCATCAACACCGACCCGGTGCACGCGCGCAGCATCGACGCCGCCGATCTGCTGCCGGGCTGCGCGGCCCTCGGCCCGTCCTTGCCGCTGCAGCCGGGCGCGACCGTCACGCTGCCTCCGGGAGAGATGCGGGTGTTCCCTGCGGTAGCGCGTCCGGCGCCGACCGCCGCCGCCCCGCTCTCGATCGAGGGCGCGCGCCGTGCGGGCGCCGCGTCCCGGGTCGCCATCGAGCGCCCGGCGCCGTGCGTGGACGATGGCGCCCTGCCGGTCAAACGCATCCAGGGAGAGTGGCTGGCGGTCGAGGCGGACATCGTCTGCGACGGCCACGACAAGCTGGGCGCGGTGCTGCGCTGGCGGGGGCCGGGCGAGGCCGCCTGGCAGGAAAGCCGCATGCGCCCGCTGGGCAACGACCGCTGGACCGGGGCATTCCCGCTGACGGCGCTGGGCGCATACGAGTACGACGTGCAGGCGTGGCGCGACGCGTTCGCAAGCTACCGCGACGAGCTGGCCAAGAAGTCGTCCGCCGGCGTGCCAATCGCGCTGGAATTGCGCGAGGGTTTGGCCATGCTCACCCACGCAGCCAAGCAGGCCCGAGGCGCGCATCGGGAGACGCTGCTGGACGCGCTGCGGGCACTGCCCGAGGGCGACGAGGCGGCGCGGTGCCGGACCCTCTTGTCCGACCTGGTCGCCGCCGTGATGGCCGAGCTGGACGACCGTCCCAGGGCCGCGACCTTGGCGCGCCCGGTCCGCGTGGACGCCGAGCGGCTCGGCGCCCGGTTCGCCGCCTGGTACGAGGTGTTCCCGCGGTCGCTGAGCGACGATCCGCAGCGCCACGGCACCTTCGCCGACGTGGAGCGCCATCTCCCGCGCATCCGCGACATGGGTTTCGACGTGCTGTACTTCCCGCCAATCCATCCGATCGGGACCAAGAACCGCAAGGGCCGCAACAACACGCTCACGCCGGCGTCCGACGATCCCGGCAGCCCGTACGCGATCGGGTCCGACGCCGGCGGCCACGACGCGCTGCACCCCGAGCTCGGCAGCTTCGAGGATTTCCAGGCGCTGCGCCGGGCGGCCGAACGGCACGGGCTGGAACTGGCGATCGACTTCGCCATCCAGTGCTCGCCCGACCACCCGTGGCTGCGCGAGCACCACGGCTGGTTCGCCTGGCGGCCCGACGGCACCATCAAGTACGCCGAGAACCCGCCGAAGCGGTACGAGGACATCGTCAACGTCGATTTTTACGCGGCGGACGCGATCCCCGACCTGTGGATGGCGTTGGCGAACACCGTGATGTTCTGGGCCGAGCAGGGCGTGCGGCTGTTCCGGGTGGACAACCCGCACACCAAGCCGCTGCCGTTCTGGCAGTGGATGATCGGCGAGGTCCGCGCGCGCTATCCGGACGCCGTGTTCCTGGCGGAGGCGTTCACCCGGCCGAAGGTGATGTACCGGCTGGCGAAGGTGGGGTTCTCGCAGTCCTACACCTACTTCACCTGGCGCGAGACCAAGCGCGAGATGGAGGAGTATCTCACCGAGTTGTCGCGGGAGGGGCCGCGCGATTTTTTCCGGCCGCACTTCTTCGTCAACACGCCCGACATCAACCCGGTGTTCCTGCAGAATTCCGGCCGCCCCGGCTTCCTGATCCGCGCGGCCCTGGCGGCGACCCTGTCCGGGCTGTGGGGCGTCTACAACGGCTTCGAGTTGTGCGAGGGGACGCCGGTGCCGGGCCGCGAGGAGTACCTCGACAGCGAGAAATACCAGTTGCGCGCGTGGGACTGGGACCGGCCCGGCAACATCGTGCCGGAGATCACCCAGTTGAACCGCATCCGCCGAGCCAACCCGGCGCTGTGGACGCACCTCGACGTCGCGTTCCAGCCGGCCGGCAACGACGCCGTGACGGTGTTCGAGAAGGCCAACGCCGACCGCACCAACGTCATCATGGCCGCGATCTCATTCGATCCGCGCCAGCCGCAGGCGACCGAGTTCGAGTTTCCGTTCTGGCATTGGCAGCTTCCCGAGACCACGCCGTTCGATGTTGAAAATCTTGTCACTGGCGAAACGGCGACCTGGCGGGGCAAGGTGCAGCGCGTCCGCTTGACGCCCGAGCAGCCTTACGCGATTTGGCGTATCCGCGCCGCCACCTGAGGATTTAAATGCCCGATCATAGTGCCCCGGCCGCCGAGGACCCGACATGGTTCAAGGACGCGATCATCTACCAATTGCACCTGAAGTCGTTTTTTGACGGCAACAACGACGGGGTCGGCGATTTCCACGGCTTGGTCGACAAGCTCGACTACATCGCCGAGCTGGGCGTCACCGCAATCTGGCTGCTGCCGTTCTATCCTTCGCCCCGGCGCGACGACGGCTACGACATCGCCGACTACCGCGGGGTCCACGCCGACTACGGCTCGCTGGCGAATGTGCGCGAGTTCATCCAGGCCGCGCACGACCGCGGGCTGCGGGTGATCTCCGAGCTGGTCATCAACCACACGTCGGACCAGCATCCGTGGTTCCAGCGTGCCCGCGCGGCGCCGCCGGGCAGCGCGGAACGCGACTTCTATGTCTGGTCCGATTCCGACGAAAAATACGCCGGCACGCGGATCATCTTCATCGACACCGAGAAGTCGAACTGGACGTGGGACGACACCGCGGGCGCGTACTACTGGCACCGGTTCTACTCGCATCAGCCCGACCTCAACTTCGACAATCCGGCCGTGCTGGAAGAAATCCTGTCGGTCATGCGGTTCTGGCTCGACCTCGGCATCGACGGGCTACGCTTGGACGCCGTGCCGTACTTGGTCGAGCGCGAGGGCACCAACAACGAGAACCTCGCCGAGACCCACGCGATCCTCAAGAAGATCCGGGCGGAGCTCGATGTCCACGCGCCGGGCCGGATGCTGCTGGCGGAGGCGAACCAGTGGCCGGAGGACGCGCAAGTCTATTTCGGCGACGGCGACGAGTGCCACATGTCGTTCCACTTCCCGCTGATGCCGCGCATGTACATGGCGATCGCGCGCGAGGACCGGTTCCCGATCACCGACATCATGCGCCAGACGCCGGCCATCCCGCCGAACTGCCAGTGGGCCGTGTTCCTGCGCAACCACGACGAGCTGACGCTGGAGATGGTCACCTCCGGCGAGCGCGACTACCTGTGGGAGACCTACGCCGCCGATCGCCGGGCGCGGCTGAACCTCGGCATCCGCCGCCGCTTAGCCCCGCTACTGGAGCGCGACCGCCGCCGGATCGAGCTGATGAACGCGCTGCTGCTGTCGATGCCGGGCACGCCGGTGATCTACTACGGCGACGAGATCGGCATGGGCGACAACATCTTCCTCGGCGACCGCGACGGGGTGCGTACGCCGATGCAGTGGTCGGTCGACCGCAACGGCGGCTTCTCCCGCGCGGACCCGGCCAAGCTGGTGCTGCCGCCGATCATGGACCCGATCTACGGCTTCCAGGCGGTCAACGTCGAGGCGCAGGCCAGCGACCAGCACTCATTGCTGAACTGGACCCGGCGGATGCTGGCCGTGCGCCGCCGCCACCGCGCGTTCGGCCGCGGCACCCAGCGTTTCCTGTATCCCGGCAACCGCAAGGTGCTCGCCTACCTGCGCGAGCATACGCTGGAGGACGGGACGGAGGAGACCATCCTGTGCGTCTCCAACCTTTCGCGCAGCGCCCAGGCGGTGGAGCTGGACCTGGTGAGCTTCGCCGGGCGCGTGCCGGTCGACATCGTCGGCGGCTCCGTGTTCCCCGCGATCGGCCAACTGACGTACCTGCTGACGCTGCCGCCGTTCGCCTTCTACTGGTTCCTGCTGGCGTCCGACGCGCAATTGCCCGGCTGGCATACCGTGCAGCCGGAAGCGCTGCCGGACTACGCGACGATCGTGGTCCGGCACTCGCTCGCCGAGATCATGACCGGCTTCGGACGCCAGATCATCGAGGGCGAGTCGCTGCCCGCCTACCTGCCCCTGCGCCGCTGGTTCGCCTCCAAGACCGACAAGCTCGACAGCGTGCGCGTGGTCTATGTCGTGCCGCTGAGCGACGGGCGCGACACCGTCGGCTTCACCGAGATCGAGGCGTCGGTCGGCGGCCGGACGGAGCGCTACGCCTTGCCGCTCGGCATCGTTTGGGAAGACGAGCCGGCGAACGCGCTGATCCAGCAGCTCGCCTTGGCGCGGGTGCGCCGCGGGGCGCGGGTCGGCTACCTGACGGACGCGTTCGCCATGGATGCCTTGACCCGCGCCGCCCTGATCGCGATGCGCAAGGGCGCGACGCATCCGTTCGAGGGTGGCGAGCTGCAGTTCCGGCCGACCTCGCAGATGGCGGGGCTGGAACTGGCCGATGACGCCGAGATCCGGCGGCTGTCGGCCGAGCAGTCCAACAGCTCGTTGATCGTGGGCGACGCGGTGGTGTTCAAGGTGGTGCGCCGGGTCACGGCCGGAGTGCATCCGGAGGGCGAGATCACGCGCTACCTCACCGAGCGTGGCTTCGGCAACACCGCGCCGCTGTTCGGCGAGATCGTGCGGGTCGATCCGGACGGGACGCCGAACACGGTCGGCCTCATGCAGGGCTTCGTTCGCAACCAGGGCGACGGCTGGGGCTGGACCTTGGACTTCCTCGCCCGCGCGGTGGACGAGCTGTCGACCACCGGCGAGGGCCACCAGGACACGTTCGACGCCTACAACGTGTTCGCCGCCGCCATCGGCAAACGCCTGGGCGAGTTGCACGCGGTGTTCGCAGCCCCCACCGACAACCCGGATTTCGCGCCCGAGCCGGCCGACGAGGCCGTCCTGGACGCGTGGGCCGAGGGCGCCATCGAGCAGATCGACCAGGCGCTGGCGATGCTGAACCGGGTGACCGAGTGGCCTTCCGCGGAGGCCAAGCAGCAGGCGGCCGACATCGCCGGCCACGCCGACGCCTTGCGGGCCGCCGCCCGCAGGCTGGCGCGGTCGGGCAGCGGCGCGCTGCAGACCCGGGTGCACGGCGACTTCCATCTCGGCCAGGTGCTGGTCGTACGCGGCGACGCCTACCTGATCGATTTCGAAGGCGAGCCGGCGCGCACCATGGAGCAGCGCCGGGCGAAGTCGTGCGCGATCCGCGACGTGGCCGGGCTGCTGCGCTCGTTCGAGTACGCCGCCGCCGCGGCCGCGCCAAGCCGCACCGCCATCTCCAGCCAGGCCGAGGGCCGCCGGCCGGAGCTGCTGCAGGCGTTCCGGCTGGGCGCCGCCAAGGCGTTCCAGGATGCCTACCGCGCCGTGCTGGAGGCAGCGCCCACTCCGTGGGTTCCGCCGCAGTCGGAGCAGGCGTTGCTCGACCTGTTCCTGCTGGAGAAGGCCGCCTACGAAATCCGCTACGAGGCCGCGAACCGCCCGACCTGGATCGGCATCCCACTCGCCGGGCTGCACGCCATCGCAGCGCGGCTGCTCGGCCTGAAGGAGACCACCGATGCTTGACCGTCCGCGCGAAGACCCGATCGATCCCGGCGCGGTCGACGCCATCGTGCACGCCCGCCACGGCGACCCGTTCGCCGTGCTCGGCCCGCATGACGGCCGCATCCGCGCCTTCGTCCCCGGCGTCGCCGGCGTGGACGTGGTGGACCGCGCGACCGGGATGGCGCTCGGCTCGCTGCAGCGGCTGCACCCCGAAGGATTCTGGAGCGGCGCCGTCAGCGAGCCGGCCGCGTATAAGCTGCGTGTCCACCCCGACTTCGGTTCGTCGTACGACATCGAGGACCCGTATTCCTTCCCGCCCATCCTTGGCGACATGGACACCTACCTGCTCGCCGAGGGCCGCCACCGCGACTTCGGCCGGGCGCTCGGCGCGCATCCCGCCGAGATGGACGGCGTGCCCGGCGTGCGCTTCGCCGTCTGGGCGCCGAATGCGCGGCGCGTGTCCGTGGTCGGCGACTTCAACCACTGGGACGGGCGTCGCCACCCCATGCGCATGCGGCACGGACCCGGCGTGTGGGAACTGTTCATCCCGCGCGTCGGGCCGGGCGCGTTGTACAAATATGAGCTGCTCGGCCCGGACGGCGCCCTGTTGCCGCTGAAGGCCGATCCGGTCGCCTGGGCCGCGCAGAAGCCGCCGGAGACCGCCTCCATCGTCGCCGACGACGCCCCATCGGTTTGGACCGACGACACATGGCTGGCCGAACGCGCCGCGCGACAGGCGCCGGACGCGCCAATCTCGATCTACGAGGTGCACGCCGGGTCGTGGTCGCCGGCCGCGGTGAACGGCGAGGCCGGGTGGGACGCGCTGGCCGACCAGCTGGTGCCGTACGCGGCGGGCATGGGCTTCACCCACATCGAGCTGCTGCCGATCATGGAGCACCCGTTCGGCGGTTCGTGGGGCTACCAGCCGCTCGGGCAGTTCGCCCCAAGTTCCCGCCTTGGGCCGCCCGAGGCGTTCGCGCGCTTCGTGGACCGGTGCCACGGCGCCGGGCTGGGCGTCATCCTGGACTGGGTGCCCGCGCACTTCCCGACCGACGCGCACGGCTTGGCGCAGTTCGACGGCACGCCGCTGTACGAGCACGCCGACCCGCGGGAGGGCTTCCACCGCGACTGGAACACGCTGATCTACAACCTCGGCCGCAACGAGGTCCGCGCCTTCCTGATCGGCAGCGCGCTGTTCTGGCTGGAGCACTACCACGCCGACGCCATCCGCGTGGACGCGGTCGCCTCGATGCTGTACCGCGACTACAGCCGCAACGCTGGGGAGTGGGTTCCGAACCAGTATGGCGGGCGTGAAAACCTCGAATCGGTGTCGTTCCTGCAGGAACTCAGCCGCGCGGTGTCCGAGCGCGTTCCGGGCGCCATGCTGATCGCCGAGGAATCGACCGCCTGGCCCGGCGTGACGCGTTCGGTGGACGAGGGCGGCCTGGGCTTCACCTACAAGTGGAACATGGGCTGGATGCACGACTCGCTGCACTACATGCAGGAGCAGCCGGTCTACCGTCGCTGGCACCACGGCGAATTGACGTTCGGTCTGGTGTACGCGTTCTCGGAAAAGTTCGTCCTGCCGCTGTCGCACGACGAGGTGGTGTACGGGAAAGGTTCGCTGATCCGCAAGATGCCGGGCGACCGGTGGCAGAAATTCGCCAACTTGCGCGCCTATCTCGGCTTCATGTGGACCCATCCGGGCAAGAAGCTGATGTTCATGGGTGGCGAGATCGCGCAAGACCGGGAGTGGAACCACGATGCCGGTCTCGATTGGGATTTGCTGGACGAGCCGGCGCACGCCGGGGTGCAGGCGCTGCTTCGCGACCTGAACACGATCTATCGCGACACGCCCGCGCTGCATCAGCGCGACTGCGAGCCCGACGGGTTCCGCTGGGTCGTGCTCGACGACGCGGCCCAGAGCGTGTTCGCGTACCTGCGCCTCGGCGCGGAGGGAACCCCGCCCGCGCTGGTCATTTGCAACATGACGCCGGAACCCCGCCATGGCTATCGCGTCGGAGTTCCGCACGGTGGCGCCTGGCGGGAGCGCTTCAACAGCGACGCCGCGATCTACGGCGGGTCGAACTTGGGCAACGGCGGCGCGGTCGAGGCGGAGGATGTCGAGAGCCACGGCCTGCCCGCTTCGCTGCTGCTGACCTTGCCACCGCTTGCCACCATCATCCTCGGCGCGTGACGCCGGCCTGGAGACGACCCGCATGACCGACCGCTTCGCCCACGACCTGCCGTTCGGCGCGCAGCTCGCCCAGGACGGCACGGCTCGCTTCCGGATCTGGGCGCCTTCCGCCGAGGCCGTGACCTTGGAACTGGATGGCGCGCCCACCCCGATGCAGGCGGAGCCCGATGGCTGGTTCACGGCCGAGCAGCCCGCCGCCGCTGGCGCACGCTACCTGTATCGCCTGCCGGATGGCCTCCGGGTCCCTGACCCGGCGGCGCGGCAGCAGTCGGGCGACGTGCACGATCCGAGCGCGGTCGTCGACCCACGCAGCTATCGCTGGGCCAACCCTGGCTGGATGGGCCGCCCGTGGCACGAGGCCGTCATCTACGAGCTGCATCCCGGCGCGTTCGGTGGTTTCGCCGGGATCATCGGGCAGCTGCTGTCGCTCAAGCAGCTCGGCGTGACGGTGATCGAATTGATGCCGGTCGCCGATTTCCCTGGTGCCCACAACTGGGGCTACGACGGCGTGCTGCCCTACGCGCCCGATACCGCCTACGGCACGCCCGACCAGCTGAAGGCGCTGGTCGACGCGGCGCACGGCCTGGGACTGATGGTCATGCTGGACGTGGTGTACAACCATTTCGGCCCCGACGGGAATTTCCTGCACGCCTACGCCGAACGGTTCTTTCGCGACGACATCAAGACTCCCTGGGGCGCCTCGATCGACTTCCGCAAGCCGCCGGTGCGTCAGTATTTCGAGCAGAACGCGCTGTATTGGCTGATGGAATACCGCTTCGACGGGCTGCGCTTCGACGCCGTCCACGCGATTTCCGAGCCGGATTTCCTCGACGAGATGGCGGCCACCCTGCGCGCGAAGGTCGAGCCCGGGCGGCATATCCACCTGGTGCTGGAACACGAGGGCAACGCAGCTAAGCACTTGCGCCAACCCGGCGGCTTCGGCTTCGATGCGCAGTGGACCGACGACGTGCACCACTGCCTGCACGTGATGCTGACCGGGGAGAGCGAGGGCTACTACGAGGACTTCCAGAACCCGGCCGAGCTGCTGGCCCGCTGCATGGCCGAGGGCTTCGCCTACCAGGGCGAGGTCTCGCCCCATAGCGGCCAGCCTCGCGGCGAGCCCAGCGCGCACCTGCCGACCACGGCGTTCGTGATCTGCCTGCAGAACCACGACCAGATCGGCAACCGCGCCATGGGCGAGCGGCTGACGGCGCTGGCCGACCCGCAGGCGCTGCGGGCGGCCACGTCGCTGCTGCTGCTGTCGCCGTTCATCCCGCTGCTGTTCATGGGCGAGGAGTGGGGCAGCCGCACGCCGTTCCTGTTCTTCACCAGCCACAACGACGAGCTGGCGGAGCTGGTCCGCAACGGCCGGCGCGAGGAGTTCAAGCATTTCGCCGCGTTCCAGGACGAAGCCAAGCGGGCGATGATCCCGGACCCGAACGCGCCCACCACCTTCCAGGCGTCGATCCCGGAGATGTCGGGCAACACCGAAATCCACGACCTTTACGGCACGCTGCTGTCCCTGCGCCACCGGCGGGTCGTGCCGGGCATTCCCGGTTGCCGCAGCGCCGGTGCACAGGCCGTCTCGAATACGGCGGTGGTGGCGCGGTGGCGGCTTGGAACGGGTGAGCTGCTGACGATCGTGGCCAATCTCGGGAGCGAGCCAGCCGTTTTGGACGCGCCGGCGGGCGACCTGCTGTTCGAGAGTGAAACCGGAGCCGCGGCGTCTGCCCGGGCGGGAACGCTGCAACCGCGGACCACCGTGGCCTTCATCGCGGCTGCATCTTGAGCGACGACGCACTCGCCACCTTGGCGGAGGCGGCCGGAGTCGCCCGGCGCTGGAAAGACGTTCACGGCAACTGGCACGACGTCTCGCCCGAGACGCTGCGGGCGGTGCTCGCGGCCCTGGATTTGCCCGCCGGCTCGCCGTCCGACGTTGCGGCGAGCCTGCAGGCGTTGCAGGCGCCGGGCCAGTTGCCGAAGCTGGTCACCGCCGATGCCGGGCACGACATCGTGCTGCCGGTGGCGCCCGGACCCTACCGCATCGATTTCGAGGATGGCGGCACCGTCGGCGGCGCTGCGGTCGCGAGCGAGGGCGGCGCCACCCTCCGCGCGCCGGACGTCGTGGGCTACCACACACTGTCGATCGGCGGCGCGCACACCGTGTTGGCGGTGGCCCCGGCGCGCTGCTGGACCGTGGCGGACGCGGCGCCGGGGCGACGGCCGTGGTCGCTCGCGGTGCAGCTCTATGCCCTGCGCCGGGCGGGCGACGGCGGCATCGGCGACTTCGGCGGCTTGCGGAACTTCGTGAGGGCGGCCGGGTCGGCGGGTGCGTCGGCGGTCGCGATCAGCCCGGTGCACGCCCAATTTTCCGCCGATCCGAACCGGTTCAGCCCCTACTCGCCGTCCAGCCGCGTAATGATGAACGTGCTGCACGCCGCCATCGACGTGCCCGGCGGCGAGGCGCTGGAAGCCGTCGATTTCGTGGATTGGCCGGCCGCGACCCAGCTTCGGCTCAAGGCGTCGCGCGCCGCCTACCGCAGTGCCGCCCCGGCGCTGCGGTCGGCGTTCGCCGCGTTCAAGGAAATCCACGGCGCGACCCTGGCGAACCACGCCCGCTTCGAGGCCTTGCAGGCGCATCTGTTCGGCGCCGACCCGGCCTGCTGGCATTGGCGCAATTGGCCCGACGAGTATCGCGACCCGGCCAGCCCCGCCGTCGCCGCCTTCGCCCGTGAGAACGCCGACGAAGTCGGGCTGCACGCCTACCTGCAATTCCTGGCCGACCGCAGCCTCGCCGCCGCCCAGGCCGAGGCGCGCGCGGCCGGGATGCCGATCGGCCTGATTGCGGACCTCGCGGTCGGCGTCGACTCCGGCGGCAGCCAGTGCTGGAGCCGCCAGGACGAGACGCTGATCGGATTGACCGTCGGCGCGCCGCCGGACCTGCTCAGCCCGCGTGGGCAGAGCTGGGGCCTGTCCGCGTTCTCGCCGCGCGGCCTCGTGCTGCACGGCTTCGACGCCTACTTGGACATGCTGCGTGCCGCCATGCGCAACGCCGGCGGCGTCCGGATCGACCACGCGATGGGGCTAGCGCGGCTGTGGGTGCTGCCCGAGGGGGCCAGCGCGGCGGAGGGCGCCTACCTGCACTTTCCGGTCGACGACATGCTCCGGCTGATCCGCATCGAGTCGCAGCGGCACCGGGCGATCGTGCTCGGCGAGGACCTCGGGACCCTGCCTGAGGGCTTCCAAGACAAGATCGCCGCCGCCGGGATCGCCGGCATGCGCGTGCTGTGGTTCGAGCGCGCGGCGGATGCCGGCTTCACCGCGCCCGCCACCTGGGATCGCGGCGCCACAGCGATGAGCAGCACGCACGACCTCGCCACCGTCGCCGGCTGGTGGCGGGGGCGCGACCTGGACTGGCGCGGCAAGCTCGGCCTGCTCGGGGATGACGGCAAGCTGGCCCACGAACGGTCCGAGCGCGCCCACGACCGCGAGCTGCTGTGGGCGGCGATGGTCGCCAGCGGAGCGGCCGAGGGCGCGCCACCCGCGGCCGACCAACCCGGCGGCGCCGTGGACGCCGCGGTCCGGCATTTGGCCACCGCCGCGTGCGAGCTGGTGATGCTGCCGATGGAGGACGCGCTCGGCCTGGAGGAGCAGCCCAACCTGCCGGGCACCTTGGACCAGCACCCGAACTGGCGCCGCCGCTTGCCAGGCGACGCCGCCCACTTGCTGGACGACCCCCTTACCGCCGCGCGGCTTGCCTCGCTCGACCGCGCCAGGAACCCTCGATGAAGCTCCTCTCGGCCACCGCGCGCCTGCAGTTCCACAAAGACTTCACGATGGACGACGCCGCCCGGCTGACACCGTACTACGACCGCCTCGGCATCTCGCACCTGTATGCCTCGCCGCTGCTGAAATCCCGCCCCGGCTCGACGCACGGCTACGATATCGTCGACCACAACGAGATCGACCCGGAGCTTGGCGGCGAGGCGGCGCTGCACCGGCTGGTGGCCGAGCTGCGCCGGCACGGCATGGGGCTGATCCTGGATATTGTCCCCAACCACATGGGCGTCGGCGGCGCCGACAACGCCTGGTGGCTGGACATGCTGGAATGGGGCCGCGCCAGCGCCTACGCCGAGTTCTTCGACATCGACTGGGATCCGCCCGACTCCTCGTTGCGCGGCCGGATGCTGGCGCCGTTCCTCGGCGACGCCTACGGCACCTGCCTGCTCGACGGCCAGTTGACCTTGCAATTCGATGAGACGGATGGGCGGCTGTTCGTCGGCTACTACTCCCACCGGTTCCCGATCAACCCGCGCGACTACCCCTCCGTGCTGCTCACCGAGGGCGGCCCGCTGGAGGAGCCGGCGCGGGCGTTCGCCGAGCTCAACGCGACCAACCGCGAGACGATGCGCACCCAAGCCGAAGCCGCCCGGGAGGCGCTGCGCTCGCCCGACTACGCCCAGGCGATCCGGGAGTGCCTGCGGGCCTACGCGCCCGACACCGAGGCCGGGCGCGACCGGCTGAACCGCTTGCTGGAGCGCCAAAGCTATCGCCTGGCATGGTGGCGCGCGGCGACGGACGAGATCAACTGGCGCCGCTTCTTCGACGTGAACGGCCTGGCGGGCGTGCGCGCCGAGGTGCCGGCCGTGTTCGACGCGACCCACCGCACCATCCTGCGCCTGTATGCCGACGGCCTGATCGATGGGCTGCGGATCGACCACGTGGACGGCTTGGCCGACCCGCGCGGCTACTGCCGCAAGCTGCGCCGCCAGTTGGACGCCGCCACCGCCCAGCGACCGGCGGAGTTGCGTGGCGAGCCGCCGGTGATCTGGATCGAGAAGATCCTGGCGCCGCAGGAGAGCCTGACCGGCGAGTGGCTGACGGACGGCACCACCGGCTACGATTTCATGAACGACGTCTCCGCCGTGCTGCACGACCCGGCGGGCGAGACACCGCTCACGGAGCTATGGACCGGGCTGACCGGCCGTCCCGCCGCGTTCGCGGTCGAGGCGGAGGCGGCGCGCCGGCAAATCCTGCGGGAGAGCCTGTCGAGCGAGCTGTACAGCACCGCCGCGGCGATCCATCGCATTGCCCGGCGCGACCTCGCGACCCGGGACTACACGCTGACGGCGGTGCGCCGGACCCTGACCGAAATCCTGGTGCACTTCCACGTCTATCGCATCTACGCCGGGCCGGCGGGGATGAGCGACACCGACCGGCGGGAGATGGATTGGGCGATGGCCGGCGCGCGCCGCACCGTGCGCCCGACCGACCGCGCGCTGCTGGAGCTGATCGGCGGCTGGCTGTCCGGCGACGACCTGCGCAGCGTGCCCGCGGGCAGCCGCCGGCAGGAACGCCAGCGGGCGATGGTCAAATTCCAGCAGCTTTCGGCGCCGACCGCCGCGAAATCGGTCGAGGACACGGCGTTCTACCGCTACGGCCGCCTGATCTCACGCAACGAGGTCGGGTCCGACCCGGCGCAGTTCGCCATCACCCCCGCCGCCTTCCACGCCACCGAGCGCGAGCGCCGCAAGCGTTTTCCCCGCGCCCTGCTGGCGACCGCGACGCATGACCACAAACGCGGCGAGGACGCCCGCGCCCGCCTGGCCGTCCTCGCGGAGATGCCGGGCGAGTGGGAAGCGGCGCTGGCCCGCTGGACCCGGCTGAACGCGACGCTCAAGCGCGACCTGGGCGGGCCGGCTCCCGATCCGTGCGACGAGATCATGCTGTACGAGTCGATCGTCGGCGCGTGGCCGCTCGGTTTGTCGGCCGACGACCGCGAGGGGGTGGCGACGCTGAAGGAGCGGCTGGCCGCGTGGCAGGAGAAGGCGCTGCGCGAGGGCAAGCGCCACAGCGGCTGGGCCGTGCCGAACGAGGAGTACGAGCACGCCTGCCGGGACTTCCTCGCCGGCACCCTGGACCAGGACCGCGCGGGCCGGGTGGTGAACGACATCGCCGATTTCGTCGAGCGCATCGCCGCCGCCGGGGTGGTGAACAGCCTGTCCCAGACGCTGCTGCGGCTGACCACCCCCGGCATCCCCGACCTGTACCAAGGCACCGAGTTCTGGGATTTCAGCCTGGTCGATCCCGACAACCGCCGCCCGGTCGATTTCCCGGCGCGGGATGCCGCCTTGGCCGACGCGCAGCCGCCCGGCGCCTTGCTGGAGCACTGGCGCGATGGCCGGGTCAAGCAGGCGGTGATCGCGCGCACCTTGGCGGTACGCTCCCGCGCGCCGAACCTGTTCACCCAAGGAACCTACCAGCCGCTCAAGGTGGACGGGCCGATGGCGGACCACGTGCTGGCATTCGCCCGGGTTCACGAGGGCTTTGCCGCTATGACGGCCGTCACCCGCCTGCCCGCGCGCCTGCCCGGCGTCGGCGAACGGCCGCTCGCGCAAGGCGATGCCTGGCGGGGAACTTCCATTAACATTCCACGTAATTTTATCGGCCGCCGGTTGGTTGATGTATTAGGCAGTTGCGCCGAGGGTCGTCCGGATGCTGCACTGCAGCGAATCGGGTTGGACGAGGCGTTCGCCAACTTGCCCGTCGCGTTTTGGGAGATCAAATGAACCGTCTCGTCGTCGTCTCGAACCGGGTGCCGATGCCGACCGCCGCCGGCGCGCAAGCCGGTGGGTTGGCGGTCGCCCTCACCGACCTCATGGAGCAGCGCGGCGGGATATGGTTCGGCTGGAGCGGCGAGGTCTCCGACTCCAAGATGGTCAAGTCCCAGGTCGAGGGCCGGGTGCAGTATGCGACCACGGACCTGACGAAGGACGAGCACCAGCGCTACTACACCGAGTTCGCCAACAGCACCCTATGGCCGTTGCTGCACTCGATGCCGGAACTGATGAGCTTCGATCGCCGCAACGCGCAGGCCTACCACGCGGTCAACGAGCGGATGACCGAGACGCTGCTGCCGCTGCTCCGGCCCCATGACCTGATCTGGGTGCACGACTACCACCTGATGTCGATGCCGGCCCTGCTGCGGGCGCGGGGGGTGGCGGCGCCGATCGGGTTCTTCCTGCACATCCCGTTCCCATCTCCCGACATGCTGGCCAGCGTGCCGGAAGCGGGCGCGCTGATCCGCGACCTGCTGGCGTCGGACCTGATCGGCTTCCAGACCACCAACGACGTCGAGAACTTCGCCGACGCGGCGCATCGCCTGGCCGGCGCGACCAAGCTGGCGGGCGGCTGGTTGGACGTGGACGGCCGCCGGGTGCGGCTGGGCGCGTTCCCGGTCGAGATCGAGGCGCGTGATTTCGCCGCCATGGCCGAGATTGCCTGGCGCGCCAACCCGTCCGAGCGCCTGCGCCGCAGCCTGCAAAGCCAGAAGCTGATCCTCGGCGTGGATCGGCTGGACCCGACCAAGGGCCTGCCGCAACGGCTCGCAGGCTATCGCCGGCTGCTGGAAACCCGGCCGGATTGGCGTCGCCGGGTGATGTTCCTGCAGATCGCCGCCGAATCCCGCAAGGAAGTCAGTGCCTACCGCGAGTTGCGGGAGGAAATCGACCAGGAAGCGGGCGCGATCAACAGCGAGTGGGGCGAGGCGGATTGGACGCCGCTGCGCCTGGTCGCGCGCGCGGGCGCCCGCAGCACGATCGCGGGATACATGCGCGAGTCCCGGGTCGGGTTGGTGACGCCGTTGCGGGACGGCATGAACCTCGTGGCCAAGGAATACATCGCAGCCCAGGACCCGCAGGACCCCGGCGTGCTCGTGCTGTCGCGCTTCGCCGGCGCCGCGCGTCAGTTGAGCGCCGCCCGGCTGGTCAACCCGCACGACCCGGACGAATTGGCCGAGGCGGTGGACGAGGCGTTGCGCATGAGCTTGGCGGAACGGCAGGAGCGTTGGCAGGCGTGCTGGCGCGCCATCGACGGCACCACGTCGATCGCGTGGGGCCGTCAGTTCCTGGCGTCATTGCTGCGGGTCGGCAGCGCTGGGCCGGTCGCGTCGGCGCGCCTCCCGGCCGCATCCGATGCCGGTCCGCCGCCCCACGGCGCGTTCGACGAGCCGTCGCCGGCGATCCCCCGCAACCAGTTGAACTGACGCCCCTACAAGCCTTCCATCAGGCTGATCTTGAGGGCGCGGAAGCTGCGGTGGAACCGTGAGGTGCGCTGGTCGTCCAGCATGGTTTCCATCTGGTGGCCCAATTCACGCAGGCGGGTCTCACCCAGCCGCTGCGCTTCGTGGAACATCGACTCCTCCTCCGAACCGGCGTGGTGGTTGAGCGCCGCGTGCAGCGCCGTCACGTGCTCGTCAAATTCCAGGCTCGCGGTGCTGAGCTTCAACGTGGCCGCCAGCAGGTCGGCGAGCTGGCGATGCTCGGCGTGCGCGGTCGGGATGTCCTCGCTGACCGGCTCCATCGCCGGGTAGAAGATTTTGTCCTCGATGTGCTCGTGGATTTCGAGTTCACCCGCGAGCGTGCGCATGAGGTCGCGGCGCTGCGGGTCCTCGCGCGGCATCGCCTCGATCCGCTCGAACATCCGGCGCAGGAATTGATGATGCTCGAACAGGACGTCGTCGGCCTTTTTGCCGAGCGGACCACGCCCGCGCGTCTGGACCGCCGCCTGGGCGATCTGCTCGGACGTGACAGTGTCGTCCCCCGGTTCCTGTTCGCGCTTGATCTCGACCATGCCGTCGCGCACCCGCACGAGATAGGATGGCTGCGGGCACGTCGACGGGCCAGTGGTCAGCTGCCCGGTCTCGAGGTCGTAGCGCGAGCCGTGCCAGGGGCAGACCAGCGCGCCGTCGAGCACCCAGCCGCCCTCCAGCGGACCACCGGCGTGGGAGCAGCGCGCACCCATGGCGTGGACACGGCCACCGTGGCGGACCAGCACGATTCCGACCTCCTTGCGGGCCGGCTCGTCGTGCAAGTCGACCCGGCGCGGCCGGTCCTCCTGCAATTCGGCCAGGGGCAGCACCGCCTGGAACTCGCGCGGCTCCGGGCTGCGGTCCGCCTGATCGACCCCGATGCGGCGGCGATAGACCAGGTGGCCCCCGAGGTAACCGCCGATCGACATGCATCCGTAGGCGGCAATGCTGGCGAGGCGGCCCTCGGCGCGGCGGCCACGGCGGCGGAGCGCGATCGACGCGACGTTCAACGACAGCGCCGTGGTGTTCACGAGCGCGTGGACCAAGCCGACCCGGCGGTCCCGCCCGGCGGTGTACTGCCAGTCGGCAAGCCCGGTGGCGATCGCTGCGACCGCGCCGACCGCGCCCGCCGTCAACGCCGTCTGGGCCGCCTGCTCCGCCCCTTTCCGCTTGACGACGCCCAGCATGGCCAACACGTCGAGGCCGAGGGCGAGCGTCCAGGTCCCGATCGGGATGCCGACCACCAGCGGGTGCACGGGATGGCCGAGAGGGGTGCCGTGCAGGGCCGCGCCTAGCTTCTCGGCCGGCTTGCCGATGATTTGCGCCGGGCGTGCCAGCGCCGTCTCGAGCGCGTAGCCCGGCGCGTCGAGCGAGGTCGCGGTCTCGATCTGGGCCATTGCCGCGTCGACCCGGCTTTTCTTCGACAATCTCATGACAATCCTCTCCCTCGCTCTGCTAATACTTAAACGAACTCACCGACATGCCAGGCGCCCCATGCGACAGAAGCTGCACAGGTTGTTCATCGACACCCATGGCAAGGGCCTGACCGACATCACCCCGCAGGTGCTGGCCTGGGTAGCGGACCAAGGCATCGCGACCGGGCTGCTGACGCTCTGGTGCCGCCATACCTCCGCCTCATTGACCGTGCAGGAAAACGCCAGCCCGGCGGTCCACGAAGACATCTTACGCTATTTCGAAACCCTCGTTCCCGAAGGTGCCGGGAGGTACGTTCATGACGACGAGGGATCGGACGACATGCCCGCGCATCTGCGGACCATGCTGACCACCACCCAGATGACGATCCCGGTGGCAGCCGGACGTCCGGTCCTCGGCACGTGGCAGGGACTCTACCTGTTCGAACACCGGCGGCGGCCACACCGGCGCGAGACCGTGCTGCACCTGCTCGGCGAATAGCTTAAAGCGTCTGCCGTGCTGATAGGCGCACGGCAGACGTTTTAGCACTTTGTTTTGGCGAGCGTCTTCATCCACCGGGTAATCCCGTTTGGTCGGATAACGCTCTACCGCAGCATCCGCAGGAGCACCCGACCCGCTTTCGTGGTCAATTCCTTGCGGTCCAGCGTGCCGTCCCGGTCGTGGTTGGCCGCGCGGAACCTGCGTTCGGCGTAGGCCAGGTATTCCGCCTTGTCGATCGCGCCATCGTGGTTCGTGTCGGCCTGGGCAAATGCCGCTCCCGGCAACACCGGCGCTGCCTCGCGCCGGTCCATACGGTCGTCGAGGTCGGGATTCAACTCGTCGTAGCGAGCGGCAGCCGCGCTCTTGACCTCGGCCAAGTCCAGCGTGCCGTCCTTGTCGATGTCGAAGGCGCGCAACGGGTCGGCGCGCGCCTCCTCCGGTCGCCGGTGCGGCAAGTCGGACGCATCCTGCGCCGATGCAGCCGGCCCGGCCAAGCAAGCCAACCCGAGACCGATGGCGGCCAGCACGCCCCTGGTCGTCGGCACCTCCGGCCCGCCTATTTCAAGCCCAGTTCCGCCCGGTACCGCTCGAAGCAGGCCGCCCCACACTCCAACCGCATCAGAGCGCCTTCCGCGATGGGTTGCGCCAGCGCCGGGTTGGTCGCGATCAGGGGATGGATGGCTTCGGCGTTCCATGCGGCGGCGTGCTTCACGTCCAGCACGGCGTGCAGGTCGAAATAATGCCGGTCCTCGGCTGGAAGCCCCAGCCGCTTCAACCCGGCGGCGGTCTGTGACGCGCGGCCGGGCGCGGTCTGCTCGATGACGCCCAGGGCGCCCACGGAGTGGTAGGCGTAGCGGCGATTGGCGGCGAGGCCCGCCATCGTGTTGGCCAGGGCCAGCGCCTCCCACACCGTCGTCTCAGGGTCAGGGGTCAGGCCGAGGCGCTTGGACAGCACTTCCAGCATGGGGCCATGCATGCCCTTTGGATTGCCGCGGCCCATCTCGTCCCAGTAGTTGCGGGCCATCTCCAGCTTCGCCGATTCCGGCATCTTCACCTGGGTCAACGCGGCCAGGTCGTCGAACCCCGCCTCGCCAGCTACTTCCTGCGTCAGGAACCAGCGCATTTCGTCCATCGTCGCGGTGTCGGCCAGCCACGGGAACAGGCGGTCGCCCTGCCCCGGGCCATTGTGCTCCAACGCTTCGAACCAGGACACGAAGGCATCGGCATCGCGCGGCGCCTCGGCCGCGCGGTCCGCGACGGCAAGGCGGGCCTCCTCCAGGAAGTCTCCTTCCACCAGCAGCAGTTCCGCTTGCGCCGAAATCTCACGTCGCCAGTCGTTGGTCGGCAGTCCAGGCGCCAGCCGGGCGTGGTTGAAGGCGTTCAGCTGCTGGTGCAACTGCGCGCGCTGGGACGTTTGGACGTCGATCCGGGACGAAAGGCCATCGGGCATTGTGGTGTCACCTTGTTGTGGTGGCTGTGAGGAGCACTGCGGCAATCCGGTCCGCGGTGGCGTAGGCGCCGTCGGTCAGCTCTTCGCCGAACACGTCCGGGTCGATTTCGCGATAGGCCCAGCGGGCTCCATATGCGTCGAGGCGTGCGGCGGCGTCGGTTTGGAACGCGTCATGCCCGTCGACAATGGCGACGCCGGTGTAGAGGACAAGGGTTCCGCCCGGCGTCAGCCGGTCCAGCGCCGCGTCGACGATCCCCAGCGAGAGGCCGGCGCCGAGCGGCCCGCCGCCGTGGCGGTAGGTGCGCTCCCCAGGGTCGAGCAGGTAAGGCGGATTGGCGATCACGAGGTCGAACGCGCCCGCCACGCCGGCCAGCAGGTCGCTGCGGTGGGCCGTGACACGATCCGCCACGCCGGCAAGCCGGGCATTGACCCGGCCGAGGCGCAAGGCGTTATCGTTGATATCGGCCATCATCACTTCGGCCGCCGGGCGCCGTCGCGCTAAGGCGACCGCACCTGGCCCGGCCCCGCTGCACACGTCGACCGCCCGGCGCACCGGGCCGATCTCGGCGGCGACCGCCTGCACGAACCGGTAGGTGTCGGGGCCGAAGAACACCGCGTCCGCAGCGCTAGTCGGGAAGGCGGAGTGCCAGAACAAGTCGCCGCCGAGCGAGGACAGCCGTAGGGTGGATCGCCAGCCATCCTCGAACGCTTCGACAATGTCCGCCTGCCGCATCGCGTCGAGCATCCCGCCCGGAACCACCCCGGACTGGAACGGGCGGCTCCATCCGAACACGTCGCGAAGGTCGCGGGACCAGGCGTTCACCGGCCGGGCGTTCACGCGGGCATGCGTCGCCGGCGTGGGCGTGACGAAATGGTAGCCGAACTCCCGCAACTCCCGTCCCAGTGTGAGCAGGGCGGCGTCGGCCGACGAGAGGGTCATCGCATCGGGCATGGGCGATCCAAACACCGTAGGCCGGGTTAAGTTCCGTCAGCGCAGGCGGGGATCGAGCAACGCCTGGCAGGCATCCGCGGCGGCGTTCACGATGACCACGAAGAATGCTGCGTACAGCACCGTCGCCATGATCACCGGCAGGTCGAGGTTCTGCAGCGCGTCGTAGGTCAGGCGGCCCAAGCCGTGCAGGCCGAACACCACCTCGGTCAGCAAGGTGCCGCCGCCGATCAGCGCGCCGAAGTCGAGGCCGAACAGCGCCACGACGCTGACGAGCGACAGGCGCAGCGCATGTCGGACCAGCACCTGGCCCTCGCCGACCCCTTTGGCCCGGGCGGTGCGGATATAGTCCTGCCCAAGCGCCTCGACCAGGCTGGCGCGCAGCACCCGGCCGTAGATGCCGGCGTATAGCAGCGCCAATGTGGCCCACGGGATGATCATGCCCCGCACCCACTCGCCCGGGTCGGCGGCGAAGCTACGGCTGCCGAGCGGGGGCACCCAGGCGAACAGCCAGGTGTCGTGCAGCCGGCTCTGGGTCAGCAGGTTGATCACCTCGCCCAGCCAGAACGCCGGGACCGACACGCCGACCAGCCCGGCCACGACCAGCATCCGGTCGATGGCGCTGCCCCGCCACGCCGCCGCCAGCAGCGCGATGGCGAGGCCAGCGGCTAGCCACAGCACCGCTGCCCCAGTCGCGAGCGCGAGCGTGACCGGGGCAGCGCGCAGCACGGCGGGGACGACCGGGTCGCCGCGGTTGACGAACGAGGTGAGGTCGCGCTCGACGAACAGCCGGTCCATCATGCGGACGTACTGGATGGGCAGCGGGCGGTCGAAGCCGAACTCGCGCCGAACCGAGGCAAGCGTCTCCGGGCTGGCGCCGCGCCCGGCGAGGCGGGCAGCCGGGTCGGCGCCGGGGGTCGCGAAGAAGATCAGGAACACGAGCACGCTGATGCCGAACATGACCACGGCGGCCTGGGCGGCCTGGCGGGCGAGGGCGCGGATCATCCGGCGCGCGGGTCGATGGCGACGCGCACCCGCTCCGACAGCACGTTCAGCGCCAGCACGGTCGCGACCACCGCCAGGCCGGGCGCGATGGCGGCGACCGGGCGGGTGTAGATCAGCACCTGGCCGTCGCCGATCAGCGTGCCCCAGCTGGCGGCGGGCGCCTGCACGCCGATGGACAGGACCGACAGCGCCGCCTCGGTCAGCAGGTCGAACGCCATCACGACGGGGGCGAACAGGACCAATTGCAGGACCGCATGGGGCAGCACGTGACGCCACAGGATGTGCGCGGGCGTGGCGCCGAGGGCGACCGCGGCGACCACGAACTCGGTTTCCGCCAGCGCGCGCACCTCGCTGCGGAGCGGGCGGGCGACGTAGGGGACGTAGATGATGCCGAGGATCGCGATCGGCAGCAGCAGGCTGTCGGCGCTGATCGTGACGGGGCCCATGCGCAGCCCCGAGCTGATGAGCACAGCCGAAAGCGAGATCGCGAGCAGGTAGACCGGGAACGCCCAGAGCAGGTCCATCAGCCACCGCAGCCCGGCGTCGACGGCACCGCCGCCATACCCCGCCAGCACGCCGATCGGCAGCGCCAGCAGCAGCGACAGGGCAGTGGCAACGGTGGCGATGAGCAGCGACGTGCGTCCGCCGAACAGCAGCCGGGCGGCGAGGTCCCGCCCTTGCCCGTCCGCGCCGAGCAGGTATGGCCCGCGCCAGCCGGGGCCGATCGGCGTCGTGCCGAGGCCCAGCCCCGCCGTGTTCTGCCGCAGCACCTCGACGCCGCCGACGCGGCCGTCGATGTTGGAATGGAACGGGTCGGTGCCGGAGACGCGCCCCGCGTACAGCGGGGCCAGTACGCAGGCCAGCAAAATAGTCGCCAGCACGGCGGCGGACAGCAGGGCGGCGCGGTCGTGCAGCAGGCACCGCACCCTACTGGACCCACGACTGGTCGGGCAGCCAGTGGTATTGGTCGTGGTAGGTGAAGTGTTCGACCCGGCGGGACGTCACGTCGATGTAGTTGGGGTTGAACAGCACCGCGGCGGGGGCGAGGTCGGTCACCGCGCGGTCCACGGCGGCCCAGCGGCGACTGCGTTCGTCCACGTCAGCGGTGTTCAAGGCAGCGGCCATCTGCGCGTCGAGCGCCGGGTCGCACAGGCCGGACATGTTGATGGAGGAGTCGCTGCCCTTGTGGAGCGACGCGCAGCCGTACAGCACGGCGAGGAAGTCGAACGCCGAGGGGTAGTCGGAGTACCACGTCGTCAGGCTGATCTGGACGTGGTTGTTGGTGTTCTGGATGTAGGTGAACTGCACGTTGCCGGACAGCGCCCGCAGCCGCGCGTCGTAGCCGAGGTCGCGCAGCACGCCGATGACGTAAGTGCCGATCGCGCGCTGGATCGTGCTGGTGTCGGTGACGAGCGTGACCCGCTGCCCGGCGGTCCCGCTGGCGGCGACCAGGGCACGGGCCTGCGCCAGGTCTGGGGCCGACCAGGCCGGGCCCGGGTTGCGGGTGTAGGGGCAGTACGGCACGTAGCCCGGGAGGCGCGGCGGCAGGGTCTGGCAGGTCGGCACTGCCAATCGCGGGCCGCCGAACAGCTTGGCGAGCGCCGCCCGGTCCAGAGCGAAGTTGAGCGCGCGGCGCACGCGCACGTCGTCGAACGGCGGCTCGTTCACGTTCAGCGGCATCAGCCAGATCGCGAGCGCCGGGTTGAGGTGAACCTGGCTGGCAAAGCGGGCGCCGAGTTCGCCCAGCCGGTCGGAGGGCGGCGTGTCGAACATCCAGTCCGCCTGGCCATTCTCGACTTGCGTGACCTCCGCTTCGTCCTCCAGGCCGAACCGCTCCTCGATCACGTCCGGAAAGCCGTCCGGCTGGGCGTCGGCGCTCCAAGCGTGGAAGAACGGGTTGCGGATGAGGCGAAGGGCCTGCGCCGGGTCGTAGCCGTCGATCCGGTACGGCCCCGTGCCGGGCAGCGGCGCGGTGCCGGCGTCGTGGGTGGGCGAGGCCTCCGGGACGACGCTGGCGTGGGGCAAGGCGAGCTTGAGCAGCAGCTCCGGGTCCGGGCGGGACAGGTGGATGGTGACGGTTCCGGCCGCATCGTCCGACCGCACGCCCGGCAGCGTGCAGGCGGCGGGGTTCGCCAGGCAGGCATCGGCCCCCTCGATCGCGCCGTAGAAGCTGCCGGCGGTCGGGCTGGACACGCGGAAGATACGGCGCAGCGAAGCCGCGGCGTCGGCCGGGCGCACCGGGGAGCCGTCCGAGAACCGGAGGCCGGGGCGGAGGTGGAAGGTGTAGGTGAGTCCATCGTCGGTCGGCTGCGGAAGGGCGTCGGCGAGGTCGGGCACGATCTCGTTGCCTGCCTCGCCCGCGGTTTTGCGGAAGGCGACCAGGCCGTCGTAGGCCATGACGAAGATCTGCCACATCTGCGCGGTGTAGTTGATCTGCGGGTCGATGCTGCCCGCCGCGGTCTGCGCCAGCATGTGCAAGACGCCGCCCCGGTGCTCCTGCGCAGCGGCAGTCGTGGTCGTGGCCAGCAGCAGCAGCAACGCCAGCCTCACGGGCGGCGCAGCACGTAGGCCGTGCCATCCCACAAGCTGAACGGCGTCGTGCCCGCACCGCTCCCGTGCAGCCCGGCGGCGGCCGACCAGCGGGCCAGGTCGGCCTCGTCGCGGGCGGGGTCGGCGCGGTAGGACAGGTTCAGGATCGCCAGCGCGCCGCCGGGCCGCAGCACCCGGGCGGCGCCGTCGATGTGCGCCTGCGCCAAGCCGTCGCCGATCTGGACGATGTAGGGGAAGCTGTCCACGGCCAGCGCCAGGTCGAACGCGCCCGGCGGCAGGGCGTCGAGCCCGGTCCCGTCCGTCACCTCGAACCGCAGGTGGGCGTGCCCGCCATGCCGGCGGCGCGCCTCGGCGACCATGCCGGACGAGACGTCCAGCCCCAGCACGCTGCGGCAGCGCCCGGCGAGCGCCTCGGCCATGCGCCCGATGCCGCAGCCGATGTCCAGCACGTCGTCGCCGAGCAGCCGTTCGCGGTGCAGCCAGTCCACGATTTCCCGGGTTGCGGCGGCCAGGATGGCGGGGTCGCCGAGCGAGTACAGCGCCACGCTTGCCTCGGGCGAGTGCGCGACGGCGCGGTCGAAGAAGGCGGCGATGCTGCCCGGCCCGGCCGAGGGGTCCCACAGCGCGGCGTGGTCGTTGCCGCCGCTGGCGACCTGGGCCGCCAAACGCCCCAATGCGGCGCGGTTGGCCGTCACGAGGCCGGCCAGCGCGTCCCGGACTGGCCCGGGCGGGCGCCGCCGCAGGTCGGCCTCGATCGCGTCCGGCGTCGCGCCGCCGAGCAGCAGGCGGGACAGGGCGACCTGCGGCGAGATGCGCCCGGCCAGGCACGCGCCGATCGAGTCGGATGCGTCCGTCACGCCGGCAGCCAGCCCATCGCCTGCAACTGCGCGCGGTCGTGCGCCAGGAATCGCGCGCCGATGTCGTTGCGCCAGCGCAGTTCCGGCACGACCACGTTGCGGGCGCGCCGCGCTGCCGCGTCCTGCGCCGCTGCCACGGTGGCGCCGGTCCCGGTCACGATCATCGCGTGGCCGGAGCGGCGGTGCACGAACAACTGGCCGTCCGCCCGGCGCATGTCGACGAAATGGTAGTTTGCGATGTCGTCCGTCGGCGGCGCGTGGAAGAACAGCGGCGGATCGTCGCCCTCGGCCGCGTCCAGCGTCGCCGGGAACGGCGGGGTCGTCAGCACGATGGCCACCGACCAGCCGGGCGTGGTGGCGAACCGCCCGGCCCCGCCATCGGCCATGCGGGCCAGCAGGTCGCCCCAGCCGTCCCGCTGCAACGCCGCCAGCACCGCGAAGCCCGGGTTGCCGAAGCGGCAGGTGAACTCCAATGGCCAGGCCCCGCGCGCGTCGGCGATCAGGTTCAGGTTGACGTAGCCGACGTGCCCGGCGGCGGCGAAGCGGGACGCCATGCGGCCGAGCGTCGCCTCGAACAGCGCGTCCGAGCCGTCGAACCCAGCGAGGGTGCCCATCTCGCCGGTCATCTCGCCGATGTCGCCGGGGAAGAACCGTTTGTGCTCGAAGTCGATGCAGGCGGGTCGGAGGAAGCGCTGCCCGTCGAAATACGCGCCGACGCCGACCTCCACGCCGTTCAGCCGCTCCATCAGCAGCTTGCCGCCGGGTCCGGAGCGCTGCAGCTCGTAGGCCACGTCGGCGCCGGCGTGGTGCTCGCCGACGAAGGTGGTGCGGGCGTTGTCGTCATGTTTCAGCACGTAACGCCCGGGATGGCGGCCTAACCAGGCGAGCGCGTCCGCCGCGTCGGGGAAGGCGTTGCTGGCCGCGATAGGCAGCCCGCTGTCCGCCAGGACCGCCTGCCCGAACGCGCGGTCGTGCTCCAGCCGGTCGCCGAACGCGCTGCCGCCGACCACGCGGTATCCGTCGGCCCGCAAGGAGTCCTGCACGGCGCCCTGCCCCACGCGCTCGAACAGGACGACGCCGTCGCGCCCGACCCAGCCCAGCTCGGCCCGCCAGTCCGCCACCGGGTCGATGATGCCGCCGAACGCGCGCTGGCCGGGTGGGTCGCTAGCGAACACCCTGACGTCGTGCCCCTCGCGCTGCAGGGCGAGGTAGATGTCGCCGAGATAAACCCGCGATCCGATGCCGAGGACCCGCACGCGCCTACGCCCTCGCCAGGTCCACGCCGCATGCGTCGAACGCCGCGAACAGCCGGGCTTCCGGCGCGGCCGCGAGCCGCAGGTGGGGCGGGCGGATGTTGGCCCAGGCCGGGTCGCCGGTGTGGCGCGCGACCAAGGATTTCAAGGCCGGGATCAGCGGCGCGGAGGTGACGGCCTTGCGCAGGGACGACAGCGTCGCCTGGGCCGCCTCGCCCTCCGCAGTGTCCCAATTCGCCGCCACCCGCGCGTTGACCGCGCTGCTGACGTTGGAAGCCGCGCTGATGCTGCCCGCGCCGCCGATCCGCAGCAGGTCGAGCAGCGCGCCGTCGTCGCCGCAGTACACCTCGAACCCCTCGGCCGCGAACGCCTCGACGTAGCCGCGCGTGTTGGCGAAGTCGCCGCTGCTGTCCTTGATGCCCTGCACCACGCCGGGGAAGGCGCGCAGCAGCCGGCCGATCAGGTCGAGCCCGAACGGCACCGCCGACTGGGCCGGGAAATGATACAAATACACCTTTGCCTCTGACCCGGCGCGGTCCAGGACCTCGCTGAAATAGGCGAACAGCCCGTCATCGGACGGCGCCTTGTAGAAGAACGGCGGCAGCAGCAGCACGCCCCGGCAGCCTAAGCCCGCCGCCGCGCGCGTGAGCAGCACCGTGTCGGTGATCGCGGTCGTGCCGCAGCCCGGCAGCAGCCGCCCGGCCGGGATGCCGCGCGCGACCAAGCCTTCCATCACCTCGATCCGCTCGCCGACGCCGAGGCTGTTCGCCTCTCCGGTCGTGCCGAGGATGGCGAGGCCGGTGCAGCCATTCGCCAGCAGCCAGCGGCAGCGCTGCGCCATGCGGTCCAGGTCGACCGACAGGTCCGCGCGCATCGGCGTCAGCACGGCGGCGTTCACGCCACCGAAGAGTGCATTCGTCATCATCGCCATTTCTCCTCGCGCGGGCTCCCTCGCGGGCGACCATAAGCAGCTTGACGGCAGGCGCAAACCGGCCCGGCATGGCGGCCTCGACGGCAGGGGATCGAAACCATGGCGACCGGATTGCGCAAAGGGCTGACCAGCTACGGCGACCCAGGCTTCTCGCTGTTCCTGCGCCGGGCGTTCATCAAAGCGATGGGCTACTCGGACGACGCGCTGGACCGCCCCATCGTGGGCATCGCCGACACGCGCAGCGACTACAACGCCTGCCACGGCAACGTGCCGCAGATGGTCGAGGCGGTGCGGCGCGGCGTGATGCTCGCGGGCGGCCTGCCGATGGCGTTCCCGACCGTGTCGATCCACGAGAGCTTCGCCCATCCGACCAGCATGTTCCTCCGCAACCTGATGGCGATAGACACCGAGGAGATGATCCGCGCTCAGCCGATGGACGCCGTCGTGCTGGTCGGCGGCTGCGACAAGACCGTCCCGGCGCAGCTGATGGCCGCCGCCAGCCTCGACATCCCCGCGATCTCGCTCGTCACCGGCCCCATGCTGGTCGGGCACTACAAGGGCGAGGCGCTGGGCGCGTGCACCGATTGCCGCCGCTTCTGGGCGCGCCACCGCGCCGGCGAGATCGATGAGGCGGAGATGGACGTGCTGAGCGGCCGCCTGGCGCCGACGCCGGGCACGTGCATGGTGATGGGCACCGCGAGCACGATGGCGTGCCTCGCCGAGGCGCTCGGGATGGCCCTGCCCGGCAGCGCCACCATCCCCGCCACCCACGCCGACCGGCTGCGCTGCGCCGAGCGGTCGGGCGCCGCCGCGGTCGCCGCGATCCGGGAGGGCGGGCGCGCGCCGGCCGACATCCTGACCCCGGCCGCGTTCCGCAACGCGCAGGTCGTGCTGCAGGCGATCGGCGGATCGACCAACGGGCTGGTGCACCTCGCCGCGATCGCCGGGCGGCGGGGCTTGCGGATCGACCTGGACGGCTTCGACGCGATCGGGCGGGACGCGCCGGTGCTGATCGACCTGAAGCCCACCGGGGACCACTACATGGAGGATTTCCACTGGGCCGGCGGCGTGCCCCGGCTGATGCGCGAGCTGGAGGGGCTGCTCGACACGAGCGCCCGCACCGTCGCCGGCACCACCCTGGCGGACTCGATCGCGGCGGCCGAGGAGGTGCCGGGCCAGGCCGTCATCCGCCGCCGCGACGACCCGGTGTTCGCCACCGGCGGCATCGCGGTGCTGCATGGCAACCTGGGGTCCGCGATCATCAAGTTCGGCGCGGCCACCCCGACCCTGCTGCAGCACACCGGCCGCGCCGTGGTGTTCGAGGACGTCGAGGACATGGGCGCCCGCATCGACGACCCGGCGCTGGACGTCCAGGCCGACGACGTGCTGGTGCTGCGCAACACCGGGCCGAAAGGCGCCCCCGGGATGCCGGAGGCGGGATACTTGCCGATCCCGCGCAAGCTGGCGCGCGCCGGGGTGAAGGACATGGTGCGCATCTCGGACGCGCGCATGAGCGGAACGGCGTTCGGCACGATCGTGCTGCACGTCGTGCCGGAGGCGTCGGAGGGCGGGCCACTGGCGCTGGTGCGGGACGGCGACCCGATTCGGCTGGACGTCGCGGGGCGCACCATCGACGTGCTGGTGGAGCCGTCAGAGCTGGCGCGGCGGCGAGCGGCCTGGACGCCGCCGCCGGCGCATCCCGGGTCGGAGCGCGGATACTTGAACCTGTACTTGCGCAGCGTGCTGCAGGCCGACCAGGGCTGCGACTTCGATTTCATGCTGCCGGCCTCGCGATAAGGCCAGCCAACGCGCGCATCAGCCGCCGCATCCCGGACTCATCGCGGCGAACGCCTCCGTGGATGGCAGGGCGCCAACCGGCCGGCACGCATCCCACTCGGCGCGGCTGTCGGCCGGCGCCTTCACCCGATACAGCGTGAGGTCGACCAGCAGCCGCCCGTCCTGGCGTAAGGTCGCGGGACGGCCGAAGAAGTTCACCGGCAGCGCGCGCATCGCCTGGTTGACCGCCACCGCGTCGCGCGTGCCGGCCTGCGCCATGGCGTTGAGGAAGTGTAGCGTGCCGGCGTACACGCTCGCTTGGTTCTTGGTCGGCATCGCGTGCCGCTCGGCAAAGTAGCGTTGGGCGAACGCCCTCGAAGCGTGGTTCTGGTCCCAGTAGAAGCTGCTCGGGAAGCTCAGCCCTTGGGCGGCCGCAAGCCCCAGCGCGTGGATGTCGGTGATGTACACCAGGAAGGCGGCCAGTTGCGCGCCGCCGTCCTGCAGCCCGAACTCGGCCGCCTGCTTAACCAGGTTCACCTGGTCGTTGCCGACCGCGGCGAGACCGATGACCTGCGCGCCGGAACTCCGCGCCTGCAGGATTTGCGACGAGAAGTCGGTGTTGCCGATCGGGAACTTGGCGGCGCCCGTCACGCGCCCGCCTGCTGCCTCGATATTACCCGTGGCGGCGGCCTGCAGCGCCGCGCCGAAGCTGAAATCGACGGTGATGAAGAACCACGTCCTGCCGCCGAGGCTGGTCAGCACCCGCCCCGTCCCCGCCGTCAGCGCGTGCGTGTCGTCCGCCCAATGGCTGCTGACGGGTGAGCAGCTCTTGGAGGTGAACTCCGTTACCGCCGCGGCGGTAATCATGACGGTGCGTCCCTTCTCGCGCGCGACCTGCTGCACTGCGGCGGCCACTGGCGTCACCGGCAGGTCGATGATGGCGTCCACTCCCGTGTCGTACCACTGGCGCGCCACCGTGCCCGCGACGTCCGGCTTGTTCTGCGTGTCGGCGTGCACGATTTCGACCGGCTTGCCGAGCACGGTGGCGCCGGCATCCTGCACCGCCATCCGCGCCGCAGCGACCGAGCCGGCGCCGCCGCTGTCGGCGTACGGCCCGGTCTCGTCCGTCAGCACGCCGATGCGGACTGGCCCAGACTGGGCGTGGCCGCGCCGCGCCGCGAGCAGCGCCAGTCCGCCCAAGGCCGTCCGCCGTCCGAAGCTCTGCATCCTCCGCCTCCGCGACCGTTGCACCGACGCTATCACGGCGCCCGGGCGCCGAGGAGGCACGGCAGGCCCGCGACGCCGCGGTATGGCACCCGGCCGCCGCGGGGATGACGGAGTTCGGGGAATCGCGCCACGAAGCGTTAAGTCGCGACCGCGCCCTTCAGCCGCGCCAGCGACATGCCGGCGCACTGGTGCAGCCCGGCCGCGAACGCCAAATGCTGGTGGCTCTTATTGGGTTCCGGGGTGGTGAGGTCGGCACGGGGAGACGGGGCTGGGAACCTCTGGTGCATGAGCAAAAGCGGGAGTAGGTGGCCTGCTCGCGCGAGGAGCTTTCGTTATGGTCGCAT